>Ga0187777_10000340_pt1 | contig 34073 bp, 30 predicted proteins | sample 1015_Q2_SP5_10_M_FD_132416 | JGI IMG/M metagenome (GOLD analysis project Ga0187777, IMG submission 132416) | Tropical peat soil microbial communities from peatlands in Department of Meta, Colombia - 1015_Q2_SP5_10_MG | ecosystem: Environmental > Terrestrial > Soil > Wetlands > Peat | place... | reverse complement strand
GGAGGGCTACGACACGGTCGTCGGCGAGCGCGGCTACCGCTTCTCCGGCGGCGAGAAGCAGCGGATCGCGATCGCGCGCACGATCCTGCGCAACCCGCCGATTCTCGTGCTCGACGAGGCGACCAGCTCGCTCGACACCGAGACCGAGCGGCTCGTGCAGGAGGCGCTCGACCGGCTCTCGGAGGGGCGGACGACGATCGCGATCGCGCATCGGCTCTCGACCGTTCGGGACGCCGACCAGATCGTCGTGCTCGACCGCGGCCAGGTCGTCGAGGTCGGGCGCCACGAGCAGCTGATCCTGGCCGGGGGCCGGTACACGGCACTCGCGGCGCGGGACGCGGAGCTCGGCTCGCTGGCGTCGCTCTGACCGATGCGGTAGAAGGACCGCGCGACGTGAGCCACTACTCCGCCTCGTTCAGCCTCACCCTGCGCGTTCGTCTCGACGACCGGCCGGGCAGCTTCGCCGACCTCGCGCGGGCGATCGCCGATGCCGGCGGCCTGCTCGGGGCGATCGACCTCGTGCGCGTCGAGACCGGTTCGAAGGTGCGCGACGTGAGCGTGCTCGCCACCGATGCCGCCCACGCGGACGCGATCGTCCGCGCGTGCCGCGAGGTCGAGGGCGTCGAGGTGGAGCGTGTCTCCGACCGCACGTTCCTGCTCCATCTCGGCGGGAAGATCCACATGAGCTCGAACGCGCCGGTGAAGACGCGCGACGACCTCTCGATGGCGTACACGCCCGGTGTGGCCCGGGTGTGCGAGGCGATCGCGGCCGACCCCGAGAGCGTCTGGAACCTCACGATCAAGCGGAACACCGTTGCCGTCGTCACGGACGGCAGCGCCGTGCTCGGCCTCGGCAACATCGGGCCGGAGGCCGCGATGCCCGTGATGGAGGGGAAGGCGCTCCTGTTCAAGGAGTTCGGCGGCGTCGACGCCTGGCCGATCTGCCTGAGCACGCAGGAGCCGGATGCCATCGTCGCGGCGGTCGAGGCGATCGCACCCGGATTCGGCGGCATCAATCTCGAGGACATCGCCGCGCCCCGCTGCTTCGAGGTCGAGGAGCGGCTGCGCGCGTCCCTCGACATCCCCGTCTTCCACGACGATCAGCACGGGACGGCCGTCGTCGTGCTTGCGGCGTTCCTCAACGCGCTGCGGGTCGTCGACAAGCGCGTCGAGGACGTGAAGGTCGTGCTCACGGGCGTCGGCGCCGCCGGAGTCGCGGTGACGAAGACGCTCCAGGCTGCCGGCGTGCGCAACGTCATCGGGTGCGACAGCAGCGGCGCCGTCTACCGGGGCCGAGCCGGCCTGACGGGGCCGAAGGCCCGCTATGCCGAGGAGACGAACCCGGACGAAGTGCGCGGGAGTGCAGACGAGGCACTCGCCGGGGCCGACGTCTTCATCGGCCTCTCGCGGCCGGGCGCCGTGAGCGTCGAGGGGATCCGCCGGATGGCTCCGGACGCGATCGTCTTCGCGATGGCGAATCCGACCCCGGAGATTCCTCCCGAGGCGGTCGCCGGCCTCGCCGCGGTGATCGCGACGGGGCGGTCCGACTACCCGAACCAGATAAACAACGTGCTCGCCTTCCCGGGGATCTTCCGGGGCGCGCTCGACGTGCGCGCCGCGGCGATCACCGACCGCATGGAGGTCGCGGCCGGCCACGCGATCGCGGCCACGATCGACGAGCGGGAGCTGGCGCCGGACTACATCGTGCCGAGCGTCTTCAACCGCGACGTCGTGCCGGCGGTGGCGGCGGCGGTCGCCGCTGTGGCCGCGGAGGACGGCGTCGCGCGCGTGAGCCGCGAGCCGATCGACGCCGCCGCCCCCTCCTAGAGGCTCGCGGTGAGACTCCCGGGCGTTCCGGCCTCTACCGGCTAGGGGCTGCGCCTGGCCGCGTAATACACCGCGAGCGTGGCATGGGCTTGAGCCTTGACGTGGGACGACAGCCACCGGCCCTTGAGCAGTCGCTCGGCCTCGCTTGCATGGTGCTCGGCGCGTTGCAGGTCGGTTTGCGGAGCACTCGTTGCCATCTGCACCTCCTTCCCGGCCAAGGCTCGTGCGCCGTATCTCGCAAGACATCGGGGAGGGTCCGGATGGAAGCGGCCCGGCGACGGTCGGAGCCCCGGCTGCAGCCCCGAGGTCGAGGCCGCGGCGGCGGCCGGCGCGACGACCACGACACCCCGCTCTACGGCTCAGCTCTACGATCTGTCGCATGGCGGCGACCGACGACCGGCGGACGGAGTCCGGGATCGAGATCAAGCCGGTCTACGCGGCCGGGGACGCGCCCGGGCTGCTCGAGCCGCCGGGCGAGTATCCGTTCACGCGCGGCCCGTACCGGGACATGTATCGCGGCCGGCCGTGGACGATCCGCCAGTACGCGGGGTTTGCGTCGGCGGAGGACTCGAACGCACGCTACCGCTATCTGCTCGCGGCCGGCCAGACGGGGCTCTCGATCGCATTCGACCTGCCGACGCAGCTCGGCTACGACTCCGACGACCCGCGCTCGCTCGGCGAGGTCGGTCGAACCGGCGTCGCAATCGACTCGCTCGCGGACATGGAGATCCTGCTCGAGGGGATTCCGCTCGGCGCCGTGTCGACGTCGATGACGATCAATGCGCCCGCGTCGCTGCTGCTCCTCCTCTACGAGCTCGTGGCGGAGCAGCAGGGTGTCGCCGCGAGCGACCTGCGCGGCACCGTGCAGAACGACATCCTCAAGGAGTACGTCGCGCGCGGCAACTACATCTTCCCGCCGAGGCCGTCGATGCGCCTGACGACCGATCTGTTCGCGTACTGCGCGGAGCGGATTCCGCACTGGAACACGATCTCGATCTCCGGCTACCACATCCGCGAGGCCGGGGCGACGGCGGTGCAGGAGCTCGCGTTCACGCTCGCCAACGGGATCGCGTACTGCCGTGCGGCCGTCGGCGCCGGGTTGTCGCCGGACGAGTTCGGCGAGCGCCTCTCGTTCTTCTTCAACGCCCACAACGACTTCTTCCAGGAAGTGGCGAAGTTCCGGGCCGCGCGCCGTCTGTGGGCGCGGATCATGAAGGAGCGCTTCGGGGCGACGAACCCGAAGGCGATGGCGTTGCGCTTCCACGCGCAGACCGGCGGCTCGACGCTGACCGCGCAGCAGCCGGAGAACAACGTCGTGCGGGTTGCGATCCAGGCGCTGTCGGCCGTCTGCGGCGGCGCGCAGTCGCTGCACACGAACTCGTTCGACGAGGCGCTGGCGCTGCCGACCGAGCATGCGGCAACGATCGCGCTGCGGACGCAGCAGGTCATCGCCGCCGAGGCCGGCGCGACCGACACAGCCGACCCGCTCGGCGGCAGCTACTTCATCGAAGCGCTCACGAACGAGCTCGAGGCGCGCGCGTGGGAGCTGATCGAGCGCGTGGACGAGCTCGGCGGCGCCGTCGACGCGATCGAGCGGGGCTTCGTGCAGGACGAGATCGAGCAGGCTGCATTCGCCTGGCAGCGGCAGGTCGAGGTCGGCGAGCGGGTGATCGTCGGCGTCAACCGGTTCCAGGACGAGCACGAGGAGAAGGTCGAGCTCCAGCGGATCGAGCCCGAGGTGGAGCGCCGCCAGCTCGAGCGGACGGCGCGCGTGCGCGCGGAACGGAACGCGGACGACGCAGCGACCGCGCTCGCCGCGGTGCGCGACACCGCCCGCGGCGACGCGAACCTCCTTCCTCCGATGCGTGCTGCGCTGCGGGCCCGCTGCACGGTCGGCGAGATCTGCGAGACGCTGCGCGAAGAGTGGGGGATGTACGACGCAGTGCGGCCGCGCGCGTAGCGCTGGCCTGCCTCCCGTTCGAGTTACACGCGTCCAACCTCGGGTCCCGACCCGCCCCCTGCTCAGGCTTCAGCCTAACGACGCTCGTGGGCGCGCGACAGATGTCCTTCCACGCGGTACTGTGCCGGCTTGGTCACGGACCGTCGTCGAGCTCGGGTCACTAGGCTGAGCCGGTGCGCATCCTGCTCGTCTCGCAGATGTATCCGGGCCCGGCCGACCCCGACCTCGGCACATTCGTCGCGCAGGTCGCGGGCGCGCTCGCTGCGCGCGGCAACGAGGTCGAGCGCGCCGTCCTCGACACGCGCGCGGGCGGGAAGCTCCGCTATCTCGCGCTTGCGCGGCGGACGTGGCGTGCCCGTTCGACGAACCCCGACGTCGTGTACGCGCACTTCCTCGTCCCCGCCGGACTGATCGCGGCACTCGGCTCACAAGCTCCCCTCGTCGTCACCGCGCACGGGCGCGACGTGCGAAACGTCGGTGCGTTCCCGGGCATCGCCGCGGCGACGCGGCTCGTCGTGCGCCGTGCCGCGGCCGTCGTCTGCGTCTCGGAGTACCTGCGCCGCGAGCTCGAGACGAAGGTGCCGGCCGCGCGCGGCAAGACGGAGGTCGTGTCGAGCGGCGTCGATCTCGAGCGCTTCAGCGTCACCCCGCCGCCGGATGGCCCGCCGCGCTATCTCTGCGTCGGCGCGCTGACCGAGCGCAAGAACGTCGTCCGGCTCGCCGACGCGTTCGCGCAGCTCGAGGAGGGAACGCTCACGTTCGCCGGCGAGGGGCCGCTGCGACCGGCGCTCGCGGGTCGCGCCGCCGTCCGCCTCGTGGGCCGGCTCCCGCACGACGAGATCCCGCGCCTCATCGCCGACAGCCATGTCCTCTGCCAGCCCAGCCTGATCGAGCCGCTCGGCCAGGCGCTGCTCGAGGCGATGGCCTGTGGCCGCTCGGTGGTCGCAACCAGCATCGGCGGCCCGCCGGAGCTCGTCCCGGCCGAGGCAGGGATCCTCGTCGACCCGCTCGACGTCGACGCTCTCGCCGAGGCGATGCGCGCAGCCGCCGCGCTGCCGCGGCCGAACGAGGCGGCACGCGAGGCCGCGTCGGCGCACGATGTCGCGCGCCAGGCCGAGCGCCTGGAGGCGATCCTCAGCCGGGCGGTCGCTTCCCGAGGTCGGCGAGCCTGATCTCGACGAGCGGCCGCACGGCCGCCTCGAGCCCCGCCTCCTGCGCGAGCGCGAGCGCCTGCTCCCAGCTCTCACGAACCTTCTCCGGATCGACGCCCTGCTTGAGCCGGTTGTCGCCGGTCACGAGCAGCTTCTGGATCCGCTCGTGCACGTCCGAGCCCTCCACGGGCCGAGCGTACCAGTGGCCTCGGGTTCGCTACCCTGACGTGTGTGACGAGCTTTCTCGCAGTGGTGCAGGTGCTCCTGGTCTTCCTGCTCGTCTCGCTCGTGCTGATGCACAGCGGCCGCGACGCGGGCATGGGTGGGATGGGCTTCACGCCGGCATCGCAGGGCGGCACCCATATCGTCGAGCGCAACCTGACCCGCTTCACGCTCGTGGTGGCGGTGCTCTTCGTCGCGAACAGCGTCGCCCTCTTCCACTACCTCAAGTAGCGCCGCTACAATGCGCCGGCTCTCGCGCTGGTGGCGGAATTGGTAGACGCGCTAGGTTGAGGGCCTAGTGGCCGCATAGGCCGTGGAGGTTCAAGTCCTCTCCAGCGCATGCACGACGAAGGGTCGCCGCGGGCGGCCCTTTCTCGTTGGTCGATTTTGACCATGCCGGTGCGGCGGCAGGGTGCGAGCCTGACGGTGATGGGGTACGCCGTCTCGGGTCACGCTGGACCGGTGCCGCTGCAGCAGCTCGTGCACGAGCTGCGCGGTGCGCTCGCCCGGGCCGGCTTCGAGCCGGCGGCGGAGGGTGAGCCGCCGGAGCTCGTCCTGAACGTGGTCGACCCCGAGCGGCCCCGTCCTTTCCGGCGCCGCTCGAAGGGCACGTTCGTGGCGGCGCTCCACGAGGTCGACGAGCCGCCGCCCGATCCCCTGCGCGAGGGCTACCCGATGCTCGTGCGTGCGCTCGCCAACCTCTCGCTCACGTACGTCCCGGCGCAGGGTGTCTGGTTCACGACGCTCGAGCGCGGCAGCTACCTCGTGCCGGCGGCGAACGGGGCAGCCGCGCTCGCGGACGCGGTCGTCGGCCGGCTCGCGCCGCTCGCCCGCTCGCGGCTCGTGATCGAGAACGAGTTCCGTACCGATCTCGAGCCGGAGCTCTGGGCCGGGGACGAGATCACGCGGTCGATCTCCGGGGCCGGTCGCCGCCTCGACGGGCTCGGCCTCCTGCCGGCGCCGTTCCCGGTCGAGGAGCTCGTCGGCGAGCGCGACCTGCGGCACATCAAGCGCCTGTACGGGATCGGCGGCCTCTCCTACGGCAACCTCTCGGCGCGCAAGGACGCGACTCGCTTCTGGATGAGCGCGAGCGGGGTCGACAAGTCGAAGCTCGAGACGCCCGGCCGCGACATCCTGCTCGTGTCGGACTACGACGCCGCGACCGGGAGGATCGTCCTCAGCGTGCCGCCCGACGTCGAGCCCCGGCGCGTGTCCGTCGACGCGATCGAGCACTGGATGATCTACCGCGAGCACCCCGACGTCGGTGCGATCCTGCATGTGCACGCCTGGTTGGAGGGGATCCCCGCGACCGAGGTCAACTTCCCGTGCGGGACGGAGGAGCTTGCCGCGAACGTCGCGCAGCTGCTCGCCGTCGAGCCTGACCCGGCGCACGCGGTGATCGGCCTGCGCAACCACGGCATCACCGCCACGGGCGGGAGCCTCGACGAGATCCTCGACCGGGTCGCACCTCGGCTGCTGCCCCAGGTGCCGATGGCGTAGGGGCCGGGACGGCTTGACGCCGTCCGAAGGACTCTCTACCCTGCTGTCGAACACATGTTCGACCACCGACCCGACCCTGCAGGAGGATGACGTGGAGCTGACCGGGCGACAGCAGGAGATCTGGACCTTCCTTGTCGACTACGTCGACGGGCACGGCTACCCGCCGACCGTGCGCGAGATCGGAGAGGCGGTGGGTCTCGCCTCGCCGTCGACGGTGCACGCGCACCTGGCGAACCTCGAGCGGGCGGGGCTGCTGCGCCGCGACCCGACGAAGCCGCGCGCGCTCGAGCTCGTCGGCCGCGAGCGGGCGACCGAGGCGGCCGCCGTCGAGCTGCCGAGGCTCCCGCTGCTCGGGCAGATCGCCGCGGGCGCGCCGCTGCTCGCCGACCAGAATGTCGAGCGCGAGATCGCGGTTCCCGAGACCCTGCGCGGCGACTTCCTCCTCCGCGTCAAAGGCGACTCGATGATCGAGGCCGGCATCCTCGACGGCGACATCGTGATCGTCCGCCGCGCGCAGGACGCACGCAACGGCGACGTCGTCGTCGCCCTTGCCGGCGACGACGAGACGGCCGACGAGGCGACGGTGAAGACGTTCTACCGCGAGGGCGGCCGCGTTCGGCTTCAGCCGGAAAACGCGGCGCTCGAGCCGATCTATGCGCCGCACGTGCAGATCCTCGGCAAGGTCGTGGGGGTCTTCCGCGAGCTATGACGACGACGCTCGCCCCGCTGCACCGGACGCTCGAGCAGGAGCTGCTCGCCCTCCTGCGCGGCGCCTCGCTCGAGTGTCCGGTCTGCGGTGAGTTCGTGCTGCACGAGGGCGCCGCAGTCCGCTGCGCCGAGTGCGGGATGACCCTGCACGGCCGGCTCGATCCGGTCGTCGTCCAGGTAGAATTCGGCTCGCAGGCCGGGTGACCGCGGGCCTTCGGGCTCGAGGAAAGTCCGGACACCGCAGGGCAGGACGCTCCCGAGAGGGAGGCGGCGAAAGCCGACGGACAGTGGCACAGAGAACAGACCGCCGGCGGCGTATCTCCGGAGATGCCGCCGGTAAGGGTGAAACGGTGGGGTAAGAGCCCACCAGCGGCCGCGGCGACGCGACCGGCTAGCCAAACCCCGTCCGGTGCAAGGCGAACAGGCTCCGCCGAGGCGGCCCGCCGAGGAGCCGGGTAGCCGCAGAGATGGATGGTCACCCTCGACAGAATCCGGCTTACAGGCCTGCTAAGGAAAAGCCCCCTCTGCGGGGCTTTTCTATGTCCGCAGGCCGATAACCCGAATGAAGCGTCCTGGTACTGCCGGGACTCGTGCGGCTTTTTGAACCGCTCGGCGCGGGCGCCCGGCCTTCGCCTTCCGGCCGTGCCGGCTTCGCGTCGCGTCGCAGCCTCGACGGTACCAAGGGAGTCGGAGATCTCAAGGCGCTGCTGGGCGCCACCTTGCCACGAGGTCGATCGGATGCGCGTAGTCGCCTCCACGGCTGTGGAGCGTGCGGCGGAGGCGGCGGTTGACGACTCGGGTATCGCAGCGGTCGAGGCCTGCGGCAGCCTCGACCTGGTAGCGGATGTGGAACGCCATCTCGTTCGTGACGCCGAGCGTGCTGCGGCTCGCCCGTCTTCGCGAGCCGGATGTGCTCTGCCTCGAGCGGGCCGAAGAGGTCCGGTGGAAGGCCCTCGTCTCGAAGTTCCGCCTCCACGGCGTCGACGATGTAGCGCCCAAGGGGGCGTTGCGGACGTCGGCCCTGAAGATCGAGAAGAGCGTGCCGGCGTGCGTGAGGAGCAGGCACTTGCGACGGTCGAGCCAGAGGAGGTTGCCGTACCAGTCGTCCTCGGTGGGTGTCGGCTCGTTGAGGGCCGCGGCGTCGGTGCCGATGAGATCGAGCAGCTTGCGCGTGCAGCGGACGACCACTGACGTCGAGCCTAACCGCGGCGCTCTTCGAACAGGCGAGCTCACGTCCGGTTACGGTGTAATCGTTGTGTTACAGTTCCCCCATGGAGCGCGCTCGGAAATCGAGGCCGTTCAGCATCCGCCTGAGCCAGACGACGGACCGGTTCGTGGCCGCGGAGGCGCAGCGCACCCGACGCTCGAAGGGTGCGATCGTCGAGGCGCTGACGGAGGAGGCGGCCCGGATGCGGCGCTTCCCCGGGATCGCGTTCCGGGGCGAGGACGCGATGCGCGAGGCCTGGGTGATCGGAACCGGGCTCGACGTCTGGGAGCTGGTCGAGATGCTGCACGACTACGACTCGGTCGAGCGGCTCGTCGCTGAGACGGGAGTTTCGGAGCGGGCGGTCGAGCTCGCTCGCGCCTATCACGCGAGCTACCCGGAGGAGGTCGATCGGGCGATCGCCGAGAACCGGCGACCGCTCTCCGAGCTGCGCGAGCTCTACCCGTTCGCCGGCTTCACGCTGGCCGGCGCGGACGAGTAGTGCGTGCAGCTTCTGCTCGACGCGCACGTCTCGAGCCGGCACGTCGGACGGAAGCTCGTCGCGGCCGGTCACAACGTACTCGCCCTCGACCAGGACGAGACGCTCGGCAGGCTCGCCGACGGGGACGTACTCGCGCTCGCTGCAGAACAGCAGCGGATCGTGATCACCCACAACGTGCGTCACTTCGCCGCCCTCGCCCGCAGCTGGGCGGAGGCGCGCCGCAGCCACCCTGGGATGATCCTCGTCACGCTTCCGCACACCGCCTACGGCGCGATCCTGCGTCGACTGGAGCAGGCGTTCGCGATGCGTCCCGGCCAGCCCGACTGGATCGACCGCGTCGAGTTTCTCGGGCACGAGTAGCCGAGGCGGAGTGCCGGTCAGGCGGCGAGGCGTCGGCGGCCGGCGAGCCAGTCGACGGCGCCCGGCACGCTTGCCCAGAGCGCTGCGGCGCCGGCGGCGTAATCGACGGCTTCGCTCGTGTCGCCGAAGCCGACGTAGTCGGGAAGGCGCCGGGGGAGGCGCTTCTTCCCGGTCAGGTAGGCCGGCACGTGAGGGTTTACGGCGCGTGCCTCGGCGAGCAGTCGGCGCGTCTCTGGAGCGTCGCCCTCGCGGCGGTATCCGGCGAGCGCCTTCGTGTAGGCGAAGGCGGCGACGCTGTCGTCCTCGTACTGGGAGAAGAGCGCATCGAGCTCGTCGAAGCGCTCGAAATCAGAGCAGCCACTTCGCCTGCTGGTAGCGGATCCCCTGGTTGTCGTTGGGGTTGAGCCGGAGCAGCTCCCGCGCGTGCTCGAGTGCCTCCTCCCGCCGGCCAAGCTTCCAGAGGAGAGCCGCGAGCGCGGCGCGGGCGCGCATGTACGGCCGCGTCTCCACGAGACCCCAGAAGTAGCCGGCGCCCTCGGCGAAGATGCGCGGGCCGAGCGCCCGCTCGCCGGCCGCGACGCCCTGCTCCAGAAGCGCCCGCGCTTCCTCGGCGTCCGCCGTCGCGTCCTCGGCGAGCAGCAGGTAGGCGTCGGCGCAGTCGGGCGAGAGCGAGAGCGCCCTGCGGGCGAGCTCGACGCGCCGACGGCCCTCGGCCTCGAAGGCGTCGTACATCAGCTGCTGCGCCTCGAAGAGCGGCGGGTCATCCGTGTAGAACTCGGTGCTGCGCGCGATCGACGCAAGGACCGAGGCCGCCGAGTCCAGATCGATCGGAGGTCCGACGACCGGGGCGGTCGTCGGAACGACGCGCGGTGGTTTCCGCTTGCGCTTTGCCACGACGGGAAACCTCGCAGGAGTCCGGACGGATTCACCCGACCCAGTGCAGCCTCTTGACGGCGCCGCGCAGTTCGTGCGCTCGCTAAGGAAGCGCAGACAGGCCTGGACGTCGCGCTCGTAGTCCGTGCAGGTCAGCTCCGCCAGGCGGCGCTCGACCCGGCAAAACGTGAGGAAACCGGCAACTTCGCTGTCCATCGAGACCTCCTGGCCATGCCGACGGGCCCGTGGTCTCACTCGTAGGAAAAGTCTCCGGCTTACAGGCCTGCTACGGGAAAAGCCCTGGTAATGCGGGGCCTTTTTCTATCGGGCCGCGGGAGTCCCGGATGGACGACAAGGCTCCTGCATCGTCCGCCAGGAGGAACCCCTAGCCGGTCCCGACGCGCGTATACCCGTCAGCCCCCGCTGACTGCAGCGCGTGACGGGCTGCGCCCGCGTCGGTGATCAGCACGTTGGCCATGCGCGAGCGTAGAACCGCGGTGATGGCGCTGTGCTTCTCGCGGCCTCCGGCGACGGCGACGACGGTCGGCACGCTCTCGAGTTGTGTCGGCAGCACGCCGATGCGGCGCGCGTCGATGTCGTTTGGGCTGAGCGGGGTTCCGTCCGCGGCGATCATGATGCCGCAGAGATCGGCGACGACCCCGAGCTTCTGGAACGCCTCCGCCTCGCTCCGGTCGAACGCATCCATGAGGCGCGACGAGGGCGGTTCCCAGGAGCCGATGCCGGCAATCGCGATCGTGACGGAGTCGATCGTGCGCAGAGTCTTTGCGATCATCGGCTCGTGCCGCAGCGATTCCGCTGCTGTGGAGGTGGCCACGATCAGCGGTGCGATGAGGGCCAACCCTTCCGCGTTGGTGCGTAGCGCGAGCCGTCTGACGAGGTCGACGCCGCTCGTTGCCGATTCGAGCGACGCCATTCCGCCCACGAGTTGAACGACCTGCCGCGCCCGGAGCAGGGGAAGCTGGTCGACGATCGAGTCGAGCACACGCCCCCATGAGATCCCGACGACGTCGGTGGGTGAGATCAGCTCGGCGAGGCCTGCCGCCGCGACCTCGGCGACCGCATCTCGAACCGAGTCGCTCGGGCCGTCGAGGTCGGCGACTACGAGCGCCCGCCGCAGCCCGTAGGCGCGTTCGAGGGCAGCGCTGAGCATGAAGTCCGTGTTCGCGCGGCTCGAGACCTCGATCTGAACGATCCCGTTCGCACGGGCCCAGTCGACGAGCCGGGCGGCCGTGAAGCGGGAGATCCCGAGCTCCGCCGCGACGTCCTTCATCGTCAGCCGGTCGACGAGGTGGCGCTTCGCAGCGAAGGCAGCCTGGGTGGAGCGGAACGGGTCTTCAGCCGCGTCGCGCACCGTAGTTCCCCCGCTTGACGTCGACTTCCACCGTGGAGTAGTAGTATGGAATCCGTATCATATGTGCGATATCAGTGCTCAGATGAGCATAGCTCGAAGCGGCGTTCGACGGCGGTGAAGCCTTGGTTCAATCGCTCTTAGTCGATCCGAACGAGGTCCGAAGGAGCTACGAGCTCCGGATCGATCCGATCCCCGTCGACCGCTACGAGACCTCGCTCGCGGACGAACGGGCCCGGTACGGCGATGAGCGCCTGCGCGCGACGCTCCGGACCATGCTCGTCATACGCGAGCTCGAGGCGATGCTGAGCGCGATCAAGCGGGGCGAGGAATACCACGGTCTCGCGTACGACTACCGCGGCCCGGCCCACCTCTCGATCGGGCAGGAGGGAGCCGCCGCCGGCCAGGCGCTCGCATTGACGCTGGACGACCACACCTTCGGCAGTCATCGCAGCCACGGAGAGATCGTCGCGCGCGGAATGGAGGCGATCGACGCGGGCGCGGGGCTCGAGGTCGAGGAGCTGACTGCGTTCGAGGGATGTGACCGCGTCGTCTCGGCATTCCTGCGCGACCTCGGGGTCGACGACCCGGTGGAACGAACGCGTGCGCTCTTCGTCTACCGGCTGGTCGCGGAGATCTTCGGGCGGTCGACCGGCTTCAACCGGGGAGTCGGCGGCAGCATGCATGCGTTCTTCCCGCCGTTCGGGATCTACCCGAACAACGCGATCGTCGGAGGCGCCGCGACGATCGCAACCGGTGCGGGGCTCTACAAGCGCGTGCAGCGGCGCCCCGGAATCGCGGTCGCGAACATCGGCGACGGCTCGACCGGGTGCGGCACCGTCTGGGAGGCGATGAACTTCGCCTCGATGGGCCAGTTCCGCACGCTCTTCGACGAGCAGCATCGCGGAGGCCTGCCCGTCCTCTTCTTCTTCGTCAACAACTTCTACGCCATGGGCGGTCAGCCGATCGGCGAGACCATGGGCTATGACCGGCTCGCCCGCATCGGCGCCGGCGTCAACGCCGAGAACATGCATGCCGAGACGATCGACGGAACCAACCCGCTCGCGGTCGCGGATGCGGTCGCACGGGCGAAGGAGCTGCTGCTCGCGGGCGAGGGACCGGTGCTGATCGATTGCCAGTGCTACCGCTACAGCGGCCACTCGCCGAGCGACGCGTCCTCCTACCGCACGCGCGAGGAGATCGGGCTCTGGGAGGCGCTCGACCCGGTGCCGCGCTTCCGCGACGAGCTGCTGGCGGCCGGCATCCTCGAGCCGGCCGCGGCGGAGCGACTCGAGCAGTCTGCGACCGAGCTCGTGCTCGAGGCCACGCGCCTCGCGGTCGACGCGGACCTCTCGCCGCGCCCGTCCGTCTCCGCCATCGAGCGGATGACGTTCAGCGACGTCGCCGACGACGCGGGCTCCACGCCGCCGGGCGAGACGCTCGTCCCCCTCGAGGACACGCCCCGCTGGCAGCAGGTGCGGGAGCGTCCGCGAGACGCGATCCAGCTGCGCGAGGCGCTCTACGAGGCGATTGCCGAGCGGGCGGCGAACGACGGCCGGCTCGTCGTCTACGGCGAGGAGAACCGGGACTGGGGAGGCGCCTTCGGCGTCTACCGCGGCCTGACGGAGCTCCTGCCGTACCACCGCCTGTTCAACGCGCCGATCTCCGAGGCGGCGATCGTCGGCACCGCCGTCGGCTACGCGATGGAGGGCGGCCGCGCCCTCGTCGAGCTGATGTACGCGGATTTCATGGGCCGTGCCGGCGACGAGCTCTTCAACCAGCTGGCAAAGTGGACGGCGATGTCGGGGGGCACGCTTCGTCTCCCGGTCGTCGTGCGCGTCTCCGTCGGCAGCGCCTACGGTGCCCAGCACTCACAGGACTGGACATCGCTCGTCGCCCACATCCCCGGCCTGAAGGTCGTCTACCCGGTCACGCCCTACGACGCAAAAGGGCTGATGACCGCAGCGCTCGCCCAGGACGACCCTGTCGTCTTCTTCGAGAGTCAGCCGCTCTACTCCGTGACCGAACGCTTCCACTCCGGCGGCGTCCCACGTGATCCCGTCAACGTTCGCATCGGCGAGCCGCACGTCGTCCGCAGCGGCGAGGACGTCACCCTGCTCACGATCGGGCCGACTCTGTACCGGGCGCTCGACGCGGCGACCGAGCTGGCCGACCGCCACGGCATCGAGGCGGAGGTGATCGACGCGCGCTCGATCGTCCCGCTCGAGCTCGAGCAGATCGTCGCCTCGGTCCAGAAGACGGGCAGGCTGCTCGTCGCGTCGGACGCGACCAAGCGCGGTAGCTATGCGAATACGATCGCGGCCCAGGTCCAGCTGGCCGCCTTCGACTACCTCGACGCACCGGTTGTCGTGGTCGGCAGCCGCGACTGCATCACACCGGCGGCCGAGCTCGAGGACGACTACTTCCCGAGCGCGCAGAGGATCCTCGACGAGCTCGACCGCTCGGTTGTGCGCCTGCCCGACCGGCGGGCGTGAGCGCACCGTGGCGACAGAGCTGAAGCTCCCCCGGCTCGGCCAGGGAATGGAGTCCGGCACCATCGTTCGCTGGCTGCGCTCCGAGGGAGACCACGTCGAGCGCGGTGAGCCGCTCTATGAGCTCGACACCGACAAGGTGACCCAGGAGGTCGAGGCGGACGTCTCCGGTGTGCTGCTCAGGATCAACGTGCCTCGGGGAGAGGTCGCCGTCGGTGGAACCGTCGCCTACATCGGCCGGCCGGGAGAGTCCGTTCCGGACGGCGCACCCGAGCGGGAGGGTGAGATCCCGCGCGTCGCGCTCGCTCCCCCGCCTTCCGCGCCGCAACGGCCCTCCAGGCGCGACGGGCGGGTGAGTGCCTCTCCGCGCGCGCGCCGAATCGCCCGCGAGCGCGGCGTCGACCTCGCCGCGGTGACGGGAAGCGGACCGGGAGGGCGTATCGTCGCCGGCGACGTCGACCAGGCGGTTGCGACGCCTCCCGTGACGTCGCAGGTCGAGGCGCGCCCGCTGACCGCCGTCCGCCGGACCATCGCCCGCCGCCTCACGGAGGCCTGGCAGGTTCCGGCCTTCCAGCTCTCGCGATCGATCGACATGGAGTCCGCGCAGGCGCTGCTCGCCCGGAGGCATGAGCTCGAGCCGGACGTCCACACGACGCTGACGGATCTGCTCGCGAAGGTCTGCGCGGTCGCGCTGATGCGTCACCCGGATGTCAACGTCGAGTGCAGCGAGGATGCGCTGCTCGTCCATCCGGATGCGGACGTCGGGATCGCCGTCGCGACGCAGCGCGGTCTCGTCGTTCCGGTGGTCACGCGGGCCGACCGGCGGACGCTCTCCGAGATAGCGGTCGTCCGCGCCGGCCTCGTCGAGCGCGCACGTGCCGCAACGCTCGAGGCCGCCGATCTCGAGGGCGGGAGCTTCACGATCTCCAACCTCGGCATGTTCGCCGTCGAGCAGTTCACCGCCGTGCTCAACCCGCCCCAGGCGATGATCCTCGCCGTCGGCGCCACTCAGGATCGAGTCGTCGCCGTTGACGGCAGCCCCGTCGTCCGGCCCATGATGACCGTGGTGCTCACCGTCGACCATCGCGCGGTGGACGGCGCCGAGGCGGCGGCGTTCCTCCAAACGGTCACGAAGCTCCTACAGGAGCCGGGGCTTGCACTCTGAGCCGGCGATCCCCTCCGAGATGCGGGCGCTCGTGCTCGGTGGAACCGGGTTCGAGCACATGCGGATCGAGCAGGTGCCGACTCCTCGACCCGGTCCACGCCAGGTGCTCGCGCGTGTGGATGCCGCCGGAATCTGCACGTCGCTGATCAAGCTCGTCGAGCAAGGGCCGGCGCACGAGCTCCTCTACGGCTGGGACCCGGCCCGGTGGCCGCTGATCCTCGGCGACGAGGGCTCGGTCACGCTGGTCGAGGTGGGCGAAGAGCTGCAAGACAGCTATTGCGTCGGCGGGCGCTTCGTGATCCAGCCCGCCGTCGACCACGCACCGGTCAATCATCGCGAGCGCTACCTCAAGGGCGCAGAGAGCGTGCGCAAGGTCGCCGTCGGCTACACGCTCGCCGGTCATCTCGCCGAGTACATCCTGGTGGCCGAGGAGGTTCTCGGTGCCGGCTGTCTGCTCCCGATACCCGACCCGGCGCTTCCGTTCGCGCATGCCGCGATGGCGGAGCCGGTCTCGTGCGTGATCTCCGCGCAGGACCACCACGTCCACCTCGCCCAGGAGACGGGCCTGTCCCCGCGATCGACCACGAAGGGGCTCAAGCCGGGCGGGGTCACGGTCGTCATGGGTGCAGGCGCGATGGGACGCATCCACGTCGACCTCGCATTCGCGTATCGACCGGATGCGATCGTCGTCGCCGACCCGATCCCGGAACGGCTGGCGCGAGTGAGGAGCCTCTTCGAGGAGCGTTCCGGCCGGCTCGGGATCTCGCTTCGGACCGTCCCGGTGTCCGCGATCGGTGAAGCGCTCAAGGCGCTGTCCGGCGGCCGGGGCGCGGACGACGTCATCATCGCGGTCGCGTCGCCCGAGGCGATCGAGAGTGGACTCCGTCTGGTCGGACGGGGAGGAGTCGTCAACCTCTTCGGCGGCCTCAAGCAGTCGGAGTCACGGGTTCCGATCGACACCTCCGTCGTCCATTACCGGGAGATCAACATCACCGGCTCGAGCGGCGGCTCGCCGTGGGACGTCGCGCACGCTCTCGAGCTGATGGCGGCCGGTGAGATCGATCCCGCGCTGCACATCACCCGTGTCGGCGATCTGAGCCACGCCACGAGACTCCTCGAGCTGGTCGAGGCGCGTGAGATAGACGGCAAGGCGGTCGTCTACCCACACAGGCCCGCCGACGAGATCCTCGCCGTCGACTCGTGGACCGCCGAGGACGAGCGCGCCTACCTCGATATGTCGCCGCCGGAGTAGCTGCGGTGCTTGCGGGCCGCCGTACGTTTGTCGGCTTCGGCTTCGGCCCGATCCAGACCGGACTCTTCCTCTCCGAAGCGTTCGCCTCCGACGCCTTCGGCCGGCTGGTCGTCGCCGAGGTGGTCCCCGAGCTGGTCGGCGCCGTCAGCGAGGCAGGGGGTCGGTTCTCGGTCAACGTCGCCCACCACGACCGGGTGGAGCCGGTCGAGATCGGTCCGGTCGAGATCGTCGACCCGGCCGGCGACGCGGGTCGACGGCTCCTCGTGGAAGCGGTGGCGCAGGCAGACGAGCTGGCGACCGCGCTGCCGAGTGTCGACTACTACAGCTTGGAGACGGCGGGCAGCGTCCACCGGCTGCTCGCAGCGGGCCTTCGCGAGAAGGCGCGACGGGAGGGTCCGCCGGCGGTGATCTACGCCGCCGAGAACCACAACCACGCGGCAGAGATCCTCGAGGCGCACGTTCTCGGCGAGATCCCCGCCGCCGAACGCTCGGCCGTCACCGCCGGGGTCCGCTTCCTGAACACGGTGATCGGGAAGATGAGCCGGCTCGTCGTCGACCGGGACGACGTGCGCGAGTACGGGTTGGCGCCGCTGACACCCGGCACCGAGCGCGCCGTCCTCGTCGAGTCGTTCAACCGGATCCTGATCTCGAGGATCCGGTTCGATACAGAGTTCGTCCGCGGCATCGACGCCTTCGAGGAAAAAGAGGACCTGCTCCCCTTCGAGGAGGCCAAGCTCTACGGCCACAACGCGACGCACGCGCTCGGCGGGTACCTCGGAGCCCTTGCAGGCATTCGCGAGATGGCGGACCTTCCGGCGGTGCCCGGCCTCGTGGCGCTGATGCGGGCGGCTTTCATCGAGGAGTCGGGAGAGGCGCTCATCCGCCGGCACCGTGGCGTCGACCCGCTCTTCACAGCCGCGGGGTACACCGAGTACGCGGACGATCTCCTCGAGCGGATGATGAATCCCTACCTGCGCGACACGATCGACCGCGTCACGCGCGACACCGACCGGAAGCTGGGGTGGAGCGACCGCTTCATCGGCACCATGCGGCTGGCGCTCGACAACGGCATCGACCCACGCCGCTACGCGCTCGGGGCCGCGGCTGCGCTCGTGACGCTCGACCCGCCGCTTCTCGACGGACACGGTGCGGTCGACGCGGCCCTGCGCCCGCTCTGGAGCGACGCAACGGACGACGACCGGGCCGTCATCGGATCGATCGCAGCCGGACTCGGCGTGCTGAGAGCCTGGGTCGGCGCCGGCTTCGATCCGCGGCTGCTGGAGATCGGCTAGAACGAACACCGACGACGGAGGGCTTCCCGACATGTCCGATGGCGCGACCGCATACCGCTTCTCGATCGGCCCGTGGAACATCAGCGAGGGCCGTGACCCGTACGGGCCGGAGACCCGCCCGGTCAAGGACCTCGCCTGGAAGATCGAGCAGTTCGGCGCCGCGGGCTTCGATGCCGTGATGTTCCACGACGACGACGTCGTCCCCGACATCGACTCGAAGTCCGGCAACGAGGTGCTCGATACGGCGAAGGCCGTCAGGAAGCTCGTCGAGGACGCCGGAATGGCGGTGGAGTTCATCGCGCCGCGGCTCTGGTTCAGCCCGATGACCGTCGACGGCGGATATACGAGCAACGACCGAGCGGCTCGAACGTATGCGATCGACCGCTCCCGCCGGGCAATCGACATCGCCGATGCGATGGGCTGCAGCCTCATCGTCCTGTGGCTCGCCCGCGAGGGGACGTATCTCCGCGAGGCGAAGCGGTATCACCGCTCTGTCGAGTACCTGGTCGAGGCGGTCGACGCGATGCTCGCCCACCACCCGACGATCCGGCTCGCCATCGAGCCGAAGCCGAACGAGCCCGTCGACATCGCGTACCTGCCGACGATCGGTCACGCGCTCGCGTTCTCGTACCTGACGAGCGATCCGACCCGAGTGGGATGTCTCGTCGAGACGGCGCACTGCGTCCTCGCCGGACTCGACCCGGCGGACGAGCTCGCCTTCGCGCTCGAGACGGGCAAGCTCTGGTCGGTGCACCTCAACGACCAGAACGGTCTCAAGTTCGACCAGGACAAGCCCTTTGCAAGCGTGAACCTCCGCAGCGCATTCGACCAGGTGCGTGTGCTGGAGCAATATCGGTACGGCTCAGACGGAGAGTACGTCGGGCTCGACGTGCACTCGTTCCGTACGACGACGATCGAGCACGGCGTCGACCACCTGATCAACAGCAGGAAGACCTTCCTCCGGCTTCTGGAGAAGGTCCGAACGTTCGACGAGGCCGCAGCTCAGGTCCTCATCGACGAGCGCGACTACCAGGCTCTCGACCAGATGGTGCTCGACCACCTGCTGGCTTGAGCCGGCTCTCGCCTACCGTCGCAGCGATGCGTAGGGCTCCTCTCCCGACATGTCGACGAGCTCGTAGCCGGTGTCCGTTCCGATCGCCGGGCCGATCACGATCTGCACGACGGCGGGCTCGTCCCCGACGGTGATCGACGCGTGCACGACGCCGCCCTCGATGAAGACGGAGTCGCCCGGCTCGAGGATCTCGGACTCCGTCTCGATGAACTGCTCGAGCCGGCCGGAGCGCACGATGATCATCTCGTCCTGCCCCGGGTGCTTGTGGAAGTCGTGCCGCTGGCCCGGCCAGATGGAGGCGTCCATCACGACGAAGCGCTTCGCGCCCGTGTTGCCGGGCCCGCACCGCCAGCCGATCACGCCCCAGTCGAACGTGTCCTCGCGAACGTCGCCGGCTTTCACGAACATGCTCACGATCCCACCCCCGTCCCGACGCCGAGCCCGATTGCCTTGAAGCGGCGCATGTTCTCGGTCATCGCGGTCTCGGTCGGCAGCCGCTCCATCGACGAGGCGCCGAAGAAGCCGACGACGCCGTGGGTGCGCGCGAGCACGTACTCCGCGTCGTCCGGCTCGGCGATCGGTCCGCCATGGCAGAGGCAGAGCACCTCCGGGTTCACCTCGGCCGCCGCGTCGTGCATCGCCTGGACGAGCTCGACGGACTCGTCGAGCGTCTTCGCCGTCTCCGCGCCGATCGCGCCGCCGGTCGTCAGCCCCATGTGCGGAACGATCACGTCCGCGCCGGCCTCCGCCATCGCACGCGCGTGCTCGACGCCGAACACGTACGGGCAGGTCAGCAGCTCGAGCTCGTGCGCCTCTCGGATCATCTCGATCTCGAGGCCGAAGCCCATGCCCGTCTCTTCGAGATTCTGCCGGAACGTGCCGTCGATCAGGCCGACGGTGGGGAAGTTCTGCACGCCCGAGAAGCCCAGCTCCTTCAGCTTACGCAGGAAGACCGGCATCAGCCGGAACGGATCGGTGCCGCAGACGCCGGCGAGCACCGGCGTCTCCCGCACGATCGGGAGCACCTCGGCCGCCATCTCGACGACGATCGCGTTCGCGTCGCCGTACGGAAGCAGCCCGGCGAGCGAGCCGCGGCCGGCCATCCGGTAGCGGCCGGAGTTGTAGATGATGATCAGGTCGCAGCCGCCGGCCTCGGCGCACTTCGCCGACAGTCCGGTGCCCGCGCCGGCGCCGATGATCGGCTTGCCCGCGTCGATCTGCGCGCGGAGCTGCGTGAGCGCCTGCTTGCGCGTCATGTTGCCTCCCTCTCCTTGTCCGGCCCGCGCACGAGCTCGTGCAGCCGGTCCGCCATCGCTTCCGCGAAGGCCGGGTCGTTGATGTCCAGGTCGAGCTCGTGCACTTCGACCGTGTCCGAAAGAGTCTCGTGCAACCCCTCGCGCAACGCCTCGTCCGCGGCGGGATCGTGGAACGGCCCGCCCTCGACCGCGATCATCGAGACGCCGCGCAACGGCACGAACAGCGCAACCGCGCCTCTTGCCGCCGAGAGCTTGCGTCCGATCGTACGGCCGAGCTCACGACACTCGTCCGGCGTCGTCCGCATCAGCGTGACCGTCGGGTTGTGCTCGTAGAGGTTCCGGCTCCGAAACCGCTCCGGCACCGTGTCCACCGGACCGAAGTTGACCATGTCGAGCGCGCCCAGCGAGACCACCTGCGGTAGCCCCAGCTCGCCGGCTGCGTCGAGCCGCTCCGGCCCTGCCGACAGGACGCCGCCGACGAGCTCGTCGGCGAGCTCGGTGGTCGTTGCGTCGAGCACGCCGACGAGGTACCCGCCGCGCGCGAGCGCCTCCATCGACTGGCCGCCGGTGCCGGTTGCGTGGAAGACGAGAACCTCGTAGCCGAGCTCCTCGAGCCGCTCGCGGGCACGGGTCACGCACGGCGTCGTCACTCCGAACATCGTCGCCCCGATCAGCGGTCGCGCCTCGGCGTGCGCCGGAACGTCCACCTGCGCCATCGCGGCGATCGCGGCCGCGGCGTTCGCGAGGATGCGCTCCGAGATCGCGTTGATCCCGGCGATGTCGACGACCGAGTACATCATCGCGATGTCGACCGCCCCGACGTATGGGCGCGTATCGCCGGATGCCATCGTGGAGACCATCAGCTTCGGGACGCCGACCGGAAGCGCCCGCATCGCGCGCGTTGCGATCGACGTGCCGCCGGAGCCGCCGAGCGCGAGGATCCCCTGCAGCCGCCCCTCGTCGTAGAGGCGCCGAACGACGGCTTCCGCACCGCGAGCCATCGTCTCGACCGCCTCTCCACGGTCGGTGAGGGCGGCAAGCTCGGCTCCGCCGGCCGCGGCTACCTCGGCGGCGCCGACGTCCGGCTCGACGAGCGGATCACCGCCGCTGCCGACGTCTACGAGCATCGCCTCGACGCCGTGCGCGCGCAGCTGCCCGCGCAGGAACTCGTACTCGTTGCCCTTCGTGTCGAGCGTGCCGAGCAGGACCACGGTCGCCATCGTTCCTCTCTTCTCCGTTCTCGACGCCGAGACGCGCGCTGGAACGACCCTCAGGCTCGGGCGGCGGACGCGCATCGGCGGCCACCCCGAGCGCCGCTGCACGGAACTACCGATGAACGCAGCCGTCTCTCGACGAGCGACTTCTCCTCAGGTTTCGTCCCGGTACGGAGCGATGCTCCGGCTCTCTCGCGTCGGGGCCGCGTGGCCGCGGACGGCGGCCTCGTCGACCTCGATCCCGAGGCCGGGCATCGTCGGGAGGCCGACGAACCCCTCGACGGGCTCGAGCGGGAGGTCGACGAGGTCGCGTGAGCGGTCCGCGAGGTTCACGAAGTACTCCGCGATCAGGAAGTTCGGCATCACGGCGGCAGCTTGGATCGTCGCGGCGAGCCCGAGCGCCGTGCTGTTGTAGTTGTGCGGCGCAACCGCGACGAGATGAGCGTCGGCCATCGCGGCGATCTGCGTGAGCTCCAGGATGCCGCCGCAGCTCGCGACGTCCGGGTTGACGATGCCCACCGCCCGCCCGGCGAGCAACGGCAGGAACTCGGCGCGCGAATAGAGGGTCTCCCCGGCCACGATCGGGATCGTCGTGTGCGCCGCGACGTCCCGCAGGGCTTCGACATTCCTGCATTCGACGGGTTCCTCGAGCCAGAACGGGCCGAGCGGCTCGAGGTCGTGGGCGAGCTGCCTGGCCGCCGGCGGCGCCAGCCGCCGGTGCACCTCGACGAGCAGGTCGACGTCGGCTCCCACGGCATCGCGCACGGCGGCCACGCACTCGACCGCCCTGCGCACGTCGTCGCGGCTCGCGAACGGACGCCACGGCCCGCGGAACGGATCGAGCTTGAGGGCGTTCCAGCCCGAGGCGACGAGCTCCGATGCCCGCGCGACCGCCGCGTCCACGTCGTCGGTGTCGCCCGAGGCGCCGTACGACCAGCCGTTCGCGTAGACGCGGAACCGCGCCCGGCAAGGGCCTCCGAGGAGCGCGTGGACGGGCCGGCCGACCGTCTTCCCGAGCACGTCCCACATCGCCTGCTCGAGCCCGGAGACGGCGCACGAGAGCTCGAGGGAGCCGCGCTTCGTCGCAATGTCGCGATAGGCCACGGACGTGAAGTGGCGGATCGCGCCGACCTCGCGGCCGACGAAGCGCCGACCGAGCTCTTCCGCGAGTGCGCGGATCGCCGACTCGCGCCCCGGCGCCGTGTAGCACTCGCCCCAACCGACCACGCCCTCGGTCGATTGGAGCTTCACCCACACCCAGCTCTTCGCGGGGCCACCGTCGACGAGGAACGTCTGGACCTGGTGGACACGGTCCGTGAGACCCTCGCCGACGGTGGCCGAAGCGGGCGTCACGCTCCCGGCTCCGCGTAGACGGTCTTGAGCCACGTGAAGAACTCGCGGGCAGTCTGCCCCTGCTCCGGCGGGGCGTCTCCCGACCCGGAGGAGCGGCGGCCTGCGAAGGGGACATGCGGCTCGGTCCCCGTCGTCTGGTTGTTCACGTGGAGGACGCCGACGTCGATCTCGGCGATGCAGCGGCGGATCCGCCGCTCGCTCGTCGTGAAGACCGAGGTCGACAGGCCGAAGCGGGTGCCGTTCGCGACGGCGATCGCCTCGTCGTCGTCCTCGACCGGGATGAGGGACGTGACGGGCCCGAACACCTCTTCCTGCGCGATGCGCATCGCCGGACGGACGTCGGTGAGGACCGTCGGCCTGAGGAAGAAGCCGTCCCGGTCGGCCGAGCCGACGATCGTCCCGCCGGCGGTGACGCCGGCTCCGTCGCCCTCGGCCCGCGCGACCTCGACCGCGACTTCGTCACGGGCCTCCGCCGACACGAGCGGGCCGATGGTCACGTCCTCCTCGAAGCCGTCGCCGATCCGAAGGCGGTCGACCTCCTCGAGCACGAGCGGCACGAACGCGTCGTACACCCCACGGTTGACGATCACGCGGCGCGTCGAGGTGCACTTCTGCCCTGCGAGGAGCATCGCCCCGAGCACGACCTCCCCGGCGGCGAGCCGCAAGTCGGCGTCCGGGAACACGACCGCGGCGTTGTGGCCGCCGAGCTCGAGCTGCGACCGGACTCCACGGCCGGTCGTCTCGGCCGCGATGGCGCGGCCGACGGGGACCGACCCGGTGAACGTCACCGCGTCGAGCCGCTCGTGGCTGACGATCGCCTTCCCCACCTCGCCCCCGCTGCCGAGCAGGAGGTTCAGGACGCCGGCCGGCAGCCCCGCCTCCTCGAACATCCGCGCGAGCTCGACGGTCACCGCCGGGTCGACGGTCGCCGGCTTCCACACGACCGTGTTCCCGTGCACGAGCGCGGGCGCGATCTTCCACGCGGAGATGAGGAGCGGGAAGTTGAACGGCGTGATCACGCCGACCACGCCGATCGGCCGCCGGACGGTTCTGATCTCCTCGTCCGGCTTGCTCGAGGAGTAGAGCTCGCCCGCATTCGCCCAGCTCTGGGCCGAGTGGAAGTACAGCGTCTCGATCGTCCGCCCGAGCTCGCCCCGCGCCTCGGGATACGTCTTCCCCTGGTCGCGCGTGATCAACCGGGCGAGCTCGTCGCGCCGGTTCTCGACCATCGTTGCGACCTTGCGGACGATCTGCCCGCGTGCCGGCGCGGGCGTCGCGCTCCACGCCGGCAGCGCGTCGCCCGCCGCGGCGAACGCGTCGTCGACGTCGTTCGTGGAGGCGCAGGCGAAGCGGAGCACCTCCTCTTCCGGATGGGCCGGATTGACGCTGACCGCGTCAGGTGGCGCATCCGTCCAGTGGCCGGCGATGTAGCTCCCGGCGGTGTGTGTGAGTGTGACCATGGCTAGGTGAGAGGGCGCCTCCAGGCCGCCCGGTTCGCGTACTCGGTGCGGGCCGCAGCGAGCGCGTCGTCCGTGCTCACCTCGGCCGGCGGGATGTCCCACCAGACCTCTCCGCGAGAGAGGTGCCGGTCGGGGTCGTTCACGGCGACGATCACGGACGGGCCGGGCTCTTCCCGGCTCTCCCGAAGCGCCGCACGCAGCTCGTCGGGTGTCGTCGCCGTCCGGGCCGTCGCGCCGAGACCCTCGGCGACCTTCGCAAGGTCGAGGCCGAGCGGCTCCGCCGCCTGCTCTCGCGTCACGCGGTCGCGCGTCGCGAAGACGTTCGCGAACGGCGCCGCCGACACCATCCGCTCGATGCGGCGGATCGACTCCATCGTGCCGTTGGCCGACACGATCACGGTGATCTTGATGCCGTTCTGGACGGCGGTGACGAGCTCGCCGGGATTGAGGAGGAAGGTGCCGTCGCCGACGAACGCGTACGCCTCGGCGTCCGGCCTGGCGAGGCGAACGCCGATCGCCGCCGGAATCTCGTAGCTCATGCACGAGAAGCCGAACTCGAGATGGCAGTGCTTGTGCCCACCGCAGTCCCAGAACTTGAGGATCTCCATGATCCCCGTGCCGGCGGCCGCGGTGACGGTCGACTCGGGCTGGACCTCCTCGTTCACCACCGCGATCACGTCCGCCTGGCTCATCTGCCGGCGGCCGTCCCAGGTGACGAACTCACGTGCCGAGCGGCGCCACTCGTCGACGAGCCCCTCGACCTCCCGGTGGTACTCCGTTGCCGTCGAATACGGGCCGAGGGCCTCGCGCAACGCCGCCAGCGTGACCTTCGCGTCGCCCACGACGGCGGCCGCGTGCTCCTTGTACGCGTCGAGCCGCGTCACGTTGATGCCGACGAACTGCGCGTCGGGGCGGAAGATCGTGCGTGAGCCGGTCATGAAGTCCTGCAGACGCGTCCCGACGGCGATCACGACGTCGGCCGAACGGACGACCGTGTTGGCGGGTGTCGTCCCCTCGACGCCGAGCCCGCCGAGGTCGAGCCACGACCCCTCGGCGAAGACACCCTTTCCGGAGCACGTCTCGGCGACCGGAATCCCGAGTGCGTTCGCGAACGTTCGCAGCTCCTCTTCGGCCTGGGAGTAGAGCACTCCGCCGCCGGCGATGATCACGGGCCGCTCCGCGTCCCGGACGACCTCGGCCGCCTGCGCGACGCGCACCGGTTCGGGAACCGGGCGGTCGATGAGCCAGTCGCGCTCGTCGAAGAACGCCTCCGGGAAGTCGTACGCCTCGGCCTGCGTGTCCTGCGGCAGGGCGATCACCGCCGGGCCGGCCTCGTCGGGGCTCGTGAGCACGCGCATCGCCGCGGGCAGCGCCGTGAGGAGCTGCTCGGGGCGCACGATCCGGTCGAAGAAGCGGCTGATCGGCCGGTAGCAGTCGTTCACGCTGACGTCCGGGCCGAGCGGGTGCTCGAGCCCCTGCAGGATCGGCCCCTGGAGCCGGGACGCGAACGTGTCGGCGGGGAGGAGGAGGACCGGAAGCCTGTTGACGTTCGCGCCCGCCGCGCCGACGAGCATGTTCAGCGCTCCCGGCCCGATCGAGGACGTGCAGGCCAGGGTCGCGGTCCGCCTGGACGCTTTCGCGAAGGCTGCGGCCGCATGGACCATGGACTGCTCATGCCGGCCTTCGAGGAAGAACAGCGCTCCGGGCGGGAGCGCGCTCATCGCCTGGCCGATTCCGCCGGTGTTGCCGTGTCCGAAGATGCCGTAGAGGCCGGGGATGAGCCGGCGGCGCTCGCCGTCGCGAACGCTGTACTGCGCGGTGAGGTAGCGGAGCAGCGCCTGGCTCGTGGTGAGCCGCACGGTGCCGCCGGCCCGAGTCCGTCGCTCAGCCGCGGTCAAGTCGAGAACGGCCATGTCGATGCACCTCCTGGCGCGCTCCCGAGGGAGGCGCGCGAAACGGGGCTACTGGTCTTGGTCACGGATCTCGTGCAAGTGGTTGAGCCGGTCGCTCCAGAGCGCGGGCGACGACCTCGGCGGTGTGCAGGCACCTCCTTCCCGTCGTCTGCTCGACCTGCTCGCGGCAGCTGAACCCGTCGACCACGAGCAGCGTGTCGGCGGGCGCCGCGCGCACGGCCGGAAGAAGAACCCGCTCGGCGCACGCGGTCGAGACGTCGAGGTGGTCGGGGTGGAGGCCGAAGGCTCCGGCCATCCCGCAGCAGCCCGAGTCGAGCAGCTCGACCTCGAGGCCGAGCGCGGAGAGCAGCTCGATGTCCGCGTCCATGCCCCAGAGCGCCTTCTGGTGGCAGTGGCCGTGCGCGACCGCGCGGCCCTCCAGCTGCGGCGGCCGCCAGTCGCGGTCGACGAGCAGCTCGGCAAGCGTGACCGCCTGGCTCGAAAGCCGGCGGGCGTCCTCGTCCTCGGGGAGGAGTGCGGGCAGCTCGTCGCGGAAGACGGCCGTGCAACTCGGCTCGAGCCCGACGACGGTAGTGCCCGCGCGGAGCTCGCCCCGCAGCTCGGAGACGACGCGCCGCAGCGCTCGCTTCGCGGTGGTCAGCATGCCGCAGGCGTAGAGCGGACGGCCGCAGCAGAGGACGCGACTCGGGATCGCGACGCGGAACCCGGCCGCCTCGAGCGCCGCGACGGCGGCGCGTCCCCGCTCGGGGGCGAAGTAGTTCGTGAACGTGTCCGGCCAGAGCAGCACGCGCTCGCCGGCCGGGCCTGCCGCCGGCGGCCGTCGCGCAAACCAGGCCCGGAATGTCTCGCGAGCGAACGCCGGCAGCCGGCGCTCCGGTGCGAAGCCGAGTGCCGCCTTCGTCAACGGCGCGACGGCGTTCGCGACCCGTGGCGCGCGCGCGGCGGCGCGTGCCCAGAGGAAGATCGGTGCGACGGCGTACATCTGCGGCGGCCGCAGGCGCCCTTCGTAGTAGTGCGAGAGGAACTCGGCCTTGTAGGCGGCCATGTCGACACCGGCCGGGCATTCGCTCTTGCAGCCCTTGCAGGAGAGGCAGAGGTCGAGCGCCTCGCGGACGTGCTTGTCGCGCCAGCCGTCGCGGAGCAGGTCGCCTCTCTGCAGCTCGAAGAGGAGCCGGGCGCGTCCGCGGGGCGAGTGCCGTTCGTCGCGCGTGGCCATGTAGCTCGGGCACATCGTCCCGGTGTCCGTCTTGCGGCACTTCCCGGCTCCGACGCAGCGGAGCACGGCACGTCCGAAGCTTCCGTCGTCGTCCGCGAAGGGGAAGTGCGTGTGCGGGCGGGCGGGTGCGAAGCCGGGGCCGAGCCTGAGCTGCTCGTCGAGGCGCAGCGGGTCGACGACCTTGCCGGGGTTCAGCTTCCCGTCCGGGTCCCAGATCGCCTTGAACTCGCGGAACGCGGCCACGAGCTCCTCGCCGAACATCCGCGGCAGCAGCTCGGCACGGGCCTGTCCGTCGCCGTGCTCACCCGAGAGCGAGCCGCCGTAGGAGACGACGAGGTCGGCGGCCTCCTCGACGAAGCGCCGGTACGCGGCGATTCCCGGGGCACTCGCGAGGTCGAAGTCGATGCGCGTGTGCACGCACCCGTCGCCGAAGTGGCCGTAGAGCACTCCGGTGTAGCCGGAGCGCCCGAGCAGCGAGGTGAAGTCGCGGAGGTAGTCCCCGAGCCGGTCCGGCGGAACGGCGGCGTCCTCCCAGCCGCCGAAGCGGTCGGATCCGTTCGGCGCCCGCGCACCCAGTCCGACCGCCGACTCGCGGATCTCCCAGATCCGCCGCTGCTCGGCGGGATCCTCGAAGAGGCGCGTGGCGGGAGCGTCCGGCAGGCGTCCCAGCGCGGCGACAAGGGCCCGGGCCCGCTCGGAGGCCTCGTCGTCGGTGTCGCCGCCGAACTCGACGAGCAACCACGCGCGGCCGCCGGGAAGCGACGACGGCGCACCGACGCGGCCGGGTCCCCGGAGTCCGTCGACGATCGCCGCGTCCAGCCCCTCCAGCCCGATCGGCCCGTGCTCCAGGGCGAGGGGCGCAGCGTCCGCGGCCCGGCAGATCTCCGGGTACCCGGCCACGACGAGGACGCGCGAGCGAGGCGACGGCTCGAGTCGGACGCGCGCACCGAGCAGCACGGCGCAGGTCCCCTCGCTGCCGACGAGCGCACGCGCGACGTGGAAGCCGCGCTCGGGAAGCAGCTCGTCGAGGCTGTAGCCGGACACGCGGCGCGGGATGCGCGGGTAGCGGGAGCGGACGAGATCGGCTACCCCGTCGCGGAAGCCGAGCAGGCGGTCGCGCAGCTCCGGCGGCAGCTGGTCCCCGCCGGCGGCTACCCGCGCCCTGATTCCCCGATACGTGAGGATCTCGAGCTCCTCGACGCTCTGCGACGTCCGGCCCGCGACGAGCGAGTGCACGCCGCAGGCGTCGTTGCCGATCATCCCCCCGACCGTGCAGAACGCGTGCGTCGCAGGATCGGGCCCGAAGGCGAGCCCGTAGGGCCGCGCCGCCTCCTGCAACCGGTCGAGCACGACACCGGGCTCGACATACGCAACGCACCGGTCAGGGTCGATCGACACGATCCGGTTCATGTGTTTCGAGAAGTCGAGGACGACTGCGACGTTGCAGCACTGGCCGGCGAGGCTCGTCCCGCCGCCGCGCGCGAGGATCGGCGCCTGGTGCTCGCGGCAGATCCTGAGCGCTGCGCCGACGTCGTCCGCGTCCCGCGGCAACACGACGCCGATCGGCACCTGGCGGTAGTTCGAGCTGTCGCCGGAGTACGCGGAACGCGTGCCGGCGTCGAACCGGACCTCGCCACGGACCTCGGCCCGGAGCGCGCCGGCGAGGTCGCGCGTGCGAAACGATTTCCCGGGCCGGGAGCTCATCCTCTGCGTCTAGCGCAGAACAACAGTCATCACGCCCTCGGTCCGGCGTTCTGGAGCAGATGCGATGAACCTCCGGCCCGACCCGGTGACCAGCATCGGCGGCGGCACTGAGCATGACTGCTGAGAACTACCGATGAGCGCCCACGTCGCCGACGGCTCGTCCGCCGGGAGCAGGCGTCGGCGCGAAGACGGCGGCGGGCCGAAGGAGGGACAGCGCGGCGGCCCAGGTGCAGGCGACGACGATCAGACCCAGTCGGCCGTCTCCCGGAAGGGAGAAGGTGAGGCCGAACAGCGGCACGCCGACGACGATGACGACGTTGGCGAGGAAGTTGACGAAGCCCACGGCGACGGCCGGACGATCGGGTCGCAGGTGCTGGGCGCCGCTGAAGACCGGTCCGAACGGCATCCCCGCGCCGAGCCCGACGGTCGCCGCTGCGACGACGCCGAGGGCGAGCGGCGGCCCGAGGGCGAGTACTGCCGTCCCCGCCGTCCCCGCCAGGAGCCCGGCGGCGATCGCGGGCCGCGCGAGCCGCGGCCGCCGTTCGGCGATCCAGCCGCCGAACGGGCGCGAGACGATCCCGCCGAACAGCGTGAGCGCGCCCGCCGCGCCCGCTTCCGCAGCCGAGTAGTGCGGGCCGCGCTCGAGGAACGTCACGACCCAGGTCCCGACCAGCACGCTCGATCCGTACGAAGCCGCGTAGACGAGGCCGATGCGCTGGAGGCGGGCGTCTCGGACGACGGAAGCCGGGTGCGCGGGTGCGGGCAGTCTCGGCGGCCCGACACGGCCCCGGGCCGCCGAGAGCGCGACGACGACGAGCCCGAAGGCGGCCAGCCCGGCCGCACTCAGCCAGCTGACGCGCCAAGCGATGTCGCGTGCGACCTGCGGCAGCAGCGCGAGCGCGAGCCCGGCGGCGGCCATTGCGCAGCCGCCGTACATTCCCTGTGCAAGCACGCGCGCGCGCCGCGCGCGGAGGAGGTCGCTGCCGGCGACGAAGCTGAGCGCCGTCCCGACGCCGACGGCGAGTCGGGCGACGACGGCGAGCGCCGGCTCGGCCGCAAGGGTTCCGACCCCGTCGGCCGCGACGAGGATCGACAGACCCGCGATCGCGACGCTTCGGGCTCCGTAGCGGTCGACGAGACGGCCGCTCGGGATCTGCATCACCGCATGCGTCGCGACCGCGGCGGCGGTGAGCGCGCCGACGAACGCGAGGGAGACGCCGTACGCGTCGGCCATCGGGCTTGCGACGGCGCCCACGTTGCTGACGAGCCACCCTGCGACGAACGAGAGCACGAACGGCGCGAGCGTCTCTCGGCTTCCGCCGGTGCTTCCGGCAACGGATTGCCGGTTGCCCTGGGCGAGCGCGGTCCGGGCAGCGTCCGTGATCAACCCTTGCTCGAGGGTGGGAGCAGCACCACGGCGAGCTCCTGGACGAGCCTACGCTTGGCGAGCGGGTTCACGTGCAGGCCGACGCCGTCCGCGGCCGGCGACGGCCTCGAAGCGATCGCCGCAGATGATCCACGCGCCTGCGACGGTCACCCCTGCTCGCTCACGGCGGAACCGCGTCGCCGCATCGGTCAGGCGCCGCGCGGCCGCGGTGGACGACACGTCGACGCGAACGTCGAGGATGCCGTCGTCCACCACCCGCGAAACCCGGCAGGCCGCGGCCCCGAGCCTCGCGAACTCCTCCTGCAGCGACGTGCGCCACTCGTCGGGCGACATGCCGCCGATCCAGAGCACGAGCACCATGGTCAGCCTCCTGCCTCGACCATGCTCCCGCGCGACTCTGCGCAGAGCTGGAGGAACTCGTTTTCGCGGAGCAGCCGCTTCTCGGCGAGCGAGAGGTCCTTCACGCGCCGGAGGAGCTCCTCGCGTTCGGCCTCGTCCAGCTCGATCCCGAGCCGCTCCAGCCAGAGCTCGATCGAGGGCAGGCCGCTGCCCTTCCCGAGCACGACCTCGGGCGGCTCGTTGCCGACAAGCGACCAGAGGTACGGGAAGAGCTCCGTCGGCCTCGTGGCGCCGCAGCGCTTCATGAACCCGGCGACGATCCCGCTCTCGATCGTGAACAGCCGGCTGCCGACGACGGCGCGGTTGGCCGGGACCGTGTGGCCGGCGTAGCCGCACACGGTTCGTGAGAGCTCGACGAACTGCTCGGTCTCGATCCCGAGGTCGCGGCCGTACATGAGCTTCAGGGCGAGGACGAGCTCCTCGAGCGCGCAGTTCCCGGCCCGCTCGCCGATTCCCGTCACCGTCGTGTGCGCGACGTCGGCCCCGGCGGCGAGGCCCATGATCGTGTTCGCGACCGCCATGCCGAAGTCGTCGTGGAAGTGGAGCTCCAGCGGGGTGCCGCCCAGCCGCTCGCGCAGCTTCCCGATCCAGAAGGGAACCGCGTGCGGCGAGATCCCGCCGTAGGTGTCGACCACGGCGAGGGCGTCCATGTGGCCCTCTGTCGCGACCTGGTCGATCAGGTCGAGGTACCAGCCCATCTCCGTGCGGGACGAGTCGATGGGGAAGAACACGGTGTAGAGGCCGGCTTCCTTGGCGGCGAGCGTCGCCTCGATCGACGACTTGATCGCGCGCTCCATCGGCCAGCCGTACGCGTGCTTCACGAGGTGGTCGGATGCGGGAATCTCGACGACGATCCCCTCGACACCGCACGACGCCGCGAGCTCGACGTCGGAGATCATGCAGCGCGCGAAGGCGAAGATCCGCGCCGGCAGATCGAGCTCGACGATGTCCCTGATCGCGGCCTCGTCGGAGGGGGAGACGGCAGGCATCCCGGCCTCGATCCGATGCACTCCCGCGCGTGCGAGCCGCTTTGCGATCTCGACCTTCTCCTCGCGCGTGAACTCGATGCCGGCCTGCTGCTCTCCGTCGCGCAGCGTGATGTCGTGAATCTCGATCCGGTCGGCGAAGTGCAGCCCCTCGGTCACCTCGTCGAAGCCGTTCCAGGCCGGAAGGAACCATTTGTCGTGACTGGTCACGTCGAACCCTCCTTGAGAGATGCTCTCGTCAGAAGCCTGCGGTCGCCGGCGAGCACGCGAACGGTCTCGCGTGCCACGACGAGCTCCTCGTTCGTCCGGACGACGACGACGGCGACGGGACGCCCGGGCGTCGACACGACGGCGTCACCACTTCCGGGCCGGCGGTTTCGCGCGAGGTCGAGCTCGACGCCCAGGAAACCGAGCCCGTCGCAGACGTGCTCCCTGATCCGCCACGAGTTCTCTCCGATCCCGCCGGCGAACGCAAGCGCGTCCAGGCCGCCCAGCACCGCGGCGAACGCGCCGATCTGTTTTCGGATTCCGTGCACATAGACGTCGATCGCGAGAGCGGCCCTGGCGTGGCCGGCGGCGGCGGCTTCCTCGAGCTCGCGCAGGTCGCCGGTCAAGCCGGAGATGCCGAGCAGGCCGCTCTGGCTGCAGAGGAGCTGCGCGACCTCGTCCGCCGTCTTCCCCGTCCGCTCCATGAGATGGAAGACGACGAAGGGGTCGAGGTCGCCGCAACGGGTTCCCTGCTCGACTCCCGACTGCGGCGAGAAGCCGAAGCTCGTGTCGACGGACTCGCCGTCGCGCACGGCGCAGAGGGAGGAGCTGCCTCCGAGATGGCACGACACGAGCCGGAAGCCTCGCGGCGACCTGCCCAAGAGCTCGGGGACGCGTTGCGACACGAAGCGGTGGGACGAGCCGTGGAATCCGTAGCGCCGGACGCCGTAGGCCTCGCTCCATTCGTAGGGGACGCCGTACAGGTGCGCCTGCTCCGGGATCGTTCGGTGGAAGCCGGTCTCGAACACGGCGACCATCGGGGTTCCGGGAAGCGCGTCGCGGAGGATCTCGATCGCCTCGACGTAGATCGCATTGTGGGCGGGCGCGACCGTGACGAAGTCCTGCATCGCCTCCAGCACCTCGTCCGTGACGACGTGGCTGTCGGTGAAGCCGGGCCCTCCGTGCACCGTCTTGAGGCCTACCGCCTCGATCGCGTCCTCCGGCCCGTGCTCGAGCTCGCCGAGGCGGGAGAGCAGCCACTCCACCGCGGACCGGTGGTCGGCAACCGCGGCGACGTCCTCGGTCGCCTCTCCGTTGCCTCGGCTGAAGCTCATCCGCGACCGTTCGCTGGCGATCGACTCGACGCGGCCCCGCGCAATGACCGTCTCGTCGGCCATGTCGAGGAGCTGGACCTTGAGGGAGGTCGAGCCGAGGTTGGGGACGAGCACCCTCACGACGCGTTCACCGCCGCGCGGTGGCGGGCCAGGGTGAGCGCCAGGGCGATCGAGTTGACCTTCGTCTCCGCCGGCTCGGCGCGTGAGAGCACGATCAGCGGCACGCGCGCTCCGACGATCATTCCGCCGCATTTCCCGTGCGCGAAGTACGTGATCGCGCGGAAGAGGATGTTCGCCGCCTCGATGCTCGGCGCGATGAAGACGTCGGTGGCCTCCACGACCGGGCTGTCGATCGACTTGCGCTCGGCCGCGAAGCGGCTGAGCGGGGCGTCGAGCGCGAGCGGGCCCTCGAGGTATGCCCCCGGGATCTGCCCGCGCCGGTTCATCTGCACGAGCGCCGCCGCGTCGACCGTCGCAGGCATCGCCGGGTTGACGAACTCGAGAGCCGTGAGCAGCACGACGTTCGGCCGCTCGATCCCCAGCGCGTGGGCGACCTCGATCGCGTTGCGGCAGATGTCGGCCTTGTCCGCGAGGCTCGGCGCGATGTTCACCGCCGCATCCGTCATGAGCATGAGGCGTGGGATGCCGGGGACCTCGAATGCGATCACCTGGCTCAATAGGCGACCCGCCCGCAGGCCCGTCTCGCGATCGAGCACGCGGCGGATCAGATTCGCGGTCGTCACCTTCCCCTTCATCAGCAGGTCGGCGCCGTCCTCCCGCACGAGCTGGATCGCGAGGCGGATGGCCTCGTCCTCGTCCGCCGCGGGCACGACGCTGCCGGCCCTCGGCTCGTAGCCGACCGCCTGCGCCGCCGCTTCGATCCGCGCCGGGTCACCGATGAGGATCCCGCTCGC
>Ga0187777_10000338_pt1 | contig 34116 bp, 36 predicted proteins | sample 1015_Q2_SP5_10_M_FD_132416 | JGI IMG/M metagenome (GOLD analysis project Ga0187777, IMG submission 132416) | Tropical peat soil microbial communities from peatlands in Department of Meta, Colombia - 1015_Q2_SP5_10_MG | ecosystem: Environmental > Terrestrial > Soil > Wetlands > Peat | place... | reverse complement strand
TGCGCCTGCGACCTGGCCGTGTCCGCGGACCACGCCGAGCTCGGGACCCCGGAGGTCGACGTGGGGCTCTTCCCGATGATGGTCCTGGCCTGGCTCCAGCGGCACCTGGGGCGAAAGCGCGCCCTGGAGATGGTCCTCACCGGCCTCCGACTGCGGGCCGCCGACGCCCTCGCCTGGGGCCTCGTCAACCGCGTCGTGCCAGCGGCCGAGCTGGACCGGGCCACCCGGGAGCTCGGCGCCGTACTCTCCGGCAAGAGCCAGGCGGTGCTCGCCCTGGGGAAGCGGGCGTTCCGCCGGGCCGAGGGGCTCCCGGTGGAGGCGGCCACCGAGCTGCTCGCCGCCGAGCTCTCGCTCAACCTCACCGCCGAGGATGCCGCGGAGGGCGTGGCCGCCTTCCTGGCCAAGCGTCCACCGGCCTGGAAGGACCGCTAGTCACCGGAGAGGCCATGTCCGTGCCGCAGGATCGCGTCATCGTCACCGCAGCGCTCACCGGCATCCTGGCCACCCGCGAGCAGTGTCCCTACCTGCCCTACACGCCCCAGGAGATCGGCGAGGAGGCGCGGCGCGCCTACCAGGCCGGCGCCGCAGTGGTTCACATCCACGGCCGCGAGCCGGCCTCGGGTGGACCGACCTGGGACCCGGAGATCTACGTCGCCATCCGCGACGAGGTCCGCAAGCGCTCGCCCATCCTCATCAACTTCTCCACCGGCGGCTTCAACATGGGCGTGGAGGGGGAGGCGGAGAAGAGGAAGCGCCTGTGCTACGTGCCGAAGAGTCGGCCGGAGATGGCGGCCCTGAACATGGGCTCGATGAACTACGCCAAGTACTCCCAGGCCCGGAAGGCCTTCGTCTTCGACATGGTCTTCCCCAACCCCTTCGGTGACATCCTCCTCGCCGCCGAGGCGATGCGCGAGGGCGGCGTCAAGCCGGAGCTGGAATGCTTCGACCTCGGCCACGTGGCCAACGCCGAGCCCCTGGTGGCGATGGGCGCCCTCCGCCGACCGCTCCAGTACAGCTTCGTGCTCGGCGTGCTCGGCGGCGCGGCGCCCTCCGCCGAGACGCTGGCGTCGATGGCCCGAGCCATCCATCCCCAGGACACCTGGGAGGTGATCGGCATCGGGAGGGCCCAGTGGCGCCTGGTGGGGGCCGCGCTGGCGCTGGGGGGCAACATCAGGGTGGGTCTGGAGGACAACTTCTACCTCGACGCCGCCGGAACCCGGATGGCCGAGGGGAACGGTGCACTGGTGGACAAGGCGGTGCGCATGGCGCGCGACGTGGGCCGGGAGCCGATGAGCCCCGACGAGGCCCGGGGCGCGCTCTCGCTTCCCTCGGCCTCCTGACCCTAGGGGAAGGCCAGGGCGAGCAGCGACTCGGGGTTGACGTCCAGGTTCCCGACCCGAGCGAGGAAGTGCAGGTGCGGTCCGGTCACCCGGCCGGTCCTGCCCACTCGCCCGATGACCTCGCCGCGCTTGACCTTCGCTCCCCGCTTCACGGCGAACCCGGAGAGATGGAAATACCCGGTGATGACGCCGCCGCCGTGGGCAACGAGGATGGTGTTGCCCGACGTGTAGCAGTCCCTCACCAGGACCACCGTGCCGTCGTTGGCTGCGGCCACCGGGTCTCCCACGTGCCCGTCGAGATCCAGCCCGTAGTGCACCGACTTCTTCTTTCCATTGAGGGTCCGCTGGTCGCCGAAGCGTGCGGTGATCTCGGCGTCGCGCGGCGAGGCGAAGCCACCCTCGAAGGCGCGGGGAGCGAACGGGGTCCGATAGGCGCGGGCGAAGGCGCGCTGGTCGGCGGCGATGCGCTTCTTGACCTCCGGGGCCGGGGCGATGAACTTGCTGTCCACGGTCAGCTCTCGCTCCGGAAAGTCTCCGGGCCGGAGATCGACGGAGGAGGTGAGCCGCACGCCCGCCGCCTCGACGGTGACGGTGAGCGGACCGGGCTCGAGCTCCAGCGGGAGCCCCACCAGCGCCTCGTGGTGGTCCCCGGCGGCGTAGAAGCGCAAGCCGCGCTCGCCGGCCGTGCCCCGGGGGAGCTCGGCGCTGTCCCGGATGATGACCAGGAGCACGTCCCCGGGGCGGGCCGACGTCGGACGCACCTCCAGGGAGGGCCGCTGACCGGCGGAGGCGTCTCCCGGAGCGCTGGCGAGGAGGAGGGCGAAGGCGGGGACGAGGAGCAGGCCCGACCAGCTTAGCTGCCCGCTCCCCCCGCCGGCTCACCTTCGCCTGCTTGACGCTCTGCGGCGCGATCGTTAGCGTGCGCGCCCTTCCCCGGGCGGGGGGAGACGACCGGAGAGGAGCGCGCGTGTCCATCAAGGTGCTCGTGGCGGACGAGCTTTCCCCCCAGGGCATCGAGACCCTGCGCCGGGCCTCCGGGCTCACCGTGGACGTGAGGACCGGCCTCAAGCCGGCGGATCTGAAGGCGCTCCTCGCCGACTACCAGGCCCTCGCCATCCGGAGCGCCACCCGGGTGACCGCCGACATCCTCGAGGGCGCGCGCAGCCTGAGGGTCATCGGGCGCGCCGGGGTCGGGGTGGACAACATCGACGTCGAGGCGGCCACGCGAAAGCACATCGTGGTCATGAACACGCCGGGCGGAAACTCGATGGCCGTCGCCGAGCTGACCATGGCCATGCTGCTCGCGCTTCCCCGCCAGCTGGTCCAGGCCGTGTCCAGCACCAAGTCCGGCAAGTGGGAGAAGAAGCGCTTCGCCGCCGGGCACGAGCTCTTCCAGAGGACGGTGGGCATCCTCGGCCTGGGGAACATCGGCTCGCTGGTGGCGCAGCGCTGCCTCGCCTTCGGCACCCGGGTGCTCGTCTATGACCCGCACCCCTCGGAAGCCGCCCGGAAGCTGGGCCTGTCGGTGCACTTCGTCTCCCTCGAGGAGCTGGTCCAGCGGTCGGACTACCTGACCATCCATGTTCCCCTCACCGAGTCGACCCGGAATCTCATCGGGCCGGAGGTCTTCGCCCAGATGAAGAAGGGCACCTACCTGGTCAACTGCGCCCGGGGAGGCATCGTCGACGAGGCGGCGCTGGCCGCCGCGCTCCAGGACGGAACCCTGGCTGGCGCGGCGATGGACGTCTTCGCCACCGAGCCGGTCCCGGGAGACCACCCACTGCTGAAGCTGGACAACTTCTTGCCCACTCCCCATCTCGGCGCGTCCACCGAGGAGGGGCAGCTGGCCTGCGCCAACCAGCTCGCCGAGCAGCTGGTGGAGTTCCTCCAGCGCGGCGTGGTGCGGAACGCGGTCAATGCCGCGGCGCAGACCAGGTCCTGACTGCTGGCAGTCGTGCTCATCGCCTCCCGGGATGGGGGGCTTGTCGCTCCGCCGCGCCGTGTCTAGCCTTCCCGGTTCCTTTCTGGGCGGCACGGGAGGCCGACGGCGCGGATGAGCAGGCACGGCAAGGAGCCCGAGCGCCCGGGGATGAGGGACCTGGTCTCGCGGCTGGTGGACGGGCTGGGACAGCTGCTCGCCCAGCACGTGGCGCTGGCGCGCCTCGAGCTCGGCGAGGAGGCGCGAACCGTCGCCCGTGCAATGGGAACGATGGCCCTCTTCGTGCCGCTGCTCGTCGTCGGCTATGCCATGCTCTGCTTCGGGCTGGCCTTTGCCCTCTCGCCCCAGCTCGGAGTGCCCGGGGCGGTTCTCCTCCTCGGGGCGCTGAACGTGGCCGCCGGCGCCGCCGGCCTGTGGCGAGCGCGGCGCCTCCTGCGCCGCCCGGCGCTCGAGCAGACGGCGGAGTCCGTCCGGGAGAGCGCCCGGGCGCTGGCCGTCGAGGCCACGGGGGAGGTCCCCGGTGTCCATTGAGCCGGCCGACTGGGAGAAGGCGCTCCTCCGGGCGAGCATCACCCGCACCCGGGAGGAGCTGGTCGAGACCGCCGAGGCGCTCCGGCACAGCGTGCGCGAGACGCTCGACTGGCGCACCTGGGTCCGGCGCCATCCAGCGGTCGCCCTGGGCGCCGCGGTGGGCTTGGGGGTGTGGCTCGGACACAGGCGGCGCTAGGGTAGGGGCGGCCCGGGGAGGCTTTCGATGGACGCGCGAGAGGTTCAGCAGAAGCTCAAGGACGAGCAGGCCCGGCTGGAGCACGGCCTGGAGCAGGCCCGGGAGGAGCTGTCCGAGTTCAACCAGCGTCTGGTGGGCGTCATCCGGCGGCGACCGGGGACGTGCCTGCTCCTGGCGCTGGCCGCCGGCTTCGTCGTCGGAAGGATGGCGTCGCGCTGATGGCGCGCTCCACTCCATCGGCGCCGGCGGACCCGGCGGGCGGGAACGGCGCCGGAGAGACGGCCGGCTTGGGCGAGCGGGTCAACTCGCTCGGGCGGGCCGCCCAGTCCTTCCGCGAGGAGCTGCGCGGGACCGCCGCCGACCTGGGCCGGGTGCTCGACATCAACGGACGCGTCCAGCGCCATCCCTACGCCATGATGGCCGTCGCCGTGGGCGTGGGTTACCTGCTCGGGGGCGGTCTCTTCACCCGGACCACCGCCCGGCTGCTGGGCCTGGCCGGCCGCATCGCCGGGCTCCCCTACATGCGGAGCGAGATCGCCGGCATCGCCGAGGCCATCCTCTCCGCCCGGGAGGGTGAGCCTCCCGCTCCCCCACCGACCTCCGGCATTCCCTCGCCTTCCTGACCCTGGAGACCCCATGCTCAGCCTCAAGGACCTGCGCAACCTCGACCGGGACGACGTGCTCGACGCCCTAGGTCTGCAGCGCCGGGGCAGCACCGACTGGCTCCTGCCCGCCCTGACCGCGCTCGGCGTGGGTCTGCTCGTCGGCGCCGGCCTGGGCCTCCTGCTCGCCCCCAAGGCAGGCAACGAGCTCCGGGATGACCTCCGCGAGCGGCTCCAGGGGGGGCTGGATGCCCTCCCCGGGCGAACCGGAACGCCGAAAGCCTCCCGGACCCCGTCGGCGCCCTAGCGCTTGGCCCCGCCGCTCCTCCCCTTCGCCGCGCGCCGCACGCTGCGGGTGCTCGGCTTCAGCCTGGTGCAGGCGGTGGTCTTCGGCGGCGTCCTCGGCGCCCTGGTCTCCGTCCGCCCGCAGCCGTCGCCGGGCTTCCTCGGCGAGGAGGACAACCCCACGCCCCGCTGGCGAGCGTTTCTCGGCGCTCCCGCCGACGCCATCGACCGCTGGACCTACGACTGGCGGCTCCGGGAGCTCGGTCGGCGCGCCGACCCGGCGGACATGGTGGTGCTGGTCGGCATCGACGACGAGACCCTGGCCAGCGCTCGCGAGGACTCCCGCCCGGAGGTGGCCCGCCTCCCCTGGTCCGGGATGGTCCTCGGACGCCTCGTCGGCCAGCTGGGCCGCGAGGGGGCGTCGGTGGTGGTGGTGGACCCTCGCCTCCTCGGCACCGGGCCGTCCCTGCCCGCGCCCGAGGCCGATGCGCTCCATGCGCAGCTCGACCGCGCGCGGACCGTGCCCGCGCTCGGATTCGCGCCCTCGTCCGTCGCTCCCGCGCCGGTGGTCCACCCGCTCCGGCCGTCGGTGCTCTTGGTCGGCATCGCCTCCGGACCCCGGGAGGTCGAGGAATGGGTGCGCCGGGTGCTGGCCGAGCGGCGCCCGGCCTATGCCATCCCCGATGGCCCGCGGACGAGGGTGTGGGCGGGGGTGGCCTCCGAGGAAGAGGGTCGGGCGCTGGCCCGCCGCTGGGCCCTGACCGGCACGCCCGAGGTGCGTGACCTGGCCGCCCAGGATCGGACCTGGGAGGTGACGCCCGCCGATCTGCTCGTCTCCCTGGCGGAGGTGGAGGTGCAGGGCCTGGACGCGGGCCGGCTACCGGTGGCGCGCTCGCTCGAGCCACCGCCGGTGGCGCTGCTCACCGCCAGCATCCGATTCGGCCATACCGCCCTGGCCGCCGATGCCGACGGGACGGTGCGCGGCATCTACCACCTGATCCGCTACGTCTCCCCCCGGGGGAGGGTGCACCTCCTACCCTCGCTGCCGCTGGCGGCGGCGCTGGGAGAGCTGGGGGCGCCCCGCCGGCTGACCTTCGCCAACGGTCGGCTGGAGCTCGCCCCGGGCCACTCCGTGCCGCTCGAGCCGGACGGCCTTGCCCCCTTGCGCTTCGATGCCGCCGAGCCGGGCCGCTCCGGCCGGGGCTCGCTCGGGCGCGCCATCTCCGCCTGGCGGCTGGTGCAGAACCTGGCCGACGGCGACGCTGGGCTCCCCCTGCACTACCGCAACGATCTCGAGCACCGGGTGGCCCTCCTGGCGGACACCGCCCCGGGAAGGGCCACCTGGTCCCCGACCCCGCTCGGGCCGGGCGTTACCGGGGCGGCGGTGACCGGACAGTCCATCGCCAGCCTGCTCGCCGGCGTCGGGCTGTCGCGCGCGCCGGTGCGCACCGACGTCCTGGCCACCTTCGCCCTGGCCTTCCTGGGCGCCTTCCTGGCTCTGACCTTCAGCCAGGTGGTGCGCTCAACCCTGGGGGCGCTGGTCTACCTGGCCAGCGCGGCCCTGGGCATCGCCGCCTACCTGGTCTGGGCGCGCCACCTTTTCCTCGGCGAGGCGCGGGTGGCGGCCACCGGAGGGCCGCTGCTCGCCTTCGGGCTCACCTTCCTGCTCACCACCGCTTACGCGCTGCGCACCGAGCAGAAGATGCGCGACTTCGTCTACGGGACGCTGGGGCGGTACGTCAGCCCGGAGACCGCCGAGCAGGTCTTCCGAAACGTGGACCTGATGCGGCCCCAGCGCTTCCAGGTGACGCTGGCCTATGCCGACATCGATGGCTTCGGCGCACTCTGCCAGAGGCTCGCCCCGGATCCGCTGGTCGGGCTCCTCAACGCCTACTTCACCGAGCTCACCACCCTGGTGCGGCAGACGGGCGGCCACGTGGAGTACGTGGGGGACGCGCTCATCGCCTTCTGGGGGGCGCCGGTGCGCCTGGAGCGCCATGCCCAGGTGGCCTGCCGGACCGCGCTCGCCGTCCGCGACGCCCTGGAGAGGCTCCAGCCGCAGTGGGAGCTGCGCTTCGGCACCGCCGCCCGCTGCCGGCTCGCCCTGCACACCGGCGAGGTGGTGGCCGGCGACATCGGCAGTGCGCACAAGTCGCACTACTCGGTGCTCGGGGAGGCGGTGTCCGTCTGCGCCCGGCTCGAGGCCGCCAACCGACTCTATGGCACCCACGTCCTCGCTTCGGCGGAGACGGTTCGACAGGCGGGATCCGGCTTCGTCTTCCGGGTGCTGGAGTCGCTCCCGCTCGGCGGGGCGCCGGAGGCGGTGCACGAGCTGGTGTCCAAGCGCGGCGAGGTGCCGGCGGCGCTGAGCGAGATCCTCGCCGGCTGGGAGGCAGCGCGGGCGCGTTACCTGGCCCGCGACTTCCAGGGGGCGCTCGCCTGGTTCGAGCGCCACGCCGCGGCGGATCCCCCGAGCGCCGCCTATGCCGAGCGCTGCCGCTCCTTCCTCGCCCGGCCGCCACCACCGGGGTGGGACGGCCGGGGAGAGACAGCCGAGCTCCCTACTTCGGCGGGTTGAGGAGGAGGATCTCCACCCGCCGGTTCAGCTCCCGTCCGGCCTTGGTCGCGTTGTCCCCGATGGGGTTCTCCGGCCCACGGCCGACGGCCGAGATGCGGTCGGCGGGGATGCCCCCGTCCTTGATGATGTCGTTCATCACCGTGTCCGCCCGGGCCTGAGAGAGCTTCATGTTCGTGTCCATCGAGCCGGTGGAGTCGGTGTAGCCCTCGACGACGATCTTCCGGCCGTCGGTGCGGAGGAAGTCCATGAGCGGCACCAGGTTCCGCCGCCCGCCCGGCGACAGGGAGGACTTGGCGGTGGGGAAGAGCAGGGCCCCGGGCAGGGTGATGATCGTGCCCCGGTCGGTGACGGTGAGCTTGCCCCGGATCTTGTCCAGGGCCGCCTGGGCCTTCCTCTGCGCGGCCTCGGCGGCGGCGCGGTCGGCATCCAGCTGGGCCTGGGTCTTGCCCAGCGTTCCGAGGGCGGCGGCCGAGGCGGCGTTGGCGGCGGCCAGCTTGGCCTGGCCCGCGGCCACGGCATCGCTCTGCAGCGAGGCGAGCTGGGCGTCGGCCGAGGTCAGCTCCTGGCCCATCAGTGCGGTGCGGGACATGGCCTCGGCGCGCTCGGAGGTCCGCAGGGCGACGTAGGCCTTGTCGCGGCCGACCACGTCGGCCCAGCAGGTGGCGCAGGCGTTCTCCGCCTCGTCGAGGGACTTCCGGGCCTCGGCCACTTGGACGGGGTTGGTTTGCGCGGCGGGGCCGGTGGAGACGCGCTTGTAGGCGGCGCGGGCGTCGATCAGCTCCTTCGGGGTCTCGGCGCAGCCGGACGCGAGCAGGCCGACCGCGGCAACCCAGGACAGCTTCTTGCTCATGGGGGTCATGGTGGCGAGCCTCTTACCTTCCGAGCTGGGCCTTCAGGGTCTTGATCTGATCGAGCACGGACTGCAGCTGCGACCGCGTCGTGCCCTCGACACCGAGCGCCTGCGCCAGCTTGGCGTCCGAGTCGGACTTCTCCAGCACGCGGAGCGCGTCGTCCGTGCTGCCGCTCTTGGCCATCTGCATGGCGGAATCGAACTCCCGCTTGGCGTCGGCAAGGCGGTCGGCCGCGACGCCGCTCTGGCTCCCGACTGCGTCGGCGGCGCCGTTGATGGACTTCTGGACGCCGTCGATCTTCGCCTGGGGTACCGCGGTCGCGCAGCCGGTGCCGAGCGCACAGGCCAGGACCAGTTTGCTGAGGTGTCGCATTGGGCTCCCTCGTCCGTCAGTTGGTTTCATGTCTACTTGGTGGCCTTCACCATGACCACGTCCACGCGCCGATTGAGGGCACGGCCGGCCTTGGTCTTGTTGTCTCCGATGGGCCGCGTTTCGCCGAAGCCCACCGAGGTGATCCGGTCCGGCGAGACGCCCTGACCGACGAGGAAGTCCATGACGTTCTTCGCCCGGTCCTGGGAGAGCTTCATGTTGTACTCGGGCTTCCCGGTGTTGTCGGTGTGGCCCTCGACCACGGTCGGGCGCGGATCCAGCTGGAGGTAGACCGACAGGGCGGTCAGTTCCTGGTTGGCGCTCGGGCCAAACTTGGCGGAGTTGGTCTTGAACAGGGTCTCGCCGCCGATGGAGATGACCAGGCCACGGTCCTTGTCCTCGACCACGTTGGCAAAGGACTTGAGCGTGTCCAGCGCCCGCTGGCGCTGCGCCTCGGCGGCGGCCAGCACCTCCTTCTGCTTGGCGATCTGCTCCTGGGTCATGGCCGTGGCGGCGGTGGCCGCGGCGGTCACCTGCCCGGCAGCCATGCCCTTGGCGCGGATGATGGACAGAGACTCGTCCTGGACCTTGACCAGCTTGTCCAGGGCATCGCCGGCGCTGCCCGCCGCCTGGGCGCTCTGCACCCGCGTCAGGGCGATGTCGGCCAGCGGGCCGGCGGTGGCGGTGTCGTTCTGCGCCACCGCGGCATTGGCCTTGTTCAGGGCCGCCTGCGCCTGCGCCCGCTCGAGGGCATTGGCCGGGTTGTTGCTGCTGGCCATCGCCTGGTAGCCATTGCGCGCTTCGACCAGGGCCGGCGACGGTTCCAGCGACGCGCAGCCACCCAGGAGGGCGACGGCGGCGACGGCGAACATCTTCTGGGTCTGGGTCATGGTGTCCTCGGAGTCCCGGTGGATCACTGAGCCTTCAGGGCGTTGAGCTGGTTGATGGCGGCGGTGAGGTCCGCCTTGGCCTTCGCCTCACGTGCCAGGTTCTTCGCCAGCGAAGCCTCGGCGGAGGCCATCGATCCCTGCAGGGAGCTCTTGTTGGCAATCGCCGCTGCGAGCGCCTTCTGGGCCTTCGCCAGGTGGTCCTGGGCAGCGGGGATCTGCTCCGCGCCGGCGGCCTGGGCGGCCTTGATGTCGGCCTCCGCCTGGGTCTGCCACTTCGGCGGCTCCGGCGGGGGAGCCGCGGTGGCGCAGCCGACCAGCGCGCACGCAAGGATCAACTTGCTGAGGTGTCGCATGTGGGTTCCTCGTTCCGGTATCGGTCTCGGGGATTGTGCAAGCCCCTGGTCATTCCTCCGGAGGAGCGCCTGCCCCCCGGCCCGCCGGTTCGCCTACCCCGTTCGGGGCCGGACGTCCAGCGTCAAACTCGCGGTGCGGGCGTCGAGCCGCCGGGGAGCAATCCCCGGCCGGTCGAGGAGGGGTGGGGCTTCCCCGGCCCGGCGCGCAGCCCGGGGAGGGAGCGGTCAGTCCTCGCGGGCGCCGCGCAGGGCCTCGACCGGGGCGTCCCGCCCCACGTGCTCGGAGACGACCCGGGCGATCCGTTCCGGGGTCATCTCCCCGTAATGAACCTCGTCTGGCCAGCCCATGAGCTGGAAATCCTCCTGCATGAACATGTCCCGCGGGCGGTCCCGCTCCTCGCGCACCACCACGTTGGGACCGAGATGGCACAGCCCGTAGCACCCGCCGCGGGTGACCAGGCACTTGGCCTCCAGGCCCTGTTCCCGGGCGGCATCACGCGCTGCGGCGAAGACCCGCTCGGCGCCGTTCCGGCGGCAGTCGGGTCCCCGGCAGACGGACATGCGGTAGCGCGGCACGGTGTCTCTTTACGGGCTCGTCCCCGCGGGCGGTAGCCCCCCGCCCGCCCGGTCGACCTCGGCGGCGAGCAGCCGTGCGTCGTAGCGACGCACGAAGGGCCAGTAGATGGCAATGCTGAGCGCCAGAAGAGAAAGTTGCAGGACGACGGCGCGCGGGTCCCCGCCGGTGGTGAGGAAGGCCCCGATGGGAGCCGGGAGCGTCCAGGGGACCTCCAGGGCCGGCCGGCGCACCAGGTCGAGCGCGAAGGCGCCATAGGCGGCCACCGCGCTGAGAAGCGGTGCGGCGATGAACGGCACCGCCAGGGCCGGGTTGAGCACCACCGGGGCCCCGAACAGGAGCGGCTCGTTGACGTTGCAGACCGCGGGAAGCAGCCCGAGGCGTCCCACCGACCGCAGCTGAGCGCTGCGGCAGCGGACCAGGAGCAGCCCGAGCGCGAGCGCGGCGCCCGATCCGCCCTGCCAGACGAACCACAGGTAGAAGTGGAGCGGAGCGATGTGGGGAAGCGCGCCGCCGGCCGCCGCCGCGTCCATGTTTTCCACGAGCATGGCCTCCCACAGGGGGCGGAGCGAGGCGCCGAGCGCGGCGGCGTGAACGCCGAGGAGCCAGAGGGCGCTGTCCAGGAGCACCACCGAGACGACGCCCGGAAGGCTGCCGATGCCGCGGAGCAGCGGACCGGTGGCCGCCTGGAGGAACCGGAGGACGTCGACGCCGAACACGTGGACGACGAGGAAGGCCACGCTCACCGAGACGATGCAGGGGACGAGCGCGAGAAAGCTCCGGCCCACGGCCTCCGGGGTTCCGGCCGGGAGACGAACCGTCCACCGCCGGCCCACCAGGAGGCGGGTCAGCTCCACGCTGCCCAGGGCGACGACCAGCCCGGCCAGGATTCCCCCCGCCCCGAGCCGCTGCAGGAGGAGCACCGGAAGCTGGCCGGGCCGACCCGGTTGCACGGCGGCGACCAGGTAGGTGGCCAGGGCCACCAGGCCGCACGACGCCGCGTCCAGCCGGTAGCTCCGGGCGAGCGCGTAGGCGGCGGAGAAGGCGACGTAGAGCGCGATGGCCCCGCCCAGCACGCGGGTGGGCAGGAGCAGCGTTGGCGCCCAGGGGGCGATCCAGGCCTGGAGGACCCGGGACGGCGGCTGGGCGAGGAGCAGGAACACCGAGCCGGCGAGGACCAGCGGAAGCGCACCCACCACGCCGTCGCGAACGGCGAGCAGGTGGCGCTGCCGGGCGAGCCGCTCGCCGGCGGCCTGGAGGCGCCCGTGCCAGCTGGCGGGGGGAGCGCGGGGGAGGGCGTCCACGTCGGGGTGATGCTCCCCCGGGTCGGCCTCGGGAGCCAGAATCCCCGCCCGGCCCCCGGGGGGTCTTCAGTCGCGGAGAAACTTGGTCACCGGGATGGGCCCGGCGGTGACCTCGGTGCGGACCCCGTGCGGGTGGCCGTGCGGGAGCTTGAGCTGCACCAGCCCGTCCCCGATGCGGGCATGCCGCTCCGGATGGGGGTGCGCCGGCCGTTCGGAGCCGGAGCGCTTGTGCCACGGGTCGGAGGGGTGGCTCACCGCCGGACCCTGGAGGAGCCGCGGGATGTCCCACACGAAGCCGGACCGGGAGTACTCCGAGGGCGTGTGCCGCCCGGTGTCCATGCGGATGGCGTCCTTGGGGCAGGCGTCCACGCACAGGCCGCACACGATGCAGCGCAGCTCGTCGATGACGAAGCGCGTGGGGTACTTCTCGATGACCCGCGACTCCGGCGAGGGGTCCTCGCTGACGTACTCGCCGGCCTCGATGTAGATGCACTGGGCCGGGCAGATGGTGGCGCACATGTAGCAGGCCACGCAGCGGGGCTTTCCATCCTCGCGCGGGACGAGCCGGTGCAGCCCGCGGTAGCCGGGCGGATAGGTGACCTTCTCCTCCGGGTAGGAGACGGTGGTGATGTGGCTGTTCCCTTTCCGGTTGAGGACGTCGGGATTGGCATCCCGCGGAAAGAGAAGATTCTTGAAGAAGTGGCGGGTGGTGACGGCCAGCCCGCGCAGGAGCTCGGGCACGTAGCTGCGCTCCCGGACGTCGGTGGTCGGGTCCTGGGTCGCCGGGTAGTAGGCCATCTCGCGTCTCTCTCAGTGGTGGGCGGCCGCGGTCGAAAGCGCGTGGGCGTCGGGGGTGGTGGAGGCAGACGGGCCGCGCGCCGGCTTTCGACCGGCGGTCAGGGTCAGGCCGAGGAGCACGGCGATCTCCAAGAGGCCCACCACCCCCAGCCACTGCAGCGACGGGTCGAGGAGGATGAGCGCGCCGGAGAGGAAGACGTTGAGCAGGCCCAAGGGGAGGAGGATCTTCCAGCCCAGGGTCATGATCTGATCGTAGCGGAAGCGGGGAAACGTCCAGCGGATCATCAGCTGGAGCCAGCAGAGGATGATCGTCTTCAGGGCGAACACCGTCGCGCACACCACCCCGTACAGGACGGGGTGGCTGGTGCCCCAGCCGGCGGCAAAGGCCCGGTCCCCGATGAAGCCGAAGTGCCAGCCGCCGAGGAAGATGGCGGTGATCAGCGCCGAGAGGACGACCACCTCCACGAACTCGGAGATCATGAAGGTCCCGAACTTCATCCCCGAGTACTCGAGGAAGTAGCCGATGATCTCGCTCTCCCCCTCGGGAAGGTCGAAGGGGGCGCGCTTGGTCTCGGCGAAGGCGGCGGCGAAGAAGAGGAGGAAGCCCGCCGGCTGGAGCACGATGCCCCAGGCCGGGATGCCCACGTCCATCCCGAAGAGGGTGGTGGACCAGAGGTACTGGGCTTGCCCGCTGGACGCGCTGGCCGCGCCGATGAGGGCCGGCAGCTGCACGGTGTTGAAGGCGATCATCAGCCCGACCAGCGAGAGTCCGAGGGCGACCTCGTAGGAGATCATCTGCGAGCTGGCCCGGACGCCGCCGAGCAGGGCGAACTTGCTGTTGCTCGCCCAGCCGGCCAGCGAGGTGCCGTAGACGGCCAGCGAGGCGATGGCGAAGACGAAGAGGATGCCGAAGTTCGGGTTGGCCACCTGCGGGGCGACGGTGTAGCCGCTGGCCAGGCGGACCGCCGGCCCGAAGGGGATGACCGCCGCCAGGGCGTAGACCGGGGCGAAGGCGAGGATCGGTCCGAGCATGAACAGCACCCGGTCGCGCTCGGCGGCCTTGGGCCGGGTGTCCTCCTTGGTCAGCATCTTCAGGGCATCGGCAGCGACGTGCGGGAGTCCGCCGAGCGAGTGGTTGGAGAGCAGGGGGAGCCGGGCCCGCTCCGGGCCGATCCGGTCCTGGGTGAAGGCGCTCCACTTGCGCTCGGCCACGGTGAGCACGGTGGCGGTGAGCATCACGAAGAGGAGAAGGTGGAAGAACAGGGTGCTCAGCCAGGCCAGTCCGTGCGGCGAGAGCAGCCCGGCCACCCGGTAGTTCAGCCAGTTGAGGAACAGCAGGGCGAGGACGACGAAGCCCGGCGCGATGACGGCCACCTTGATCGTCCGGCTCATCAGATCCCCCGCACCCGCGGCGTGCCGAATTCCCGGTAGCCCGGCGGCCGGCCGTCCGCCGCGCTCGGGAGGGGTGAGATGCCCCGGGTGCTCTTCAGCGGCGGCGCTTCCTTGTCCCAGTCGAATCCGGCCAGCTCGGGGACCTTGGGTGCCAGCTCGCGGAAGACATCGCGCGCCGAGCCCAGCGTCACCGGGAAGCCGAACTCGCGCATGATGTCCACCGCCCACTTCCAGTGGCTCTGTGCCGCGCCCCGCGGCGGATAGGCCCGGCGGAAGCGCTGGGTGATGCCGTCCGCCTGGGTGAAGGTCCCCTCGTCCTCGACGTGGGCGGCGGCGGGCAGCAGGACCTGGGCCTGGGCGGTGAGCGCGGAGACGTTGGCCGCCTGGAGGACGGCGAACTCCACCTTGGACAGGGCGGCGGCGGCCTGCGCCGCCGGAACGGGGACCTCGGCCCCGAGCGCGTAGAGCGCCTTCACCTGGCCGACCTCGATGGCCAGCACCAGCTCGCCGAAGGGGCGGAGCCCCAGCCCGAGCGCGGCGGCGATCCAGGTCAGCCCCTTCCGGTTGGGATTCTTGTCGGCGCGCATGAGCAGGTTGTCGGCCGGACCGTCCGGACGCCCGCCGACGTAGAGGGTCCGCACCCCGAGCGCGTCCTTGGCGAAGGTCAGCCCGGCCAGGAGGTCCTCGTTGGAGCAGCCCGGCGAGACGAGCACCGCCAGCTCGGCCGTCCCGGCCATCGCCTTGAGCTGGACGGTCGCCCGGGCCAGGGCCTCGGCGGTGGGGACCTCGCGCCGGTCCTCGCCGCGACCGACCGACGGGGTGGAGACCCGCTCCAGGTTCAGCGGCTGGTAGGAGAGGCGGCCCGGGTCGCACATCCAGCTCTGGTTGATGGCGTCGTTCTCGCGCGGGCGGTAGCGGTAGGTGTCCTGTCCGAGAAAGTCGACGTAGGTGCTGCAGCCGCGCGAGCAGCCGGTGCACACCGAGGCCACCGTGGAGAGGAACCAGGTCCGGGCGCGGAAGCGGAAGTCGCGGTTGAGCAGGGCGCCCACCGGGCAGAGGTCGACCACGTTGCCGGAGTAGTTGCTGCTCAGCTCGTGGCCGGGGAAGACGTCGATGTACTCGTCCGAGCCGCGGGCGAAGACGCCCAGCTGGGGCTCCTTGGCCACCTCCTCCATGAAGCGCACGCAGCGGGTGCAGAGCACGCAACGCTCCTGGTCGAGCACCACCAGTGGGCCGAGCACCCGGCGCTTGTCGCGGAGGACCTTGTCGCCCTCCAGCCGGGAGGGCCTGGCGTCCAGCCGCTGGTAGTAATCCTCGAGCTTGCACTCGCCGGCCTGGTCGCAGATGGCGCAGTCCACCGGGTGGTTGAGGAGGAGGAACTCCATGACTGCCCGGCGGCTCTCCGCCACCCGCGCGGTGTCGGTGCGGATGGCCATCCCTTCCTGGAGCGCGGTCTGGCAGGCGGGCACGAGCTTGGGGGAGGTGCTCGCCTCGACCAGGCACATCCGGCAGTTGGCGGCGATGGAGAGGCGGTGGTGCCAGCAGTAGTAGGGGATGTCGGCGCCCACCGTCTTGGCGGCGGTGATCATGTTCGTCCCGGGCGGAACGGCCACCTCCTGGCCGTCGACGGTGACGGTGACCAGGCCGGGATGCTTGGGAGCGGGGCGCCCCGGGGCCGGGGCGGGAGATGCCTTGGGCTTGTCCGCGGGTTCGCTCACTGTTCGACCTCGCCGCCGATCATGTTGATGGTGTCGAAGGTGGGGATGAGGTCGGCCAGCATCCTTCCCTCCACCATGCGGGGCAGCCCGGACATGATGGCGAAGCCCGGCGCCCGCACGTGGACCTTGTACGGCCGGCCGGAGCCATCGCTCACCAGGTACCAGCCGAGCTCGCCGTTGGCCGCCTCGGTCGAGTCGTAGACCTCGCCGGCCGGCACCGGGACGCCCTCCATCACCAGCTTGAAGTGGGCGATGACCCCCTCGATGGTCCCGTACACCTCCGGCTTGGGGGGCAGCGCGATGCGCCAGTCGTCGACGATGACCGGTCCGGGCGAGATCTGCCTCAGCGCCTGGCGGACGATGGCCTCCGACTGCCGGAGCTCCTCGAGCCGCATCAGGTAGCGATCGAAGTTGTCACCGTTGACGCCGATGGGGACATCGAACTCGATGCGGTCGTAGACCCAGTAGGGCTTCGCCTTGCGGACGTCGTAAGGGACGCCGCTCGCCCTGAGGCAGGGGCCGGTGAAGCCGAAGTCGAGCGCGTCGTCGGCGGTGATCACCCCCACGCCCTTCATCCGGTCCACGAAGATGCGGTTGGCGGTGAGGAGCGTCTCGATCTCGCCGATCAGCTCGTGACACTTGTCCAGCGACTTGAGGACCCGCTCCACCCATCCCTCGGGCAGATCGCGGTTCAGCCCGCCCACCCGTCCGAAGCTGGTGGTGAGCCGGGCGCCGGTCAGCTCGGTGACCCGGTCCATGATCAGCTCGCGCCCCTCGATGGCGTAGAGGAAGGGCGCGAAGCCCCCCAGTTCCAGGCCGATGGCGCCCACGCAGGTGAGGTGGTCGTGGATGCGGTGGAGCTCCGAGCCGATGAGCCGGATGTACTGGGCGCGCTCGGGGATGGTGATCCCGGCCAGCTTCTCCACCGCGTTGAGGAACCCGAAGTTGTTCATCAGCGGGCTGGCGTAGTTGAGCCGGTCGGTGTAGGGCAGGCACTGGTTCCAGGTGACGTTCTCGCAGCTCTTCTGGAAGCCACGGTGGAGGAAGCCGATCTCCGGGTCCATCCGGACGATGGTCTCCCCCTCCAGCTCGATGCGCGTGCGCACCGTGCCGTGCATGGCCGGATGCGACGGCCCCATGTTGATCAGCATCCGCTTGGTGTGAAGGTGCGCCTCGAGCTCGCCCTCGCCCTCGGGGGCGGCCGGGGGAATCTCGATCTCCGTGGGCTGGGCCATTGGGGGCTCGCGGGTCCGGGGTCAGTGGGTCAGGCGACGCCCGAGGTCCCGGGGCCGCGGAAGATGTCCTCGATGGGCTTCTCCGGGATGAGCGGCTGGCGCCCACGGAGCGGGTAGTCCTTGCGCAGCGGGTGACCCTTGAACTCCTCGTACATGAGGATGCGGCGCAGGTCGGGGTGGCCGAGGAAGCGGATGCCGTAGAAGTCCCAGACGAAGCGTTCCCACCAGTTGGCGCCCTGGTAGACGCCGACGATGCTCGGCACCTCGGGCCGCTCCTCTCCGACGCGGACCTTGAGCCGCAGGTGCTCGTTCCGGCTCACCGAGTAGGCAAAGTAGACGACCTCGAACCGCGGCGTGTTCTCTGGCAGGTGGAGGCGGTCCACGGCGTCGATGGAGACGAAGAGCTTGAAGGCGAGGTCCGGGTCGGACTTGACCAGCTGCATCACCGGGACCAGCGCGTCGGGGCGCACCACGCCCCACGGTGCACCGGTCCGATCCACGCTGCGATCCGTCAGGGCCTGGGGTAACCGTCCGGCGATCCGGTCCAGCGCGAAGGCACTCACGGGCATCGGGTTCTAGCGGTCCGTTCCACTGGGCGTCAACGTTCCGTACCGCCGGCGGCGTGGGCGTCGACAGGGCGGCGGGGGACCCCGGGGACTCGCTCCGAGCCGCGGGCGGCGCTAGATCGGGGTCTGCCGGGGGCCTCCCGGCGGAGGAGCGTGACGGCGGGATGAAGGAGCTGCGTGGCATCGCGGCCGCCTGGGCGGAGCTGAAGGCGCGCCAGGAGCCGGCGCTGCTGGCCACGGTGGTGGAGACCGCGGGGTCCACCTACCGCCGGCCGGGGGCGCGGCTGCTCATGTCGCGCGACCGCTGGCTGGCGGGCGGCATCAGCGGCGGCTGCCTGGAGGGCGAGGTCCTCAAGAAGGCCTGGTGGCGGACGGCCGACGGTCCGGTGGTGTTCACCTACGACTCCACCAACACCGACGACGACGTGGCCTGGAGCTTCGGCCTCGGTTGCAACGGGCGGGTGGAGGTCCTTCAAGAGCGGGTCGCCGCCGCCGGCTCGCCCACCCATCCGCTCGACTTCCTCGCCACCCGCATCGAGCGCCGCCTCCCCGGGGTGATGGCCACCGTGTTCCGCGTCGGCGGGCCCGGGCCCGGCCGCGTCGGCGAGCGGCTGCTCCTCGACGAGACCGGCGCTCGCTCCGACGTCAAGGACGACGCGCTCCGCGCCCGGCTCCAGGCCGACGCCGAGGCGGCGCTGGCCGGCGGCCGGACCGAGGTCCACCGCTACGCGCTGGCCGGTGGGACGGTGGACGCCCTGGTGGAGGTGGTCCGGCCGCCGCGCCCCCTGTTCGTCTTCGGAAACGGGCAGGACGCGGTGCCGCTGGTCCGGCTCGCCGCGGAGCTGGGGTTCCACGTCACGCTGGTGGCCAACCGGCCGAGCGGCGTGCCAGCCGAGGCCTTCCGGGAGGCGGATGCCTACGTCGCCGCCACGCCCAAGGCGGTGGCCGGGCGGATCCAGCTCTCGCCGGAGGCGGCGGCGGTGGTGATGACCCACAACCTGGACCACGACCGCGGCTTCCTGCGGCTGGCCCTGGAGTCGGGCTGCGGCTACGTGGGGGCGCTCGGACCGCGTCTCCGGACCGAGCAGATGCTCGCCGAGCTGGCCTCCGAGGGGTTCCACCTCACCGAGGAGCACCGCCGCCACCTGCACAGCCCCACCGGGCTGGACCTGGGCTCCGAGCAGTCGGAGGAGATCGCCCTGGCCATCCTCGGCGAGGTCCTGGCCAGCTTCGCCGCCCGCGAGGGTGGAAAGCTCCGGCTCCGCGCCGGGCCGATTCACCCCCGGGCCAGCCAGAGCGCGGGCTGACCCGGGGGCAGACGCGTCACAGGGCGAGATGCCGGGCCAGGCGGCCGAGGCTGGCCAGGTCGTGCGCCGGGGCGAAGACGTCGACGTGGGGCAGGGCGGCCTGCATCCCGCGGGTCAGCGGCTCGTACCCCGGACTGCCGAGCAGCGGATTGAGCCACACCACCCGCGCCGCGCGGCCGTGGACGGCGCCCAGCGCATCGCCCAGCACCTCGGGGTCGCCCGTCTCCCAGCCGTCGCTGAGGACGATGACCACCGTCCGCCCGTCCAGGAGCCGCGGCCACTCCCGGACGAAGGTCTCCAGCGATGCCCCGATGCGCGTCCCGCCGTTCCAGTCCCGCACCTCGGCGGCCAGCTCGGCCAGCGCCTCCCCGTAGGCCCGGCTCCGGAGCTGCTCGGTGATTCGGCTCAACCGGGTGGCGAAGACGAAGGTCTCCACCCGGGCGAAGCTGTGCTGCAGGGCGAAGAGGAACTGGAGGAAGAGGCGGGCGTAGAGGTCCATCGACCCGGACACGTCGGCCAGGACCACCAGCTTCGTCTTGCGCACCTTGCGCTGGCGGAAGGCGAGCTCGGAGACCTCGCCTCCGGTCTTGACGCTCAGCCGCAGGGTGCGCCGCAGGTGAGGCCGCGCGCCGTCCCGCGCCGGCTTCCAGCGGCGGCTGGGACGGGTGGCCAGCCGCCGGGCGATGCGCCGCGCCACCCGCGTCACCTCACGGAGCGCCTCGTCTCCGAACGAGCCGAAGTCCTGACGGCCGAGGGATTCGAGCTCGCTCGGCCCGGGGACGAGCGCCTCCTCCCGCTCGGCGTCCCTCTCTCCGCCGCGCAGCCATTGCTCGAGCGAGAGGGGGAGGCGCTCCTTCTGGGAGCCGCTCGGAGGCCGGGTCCTCCGCAGCCGCCCGGCCGGCGCGGGATTCCCTCCCCAGAACTCGTCGAAGAGGCGGTCGAAGGCCGGGCCGTCCTCCGGGCGGTGGACGAGCACTCCCCGGAGCGCCAGCCGCAGGTCCTCCCGGTCGGCCAGGTCGACCAGCCCGAGCACGCGCGCGGCATCCAGGGTGTCGCCCGGGGTCACCAGGAGCCCCTCCTCGCGCAGGAGCCGGCAGAAGCGCGTGGCATGGACGACCAGGTCGGTGGAGGCCGGGGCGCTCATCCCGCCGGCGAGCACATCGCGGCCAGCTCGCCCGCCTCGATGCGCGCCGCGACTGCGCGGAGGTCGGACTCGTCCTTGAGGAAGCAGCCCATCGTCTCCTGCACCAGGGCGGGATCGAGCTCGGTGGCGTGCAGGGCCACCAGCGCCGCCGCCCAGTCCAGGGATTCGGCGACGCCGGGGGTCTTGACCAGCCGCTGCCGCCGCAGCGATTGCATGAAGGTGGTCAGCTCGGCGGCCAGCCGCTCGCCGATGCCGGGGACGCGGGTGCGCACGATGCGCAGCTCCTTGTCCAGCGAGGGGTAGTCGATCCACAGGTAGAGGCACCGGCGCCGGAGCGCGTCGGACAGATCCCGCGAGCGGTTGGAGGTGAGGACCACCGCCGGTCGGGACTCGGCCCGCAGCGTTCCCACCTCGGGGATGGTGACCTGGAAATCGGAGAGCACCTCGAGGAGGAAGGCCTCGAACTCCTCGTCGGCGCGGTCGACCTCGTCGATGAGGAGCACCGGAGGACGGCCGTGGTGCGTGATCGCCTGGAGCAGCGGGCGCTTGAGCAGGAAGGCCTCGGAGAAGATGTCCGCCTCGCGCTGACCCACCGGCCGGTCGCTGCGCTCCTCGAGCTTGATGTGCAGGAGCTGCTTCGGGTAGTTCCACTCGTAGAGCGCGGTGGTGGCGTCCAGCCCCTCGTAGCACTGCAGCCGGATGAGGTCGCCGTCCAGCACGCGCGCCAGCACCTTGGCGATGTCCGTCTTGCCCACTCCGGGATGGCCCTCGACGAGCAGCGGCTTGCCCAGGGCGGTGGAGAGGTAGACGGCGGTGGCCACCGACCGGTCGGTGACGTAGCCCGCGCCCTCCATCAGCTGCTGGATGCGGCGGATCTCTTCGCGCACGGTTCCCCCGACTATCGACCGTGCGGCCGGGGCGGGACAAGGTCCCGGGGCCGTCTCAGCCGCCGGCGCGCTTGGCCGCCGCGGTCAGCGCCCGGCGGGTGAAGGTCACGGCCAGCGACCGCCGGTAGGGCTCGGGCAGCTGCGCATCGGAGCGGAGCTTGAGCCCGTCGTTGGCCCTCTCCGCCGCCGCCCCGAGGCTGGCCGCATCGGGCGCCTTGCCCACTGCCGCCGCCTCCACCGCCTTCGCCCGGCTGGCCTTCGTCCCCAGCCCGGTGATCGCCACCCGAGCCGCCGTCACCTTGCCGCCGGCGACGGTGAGCAGCGCCGCCACCCCGGCCAGCGCATAGCGCGAGGCGGGATGGGGGAACTTCTCGTAGGCAGCCCCGGATCCGGAGGGAGGGAAGGGGACCCTCACCTCGGTGATGACGTCGCTGGGCGCGAGCGCGGTGGTCATCATGTCGACGAAGAAGTCCTCCACCGCCACGGTGCGGGTCCCCTTCGGACCGAGCACCGACAGCTCCGCTCCGAGGGCGAGCATCACCGCCGGGAGGTCGGCCCCCGGGTCGGCGTGGGCCAGGCTCCCGCCCACCGTCCCCATGTTCCGCACCTGGGCGTCGCCGATGAGCCCCGCCGCCTCGGAGACGATGGGCAGGCGCTGCCGGAGGAGGGCCGACGCCTCGAGCGCGGCGTGAGGCGTGGCCGCGCCGATGACGATCGCCCCCCGGTCCTCGCGGATGCCGTTCAGCCCGGGGATGCGGCGGATGTCGACCAGGTGCTTGGGCTGCGCCAGGCGGAGCTTCATCAAGGGGAGCAGGGAATGGCCCCCGGCGATGACCTTGGCGTCCTCGCCGTACTTCCCGAGCAGCGCCACGGCATCCTGGACGCTGCCCGCGCGGTGGTACTCGAACGGGCTCGGATACATGTTCGCTCACCTCCCCTTGGTCTTCGCGTCCTGGATGGCCTGCCACACCTTGGCCGGGGTGAGGGGAATGTCGACGTGGACGATGCCGTAGGGCGCGAGCGCGTCGAGCACGGCATTGGCCACCGCCGCGGTGGAGGCGATGGTCCCCGCCTCACCCACGCCCTTCACCCCCAGCGGATTGACCGGGGAGGGCGTCACCGTGCGCTCGGTCTCGTACTTGGGCAGCTGGTCCGCGCGAGGAACCCCGTAGTCCATGAGCGACCCGGTGACCAGCTGGCCGCTCTCGTCGTAGCTCGCCCACTCCCAGAGGGCCTGTGCCGCTCCGTGGGCGATCCCGCCGTGGAGCTGGCCGTCGACGATCATCGGGTTGATGACGTTGCCCACGTCGTCCACGGCCACGTAGCGCAGGAGCGTCGTCTGACCGGTCTCGGGGTCGACCTCGACCATGGCGATGTGGGTGCCGAAGGGGAAGGTGAAGTTCGACGGGTCGAAGAAGCTGGTCGCCTCGAGCCCGGGCTCCATGTCCTTGGGCATGCTGTGCGCCAGGTAGGCGGCCAGGCTCACCTCGGCAAAGCTCTTGCCGCGATCCGGCGCCCCCTTGATGCTGAACCGCCCGTTCTTCATCTCCACGTCCTCGGGCGCGGCCTCGAGCAGGTGGGCGGCCAGCCGCCGGCCCTTGTCCTTGAGCTTCTCCAGGCTCATGTGGATGGCGGTGCCCCCCACCGCCCCGCTCCGACTGCCATAGGTTCCCATGCCGAAGGGGATGCGCCCGGTATCGCCATGGACGATCTCCACGTCGTCGACGGGGATGCCCAGCTCGTCGGCGACGATCTGCGAGAAGGTCGTCTCGTGACCCTGGCCGTGGCTGTGCGAGCCGGTGAGGACAGTCACCTTCCCGGTGGGATGGACCCGGACGGTGGCGCTCTCGTACAGCCCGGCCTGGGCGCCCAGCGAGCCGACCACCTGGGAAGGCGCGATGCCGCAGGCCTCGATGTAGCTGGAGATGCCCAGGCCGAGGCAACGGCCCTTCTTCCGCGCCTCCGCCTGCTGGGACCGGAAATGCTCGTAGCCGATCATCTTCAGCGCCCGTTCCAGCGTCGGGGCGTAGTTGCCGCTGTCGTAGACCAGCGCCACCTGGGTCTGGAACGGGAAGCGGTCCCGGCCGATGAGGTTCCGGCGCCTCAGCTCGGCCGGATCCAGCTTGAGCTCGTGGGCGGCGACGTCCATCGTGCGCTCGATGAGGTAGCAGGCCTCGGGGCGGCCGGCGCCCCGCAGGGCGTCCACCGGTGTGGTGTGGGTGAAGGCCGCGTCCACCTCGCAGAAGATGGCCGGGATGTCGTAGACCCCGTTGAGAAGTGTGCCGTAGAGGTAGGTGGGGATGGCCGGCGCGAAGAGCGAGAGGTAGGCGCCCAGGTTGGCCACCGTCTTCACCCGCAGCCCCCCCACCTTGCCGCCGGTGTCGAATCCCATCTCCACCTCGGAGACGTGGTCCCGCCCGTGGGTGTCGGTGAGGAAGCTCTCGCGGCGCTCGGCGGTCCACTTCACCGGTGTCCCGAGCTTCTTGGCCAGCCAGGCCACCGCCACCTCCTCCGGGTAGACGGGGATCTTCGACCCGAAGCCGCCGCCCACGTCCGGAGCGATGACCCGGAACTTCTGCTCCGGGAGCCCGAGCACGAAGGCCCCCATGATCAGCCGGTGGACGTGCGGATTCTGGGAGGTCAGCCACAGGGTGAGCTCGTCGGTGGCGGGCGAGTAGCTGGCCAGCGAGGCGCGGGGCTCGATGGCCGTGGGGATGAGGCGCTGGTTGACCAGCTTCACCTTCACCACCCGGGCCGCGCCCTTGAGCGCCGCCTCGGTCTTCGCCCGGTCGCCGATCTCCCAGTGGAAGCAGAGGTTGCCGGGCGCGTTGTCGTGGATCTGCGGCGCGCCCTTGCCCAGCGCCCGGGTCGCGTCCGCCACCACCGGGAGCTGCTCGTAGTCCACCTCGACCAGCTCGGCGGCGTCGCTGGCCGCGTAGGGGGTGTCGGCCACCACCACCGCCACCGCCTCGCCGACGTACCGGACCCGGTCGACGGCGATCGCCCGGCGGTCGGTGGTCTTGAGGTTGGGCAGGAGCCAGCCGGTGGGGATCCCGTTCACCCCGCCGTCGGCCAGGTCGCGTCCGGTGAACACCGCCCGGACGCCGGGGTGGGCCTTGGCCCGCGCCGTGGTGACACGGCGGATGCGGGCATGGGCCACCGGGCTGCGGACGAAGAAGGCGTAGGTCACGCCGGGAAGCTTGACGTCGTCGGTGTAGGTCCCCCGCCCGGTGATGAACCGCGGGTCCTCTCGCCGCTTGAGCGCCTTGCCGATCATCCGTTCCAGGGTCGCCGGTTGGGTGGCCATGGCTCCTCCCTCAGCGGCTGCCGGCGGCGCGCGCCGGGGCAGCGGTCTCCGACTTCGACTCGGCCAGCTTCTTCGCCGCGTGCTGCACCGCCTTGACGATGTTGTGGTAGCCGGTGCAGCGGCACAGGTTGCCCTCCAGCCCGAGCCGGATGGCGTGCTCGTCCGGATGGGGGTTGGACTGGAGCAGCCCCCAGGCGGAGAGGATCATCCCCGGGGTGCAGAAGCCGCACTGGAGCCCGTGCTCTTCCCAGAAGCCCTCCTGGAGCGGATGCAGCTTCCCATCGCGGGCCAGCCCCTCGATGGTCGTCACCTCACCCCCGTCCGCCTGGACGGCGAGCACGTTGCACGCCTTCACCGTCCGTCCGTCGAGCATCACCGTGCACGCTCCGCACTGGCTGGTGTCGCACCCGACGTGCGTACCGGTGAGGCCGAGGACGTCGCGCAGGTAGTGAACGAGGAGGACGCGCGGTTCGACCTCGGACTCGTGCTGGGTGCCGTTCACCTTCAAGGTGATCCGAGCCATCCGCCACCTCCGACCCGTCAGGATGCCGCCGATTGCGGGGATCGGAGGATGGGGACGGTGGACACCGAGGGTCAAGCACCTCGTCCGGCCCGGGCGCCAGTCGACGCAGCGCGGCGCTTCCTCGCCCCGGAGGCAGGGGTCCTCTAAGGTCGGAAGGGACACGGCCCCAGGACCGAGAACGGCGATGGCCCAGCCCGAGAAGTGCCTGCAGGAGACCTACGCTCCGGACAACGCCTGCTTCGGCTGTGGCCCGGCCAATCCCAAGGGTCTGCGCATCCGGAGCTTCGCCGACGGCGATGCGGTGGTCGCCACCTGGCGGCCGGAGAAGCACCACGAGGCGTTCCCGGGCATCCTCAACGGGGGCATCGTCGGTGCGCTGCTCGACTGTCACTCGAACTGGGCCGCCACCACCGCGCTGATGCGCGCCGGCGGGGCGCCCACCCCGCCCTGCACGGTGACCGCCGATTTCCACGTGGCGCTGCTCGCGCCCACCCCGAGCGACGGCGAGCTCCGGCTGTGGGCCAAGGCGGTGGAGGTCAAGGGGTCGCGGGCGGTGGTGGAGGCGACGCTCTCCGCCGGGGGGAAGACCTGCGCCACCTGCAGGGGGACCTTCGTCGCGGTGAAGCCCGGGCACCCCGCCTACCACCGCTGGTGAGGGTCAGGGGCCGGCTCGGTCATCGACCGGGCACCGCCCGGCCAGGTCAGCGCGCGCTGGTCAGGGGCGTGGCCAGGGAGTGGGCGCCGGGGCGGTCCTCCACCATCCGGCCCAGGCGGTGCACCTGCCGCTGGATCTTGTCCTGGAGGAGCATCAGCCCGTCGAGCACCTGCTCCGGCCGCGGCGGGCAGCCCGGGATGTAGACGTCCACCGGGAGGATGCGGTCGATGCCCTGGAGGACGGCGTAGTTGTCGTAGAAGCCGCCCGAGGAGGCGCACACCCCGAAGCTCACCACCCACTTCGGCTCGCACATCTGGTCGTAGACGCGGCGGAGGATGGGGGCCTGCTTCTGGTTGATGGTGCCCACCACCATGAGCAGATCCGCCTGGCGCGGCGAGAAGCGCGGGTACTCGGCGCCGAAGCGCGCGATGTCGTGGCGGCTCGAGGCCACCGACATGTATTCCATGGCGCAGCAGGCGGTGGCGTAAGGGTACATGAAGAGCGAGTACTTCCGTGCCCAGCCCAGACCCTGGCTGACCAGCCGCTGCAGGAAGCCGATGCTCTCGTCGCGTCGCGTGGTGATGACCGGTGCCAGCTCGTGCTCAGCCATGAGGTCTCAGGTCTCCCAGGTGAGGGCGCCCTTCCTCCAGACATAGGCCAGGCCGGCGACCAGGGTGGCGGCGAAGACGATGACCTCCACGTAGCCGAACCAGCCCAGCGCCTTGAAGTTCACCGCCCAGGGGTAGAGGAAGACCGTCTCCACGTCGAAGACGATGAAGAGCAGGGCGGCCACGTAGAACTTGACCGCGAAGCGCTGCCGCGCCGTCCCCGGCGCCGGCTCGCTGCCCGCCTCGAAGATGGTCGACTTGACCGGGTTCGGGTTCTTCGGGCCGAGCAGCACCGAGGCCGAGCTCACCGCCGTACCCAGGATGACGGCCAGGATGAGCACCACGGCCAGCGGCAGGTAGGGAGCGTAGGGGTCGACGATCATCGGCGGAGCCGCGGCCGGTGGGCGGCTCCGGCAGATTGGCCGACCGATCCCACCCCTGTCAAAGCGAAAGGCCCCGGCCGGAGGCGCGGGCGTGGGCGGCGGCGCGGTCCCTCAGGCGCTGGAAGGACTCGGGCGGTGTGCTCGAGCTGCCGAGCTTGCGCCCCGGCGACACGCGGGCTCCGTGGAAGTCGCTCCCGCCGGTGGGGATGAGCCCGAGCGCCTCGGCCGTGCGGCGAAAGGCCTCGCGCTGGCTCGGGAGGTGATCGGCGTGGAAGGCCTCCAGGCCGTCCAGCCCGTCCCGGGCGAGCGCCTCCAGGGTGGGGGCGGTGACGCGGGAAGGGCCGGGGTGGGCCAGGGTGGCCGTCCCGCCCGCCGCATGCAGCAGGCGCACCGCCTCCGCCGCCGGGAGGCGGAAGCGGTCGACGAAGCCCGGACGGCCATCGGCCAGGAAGCGGTCGAAGGCTTCCTGGGTGGAGGACACGTAGCCGCGGTTGAGCAGCGCCAGCGCCAGGTGGGGCCGGCCGAGGTGAGCCCCGCCTCCGATGCGCTCCACCTCTTCCAGGGTGACCGGGAAGCCGAGCTCGGTCATGCGTTCGACCATCCTGGCCATCCGTCCGGCGCGCTCGCCGTGCAGCCGCTCGGAGAAGCTCGCCAGCCCGGGCTCGGACCGGTGGACGAAGTGCCCGAGCACGTGGACCTCGCGGCCGCCGGCGGTGGCGGAGATCTCGATCCCGGGGACGAACCCCAGGCCCTCGGCCGCCGCCGCGGTCTCGGCCCGCGCCAGACCGGCCACCGTGTCGTGGTCCGTCACCCCGAGCACGGTCACGCCGGCCGCCCGGGCCAGGGCGAGCAGCGCCTCGGGGGCGTGCTCCCCGTCGCTGGCCGTGGTGTGGCTGTGCAGGTCGATCATCGCCTGGTATACTTCTTTTTAAATACCCGTTTTTCAAGCGGTTTCCATGCAGCATCACGCCCTCCAGATCTCCCGGAAGATCGAATACGGCCTCCGGGCCATGGTGTGCCTGGCGGCGCAGCCCGCGGGCACGGTGGTTCCCTTCCGTGAGATCGCCCGCCGCATGGACGTCCCCCAGGACTTCCTGGCCAAGATCCTCAAGACGCTGGTCGCCCGGGGGCTGGTGGCCAGCACCCGGGGGGCTCACGGCGGCTACCGGCTCACCAAGCCGCCGCGGGAGATCACCTTCCTCGACGTCATCGAGGGCGTGGAAGGTCCCTTCGTCGTCTCCCTCTGCGGCGGCGGGGACCACGAGTCGTGCCGGATGACGCGGGCCTGCACCATGTACGGCGTGTGGAGGCGCGGCCAGGAGCGCATGCTCGAGGTCTACCGGAGCGCCACGCTCGACCAGCTGGCGATGGGTGAGCTCAAGCCGGCCGCGCTGCCGGTCGTCGCCGCGGCGCACGCCTGAGCTGGGACGGCCCCTGGCGCAGCGGGCGGCGCGAGGCTATCTCGTGCCGCCATGCCCCCTCCCCGGAAGCGGTCCCTGCGGTCCGAGTACTCCCGCGCGCGCCCCGTCGACCCCCGGCCGATCACCGGCAAGGAGCGGGCGGTCGACCTCCTGTCCCACGCCTTCCCGGCCTACGTCGGGCGCCAGGAGCGCACCGCCTTCGAGCTCATGCGCCGTTCACTGGACGAGGCGGCCGCCGTCTACCTCACCCTGTCCGGGGCGATGACACCCGCCGGGCTTCACCAGAGCTGTCTCATCCCGCTCATCGAGCGGGGCATCCTCTCCGTGCTCACCACCACCGGCGCCAACCTCTATCACGACGCCCACCGGGTCATCGGCCACGCCATCCGCGAGGTGAACCCCGACGCCGGCGACCTCCAGATGCGGCTGGCGCGCATCATCCGCATCTACGACCTGGGCTTCTGGGAAGAGGCGCTGCTCGACACCGACCGCCTCTTCTCCGCCCTCATGCAGCGCCCGGAGTTCCAGAAAGCGATGACCACCGCCGAGTTCCATTTCCTGCTCGGCCGGGCGATGCATGGCATCGAGCGTTCGCTCGGAGTCCGGCAGCCCTCGCTCCTGGCCACCTGCTACCGGCAGGCGGTCCCCATCTTCGTCGGGGCGGTCCAGGACGGGTCCATCTTCCTCAACGTCGTGAAGCTGCGCCGGCTGCTGGGCGACGCCTTCCGGCTGGAGATCGACGTCAACGAGGACGTGTTCGCCATGGCCGCCCTGCAGCACCTCTGCCGGCACCGCGGGACGGGGAAGCTGGCCATCTGGATCCTCGGCGGCGGGGTCCCGAAGAACTACACCTTGCAGGGGGAGCCGCTGCTCGATCAGATCCTCTCCGTGCCGACCACCGGCTTCGACATCGACCTCCAGTTCTGCGTGGACCCGGTGGACAACGGCGCGCTCTCCAGCTGCCCGGCCGGAGAGGGGCACACCTGGGGCAAGGTCTCGATGGAGGCGGTGGAGTCAGGAAGCGTCTACGTGCACTGTGACGTCACCGCCGTCTTCCCCTGGCTCACCCACGCGCTCCTCTCCACCGGCGCCCGGCGTGCGCCGATGCGGCTCATGGAGCGAATGGACGAGGCGGTGCGCGTCCTCGACCGGGAGGTGAAGCGCCGCCGCCGGTCGCTCCTCCGGACCATCGAGTGGAGCCCCCGGGCCCGGGGGAGGTCGCGCCATCCGGAATTGACCGTCCGCTGAGCAACTCGTGAAGGAGAACCCCCGATGACCACGCCCGCATTCGTCGAGATGACCGCCGAGGGCGACGGCGGCCTGCACACCGTGCTCACCCACGGCCCGAGCGGCACCCGCCTTCCCACCGATGCGCCGCGGGACAACGGAGGCGAGGCCGCTTCGTTCTCGGCCACCGACCTGGTCGCCTCCGGCCTCCTCGCCTGCATGCTCACCACCATGGCCATCGTCGCCCGGCGCGAGAACATTCCCTGGGGGAAGGCGCGCGGCCGGGTGGAGAAGCACATGACCCCGGCCCCCCGGCGGATCGGCATGCTGGTGGTCGAGCTCTGGCTTCCCGACGGGCTCACCGCGGAGCAGCGGACGCGCATGCAGCATGTCGCCGAGACCTGCCCGGTGTACCGGAGCCTTCACCCCGACGTGAAGATCGGCGTCCGCTACCACTGACCGGGGACCGGCCCGCGCAGGGGGTGCGCGGGGCCCGGTCCGGACCCGCACGGGTTGCGGCGGGCGAGGCTGGATTCCACGGTCCGTCCCTGGCATGGGGGGTGCTGATCGGGAGGGAAGGATGGATCCCACCGAAGCCCAGCGTGCGCGGATGGTACGCACCGCCCTCGAGGGGCGCGGCATCGACGACCCGGGGGTCCTGCGGGCGATGCGCGAGGTCCCCCGCCACCGCTTCGTTCCGCCCTCGCTGGCGGAGTTCGCCTACCAGGATGCGCCCCTGCCCATCGCCGAGGGGCAGACCATCTCCCAGCCCTACGTGGTGGCCTGGATGACGCAGGCGGCGCGCCTCGGTCCGGGCGACCGGGTGCTGGAGGTGGGCACCGGCTCCGGGTACGCGGCGGCCATCGCCTCGCGCATCGCCGGCGAGGTGTTCACCGTCGAGCGTCACGCCACGCTGGCCGAGACGTCCGGGGCGCGGTTCGCCGAGCTCGGCTACGCCAACATCCACGTCCTCCACGCCGACGGAACTCTGGGGTGGCCGGAGCACGCGCCCTACGACGCCATCCTGGTCGCCGCCGGCGGGCCGGCCATCCCTCAGCCGCTTCTCGACCAGCTCGCCCCCGGCGGCCGCCTGGTGATGCCGGTGGGCCCCAAGGAGTCGCAGACGCTGGTGCGGGTCCGGCGACGCCCGGAGGGAGGCCTCGAGCGCGAGGACCTGGGCGACGTCCGCTTCGTCCCTCTGGTGGGCGAGGCGGGATGGGCGCCCCGCGGCGGCCAGGTCTCGGAGCGCGGGCTCGGGGCGCTTCTCCGCGAGTGCGCCGAGCCTCTGGAGGACATCGACCGCGCCGACCTGGGGCGCTTCCTGGAGCGGACGGCCTCCGCCCGCCTGGTGCTGCTCGGCGAGGCGACCCACGGCTCGAGCGAGTTTTACCGGATGCGCGCCCGCATCACCCGGGAGCTGGTGGAGCGCCATGGATTCGACGTGGTGGCGGTGGAGGCGGACTGGCCGGACGCGGCCCGGGTGGACCGCTACCTGCGTCACCTGCCCCCCTCGGCGAGCCCGTGGAAGCCGTTCTCCCGGTTCCCCACCTGGATGTGGCGGAACGAGGAGGTGCGGACCTTCGCCGAGTGGGCCCGGCGCCACAACCAGGGCGTCGCCGACCCCGAGCGGCGGGTGGGGTTCTACGGGCTCGACCTCTACAGCCTGTTCACCTCGGCCGATGCCGTCATCCGCTACCTCGAGTCGGTGGACGGGGAGGCGGCCCGCTCGGCCATCCAGCGCTACGGCCTGCTCACCCCGTGGCAGTCGGATCCGGCGGCCTACGGGCTGGCGGCCGTCTCCGGGCGCTACGCCTCGTGCGAGGACGAGGTGGTCCGGATGCTCAAGGAGATGCTCGAGCGGCGGCTCGAGTACTCGGCCAAGGACGGCGAGCGGTTCCTGGACGCGGTCCAGAACGCCCGGGTGGTGGCCAATGCGGAGCGCTACTACCGGGTGATGTACTGGGGCAGCGTCGAGTCGTGGAACCTGCGCGACCAGCACATGTTCGACACCCTGTCCGAGCTGCTCGCCTTCCGCGGACCGCAGTCGAAGGCCGTGGTCTGGGCCCACAACTCTCACCTCGGGGACGCCTCGGCCACGGAGATGGGGGCCCGGGGGGAGCACAACCTGGGGCAGCTCTGCCGGCGGGCCTGGGGGAACCGCGCCTACCTGGTCGGCTTCGGAACGGACCACGGCACGGTGGCCGCGGCCACGGACTGGGGGGGGCCGATGGAGGTGAAGACGGTCCGCCCGGCCCACCCGCAGAGCTACGAGGCCCTCGGGCACGCGAGCGGGGTCCCGGCCTTCCTCCTCCCCCTGCGCCAGGCGCGGCGCGAGGCGGTGCGCGAGGAGCTCGCGCCGGCCCGCCTGGAGCGGGCCATCGGGGTCATCTACCGGCCGGAGACGGAGCTCCAGAGCCACTACTTCCACGCCAGCCTTCCCCGCCAGTTCGACGAGTGGATCTGGTTCGACGAGACGCAGGCCGTGCGGCCCCTCGGCGGCCCGCCCGAGCCCGGCGTTCCGGAGACCTATCCCTTCGGCGTCTAGGGCCCGCCCCGGTGCCGCCGCCGCCCCTCTCGCCCGTCCTTCGCCTCTCCCACCGGGTCTTCTCCGCGCTCCACGAGCGCTGGGAGAGCCGGCCCGTCCAGCGGCTGCTGGCCAACGGCCTGGTGGGGGTGTTCCTGGCCGCCTTCTGCCTCATCGAGGCCCGCCGCCGGGGCTGGCTCCCCGGAGCCCTGGCCGCCTGGGTCCCCACCAACCACTTCCACTCCGTCCAGCTGGCCTTCACCCTGCTGCTCGGCGTCGAGGTCATCAGCCTGGTGTTCGGGATGTCCGCCACCACCGGGACGGCGATGGGCAAGCAGTTCGAGATCCTCTCGCTCATCCTGCTCCGTCAATCCCTCAAGGAGCTGGTCAACTTCCCCGAGCCCATCCAGTGGATCGCCGTCCGGGGCGCCATCCCGCGCATGCTCGCCGACGCCACCGCCGCGCTGCTCGTCTTCGGCCTGCTCGGCGTGTTCTACCGCCTGCAGCGGCGGAGCGAATCCCGGCTCTCGGGCGACGAGCAGGCCCGCTTCACGGCCTCCAAGGAGCTCGTCGCCCTGGTGCTGCTGGCCATCTTCGTCGGCCTGGCGGTGGAGGGCTTCGGCCAGGGGCAGGCGGAGCAGGCCTCGGCCCGGGCCGAGTACTTCTTCGAGCAGTTCTACACGGTGCTCGTCTTCGCCGACATCCTCATCGTCCTCCTCGCCCTGCGCCACGGCTTCGAGTACGACCTGGTCTTCCGGAACTCGGGCTTCGCCGCGGTGACCGTGCTCATCCGGCTGGCTCTCACCGCGCCTCCCTTCGTCAACGGTGCCCTGGGCGTGGGAGCGACGGTGCTCGGCATCGGCCTGACCTGGGCCTACAACCGGAACGTCCCGCTGCTGCGCCCGACGGACCGGGTCGAGGGGCCGGCGCCGCGTGCCTGACGAGCTTCGTGGCGGTCGCCATTCCCGGGGGGGGGCCGGTCCGCCCGGTGAAGGTTCGGACGCGGCTCGGCTAAGTTGCCTTGTTCGATGACCAGGGCTCGCTCGGGGCATGCGCTGGCAGACGCGGTCTTGTGTGTCGCGGCAGCGGCGATGCTCGGGGTGCCGGGAGCGGCGCTCGCCCAGCCGCGCGCGACGGATGCCTACCTGGACCAAACCCGCGCTCGGTGGGAGGGCCTGGCCAGGCAGGTCTGGGACGCGGCCGAGCTTGCCCTCCGCGAGAAGCGGTCGGCCAGGGCGCTGGCCGATGCCCTGGAGAAGGAAGGCTTCCGGGTCACCTGGGGCCTGGGGGGCGAGGAGACGGCCTTCGTCGCGGTGGCAGGTTCCGGCCCGCCGACCGTCGCCTTCCTCGCCGAGTACGACGCGCTCCCGGGGCTGTCCCAGGCGGCCGGCCAGGCCACCAGGGCCGCCCTGGTCGAGAACGGGCCGGGCCACGGATGCGGCCACAATCTCCTCGGGACGGCAGCCGTGGCGGCGGCCGTCGCCGCCAACCGCGAGCGCCAGGCCCGGAAGCTCCCGGGGACGGTCCAGCTCTTCGGGACGCCGGCCGAGGAGGTCCTCTACGGCAAGAGCTTCCTGGTGCGGGACGGCGCCTTCCGGTCCACCGACGTCGTTCTCTCCTGGCACCCGGATGACCAGAACCGGGTCGTCAACCGCACCCGGCTGGCCGCGGCGTCGGCCAGCGTGGAGTTCTTCGGGAAGTCATCCCACGCCTCGGCGGCACCCTGGGCGGGACGCAGCGCACTCGACGCGCTGATGCTCTTCGACCACGCCATGGCGTTGATGCGGGAGCACATCAAGCCCACGGCGCGCATCCACCGCATCGTCAAGGAGGGCGGGGCGGCGGCCAACATCATCCCCGACCACACCCTGGGCGAGTACTGGCTCCGGGACGCCGACGGGGCGAGCGTCAACGAGCTCATCGCCCGGATGACGAAGGCCGCGGAGGGAGCGGCGCTGGCCACCGAGACCCGCGTCCAGGTCACGGTTCTCTTCAACGTCCGCGAGCCGCTCCCCAACGACGTGCTCGCCGCGGTGGTCCAGAAGGAGCTGGAGCGCGTGGGACCGCCGCAGTACGACGACCGGAGCATCGCCTTTGCGAGACGCCTCCAGAAGGAGCTCGGGCTGGAGGAGAAGGGGATGGCCACCGCGGTCAACCCCTACTCGGCCAGGAACGGCGGGACGGCGTCCTCGGACATCGGAGAGGTGAGCGCGGTGGTCCCCCTGGTCGAGCTCGGCATCGCCACCCGCCCGCTGGGAACGGTCTCCCATCACTGGGCCACCACCGCCTGCTCCGCCCATCCCATCGGGTACCAGGGGATGATGGTGGCGGCCAAGGTCCTGGCGGCGAGCGCGGTGGATCTCCTCTCGGATCCCGCGGCGGTGAAGGCGGCGCGGGACGAATTCGCACGCGCCACCGAGGGGAAGCCCTATGTCTCCCCCCTGCCCGCCGATGCCAGGCCGCCGAAGTTGTAGAGCGGCGGCCCGGTCGGAGCCGCGGAGCAGAGGTCAGGTCCCGGTCTGCGACTTCGCGGCGGGCTCGGCGCGCTCCACCAGGCGGAGCTGACCGGTGGCGGCCATCGCCGGGGCGTCCACCTCCCTCTCGAGGTA
>Ga0187777_10000337_pt1 | contig 34211 bp, 30 predicted proteins | sample 1015_Q2_SP5_10_M_FD_132416 | JGI IMG/M metagenome (GOLD analysis project Ga0187777, IMG submission 132416) | Tropical peat soil microbial communities from peatlands in Department of Meta, Colombia - 1015_Q2_SP5_10_MG | ecosystem: Environmental > Terrestrial > Soil > Wetlands > Peat | place... | reverse complement strand
TTGCGAGCTGTTCACGCGACCCGCCGTCGAGGCCGGCTTGCGAAAATTCGTTGAGAGTGCGGAGGCGCAGCCGTATCTGCCGTAGGATTGCTGTACATGAAGCAGATAAAATCATGGATCCGTTACGTCCCAGGGTGTTGAACCATGTGCGCGACAAAAACGTCTGATCAGACCGTAAACGAAATTCTGGATCTTGCTGCGGCCCACTTCAAGGTTGCGCGGGAAAAACTTACGCCTGATGAAGACTTTTTCAAGACTTTGGGAATTGACAGCTTACAGGCGCTCGATCTTCTTACGAAGCTGGAGAACCATTTTCATATTGAATTGCCTGATTACGAACTTCAGGGAGTTTCCGATTTCCGTACGCTGGCCAGCCGAATCCAGGCAAGATTGTAGATCGATACTCATCGAATTCCGGATTCGGCTTTTCGGTGAGTCCTATTCGTGGCGCAAGCCTCAAATCTACAATCTACACTTAACAATTCCTCATGCTGAACTTGGATGAATACGGTTCGTTGGGAGCAGCCCTGCGTGATGCGCTGGCGCACTGGCCCAACGAGACTTGCCTGATCGAGTCGGACCGGAACCGCGAGAAGACGCGCCTGACTTATTCCGACTTCAAGGACCTCGCGATGCCCCTGGCGTCGGGGTTGCAGCATACAGGGCTGGCCCCGGATGACCGCGCTGCCATCATCATGAGCAACCAATCAAAGTGGCTCATTTCTGCCTATGCCATTTTTTATAGTGGCGGCATTGTCGTTCCGTTGGATTACAAGCTTACGGCTTCGGAGCAACTGGCGTTGGTGGCCCATAGCCAAGCCAAGTTTCTGGTTGTTGAATACCATCTGTGGCGGGCGATCATCCAGTCGCCTGAGTTTGCCAGTCACAAGCTGAAAACCGTGTTGGTCACCGAGGCGCCTTTCGGCAGCGATCTCGCGGGCGCCTGCCGTTGGGAGGAATTCCGGCGGAAGGAGGAAGCGGTTTTCGTCGAGAGAAAGCGGCAAGATGTGGCCTGCATCGTTTATTCCTCGGGCACGGGCGGGCGCGCCAAAGGTTGCGTCCTGACACACGAGAACTATTTGGAGCAGTGCAAGTCTCTGACGGCGTGGTATCCGTTCTGGCCCGGTGTGCGTTACCTGAGCATTTTGCCCACGAATCATGCGATCGATTTCATGGTGGGTTTTATCGGACCGTTCGTGTGTGGGGCTTGCGTGGTGCATCTTCGAACGTTGCGTCCCGAGTTTGTGCGCGATGCTTTCGTAAAGTACAAAATCACCTACGTCAGCCTAGTGCCTCTTGTGCTCAAGAACCTGGAACGAGGACTGCGAGGGAAATTTGCCGAGTTGCCGGCTCCCAGGCGGTTTTTGCTCAATCGGCTGATCGCCGTGAATAAGTTGTTTACGAAAAGTCAGCCAAGGGTGAACTTAAGCCGCAGGCTGTTGCCGCAGGTCCACCAGGCATTTGGAGGCGAACTGCAGGCACTGATCACGGGCGGAGCGTTCGTCGAGCCTTCAACCTTGCAATTCTTCTATGATCTGGGCATTCCTGTCACGAATGGTTACGGACTCACCGAAGCCGGCACCGCGCTGACGCTCAACGATCTGAAACCATTTCGCGCCGACACGGTTGGCAAGCCACTGCCGGGAGTGGAAATTTGCATTTTGAATCCGGACCCGGAGGGAATTGGCGAGGTTGCAGCAAAGAGCAAGACGGTTATGTCGCATTACTTGGACGAGCCCGAACTGACGGCCGAGAGTGTTGTGGATGGCTGGCTGTTGACGGGTGATCTTGGCCGATTCGACAAACATGGCCACCTGCAGTTGTTCGGACGCAAGAAGAACATGATTGTCACCGAAGGTGGCAAAAACATTTATCCGGAGGACATCGAGACGGTTTTCGACGGGCTACCGGTTAAGGAATATTGCATTTTCGCGGCGAATTACGTCTGGTCTGCGAAGTCGCTTGGGCACGAGATGCTGATTCTGGTGCTGCGGCTGGAAGAAAAACAGGAATTCACTGAGGCGCTCAAAGCTGAGATCGTGTCACGCAACCGGCGGCTCCCCGATTTCAAGCGGGTTGCAGGATATCTGATCTGGAGCCCTGACTTCCCAAGAACTGCTTCGATGAAAATCAAGCGCGGTCTGCTGGCTGAAGAAATCGCCAAAGCTCTCGAGCGGACGGCGGTGGTCGAATTGTGAACGGAAACTTCCTCGCCATTGTCAATCCTGCGGCTGGCGGAGGCCGCTGGCGCAAATTGATCGGCCCAGCTTTGGAGCGATTGCGAGCGGGGGGAATCGCTGTGGAACTGGCCGAGACCGGCGGCCCGGGTCATGCTTCCCGGCTGGCTGCCGACGCATATGCGCGAGGCTACAGAAAATTTATTGCGGTAGGCGGCGATGGGACTTCGTACGAGATTGTAAACGGGCTTTTTCCGCTGGCGCCTCCAGCAGAACGCCCGAGTCTCGCATTTCTTCCGCTCGGCACGGGAAATTCTTTTCTGCGGGAGTTTAGCGACCGGGGGGTCGAGCACGCGATAGAAGCGCTGCTGGCTGGCCGCTCCCAGCCGTGCGATGTCATGCGAATGCGGCACGCGCAGGGCGTCATCTATTACATCAACCTGTTGTCCATGGGCTTTGCGGCGGACGTTGCGGCTTTACGTGCACGACGCTTCAACACATGGGGAGAACTGGGCTACCAGGCCTCAATTTTTATTTCGCTGGCACGTTTACGGCGGCGCCCGTTTCCGTTACGCATCGACGAAGAGCAGGTTACAGATGACCGGCCATGCTTGTTTCTGACCTTCAACAACAGCAAATTCACGGGTGGCACAATGATGATTGCACCTCAGGCTGAGGTGAACGATGGCCTGATCGAGTACGTGCGCTGGGGGCCGATCAGCCGGATTGGGCTCATCCGCAACCTGCCCACGCTTTATGACGGAACCCATATTCAACACCCACTGGCGGAGCGACACTCGGCAAAGCGAATCGATTTCTCCCTCGATGCGCCGGTAGACGTTATGGTTGATGGGGAAGTCCTCAGCCTGCAGTGTCGAACCTTGGATGTGCTGCCATCGGCCCTGAATGTCGTGGTATAAAAAAATATCTGCATGTCGCAAGAGAGACGAAAACGCCAACAGGAAAGAGAGCAGCAGGATCAGCCAAATTCCTGGATACGCAAGGTCGCGATTCTGGTGGTGGTCGTCGCGGTTGTGGCGGGCTTGTACGCCTTTACGCGGCACCGGCAATCGAACCGGTTGAATGCTTTCGCACAGTGCTTAGGCTCGAAGGGCGCCAAAATGTATGGGGCGTTTTGGTGTCCGCATTGCGACTCACAAAAAGAGATCTTTGGGTCCTCCTTTCAATATGCTCCTTATGTCGAGTGCGGAGTTAAAGGGTCGCGGACGCCAGCGCAGGTTTGTGTAGATGCCAACGTCAAACACTATCCCACGTGGGTCTTTGCTGATGGAGCGAGAGTGGAAGGCGAACACTCCCTGGAGTTTCTCAGCCAGGAAACCGGGTGTCCGTTGCCATGATGGGCGCGGGCGGGCGAATGTTCGCACTCATTGCTCTGCTGGCTGTCGTAGGAATTGTCGTGTCCTCGGTCTCGCTTTATCACCATTACCAGACTTCGAAGACAACTTATTGTGACTTTGGTGAGAACTTCAACTGTGACATTGTGAACCGGAGCACCTACTCAACCATTCTTGGCATCCCTGACGCTCTGATTGGGATTTTGGGCTACACGGCCCTGCTGGCGTTTGCTACTGTGTATCGAACGAAATCAGAAACTCCGTTCATCCTGCTGGCCGGGTCGGTTTTCGGCCTCGGTTTCGCGTTATACCTGACCTATATCGAGGCATTTGTTTTGGCGACCTGGTGCATCTTATGCCTTTCGTCGCTCACGATGATCTTTCTGATCACAGTTTTTTCATCAGTTCTAGCGGCCAAGTCCAGGCGGCGCGCATAAGGTCAAGATTCCCACTCTTCATGGAAGCCAGGCAAGAAGCAATCACGCTGCAACCGGCAACCAAGAATTCTTCGGTGACACGAGATTTGCGCCTGCATGAGTTTCCCAGCCGAATCTTCGGGAATACGCGAAAGCTGCGGGTCTGGCTGCCTGCGGAGTACGATGCGGCTCAGAACAGCGCTCAATCTTACCCGGTGCTCTACCTCAACGATGGTCAAAATCTGTTCGACCGCGCGACAGCTTTCGCAGGCGTCGAATGGGAAGTGGACGAGACCGCTGACCGCCTGATACGGGAGAAGACGGTTCCGGCACTCATCATCGTGGGCATTGACAATGCTCAGAACGACCGGATGAAGGAGTACGTGCCGTACCGATGTTTTCAACCGCCGATCCTGTGGCCACAAGGGAGGCGCTACCCGGAATTCCTGATTCGTGAAGTGATGCCGTTTGTCTGCGAGCGGTATCGAGTCGCACCAGACCCCAAGAACACGGGACTGGGCGGTTCGTCTCTTGGCGCACTGATCTCACTCTATAGTGTTATTGCGCATCCCGGCATTTTTGGGCGCCTGCTGCTCGAAAGCCCATCTTTGTACATTTCTCAACGGCGCATATTGAAGACCGCCCGTCGTACGCGGCAGTGGCCGGAGAAGATCTACGTGGGCGTTGGAACGCAGGAGGCCGGGCGCGGAGACAAAGACCGGCAGGTGGTTAATGATGTCCGCGAGTTGGAGCGTATTTTGCGGCTTGGCGGGCTGGGTGCGGATCGCTTGCGCGTGCGGGTCGACGAAGGCGCCATTCACAATGAACGCGAGTGGGCCAGGAGATTCCCCGAGGCCCTTACATTTTTGTTTGGAAGCGCGAATGGTCCGCGTGTTCCCCAAGAGACCGGTTAGCCGATGAAGCGCGGCTACCAGACCGGTTTGCCATCTTTATCACGGAACACATAAACGTCATTGCCCCGCTTCACTTCGCGGGCAAATATCGTCTCCACCCCTTCGAACACTACCTTCGATCCTTTGATTTCAAGCTCGTCTCCCGGGCTGAACACCAGCTCGTACTCTTTCATGAATTTGGTGGAGGCGAGGTGGACCTCGATGGTTGTTCCATTCTCGAGCTTCAGGATGACATGAGATCCCATGCCGCCGCTAACCGGGCATTGCCGGTCCCGGACTTCCTCGACGGTACCTTTGAAGACGGCTTCGGTCGCGGGATCATACTTGGGAACACCTGCGCTGGAGGTGGTCGGCGGTAGCGCGAAGGCGGGTGTCAGCGCGACCATCATTGCGAGGACAAGAGTGATTGTCGACCAGGTTTTCATGGTGTTCTCCTTCCCCAACTCCACAACTGCCTGGCTTCCATATTGATTATGGCCGCGCTAGTCTCATCATCCTGTGACGATGATCACGAGGCATGGTGAGATATGACCGTGGGAAGCCACGGGAGAGGCTTGCAGCCACGCCTTCGATAGAGGCTGAGCTAAAATGCCTGCACCGATGGCAACTAAGCAGTTAGGCAAGCCCGGCTGGAGAGTGGTTCAGTCCCCGCTGGTCGTCTTCTTCCTTGCCTTTGCTATTCGGGTCTGGACGGCTTCCCAGCTCCTGCCTGAGAAAGCGGGCCCTTTTTTCTACCAGCGCAATGAACCGGCTCGCATCGCGTGGGCGATGGACACAGGTCATGGTTACAGCTCGCCCTGGCCCAATACGCCGCTGTTGCCTACAGCTCAGCAGCCGCCGGGTTATCCGATTATTGTGGCAGGAATCTTTAAGGTTTTTGGTGCCTACACCATGGCGGCCCTATGGGCGGCTGTGCTGCTGAATGCCGTCTTCGCCGGACTTACTGCCATAGTCATACTTAAGATTGGCCGTAGAGATTTTGGAGTATCGGTCGGAATTGTGGCCGCCTGGGTTTGGGCCTGCTGGCTCTACGAAGCTGCCGTCTCGATCCGGCTATGGGAGACTGCGCTCTCGGCCTTGCTGCTGTCGGTTGCTTTATGGGCCTTGCCTGAATTGGCGGCATCGACGAGGGCTTCGCGATGGATATTCTTTGGCCTGCTTGCAGGCGTCGCTGCGCTGACCAACACGACGCTGCTGGCTGTATTCCCGTTCTTTTGGCTTTGGCTATGGTTCAGGTCGAATGCTCAACGACAGGTGCGGGTTCGTCTTGTGCTGCTGTCGGTTGCGGTTGGTATTTTGCTGATGTTTCCGTGGACGATTCGCAACCACAGAGTATTTCACCGGTTCATCCCAGTGCGCGATAACTTCGGTCTTGAATTCTGGCTGGGAAATCATGAAGGAGCACCGAATGGTGTCCAGACTGACTTCCCCCTGGTCGATCCAACTGAATACAACCGCTTGGGAGAAATCGAGTTCATGAAAACCAAGGGAGAGATTGGATTCGAGTTTGTCCGTCAACATCCAGAGCAATTTCTGCTGCTGTGTCTCCGGCGTGTGTATCGCTTTTGGATAGAACCGAGGGGCTCGGCGTGGGCAGTGGTCAGCGGCCTGGCATGGATAGGAGTCTGCATCGCGCTTCGGCGCAAACCGATGACGGCCTTGCCATATCTCGCGATCTTGCTGATCTTCCCGATCGTGTACTACGTCACACACACGTTCCCCAGCTATCGCCACCCCATGGAGCCGACAATGCTGATTCTGGCCGTCTATGTCACGGTCAGCGTCGCCGAAATTGTGCTCGGAAAATTAACCGGCCGCGTATCAGTGGGCAGCTTGGCCGGAAGTGATTGAACCGGCCTTATCCAAGTAGGGAGTGAGTTTGGCCGGCGATTCGTCAGGCTCGAGCAGCCAGACGGCGCGTCCCGTAAAGTAGTTCAGCAGTTCCTTGTTCTTGGCTTCGCCCATATCACGCGCCCAAACCACCTTCGACCCGTCGATGTCGGCGGCGTTGTAGACCCATTCCCCATGTGCGTCGTGATTCCTGCCATACCGCACCAGCACGAGCTGGAGGCCAGGTAAGTGCTCCAGTTCGTTGGCGATTTTGGCCCGCTGCACATTGCCACGCGGATACGAAGGCTCAATCTGAGCATGAGCGACGACTGCGATCACTCGCAGCAGAACCATGGCGCAACAAACCAGGGGAACCGCCCGAACCAACTCCGCCCCCACAGCTCTTTCGCGCCAACGCCAAAACCTGAGGTGACGCATGCACTGCAGCAGGATGAGATAAAGAAGCGCCACGGCGGGAGCGAAATAGTGGGGACTGAAGAAGTTGTCAACTGCCAGACCCAACACAAAAAATCCGAAGGTGAGGAGAGGGAAACGCATGCGACGGTCTTGCAAGATCGAAGGAAAAGCTATAAGAGGGATGGTCAGAGCGGGTCCCAGGAAGAAGCGCCAAAACCAGGAAATCTTGAATTCGGCGTGCTGGAGGAAACCCACCACCGTCCTATTTACTTCGTAATAGTGAAACTCTCGATCGTAAAAATCCTGCATCACTGCGTGATCATAAGTACGATTGGGGCCCGGTCCTTGCCATAGGAAATACGCGGCGCGAGAGTAGGTCGCGCGATTCAGTTGGTAGCCCATCCGAACAGGGCTGCCGGTCACCCGGTAGTTATAGTAGCCAGTCAAGACAGCGAAGGCAGCAAGGACTACCGCGAGAGGCACAGCGATTCGCAGCGAAGTTGTTTTTAGCTTGGACCCACGTAATCCTGCGAGCCATCGCAGCAAGGCTGCGGCAACTGGTAGCGCTAAAAGGAAGCCCTCATAAGGACGGCTGTTGGCGAGGATCGCGAGACCCAGCGCCAGCAGAACCGCATCACGAGTGTGCTGGTGATGCCTGATTCGCGGCCAGGCGCCGAGCACCAGTGCTCCGCCGAATGCCGCTACTGAGGCGCACCAAAATCCGTTTATCCAATAGCCGAAAATTCCCAGGCGGAGCACAACAAGTATGCCGCCGAGCAAGGCCCATGGGGGCGGCAACCAGCCCTGCAACATCCAGCACACGGCGGAACACATTGCTGCAGTAATAAGCAGTTGGCCGGTCCAAGGATGCCGCAGCCAAAACCCAATTGCGAGGACCAATCCCTGGGCCGGGGGATACATCGACATGTACGTAGGGTGCTGAATGATATGGAAGCTCTCAAAGTGTATCCACATCGGATGCGGCGGATTCGTAAGCCGACCGTGAACAAAAGTATCTGCGGCGAGGAGATAGCTGAACTCATCATGTCCCTGAGGTTCTGGCACGCCAAGAATGGGAATCAAAGCTGCTCTCAGAGACAGCGAGAGAGCGCCCACCAAGAGCACTGAGAGGGCTTTCCGGCGCGAAATGCTGTGGAAGGATTTTTTTAGTGCGGCGAAGCGGGGTGGTGGCCCCGCTGCCGGTTTTTTCCGCAAGATGAGGGCCAGGATCCCGAGAACCAAAACCAGTTCGATGAGATCCAGGGCCCATCTCGCCAACCACATGTAGAACGAGTTGTTACCTGCCGGAATGTCTTAAGGTTAACATCGAAATCCCGGCGCTTCCTGGCCCCGAAGTCGGGCTGCTAATACTTTCCCTCAAACGCTGCTGTACACTCACGTTGTGCGGACGCTTGGCATTGATTGCGGCACGGAGTTTACGGGATATGGGGTTGTCGAACTGGGTCCGGATGGAACGCTGAGCTGCCTGCGTTGTGGCGCTATCAAGCTTTCGAGCAAAGAACCGCTGCCTTTGCGGCTGGCGGCAATCTTCGATCAGCTGAACGCTGTTATTCGCGAGTGCAACCCTGATGACGTGGCGATCGAAGATGTATTTTATGCGGTCAACGTGAAGTCAGCCCTTAAGCTGGGGCAGGTGCGCGGCGTTGCCATGTTGGCAGCCTCATCGGCACGCTTGGCAGTGGCGGAATACGCACCGTTGGCGATCAAATCGGCAGTCGTGGGCTATGGGAGGGCAGAGAAGCCGCAAGTGCAGCACATGGTCACACGACTTTTGAACTTGAGCGAAATGCCGAAGTCGCCCGATGCTGCAGATGCGCTGGCCTTAGCAATTTGTCATCTGCACACGACCGCCACAATGCAGCGACATGCCGCGGCAGGAAAGTAAAAGTCCGGGTTGGCAATTTTCCTGCCCTCGGAGCTTTTTGGCATAATTCTCTTGGATGGGCCGGCTCAAACCTCATTACTTCGCAGGCATCTTCGCCCTTCTCGCGTCTTTGTTATCGGGGCAAGCCGAGCACCCGCTTGCTCCGACGATTACCTTTACCTGTGATTTCCCGGGTTCCGATCCGGCACACTACACGATCTCGGTGTCCTCCGATGGGCGGGCTTCCTACACTTCCGATGGCAAGCTTACCAGGGATTCTGATCCCTCTGAGCCTTTCAACCTCGATTTCACCATGCCGCAGACGACGCTGACGCGCATCTTTGATATGGCCAAGAAGGCGCACTATTTTGAGGGCGAGCTTGATTCCAAGAGAAAGAACATCGCGTCCACCGGCGAGAAAACTCTGGCCTATAAGGACGCCCAAAGGAACACATCCGCCAGTTACAACTATTCGCCAGTTCCGGTCGTTCAGGAAATCACCACTGTTTTTCAGAATCTTGCGATTACCCTTGAGTTCGGCCGGCGGCTTGAATTCGACCACCGCTATCAAAAGCTGGCATTGAATGAAGAACTCGATCGCATGAGCGACGCTTCAAGCCGCAACGAACTGGCTGATGTGACCGTGATTGCGCCGACGCTCAGGAAGATCGTGGAAGACCCCTCGGTTGTAAACACCGCGCGAATGCATGCCCAGCGCCTGCTTGATCGCGCTGGAGCAGCGGGCAAATAGGCAGCTTTCCGACAGTTTGCAATAATTTGACAACCAAAGAAGATAAATTGGTGCTCTAATATGAGTGTGGGTCAGGGGTGGTATATGTCCCGTGGCAAACGCTCTTCTCTACTGGTTCTGAGCCTCACACTAGCCTTTCTCCTCGTGGTTCCGGTGTTTGCTGACTCGCATGTGCGCGCGGTGCGCCTTAGTGACGCGCAAGGTGCTGTGCAGATTGATCGAAACACAGGGCAGGGATTCGAAAACGCTTTCCTGAACCTCCCCCTGACCCAGGGTGCAAAGATTCGAACCCAGGAGCGTGGACAAGCCGCTGTGGAGTTCGAGGACGGAAGCACAGTCCGGCTTGCACCCAATACCACAGTTGAACTTCCACAGCTTTTGTTACGTGACTCGGGAGTGAAGTTTTCGACCGTCAATGTTGAAGAGGGCACCGCCTACGTCGATTTCCTGGGCACGAAAGACAATATTGTTGAAGTGACATTTGCGCGCGAAAGCCTGACCCTCACGAAGGCGGTTCATCTTCGTGTAGAGATGGTTGACGTGAATGCAACCGTCGCCGTGTTCAAAGGCGAGGCCAGCATTACCGGGCCGCAGGGGACAGCTGAGGTCAACAAGAACCACACGGCCGACTTCGATCTTCTCGATGATCATTACACGGTGGCTGCAGGTATCGATGAGCTGCCCTACGATTCGTGGGACAGACAGCAGGCGGAATTTCAGCAGCAATACAGCACCCGTTCCTATTCGAAATACTCGCCGGATGCGTACGGGAGCGCGGATCTGAATTACTACGGCAGCTTTTTCAGCGTGCCCGGGTACGGAATGCTGTGGCAGCCTTATTTCATTGGCGCGGGCTGGGATCCGTTTATGAATGGCGCCTGGGCCCTCTATCCTGGATCCGGCTACGGATGGGTTTCCGGGTATCCCTGGGGTTGGACGCCTTACCGCTGCGGTGCCTGGACATTTCTCCAAACGTACGGATGGGCGTGGCAGCCAACCGGCAGCTGCATGGCATGGAACACCTTTCCAGTGGTTTTAAACGCTCCGCGTAATTTCGTTCTGCCGCGTCCTCCGCTTCTTCCGGGCCGCAGAATTTTTCCCGTCAACCTCGGGCCGGCTCCGGTTCAGTCCGGGAATAGACTGCAGATTGCGACCAATTCCGCCGGCTTAGGCATTGCCCGGGGCAGCATAAGGAACCTTGGGCAACTGTCACAGCGAGTTGATCAGACTGGATTCGTTACAACAAGAGTCCATACCCCGTCTGTGGGCGGCGGCTGGTGGCATAGCGGTACAGCTCCTGCGTCACACATGGGCATGTCGATGGGGCATGGCAGCTCTTCGGGGTCTTCTATGTCCTCGGGGCATTCGATGGGGGGCGGTCACGCATCCAGCGTTGGCGGCCACCACTAGCGCCTTAGCGGCAAACTAGGACGATGCCGGTTTCCCCCACAAAACATCTGTGCGCTGTTGAGGAACTTGAGTCCTAATTTCTTCCCGCCACGTTGCGTGTTAGTCTTTCGTGTCAATTTTCCAGAGGTGAAATCAATGCGATCATTTTTGACGTGCGCAGCCCTCGCCTGCGTTTTTCTCTCCATCTCTTTCGCACAGACAACGCAACCCGTCACGAGCAGCGAGCAGTCGCCGCCACAGCTTGACCATTTCGACGCGAGCAAAGTCGACAAGAGTGTCGATCCTTGCACGGATTTTTATGCTTATGCCTGCAATCGTTGGGTCAAGGACAATCCCTTGCCTCCGGAAGAGGTTTTCTGGGGCTCCTTTGGCAAGCTGCAACTGTGGAACGAGGCACTGCTCCATCAGACTGCGGTCGAAGTTGCCGCCAAACCGCCTGCAGCCCGAACACCTGTCGAGCAGAAGGTAGGCGATTACTGGACGGCATGCACAGATGAAAAGCAGAGGAACGCAGCTGCGCTCGACACCTTACGTCCCGATCTGGACCGAATTGATCACATGAGCAGCAAGAGCGAGATTGTCGACATCATTGCCACCATCCATCGGTCGATCTACGGCGCGTGGAATCCCACCGACACGGAGACTGCTGCTGCCCTGTTCGGGTTTGGTGCGCAACCGGATTTTCATAACGCGAATCAAGTGATTCCCCAGTTCGACCAAGGCGGCATGGGAATGCCGGGTCGCGATTTCTATTTGAATGACGACGCCAAGTCTGTCGAAATCAGGACGAAGTATGCAGCTCACATTGAAAAAATGTTTGTGTTATCCGGCGTGCCTGCGGCCAAGGCGCATGACGATTCGCAGGTCGTGCTGAGAATGGAAACGGCCATGGCGCAGGGGTCAATGGACGTTGTAAAACGCCGCGATCCAAAGAATCTCGACCACGAGATGTCGCTTGACGATGTGAAGAAGCTGACGCCGGATTTTGACTTTGGGCGGTATTTGGAACTGGTGAACGCACCGTCCAGCAGCAAGTTCATCGTGACTTCGCCGGAATTTTTTCATGCTGTGCAACAGCTGATCGCGAGCGAGCCGCTCGATCACTGGAAGGCATATCTGAAGTCGCAGCTGTTGACTGGCACTGCGCCGGAAATGAGCGCCGATTTTGTAAACGCGAATTTCCAGTTCTATGGCCAGACACTATTCGGGGCCAAGGCACTTTTACCGTTATGGCGGCGGTGCATACAGGCGGAAGACCGCGACATCGGCCAGGCTTTGGGACAAGCGTATGTGGCCCGTGCGTTTCCGCCGGAGAACAAACAACGCGCGCAGGAGATGGTCAAGAACATCGAGGCGGCGCTCAGTTCAGACATCGATTCCATGGACTGGATGAGTCTGGACACAAAGAAACAAGCACACATAAAACTGGCAGCACAGATCGACAAGATTGGCTACCCCGATCATTGGCGAGATTATTCCGCGCTCGAGATTCGTTCTGATAACCACCTTGAGAACGTACACCGGGCTGCGGCGTTTGAGTTTCATCGGCAACTGGCAAAAATCGGCAAGCCGCTGGATCGACGGGAATGGAACATGACTCCGCCGACGGTCAACGCCTACGAGGATCCTCAGACCAACACCATCAATTTTCCCGCGGGCATCCTGCAGCCGCCCTTTTTCGATCCCACGACGGATGACAGTGTGAACTACGGCGCGGCTGGAACCGTGATCGGCCACGAGACCATTCATGGCTTCGACGATCAGGGACGCAAATTTGACGAGCACGGCGACCTGCGCGACTGGTGGACGGCTGCTGACGCCCAGGCATACGAGAAGCGAGGCGATTGCATTGCGGACGAGTACACGGAATTCGTCGCCGAAGCCGGTGTGAAGCAGAATGGCCGCTTAACCCAGGGCGAAAATACCGCCGACAATGGCGGCATTCATCTGGCTTTATCCGCTCTCCAGAGTGATTTGAAGTCCAAAGGCGAGAGCCTGGATACTCAGGGCGAAGATGGACTCACTGCTCTGCAGCGGTTTTTTCTGGGTTATGCAGATATCTGGTGCAGCAACCTGCGCCCGGAGATGATGCGGACGTTGCTGCTCATGAATCCACACCCGTTGGACAAATATCGCGTGAACAACGTGGTTTCGAACATGCCGGAGTTTGCCAAGGCGTTTGGCTGTCATAAAGGACAAGCGATGGTACGGGAGAACGCCTGCCGCGTTTGGTAGCAGGCGCACGTTGGAAAAGTCATTCTACGCGAATCCAACTACGACCGGAATTTACAGATACTTTACTTCCACGTGACTCTGTCAATCGCGAGCTAGGTTTTCATTGAAGCAATGAAGCTCAGCAGGCGGACGGAGGAACGACGTGAAGAGGATCTTTACTATAGTCCTGGGAGTTGCCATTGTTGCAACTACATCAACTGTGATTAAGAGTGTCCAATCGAACGCGCGGAACTCAGGGCTGGATCGCGCCGCGGATGCAGCCTACCGTGACGGCTTGTACCTCGGTCAACGCGACGCGAGGCAAGGCAGGGAGCGGCATATCGCGGTTGGACGGTGGAGCACTCCAGGAGACCGGGAATCATTCAAAGCAGGCTATGAAGCGGGGTACGCTAAACTGGCCCAAGACGATGAGGCAAGCGAATAGTGGATGGAGCTCATCGAACCACCACACCCGCATAGCCCACTACCATTTCACGATCGCCGGACACGTCACCAGAGGTTGCGTATCGGATGAGCTCGGCGGAGGTGGCTCCCAGGCGCTTAGCGGCCGTGAGCATGGCGATGGCTGGGCCAAACCCGCACATGCTTACGTCCTGCCGGGTGACAACCTCATACAAGCCGCGCGCATCAAGTTGGAGAATGCGGTCGATCGCCCGATGATCTTTCACTCGGGTCACCGCGTCGCTCTCGTAATGATTCATATCACTCGAGGCAATGATGAGCACCGGTTCATTCTGTCTGCCCACAGCGTTGCCTAAAGATTCTCCTAATTTTTCCAGCACCTCGAACCTGCTTGTACCGAGGGCGATGGGCACAAAAGTCAAGTGTGGCTGCTTCTGTTGCAGGAACGGGAGCTGCACTTCGACTGCGTGCTCACCACGATGAGCATCGCTATCCTCGGTGATCAAGGGAAATTCCGCTTTCAGGCTGTTGGCTAAGCCTGAATCGATCTGGAGGGAGCCGAGTGGTGTCTCCCAAGCTCCAGTACTCATGATCGCGAGCGGCCGCCCGCGACCTGTGTGGTTGGGGCACAGAATGACACAGCGCTCCGGTACTTCGATGTTTGCGTACACTGCGCCAGCGACCGGCCCGGAGTAGATGTAGCCTGCATGGGGGGCAATACAGCCCAGAGCAGGAGTTGCGGCCTGTGACGGTGATAAGTAGGATTCGACTTCCTCAAGCAGGGCCGCGCGTTCTCCAGGGTAGAAGCGGCCGGCTACAGCGGGACGACGGAGGGCTTCCATGTTCCACTCCCCGCAAACTATTTAAAGAGATTGTAATCCTGTCGGCGTAGCGAAGCATAACGGCCTCCCATTTTGGAAGGGCTGGAAAAATCAAGTCCGTGCGGCATGCAAGGCTCGATAGAGAGCTGCGGCTTTCTCCAGTGACAATTCTTCGGCACGAGCAGTTGGTTTTACGGCAACTCGCTCCATGGCCGTGCGCAAACCTCGTGAGTCGTACTCGGGCTTCAGGTTATTCCACAGGGTTTTTCGCTTCTGGCCAAAAGAGAGCTTGAGAAAGCGGACAAATTCTTCTTCCGGAACCTGCAACTTTTCCAGATGAGGCTCAATGGTGAGCCGCACCAGGGTTGAATGCACTTTCGGAGGAGGGGAAAACGCGTTGGGGGGCAGCGTAAAGAGCTTTTCAACGCGAGTGTAGAGCTGAGCGGTCGCAGAAAGCAGGCCGTACTCGCTGTTTCCGGGATGTGCGGCCAAGCGGTCCGCGACTTCACGCTGCACCATCAGCACAATCTCGGAGAAAAATCGCCGGTACTCGAAGAGCCACAGCAAAATCTCAGAGGTAATAAAGTAGGGCAGGTTGCCAATAACCTTGGCTCGCTCCGGTTCATGGTTCATGCCGGGCCGTGTGCTCCCCGGTTTTGGCCCGAAGATAGTGTTGAAGTCTACTGCCCGGATATCGGCTTCAATAATTTCGACGTTCTGAGCCAGCGAGAAATGCATGCGCAGCTGTGCCGCCAGCACGCGATCAAGTTCAATGGCAATCAGCCGGCGGGCCCTTTTGGCGAGCAGGGCAGTGAGGGCGCCACGCCCGGGACCGATCTCAAGCACGGTGCTGGACGAAATGTCGCCAAGTGCGTCGGCAATTCGGACGGCGGCCGATTTGTCTATCAGAAAATGCTGGCCAAGCTTTGGTTTCCTCGGAGCCGGGCGCGCAGCCGAGACTTTTGGCACGTTGACCCTCTTTCTTTCCGGCAGTTAGACTAGGTTTTTCATCCCTCAAAAATCCGGTACAGGTTGTGGCGTCCTGGACGACCTATATCATAGCGTGCGCCGGGTGGGGACTGAGCTGAAGGAGCCGACTGATGCAAATCGCTTTTGCTGCTTCGGAATGTGTTCCGTATTCCAAGACCGGAGGCCTGGCCGATGTTGTGGGTGCATTGCCGAGGGCCTTGGCTGCTCTTGGGCATGAGGTTAGCGTTTATCTGCCGAAGTACCGCCAGACCAAGCTTCCGGAATCGAAAACTGTGCTGCGCAGCATCACCGTGCCGTTTGACGACCGTTATCGTTTCTGCTCGGTAGTCGATGGCGGCAATCATTCGGCAGTCCGTTTCTATTTTGTCGATTACCCGCCATTTTTTGATCGGGACGCGCTTTACGGAACTTCAAGCGGCGACTATGCCGATAACGCTGAACGCTTCGCGCTGTTTTCACGCGCCGTGCTGGAGGCTTCAAAAATCCTAGGTGTGCCGCAGGTATTTCATTGTCACGACTGGCAGTCGGCGCTGATCCCGGTTCTGCTTCGAGCACAGTACGCGGAAGATCCGGCTTTTCGCGAAGTCGCGACGGTGTTCACCATCCACAACATGGGATATCAAGGTCTATTCTCGCCGGATACGCTGCCTCTGCTGACACTTCCCTGGGACCTTTTCACAATGTCCAAAATGGAGTTTTTCGGCAACGTGAACTTCCTCAAGGGAGCGCTGGTGTCGTCGGATTTCATCACTACGGTCAGCCGCAAGTACAGCCAGGAGATTCAGACGACCGAATTCGGCTTTGGCCTGGAAGGCGTGCTGCGCGACCGCGCTTCCACAGTGACGGGTATCCTGAACGGCGTTGATTACGAGGAATGGAGCCCGGAAGCCGACAAGTTCATCGTGGCAAAGTTTTCTCCGCAGAATTTGAGCGGCAAAGCAAAGTGCAAGCAGGACCTGCTTTCTGCGTTTGGCATCAGCGATCCTGATTTGCGCTTGCCGGTGATCGGCATCGTGTCGCGGTTTGCCGCGCAAAAAGGTTTTGATCTGATTTCGCAGATCATGGATCGCCTGGCGCGTGAGGAAATGATCGTAGTCGCGCTTGGATCCGGCGATAAGGCTTACGAAGAAATGTTTCTACGGCTCAACAAGCAATTCCCGCAAAAGATTGCAGTCAAGGTCGCGTACGACAACACTCTGGCACACAAAATCGAGGCTGGCAGCGACATGTTTCTCATGCCATCAAAGTATGAACCTTGTGGCCTGAACCAAATTTATAGTCTGAAATACGGGACGGTGCCGATTGTCCGCGCGACTGGCGGGCTCGATGACACGATCGAACCCTGGAACCCGCGCACCGGGAAGGGAACCGGGTTCAAGTTTGCCGAGTACAGCGGCGAAGCCCTGCTGCTGACCATCAAGGAAGCACTGAAAGCTTTTCAGGATCAGAGTTCGTGGCAAGTTCTCATGCGCAACGGCATGAGCAAGGACTTTTCCTGGAACGCATCGGCGAAAGAATATGTTCGGGTCTACGAGAAGGCCCTGCAGGCGCGGAGTGCGCCAGTATTGGCGGCGGTGTAGGGTGTAGCGCCACCGATATCAAGACCTGTGATTCCGAGAAATGGTGAGGAATCTGCCTCTCCAGAACGCGCCAGTAAAGTCTTTCCTTGGACGAAATTTCTTGACTTATCGCTAATGCAGATTCCTCACCGGCCAACGCCGGATTCGAAATGACAAAGTAAAGGCATAGAATAGCGATGCACCGGCTCGTTTCATGCTCTCGTCTCGAACCATTTTCCACGTCGATATGGACGCATTCTTCGTGTCGGTGGAAGAGCTTTTCGATCCATCTTTAAAAGGCAAAGCCGTTGTCGTCGGAGGCCAGCGCCACGAACGCGGAGTCGTTTCGGCAGCCTCCTACGAGGCGCGCAAGTTCGGAGTACATTCCGCGATGCCGTTGCGCACGGCGGCCAAGCTCTGTCCCAGTGCAATTTTCGTTGATGGACATCCCGAGCGATATCGAGAGTGTTCGGAGAAGGTGTACCGCGTGCTGCAATCATTTTCCCCGCTGGTCGAGATGGCATCCATCGATGAAGCTTATCTCGATATGACGGGCACTGACCGCCTGCATGGGCCACCCCTCTTCGCTGCGCATTCTCTTCATCAAAAAATCAAATCGGAGACGCAACTGAATTGCTCGATCGGAATCGGCAGCTCGCGGCTGATTGCGAAGGTTTCTTCCGCCAAAGCCAAGCCGCACGGCATTTTGTGGGTGATCCCGGGGCAGGAGGCGAGGTTCCTATCGCCGCTCGATGTGCGCGATATTCCTGGCGTCGGCAAAGTGACCGAGCAAAATTTGAACGCTTTGGGAATTCATCGTGTTGGGAACCTCTCCCGGTTCGACGAGTCATTTCTTGAGGAGCGTTTTGGGAAATGGGGATTGGCATTAGCCGGCAAGGCACGCGGCGAGGATGCCGGCGGGTGGTTTGACACAGAAGTCGGCGCAGATAGCGATCCCAAATCCATCAGCCACGAGCACACTTACAACGAGGACACGGCAGATCTCGACAAGATGGAATCAACATTGATGCGGCTCTCTGAGATGGTTGGCCGCCGCCTGCGCGAGAACGGCCTGTATGCGCGAACCATTCAACTCAAGCTGCGGTATAAAGACTTCACGACCATCACCCGAGCACACACACTCTCGGATCCCACCCAGATCGATACTGAAATCTTTGAGCAGGTGCGCAGTGTGTTTCGCAAAAACTGGATAAAGGGAAGAGAAGTGCGCTTGCTTGGTGTGCAGGCGTCACACTTCGAGGGTCGCAGTGGCCAGGCAGATATGATCGAGGATGACCGGCGGCAGCGCTGGCAGAATGCGCTTTCGGCGGCAGACCGCCTACGCGATAGGTTCGGCGAAGCCAGCGTTACTTTAGCGACAGGATTGAAAGGCGGCTTTCGCGAGCGTACGCACGAGAACCCGGCCAGCCTCCCGGGAAAACGCAGAGCAAAGACCTGAGTATGGAACTCTGGGAGGCTGGCTGACGTACTTTCGATTGGCGGGAGGTAACCCGGCCGGGAAACTCCAATTTGAAAAAACCTTGATACCGTGTTTTGACGTGGTCCGTCGAATACTTGTAGTCTGTCGGGTCAAGCTACGTGCTGACTACTGCTGTCCGCAACCAATCCTCCGCAGGAGATCTGATGCGCACCTCGAAGCTCGCGATTTTTTTCGTCTCCCTCTTTGTTTTACTCAGCCCTTACACCAGCAATGCTCAGCAAGCGTCAACCGAAGAGGTTCCCAAGCTGGAGCATTTCAATCCCGACAGCATAGATAAGACTCTGGATCCATGTCAGGACTTCTACAAATATGTCTGCAGTAAATGGAATGCCGCAAACCCGATCCCACCGGATCAAGTGGCCTGGGGCACCAGTAGTGGTCTGAGGTATTGGAACGAGAACATTCTCCGCGAGACTCTGGTGAAGGCCTCTGCGCAGACGAGCGGCGGCTCCGACTTCGAGCAGAAGATCGGGGACTACTGGGGCGCTTGCATGAACGAGCCGGCGCTGGAAACGGCTGGAACGCGCGACCTTAAGCCTGAAGTGCAGCGAATCGACGGAATGAAAAGCAAATCGGAGCTGGCCGATCAAGTGGCCAAAATCCACATGATGATTCCGGGCGCGTGGCAGGGTGATGACAATCAAACCGGGGTGGCGCTGTTGGGATTTGGATCCCAGCAGGACTTCGACGACGCCGGCAGAGTCGTGGCCGGGATTGATCAGGGTGGCCTGGGATTGCCTAATCGAGATTTCTATCTCAAAGACGATCCGACATCGAAGCAGATTCGCGAAAAGTATCAGACGCACATCGCGAAGATGCTAACCCTGACCGGGGAAACTGAGACGCAAGCGGCCGCCAATGCAAAAATTGTGGTCACAATCGAAACCGAGATGGCCAAGGCGCAGATGGACAACGTTGCCCGTCGCGATCCCAAGAACCTGAACAACAAAATGAGTTTCGAGGAGGTTCAGGCGCTCACGCCTTCCTTCGATTGGAAAGAATACGTTACCCAAATTGGGGCTCCGCCATCCACACCACACTACCTCGTGACTTCTCCGGCATTCTTCAAAGGGCTGGAGCAGTTGATCCAGCAGCATTCCGTCGAGGATTGGAAAGCCTACTTGCGCTGGCACCTGGTACACGGGTCAGCGCCGTACCTGAACAAAGCGTTAGCGGACGAGAACTGGGACTTCTATAGCCATACCTTGTTGGGCTCAAAGGCACAGCAGCCTCGCTGGCGACGCTGTGTTCGGGCTGCTGATCGTGACTTGGGCATGGCGTTGGGAGAAGCCTACGTCAAGGTCGCCTTTCCACCTTCCAGCAAGGAGCGGACGCTGGGGCTGGTTCATGATGTCGAGCACGCGCTCGATCAGGACATCACCAGCCTGAACTGGATGCAGCCCGCCACCAAGGAGCAAGCCGAGACCAAGCTCCGCGCGATCGAGGACAACATTGGCTACCCAAATCGGTGGCGTGATTATTCCAGTGTAAGGATTACGCGGGACAGCTATCTCAATAATGTGCATGAGGCGACCCGCTTCGAGTTCCGCCGGCAGTTAAACAAGATCGGGAAACCGGTGGACCGGAGCGAATGGGAGATGACCCCTCCGACCATCAATGCTTATTACCAGCCTCAACTCAACTCGATCAATTTTCCCGCCGGGATCTTGCAACCGCCGTACTTCGATCCCGCGATGGAAGATGCGGTTAACTACGGAGCGGTCGGCATGATCATCGGCCACGAGATCACCCATGGTTTTGACGATCAGGGACGCAAGTTTGACGGAAAAGGAGACCTGCGAAATTGGTGGACTCCGGAAGATGCGAAAGCGTACGAGCAGCGGGATCAATGCATCATCGATGAGTACACCCAGGAGATCCCCGAGGCGGGTGTGACGCAGAAAGGGCAACTCACGGCCGGCGAAGATACGGCAGACAATGGTGGCTTGCGTCTGGCATTTCTGGCGTTGAGTAATAAGCTGGAAGGGGAGGGCAAGTCTCTCGATGGCAAAGATGCGGCTGGCTGGACGCCTCGGCAAAAGTTCTTCCTGGCGTACGCTAACTCCTGGTGTTCACAGTACCGCCCCGAACTAATGCGGACCATAGTTCTGACCAACCCGCATTCGATTCCCAAATATCGCGTCAATAACGTTGTATCCAATATGCCCGAGTTCCAACAGGCATTCTCCTGTAAGGCAGGATCACCAATGGTAAGAGCCAATCAGTGCAGAGTGTGGTGAGGCTTTCGGGGACTGGAAAATGCGGGTTTTGCGGGCAGGCGCGCTCTATTTCGCCATCGTATTCGGCGTGGGATTCCTGCTTGGCCCGATTCGTATTCTGTGGATTGTGCCACGTGTGGGCACTCGCACCGCTGAATTGATTGAAGCGCCAATCATGCTCGCGGTCAGCGTATTCGTGGCGCGATGGGTGGTTCGCTGGTTGACGATACCGCCGACGTTTTCTGCTCGGCTTGGCATGGGTTTACTTGCACTTGTCCTCATGTTGGCTGCTGAGTTGTCGCTTGTGCTGTGGTTGCGAAGAATGTCGGTGAGAGACTATTTTGCGGAGCGCGACCCGGTGGCGGGGACCGCCTATTACGTGGTGCTGGGAGCTTTTGCAGTCATGCCGCAGATTGTTGCTCGCCGATTCGACTAACGCCTGACTTTAATCGAACTTTTGCAGGCGAGTCGCGATTGCTTTATGTGACTCGGGCCAAGTGCAGCGCGAACCACTTGCACCGGTCAAACCAGGTGCGCGTGAGCGCAAAACCTGCAGGTTCCAGCATTTGGTTCACCATTTTGAGGGTGTACTTGTAGCTGTTTTCGGTATGGACTCGCTCTCCGTTATCGAACCGCACGCGTACATTGAGGGAAGGGATGTTCACGCCTTGGGCTCGCGTGCTTTCCAGGTAAATCTCGATCCGCGATTCCTGTGGATTCCACGAGGCGACATGCCGAAAGGACGACAAGTCGAAGTCGGCGCCTAATTCTCGGTTTAATCTGCAGAGAATGTTCATGTTGAACTGTTCCGTCACTCCGGATGCATCATTGTATGCTGGCAGCAAGATGGATTGATTCTTGACCAAGTCTGTTCCCAGCAGAAGAGCGTCCTCGGATGAGAGCTGTTGTCGGATTTTCGCCAACATGTTTACTGCAGCAGAAGGATCGAAGTTGCCGATACTCGAGCCCAGGTACAGAACAAGTTTTCGGCCGGGAACAGAACGAAGAAATTCGAACCCGGAGCTGAAATCAGCCACCACTGGCCGGACTGCGACAGCAGGACATTGCGCCTGGACTCGGTCCTGGGCTTCATTAAGCGCGGCGGTAGAGATGTCCACAGGGAAATAGGGGACGCGCATCTGCCTCCGTGAGAATGCACGCAGTAGGGTGCAGGTCTTGGCCGCTGTGCCTGCGCCCAGTTCTACGATGGTTACTCCAGGGCCAACTTCCTGCCCAATTTCGCCGGATCGCTCGCGGAGAATTTCCAGTTCCGTTCGAGTGAGGTAATACTCCGGTAGGTGAGTGATTTGTTCAAACAACGCGGAGCCACAATTGTCGTAGAAGAGTTTGCAAGGCAGGGATTTGGGGTCGCTCGTAAGCCCTTCAAGCACTTCTTCGGAATAAAGAGGTAAAGCAACCAGTTCGCGGGCAATCATCGCGCCAACCTGATCCCGGAGAATTGCCACCTGGCCTGGGGCGGGAAGAAATTCCGGTAAGTTGGCCGAATATGGGTGGAAGGTGTGACGCACGAGCCACCTCGGAGCACAATCTGATTGCACATGAACTTGCCGTTGTATTCGCCGATCAAACCTGCTACCGGCTGGAACCCCGGATATGCCACGTAGGGGCTTGCCGTCCATTCCCAGACGTCACCGAACATCTGCTGGTTACCCGTGCCGCAAGCAGGCTGGGGATGGAACACCTGATCCTCGAGGAAGGTTCCGCGCGTCGGCATGCGAACCGCCGCAATTTCCCACTCTTCCTCTCGCGGCAAGCGCGCTCCACACCAGCGTGCGCAGGCATCGGCTTCATAGAAACTGACGTGACAAACGGGTTCTGCTGGATCCAGTTCTTTGAAACCGTTCGACGTGAAGTGCCACCACGAGCCGTCGCGGCGTTCCCAGTAGAGCGGGGCGTCCCAGTGCTGTACGCACACCGTGTCCCAACCGTCGGAAAGCCAAAGTTCAGGGCGGGTATAACCGTTGTCCTGCATGAATTCGAGATATTCGCCATTGGTGACCGGACGCGATGCGATATGGAAAGGCTGTAAGAAAACCTGATGCCGTGGGCCCTCATTATCGAAAGCAAATTCATCACCTTCGTGGCCCACCCAATACAAGCCTTCTTCGAAGCTGGTCCAGCTAATCGCAGGCACCGACGAGTCCAGATCACGGTACTTAGCGGCTTCGGGGCGCAGCGGACTAGACCAAAGAGCATGCTTAATATCAGTCCGAATCAACTCCTGATGCTGCTGCTCGTGGTTAAGTCCCAATTCCACCAAATCGAGCACCCTGTTCTCCGCACCCTCAACGAAATTGAGCAAAGCTCGATCGACGTAGTCCCTATATGCGTAAACCTGTTGCAGGCTGGGGCGGGACATCAAGCCGCGAGCGCCACGATAGGGATGCGCCCCAAGCTGTTTGTAATAAGAGTTGAACAGGTATTTGTATCGCGGATCGAAAGGCTTGTAGCTGGGTAAGTACGGTTGCAGGATGAACGTCTCAAAGAACCATGTGGTGTGAGCCAGATGCCATTTGGTCGGGCTGGCCTCGGGCATGGATTGCAGCATCTGGTCCTCGACAGACAGCTTTTCGGTGATTTGGAGGCTGGTGCCGCGGATTTCGGTGGTGCGCTCCCGCAATGACTCGTTCCGCTTTAGTGTCGGCTGGGGCACGGCGATTGTCGTCATAGGCTTTTCCTCACTGACCGCGACTGGGCAGGCGATATCCTACATCCGATGCAAGGATGAGGGTGGCCGTTGTTGAAAATTTCGCGTTTTTGGGGGGATCGGCGATCTGTGGTGGCCGCCGTGCTCCTTGGGCCAGAATACCTAAGCCGTGGAATCTACTGTGGTTAGGCGACCGTTAGAGATGCACCGCCACAAACATCAGTGACTGGCATCACTGCCCAAGGTTCAACCAAAGGCTACATATAAAGGTGACGGAATGTATCCCGCATTTGTGGAGGTGTTCCGTGGCAACCGCTATTCCCGTCACAACTCGCATCGCCATCGACAACATTCTTCTGACAACGGATTTTTCGGAAGTTTCCGGAGCTGCCCTTCGCTATGCCTGTAATCTGGCGCGTTCGTACGGCAGCAAGATCTTCGTTACCCATGTAGTTCCACCCGAGCCTTATCTGACTGTGCCTCTGGAGCCGATTCCCATCGATCTCGACGTTTTCTGGAATCGAGAGAAGCGCAGTATGGCGGAGTTTGTGGCGACGAAGGCGTTAGAAGAAATTCCTCACGAAAGCATCCTGCAACGAGGCGAGCTTTGGGACGTAATTTCGAATGTCATCGCAGAACACAGGATCGATCTGGTGATCGCGGGCACGCACGGAAGAAGGGGTCTCAAAAAAGTAGTTTTGGGTTCGGTGGCCGAGAAAATCTATCGCCAGGCAAAATGTCCGGTTCTGACCCTGCGGCCTGAAGCAGAAATCTCTTTCAAGACCGGTCAGGCGTTCCGCCGAATCCTGTTCGCGACCGATTTTTCCGATACGTCACTGCACGCTCTGCCCTATGCGTTGTCGCTCGCAGAAGAGAATCAGGCTGCGTTGATTGTGCTCAATGTTGCGCCGTTGGTTCCGTATCAGTACAAGCAATCAGTCATCGATGCTACCACCAAGCGAATGCAGGCTCTAATCCCAGTTGCGACAGAGTGCCATCCCGACTTTGTCGTGTGTTTCGACTTTCCGGCGCAGGGAATACTCGACACGGCTCGAGATCGCGAAGCCGACCTCGTCGTCCTGGGTGTAAACCGGCGCGCGGCAGTCGGGCTGTCCTCGCACCTGCCTTGGTCGACGGCGTCCGCGGTGGTGAGCGCTGCACCGTGCCCGGTGCTTACGGTTCGAGCATAACCTTGGGTTTCCGTCCTGGGTGCACTCGTATAAGCGAATACTTGGATACAATAAGTATGCTTGCCGGTACCACCGGTACCATTAATCAAAGGGAGATAAGCACTGATTGCCTTCTGTAAGCCGCAGGAAGTTCCTATTCACAGCCGGGATCGCCGCAGTTAGCACCATAGCATTAGCTGAAGATACGGTAATTCGCGAGCCGAACCACCCCGAACTTGTGAGGATCGAGATGCCATTGGCCCGATTGCCGGCGGCATTTGATGGCTTCACGATCGCTCAGTTGAGCGACTTTCACTACGATCCGGTGTTCTCGGCAGTTCCTATCCGGCGCGGCATCGAGATTGTCAATCGCCTCAACCCCGACTTAGTGGTATTAACCGGAGATTTTGTAACCGTTTCGGTATTTGCGTTTCAGGACGATCGAGAATCAGCAAAGGTGGCGGAGCCTTGCGCGAAGCTCTTGAGTGAATTGCGGCCCCGGCTCGGAAGTTTAGCGGTGCTTGGAAATCATGACGTGCACAGCGATCCGGAGTTTGTAACCGAGGCGCTTCAGTCCCATGGAATTCAGGTCCTCTGCAATAGTTCGCGCCCGATTGATCGAGAGGGAAGCCGACTATGGTTTTGTGGATTGGACTCAGTGGATCGAGATCCCGACATGGAGCGCATGCTCTATGGCGTTCCGAAAACAGAAGCGGTAATAGTTCTCGTACACGAACCCGATTTTGTCGACGTTGCTTCCAACTATGCGGTCGATCTGCAACTTTCCGGTCATTCCCATGGCGGACAAATCTGGCTGCCAGGAATCGGGGCTCCGTGGTTACCGCGCCACGCGAGAAAATACCCGCGTGGACGATACACAGTACGTGATCTGCCGCTCTACACCAATATTGGTTTGGGGACAATTCGTGCGCCGGTACGTCTGAACTGCACGCCTGAGGTTACATTGTTTACCTTGCGCTCGGCTCAGCCCCAGGGACAATCAAGTCCCAGCGCAGGGACCACCGGCGGGAAGGCTTAGCACCCCTAAAATCAACCGAAGCAGGTGAACGAACTGCCGGGTCTGATCCTACTCGGTCGCCACTTGCCATGTACCGTTGTCCGCTTTCGCCAATGAGATCGTCACTTGTGTTGGAGCGGCGTGATAAAAATTTGCTCCGTATTTGTCGATCAAGGTTGAACGATCCCACGTATTGAAGCTCTTGACAGTTGGGCCTGAAGCATCCAACAGTTCGCCCATTGGGGTAGTCTTCCAATTCCAACTCATGCTCACATTGGCCCGGGTCGGGCTGAGCATCTTGATGTCGGAAACCGCAACCAGCTTCCGTTCTGCGACCGGCACCTCGTAAACTTCCGTTCCGTCCTTTTCCTTGGCAGTTGTGACGCCGTCGATTCGTTTCAGGAATTCCTGGCCAGCGGTGGTCAAAGCGATCGGGTAGGTTGTGCCGTACGCGCCTTGCGCTTTACCCACAACCACCAAGCCGGTTTTGTCGAGAAGCCGATAGTGCGGACCCTGCGGGTTGTCATCCACAGAAGATTTCACCAGTCCTGTGTGGAACCGCAATGTGACAGTTCCTTGCTGCTTCAGCACTGACGCAGCAACCTGGGTTGCTTCCTCCATGCTCAAGACTTTGCGGTTTTGGATGAGGTAATATCCAGCCACTCCCACTACCGTCAGAATGAGTGCAACGATCAGCAGGAGAGGCACGATCGAGGATTCTTGTTTTTCCAGCTCCAACTCTTGTTCAAACATCGCATCCTCCCGGAAATCTGCCGGCGATCGCCGCCACAGCCGATGAGTGCCGCCGCAGTCTCACCAACATTTTCGGAAAAATGCTCATACCCCGATGTGACCTCGGTCACAGAGGCGTGTTCCCGCGTCACCGGCTTTTTCGGATAGAATGAAACAACCCGGAATAGTGGACCCGCCGTGGACCAAGAAAAGCCAAGTCAGTCCAAGAACACGCCATCCAGAGACGCAAAATCGGCTTCTGCGCTTAGCATCAGTTTGCAGGATGCGCTGCGGCGGATTCGATCAGATTCGGGGCGGGTAAAACCCGGCCAGGAGAAGATTGAGGCCGCGCTGGAAGCGGTGCAGAAGCTTGCGCTCCAGATGGACACCGAGTCGGCAGTAGGGGGGGTGGCCGAAGCCCATGAGCCGCGGGCATGCCATTCCTGCGGCAGTACCAATCCACGAGAGAACCGCTTCTGCGCCCGCTGTGGAGTTCCGTTGCACGATTTGCCGGAAGGAGAAGCTCCGGCGCCGGAAGCAGTCAAGTTAATCAATCCACTTCCATCGGCCGCGGGCCAGCACCATTACCATCATCACTATCACCACCACTATTTCGCGACTTCCGGCGACACGCCATCGTTCGCGATCCCAGAGCCCAGGACTACACCGATAAACCGGGATGGGTCCAAAGTCCGATCCGGTACCGGAGCGGGCCTCAGCCGTGCTGAAATTGCTCTGCGCAAGCTGGCTCAAGACTGGGCGTTGGCCTGCAATACTAAGCACGTCGATGACCTTGTGGATCTGTACGCCGCAGATGCAATCGTGCTGCGCCCCAACGTCTCGCCAGTCCGTAGTGCTGCGGCTATTCGCGAACTCTTCTGCTCGGTGTTGGACGCGGGATTAGGCGAGGTAGAAATGGAGCCATTGCGCGTGGAAGTGTTCGGTGACATCGCTTACGAGGTCGGGCGATGCAGCATGCTGGCACCCACGGCCATGGGCAAGCGTCGCGAGGAACGGGGCAAGTACGTAATCCTTGCTACGCGACAAGCGGGGGAATGGAAAATTGTTGTGGATTGCTGGTCAACTGATTTAAGTGTTGCCCTGACCACGGAGCCCGCCAAACCGGCAGCGGCTAGTGGCACTGTGTCAAGAACATCAGTAAAAAGTAGCTGAAGAATACGCGAGAGCCCTCTTCTTTCGCTTAAAGAGCGCGAAGTTTCGCCGCTTATCAGCGCCATCCACAACCAAATGTTGGAGATATGAAAGTTGACTCGCCAGACCAAGTCAGGCGGCGACGGTCTTCCCGAAGGTGATCGGAGAAAATACATTACACGTTCGTGCCAGTCAGAGATTCGCGTCGAACCCAGCGTAGCAACAAGTTGTATGATCGCGGCGTGAAGGGTCTGACTGCGTACGTTTTGGCGGGAGGGAAAAGTACGCGCATGGGCGCCGATAAGGCGTTCCTGCGGTTTGGAGATGAGACGCTCATTGAGCACGCGGTACGGCTGGCGCGGACGGTGGCTGAGAACGTGGGAATCGTAGGCGACAGCAGGAAGTTTGCGGCATTCAGTGCAGCAGTTGTGGAGGATGTCTATCGCAGTCGCGGCCCGCTCGGCGGAATTCATGCCGCACTTTCCGCGTCTGAATCAGAGTTGAATCTGGTGCTAGCGGTGGATATGCCGCTAATGAAGTCGGATTTTCTGAGCTATCTCGTCGCTCAGGCGCGCGAATCACGCGCCATCGTCACCGTGCCCCACGCGGGTGGCAGCTTTCAGCCTCTTTGTGCTGTTTACGGGAAGAACTTTGCGGAGCTTGCCAAAGAATCACTGGAAGCCGGAAACAACAAAATCGATCCCCTGTTTAGGAAGGTCAGCACCCGGATTATCGCCGAAGAAGAATTGCTGCGGGCTGGATTTTCCGCCGAGCTGTTTCGAAACCTGAATACGCCCGAGGATCTGGAAAGCGCGAGAAATCGGCTGGTTGATGGAGATTTCAGGTTTTAGTCACTAACTTCAATCCATCTGCGTCGAGAATCCGCTTGATCTGGTTTCGCGCATGCACGGACCAGGGCCCGCTGGTATCGAGCTTCACATAAGCTCGCCAGTGCTTGAGCGCCTTGCGCGGCTGTTTTATTTTCTCGTATGCCAGTGCGAGATTGTAATGAGCGTCGCCGTAGGTTGGTGCGAGTTGCAGAGCGGTGTGATAAGCCTGAATGGCTTCACTGACACGCCCGGTTTCGTCCAATACATTGCCCAGATCGAAATAAGCTAACGCGTATCGTGGGTCGATGCTGATTGCAAGTCGATAGTGCTTCTCGGCCAACGTGTAATCCTGCCGATTGTAGTAAAGCGTTCCCAAGTTGATGTTCGCCGCTGCGTGTTCAGGATCCATTTCCAAGACTCTTTGATAGACCGCCATCGCTTGCGTCTGCGTAGTGGGGTTTTCTTCCAGCGCGATCCCACGGGCAAAAAGTTCGGCAACGTCCTTTGGTTCAGCCTGCGGTCCGCCTTTGCCTACGGTTGTGCTGGTCAGCACATTTTCCGGAACGTTGAAATCGAACATAAACTGTCCGGCGATGGGCTCCACTACTTTGCCGTTATGACGGAAAGCGATGCGATGGCCGGTGGTAAATGCGCCGGCCTCCAGCAGTGGGTTCTCCATTCCTGCGGCCTGCTTCTGCATGGCTTCCAGTGACTGCCGAATTACGGCCGGACGAACTTTCCTGGCGCACAAATCGCGGACCTTCTTTATCTGGAGCAGATCAAAAAAGGAATAGCTTTCCGAAGCCGTAACCAGCGTGGCTTTTTCCCACGCTGTCAATTGCCGCGGCGTGAGGTGCATGATCCGAAGCAGATCCGCTCGACTATATCGATACACAGTTTTTGGGATCGTTCTCGGCACATTATCCAGAGCCTGAATTGTGCATGCAAGTGGAAATGTAGCTCTAAGGGTATCTGAAGCAGCAACTTGCAACCGAGGTGGTGCAGTGTCGCTGGCTCAGTAAGCGGAGCTCACGATCGGCCTGCTGAAGAGGTGAAGGGGTAACTAGATTGGGTCAGGCCATTCCATAACGACCGGACAACAGTGAAAATTATGGGTATCGGTTGATGGAGCGGCGGGCTTATCCCGGATGGAGTCTGTAACAGAGAGAACGGCGCTACAAAGCTGACGGGTTTCGGTCTCCCAGCGAAATCCCGCCGGAGAACGCACGGCGGTTTCGCGCCGCACCCCGTCAGCCAAGTTTCAAGCTACGCCGAACAGGCCAAACACGGGAATGGCCTAACCGTGCCGTCAATGGCACACCAGTGGCACTGTTATCTCCTGAGGCCTGCAGTCAATTCCAGGGCCACACTCGTAACCAAACCTCGGTTATTGGCTAAGCGGGCCATTCACGGGGACACCCTGGAATCCTTATATTTGGGGTATCCAGTGAGGGTTGTGCGAGGAGGGCCACCATGGTGCAAATCGTCTCTAAACTACTCTGGCGGATCAGTCATCGTCGTGACGGCAAGATACTGGCCTGCCTAAGGGAGTACGGGACGATGAGCGAGGTTGATTTGCAGCGAAGGACCGCCATCACCGTGAACAAACTGCGACGCCGGCTGGAATTCCTCGCTCAGCATGAGCTAGTTCGAAAGCAAGTCAATCCAAGCTTAGAGCCTGTCTGGAAGATCCATCATCCGAGAGTAATGCATATCTCGGTCGAGCATCCTGACACGATGCGCTGGCAACGTTCCGCTTGAATCGTCTGTCCTCTCTATCCGCGCTCGGCACAGGTAAGTCAGGAATTCTAAAATTTTACTGCTGAGTGATGCCTGGCGGTGCACCCGTTCGTTGACTTGCCCATTTTGCTGACGTAATATTTCGCGCGAGTGATCGGCCAGACCATCTCGCACTACCGGATTATCGAGAAACTCGGCGGTGGCGGGATGGGAGTGGTGTACAAGGCCGAGGACACACGCCTCCATCGTTTCGTTGCTCTCAAGTTTCTTCCCGATGATGTCGCCAAAGACCCTCAAGCGTTGCTTCGGTTCCGTCGCGAGGCGCAGGCCGCGTCAGCCCTAAATCATCCTCACATCTGCACGATCTATGACATCGGTGAAGAAGGGGAATCCGCCTTTATCGCGATGGAGTTCCTCGACGGTGTCACCCTGAAGCACAAGGTAGAGAGCCGGCCACTAAAGGTAGAAGAGTTCCTGGATCTGAGCATTCAGATTGCCGACGCGCTGGATGCGGCCCACGCGCGCGGCATTGTGCATCGGGACATCAAGCCCGCAAACATTTTTATTACCAGCCGCGGACAAGCGAAGGTCCTGGATTTTGGTCTGGCCAAGTTGAATGCTGACCGGCACTCCGCGGCTTCGATGGCTGGCTCCACGGTTGCCGATGTTAAGGAGCAACTCACGAAGGCTGGCAGCACGGTGGGAACCGTTGCCTACATGTCTCCTGAGCAGGCGCGAGGTGAAGAGCTCGATGCCCGCACAGACCTGTTCTCGTTCGGCGCCGTCATGTACGAGATGTGTACTGGCCAGGTGGCGTTTAATGGCAGCACTTCGGCGATCATCTTCGAGGCAATTTTGAATCGAGTTCCCGCGCCGCCGCCCCAAGTCAATCCGAGCCTGCCGGCTGACATCAGCCGGATCATCGGCCAGGCGCTGGAAAAAGACCGTGAGCTGCGCTACCAGACCGCGTCTGAAATCCGCGCCGAACTAAAGCGCTTAAAGCGTGATTTGGATTCCAAACGGAGTCAAGTGGCGCAAAGCTCCGCCGCAGCGGCGCAAGCAGTTCCCGTCGCGCCGGTATGGGAAACATCCAAACCAAGTTCGATTCGAACGCTGATGTCAGCGGTTTTGCCCGCCCTAATTGTGGGACTGGCTGCAGGATGGTTGATCCGCGGCAGTTTGATGCCGGTGTCGCAGCCCTCCTATCATGAGCTCACGTTTCGGCGTGGCACGATTCGCGCTGCACACTTCACGCCCAACGGACAATCGGTTGTCTACGGCGCGGCATGGGAGGGATCTCCCATCGATTTGTTTATAACCAGCCCCGAAAGTCCGCAATCACGTTCTCTCAATTTGGAGGGAGCGGCGCTGCTGGCTATCTCTTCGTCGGGCGAAATGGCGATATCGGTGAACAGCCGGCCTTCGGGACCTTATGCGCAGGTCGGAACGCTGGCGAGAGTTCCGCTGAATGGCGGAGCGCCGCGCCCCGTGCTGGAAAACGTGCAGTGGGCGGACTGGTCTCCGGATGGTGAAAACCTTGCCATCGTACGGGACGTTGGGGGACGTAACCGACTAGAGTTTCCTATCGGAAAGGTCTTGTACGAGACCTCAGGATGGATCAGTCATCCCAAAGTTTCGAGAAAAGGAGACCAGGTCGCGTTTTTGGATCATCCTTTGCCGGGCGACGATGCCGCGGCAGTGAAAATCGTTGATCTCGGTGGAACGGTGAAGACCTTGGCTAGCGGGTTCCAAACGGCACAAGGATTGGCCTGGTCCAGCGACGGGCGTGAGATTTGGTTTACTGCCGCAGAGCTGGGTCTCAAACGTGCTATCTATGCGGTTACATTGACAGGCCGCCAGCGATTGATCGCGCGCGTTCCCGGGACTCTGTTGCTGCAGGACATTTGGCAGGACGGGCGCGTGTTGCTCGCCAAGGACGCATGGCGCCGGGAATTGACTGGCCTGATCGCCGGCGAAAGTAAGGAACGCGATCTCTCCTGGCTCGATTACTCCTACCCATCAGACCTTTCTGCTGATGGCAAAATCTTGCTATTTACAGAAGCGGGCGAAGGTGGAGGCACCAACTACTCGGTTTATGAACGAAAAGTTGGCGAGGCGTCGGCCGTTCGTTTAGGCGATGGGATGGCGCTTAGTTTGTCGCCCGACGGCAAATGGGTCATTGCCATTGTGCCTTCGGCTCCGGCACCGCTTGTTTTGCTCCCAACCGGACCCGGCGAGGTCAAGGCGCTGAGTCACGATGCCGTCAATCACAGTCAGGCGAGATGGCTACCTGACAGCCAACGCTTTGTTTTCTCGGGGAAAGAGCCTGGCCACGCGGCGCGCATCTATCGACAGGATTCTTTTGACGGAAAGCCGGTGCCGATCTCACCGGAGGGAGTCGATCCACTTGTGGTTGTTCTTTCTCCCGATGGTCAGCATGTTGTCAGCATTGGACCAGATGAGAAGGCATATTCTTATCCCGTCGCGGGAGGAGAGCCTAAGGTGGTTGTCGGCGTCGAACCCGCAGAGCAGCCGATTCAATGGAGTGCCGACGGTAAAGAAATATATCTGTATAAACCGGGAGACTTGCCAGCCAAGGTCTATCGCCTGGATCTATCGACCGGGCATCGCACGTTGTGGAAAGAACTCATTCCATCCGATTCGGCAGGAGTGAGCCGAATCGGTCCGATCGTGATCACGCCCGATGGCAAGTCCTGCCTGTATGGCTATCATCGAATCCTCTCTGACCTGTATCTGGTCGAAGGATTGAAGTGAATAATCTTCTGGCGACCCGCCTTTAGGCGGGCTCGCACGAGTTCACACACGCGCACGCTGTTTATGGGAGTCCGAAGGCATACAGTGAGCTCCCAGCAGCGATGGCGACATATTCTTTGCCGCCGATAGCGAAGGCCATCGGCGCCGCGTACACCGCCGAGCCGGTTTGAAAATGCCACAAGGCCTTGCCCGAGGCGGCGTCGAGGGCGATGAAGTTGCCTTCCGAATCACCCGTGAAAACCAGCCCTCCGGCGGTCGATAGCAAGCCGGACCAGGACGGTGAAGGATGGCGGAATTCCCATTTGATCTGTCCGGTTGCCGGATCGATCGCACGAAGCGCGCCCCAGTAGGGCTCGGTGTCATCCGCGGGAAAATACGCGCTGCCATAATAGGCGTGCCCGGCCTCGTAGGGCTGAGGTGCGGTACTGAAGATGTCGCACTCTTCGCGCGCAGTTACGTAGAAGAATCCAGTCTGCGAATCGAAGCTAGGCGACATCCAATTGGTAGCACCTAAGGCGCCGGGGCAAACTGAATGGCCTTCGGGAGTCGGGTCGCCCTCTTTGTTTGAGACAGGCCGCCCCTCGGCGTCGTTGCTGTTACTCCAGGTAATTTTTCCGTAGGGATTTGCGAACAAAAGTTTGTGTGTTTCGCGATCTACAAGGTAGAAGAATCCGTTTCGGTTGGCCTGGGCGATCAGATGTTTGTCACCGTTGTCGACCATCACCGGTACTTGGGTCGCGTCCCAGTCATGCTCATCGTGCTTGGTGAATTGAAAGTACCAGTTCAACTTGCCGGTGTTGGCATCGAGGGCGAGCAAGGTATTGCTGTAAAGATTGTCGCCGGCCCGCCCCGTGCCGCGGTTCGAGGGTGACGGATTGCCAGTAGGCCAGAAAAGCTGGTTGGTGGAGGGATCGTAAGTTCCTGTCATCCAGGCGGGAGCTCCGCCGATTTTCCAGGAATCCCCTTCCCAACTTTCATGGCCAGCTTCGCCCGGTCCGGGGATGGTGTAAAAGCGCCATTTTCGCTGGCCCGACTCAGCGTCGTAGGCGTCAATGAACCCGCGGATTCCGTACTCACCTCCAGAAACGCCGAGGATCACGAGATTCTTCACGGCTAGCGGCGCAACCGTAAAGCTGTAACCAAGCCTGTAGTCGACGGCGGCAACATCCCAGATCACGCTGCCGGTTTTGGCGTCCAGAGCCACGACGTGAGCGTCGAGGGTGCCGAAAAAAACTTTGTCACCGA
>Ga0187777_10000335_pt1 | contig 34378 bp, 38 predicted proteins | sample 1015_Q2_SP5_10_M_FD_132416 | JGI IMG/M metagenome (GOLD analysis project Ga0187777, IMG submission 132416) | Tropical peat soil microbial communities from peatlands in Department of Meta, Colombia - 1015_Q2_SP5_10_MG | ecosystem: Environmental > Terrestrial > Soil > Wetlands > Peat | place... | reverse complement strand
GGCGCCGATGCCGCCGAAAAAACCATCGGTGCAGTCAGCGAGGCGGTTACCGCGCTGTCACGGCCAGCGAATGGCGGGGCCTTTTGATCGGCGCCTACGCGGTACGAATGTAGTCGCGCATCGCTTCTGACTCGCGCTCGATTTCTTCGACGCGCTGCTTGACGACGTCGCCGATCGAAATCAGCCCTACCAGTCTGTCCTTCGTGACCACCGGCATGTGACGGAATTTTCCAGCCGTCATGCGTTCCATGATGCTGGCGACGGTATCATCCTCACCGCAGGTCGCGACATTGCGCGTCATTACCTGCCCCACCGTCAAGGCCAGCGCGGCGGTCCCGTGCTCCGAAAGCGCGCGCACGATGTCGCGCTCTGACAATATGCCGGCAAGGCGCCCTCCTGCGCCCTGGATAAGCACCGCACCGATACGATGCGCGGAGAGCAATTTCGCCGCCTCCGCAAGATCCGCGGTCGGCTCGATGCTGATGATACTGCCGCCCTTGGCGGCCAGAATCGCCTTGACGTTCATGGCAGCCTCCCTGGCGCATGGTCCTTTTTCAAAGACGGCCACGCGCGAGTATGGTCTCCCGGCTTACACAACTACCTGCACTCCGGATTAGCACAACGATCCTGCCGATCTGGCAGTTCCGTCAAGACGCATTTGCGCGAGGACGGACCTGCGCTGCACAAACGGCTAATGCGGCGTTGCAGCAGAATCCTCGAATTGCGAAAAATGCGATTTCGGGTCGAACCAGGAAAAAAGCAAAAGTCCCGCCAAGAAGCCGCCGATATGCGCTTGCCAGGCCACTGTCTGCTCACTGCCAAGAATCGGCAGTGACCCCAATCCGAACAGAATATTGATACCGAACCACACCATGAGGAAAATCAGCACGCGCGGATCGCGCAAAACGCGGCGCAGCGGGATCGCGGAAACGCGATAGGTTCGCTCCTCGCTGTCTCGAAATAGGCCAAGCGGCCCGCCTCGCTGAAAAGCAAAACGCATCGCGGCGGCCATCGTGCCTGAAATTGCCGCCGAGGCGCCGATCATTGGAAATTGTTCACCGGCGTGGGTTGCCAAATGCAGGGCTGCTCCGGCCGCGGCAGTTACCGCGAAAAATGCAAGAAAGCGCAACGTACCGAACCGACGTGCAACCGCGCTACCGAACGGCAGCAGCCACACCGTATTCACGCCGAGATGAGTCCAATCGGCGTGCAGGAGCGCGTAGGTAAAAAACGTCCAAATATCGGCGCCGCCGCCAGGCAGCGCCCCACCCAGGACAACTGAACTATCGTAACGCGCGGGAATGAAGGCAAAACTTAGCAGGAATTCCATGTCCTGTTGTTCACTGAACAGAAACACGCGCACGACGTGAATCAGCGCCAGCACGGCGGAGACCGCGGCGACAACAGGAGGAACATTGAATAGGGGTTCGCGATTCACGAAGTAAGACCCGGTAGGAAGCTTGAGTTACGCTGCTTCCATACCAAGCCGCAAGCCAGATTGACCAAATAGAAAAGGGAGGGCTTTCGCCCTCCCTTGAGCCGCGTTGGTGGGTAATTGCCGCGCCTCGCCGGCGTGGTCACATCCCTCGCCTCCCCGAGGCTCTTAAATTTGCCGTGCCGCGTAGCTCGATTGGGTACCCGGTCAGCCACATGGATCGGGCAACCATAGGCGGGCTCGCCGCAGGTGCCAATTCGACTCTCATTTTAACACTAACTGGCATCGCCCGGCTGGAGCCGCCATTCCGGCACAGACCCTGCTGCGCAACCGTCGTCGCGCCAAAAGCCGTCGCGAATGTCCCGATCGGAGACAGCGGAGAACATGGTTAGTGCTGCGACTTGCGATGACGCGAGCGCTAGGATGAGACCGGATCCCGCCTCGTCGGCACCCGGGTGTGTGCCTCTTTACCCGCGAGATAAAGGATGAAGCCTTTAGTGCCTTGCGGAGCGAACAGAGCCGCATGGAAATCGACGATCTGCTTGCAGTGCTAACGGTGAAAAGGCCGGCGCAATTATCACCGGACGCGCCGAAGATGGCGCTTAAGTGGAAATGGAATTGTTGGGTACACTTGCCCCATTGATCCGGCTCCATTGGCTAAGCGAACGGCCCGTGGAATAACGCATCGTTAACGATAGGCTAATAGGGTCGTTTGCTGCGGAAAAACGCTTTCCGACTCCGACACCTATGGCAATGCCATTGACCAAACCGGTGATCTTGCCTCTCTCGGAGGAACGCCGGCGTCATCAGCGCGTGAAGGTCAATCTGCTCGGCCGCTATATGCTGGCCGACAGGCGTGAATTCCCGTGCCAGGTGGTCGATATGTCGCCGGGCGGCATGGCACTAATTGCGCCGATTGCGGGCCAACCGGGCGAAAGGGTGATCGCGTATGTCGATCATCTGGGCCGGCTTGAGGGTAAGGTTGCCCGCACGTTGGACAATGGCTTCGCGATGACCATCTCGGCAACTCTGCGCAAGCGCGACAAGCTCGCCGCGCAATTGACCTGGCTTGCCAACCGGCAAATTCTCAATCTCCCGGAAGACCGCCGCCATAACCGTTTTGCCCCGCGCAATGCGATGGCACGATTGATCCTCCCGAACGGCACCAATGTCGCCTGCCGGGTGATCGACCTTTCTCAGTCGGGCGCGGCAATTGCCATAACCCCGGATCTACGCCCACCAGTCGGCGTGGTGGTAACTGTCGGCAAGACCCAAGGCAGGGTGGTGCGTCATATCGAGGACGGCTTCGCCATCGAATTCATGCGCCTGCAGCACCCCGATTTCGTCGAGGAAAATGTTACCGGCGAATAGGGTCACCGCCCGGTAAAGGCGACGCGCCAGACTGTGCGCAATCGCCGTAATCGTACGTAAAGCGACTGGTCGCCCGCGAGACGATCCTCATCTCGCCTGAAATTGCTCAATCGTAAATGGCCGCACGTGGCAGCGCGCGCTGATCAAGCACTTTCTGTGATGCCACGCGGTAATCGAAAGATTACAATTTTAGCTAAATTGTTTTTTCTAAGATTTTATTAGAATTCTATTTTAATTTTACAAGTATTCGCATCAAGCTTTACTTGCATTCTTCTAAAAATGACTTGCTGCACTTAGCTCCAATACAAGCGGTTTGTGAGAAATGTGGCCCCAACAAGATGGGAAGGGGCCACAAATGGCTAAGCGTCTCCAACAGGCGTTTCGGACCGGCAGGCTGCTGGTGATCGCTGGCATCGCGGTACTCGCCGCGCCGACTGGCGTAGCCGCAGCCGGTGAACGTTCGGCCTCCCTGGGCGAGCCGTCGGCGCCAGAGCGCCCAATTTACGTCAACGTTGGTGAACCAACGCGACCGCCCATTGGCTGGGTCGAATTCTGCATTGAATACAGGTCGGAGTGCGAAACCCAACCGTCGGCACCGCGTGATGTCGTTCTGACCCCCAAGGCCTGGACCGACATGCTGAAGGTCAACGCATGGGTCAACCAGGCGATCAAGCCGATGACCGACCTCGAACACTGGGGCGTAGTCGAGCGGTGGAACTATCCGGACGACGGCTACGGCGATTGCGAGGACTATGTGCTGCTCAAGCGGCGCATGCTGATGCAGGCGGGTTGGCCGCGTGAAGCGTTACTAATCACGGTCGTGCGCGACAGGAAGGGTGACGGTCACGCCGTGCTCACCGTCAAGACCAACCACGGTGAATTCATTCTCGACAATCAGGAACCTCAAGTCCTGCCGTGGACGAAGACTGGCTACCGCTTCGTGAAGCGGCAGTCGCAGTCCGATCCAAATCGGTGGGTTTCGCTCAGCGAACCGCGCGTGGCACCCGCCACTGTGTCGGCCCGCTGATCAGACAAGGAAATCGCGCTCCCGGTCACGTCCCCACCCCTCCCCGTCCCCAGACCGGGTTCGCGAGCGGCCGGCCTCCCCCAAGGCCGGCCGCACCATTTTCGACGTAAGAAAATCTCAGTTTTTGGATTCGCGACCGTCGCCAAGGTTTCGACAGCGCCGAATACATTACGGTCGCTAACCTGAAACTAGAACATCGGGGTTTCCCGATAGGTACCCCATAGCCCTTTGAGTTTCTCGACGATGTCGCCCATTGTCGCGCCATTGGCGACAAGTTTGATGGTGATCGGCATGATGTTCTGCCGCTCATCCTTCGCCACTGCGACCAGTTTCTCGAGCAGCGCATTCACTTTTGCATTGTCCCGTGTTGCGCGCACGTGCCGGGTGCGGGCGATTTGCCGTTCGGCGGTCGACTGATCATACGGGTGTGTTTCGATCTCGTGCACTTCGTCATCCATAACGAACTTGTTCACGCCGATTACAGGCTTGTCCCCGGTCTGCTTGCGCAAGGCGGTCTCATAGGCAAAGTCGGCGATCTGTTTCTGGAACCAGCCTTCTTCGATGAGCTTGATGGTCCCGCCGTGGCGGTCGACATAATCGAGAATTTCGAAAATGCGTTTCCCATATTCGTTGGTCAGGCTCTCAACCAGATACGAGCCACCGAGCGGATCAACAACGCTGGTGACATTGATCTCCTCAGCGATGATTTGCTGCGTGCGCAGCGCGAGCCGCATCGCCTCTTCGGTCGGGATAGCGAAAGCTTCATCGTAACCATTGGTGTGCAATGACTGGCATCCCCCGAGCACGGCCGAGAGAGCTTGCAATGCAGTGCGCACAATATTGATCTGATATTGCGGCTTGGTCAGTGTAGCTGCCGCGGTCTGGCAATGGAAACGCAACCGCATTGACTCAGGGTTCCGAGCGCCGAAACGGTTCTTCATGATTTTGGCCCAGCAGCGGCGCGCGGCGCGGAACTTGGCGATTTCCTCGAAGAAATCGCCTTGCGCGACGAAATAGAATGCAAGTCGCGGCGCAAACTCATCCACGTCCATACCGGTCTTAAGAACCTCCTCGACGTAGACGACTCCGTTGGCGAGCGTGAACGCTGCTTCCTGCAAAGGCGAGGCGCCGGCCTCGGAGATGTGATAGCCGGAAATATTGATCGGATTGTAACGCCGCATGTTCCGCGCGCAGTAAGTAATGGCATCGCGCACGATGCGAACCGAGGGCGCGATCGGAAAACAATATTCCTTTTGCGCCATGTATTCCTTGAGAATGTCAGCCTGGATCGTGCCCGAAAGTCTATTGAGGTCGAGGCCGCGCTTTTGCGCCAGCGCCACATACATCGCGAGCAGAATCCAGGCGCTTGGGTTGATCGTCATCGAGACTGAGATGTTTTCCAGATCGATGCCGTCGAACAGCGCCTCCATGTCAGCAAGTGTGTCGATGGCGACACCCTCGCGGCCGACCTCACCCTCGCACATAGGATGATCGGAATCGTAGCCCATTAGTGTCGGCATATCGAAATCGGTCGACAGTCCAGTCTGTCCTTGCGCAATCAGATATTTGAAACGCTTGTTGGTGTCCTCGCCGGTGCCGAAGCCGGCGATCTGACGCATGGTCCAAAAGCGGCCGCGATACATTGTCGGATAAGGACCGCGCGTGAACGGATAGCGCCCGGGGAGGCCAATATCCTCAAGCGGTGTGTCGGCGATGTCGGCCGCCGTATAAGCCCGCTTGAGCGGGATATCGCCAGTCGTAAAAAATTGCTCTTTCCGCTCCGGCTGTCTTTTAAGAAATGCGGCGACTTCGCTCGCCTCCCAGTCGACGACCTCCTTGTTCAGCCGATCAAGCGATTTTCGATCGAGCGCCTTGTTCATGGCGGGACTCCGGCATCAGCGAGGATTGCAACAGTTCATTGGCGAGGCTGTAAGGATCGGCCTCGCGCTTCATCAATTTGACGGCGAGCGGTGCGCTTGCGCATGAAGCAGCTTCGCCGAAACGGTCGAGCAACAGATTCTCCGCCGTCTTGCGGAGGCGGAATTGGGCGATTGCCAGGCGGCGCTTTTCGCCCGCCTTGGTTTCAAAAGCATGGCGGCGATGTCGATCGATCGCGGCGACCAGTTCGTCCAATCCCTGGCCCGATATGGCACTGGTGCCGACGACAGGAGGCGCCCAATCGGACGGTGGCGTCGTATGCGTGCCGACAGTGAGCATCTGCTTGAGATCGACCAGCGTGCGATTGGCATCGCTGCGGTCGCACTTCGACACCACGTGAATATCGGCGATTTCGAGAATGCCGGCCTTGATCGCCTGGACTTCGTCGCCAAGGCCCGGCGCCGACATCACGATCGTGGTATGCGAAGCGCGTACGATTTCCACTTCGTCCTGGCCGACGCCTACCGTCTCCAGAATGATCGTGTCAAAGCCGGCAACATCGAGAATATCGACAGCATCGAGAGTTGCCTGTGCCAGGCCGCCGGTCGCTCCGCGCGTCGCCATCGATCGAATATAGACGCCTGGATCGGTGCCCAGTTCGGTCATGCGGATGCGATCGCCGAGAATGGCGCCGCCGGAATACGGACTGGAAGGATCGATGGCGACAATGCCGATCTTCGTACCCGTTTTTCTCAGCTTGGCGCCGAGCTTGCCGACTAATGTTGACTTTCCGCTGCCAGGCACACCGGTCACGCCGATGACGTGGGCACGGCCGGCCAGCTTGTAAATGCGCGCGAGCGCCTCGTGGGCTTCGGCGCTCCTGCTCTCGGCACGCGAAATCAGCCGCGCGATGGCACCTGGTTCGCCGGCTATGATGCGGTCGACCAGGGCGAGCGATGAACCCGGCTGCTTCACGTTTTGACGTCCTCGATTTGCGCGTGCATGTCACGGAACACCGTGCGATCGTCAATCACGCGGCGCGCCTTGAAATCGGTACGGGGAATTGAGTTGGGTTTGAGCACCTCCACCAGCGTGCGCAAACCAAGCACCTTTTGCATCTTGCGTGCGATCTCGGCGCGAAAACGCTCGGTTTCGCCGCGCGCAATGGTGTCGGCTTTGGCCTCCACGCGCAGTAGCAGCTCGTCCATCGTCGCCTCGCGGCTGATGACGATGCGATGTTCGCCGCCGTAGTTCGGCAATTCATTGAGCGCAGCGTCGATCTCGCTCGGATACACATTCTCGCCGCGAATGGTGAACATGTCATCGATGCGGCCGAAAATGCCCTGCGGCAGCCGTGGATAGGTGCGTCCGCAAGGATTGGCTTCGTTGGTCCATAAGGAAAGATCGCCGGACACAAGCCGGATCATCGGCTGCGATGTGCGCTCGAGATGGGTGTAAACCGGTGTGCCGCGCGCACTATAAGCTACGCGACGCATCGTCTTTGGATCGCAGATTTCCGTGTAAACGACGTCCTGCCAGCACAGCAGACCGCTCGTCTCGCGCGAGCCGGCGACATTCATCCATGGCGACATTTCCGCCATTGAGCCACTATCGATGACCTGCGCGCCGTAGATGTCCGCGATCTTGTCGCGCACGGCAGGGATTGATGCGCCTGGCTCTCCGGAAAAAAACATTATTTTTATCCGGAAGTCGCGCGCATTGAGTCCTTCCTCGGCCGCGACTTGCGCGAGATGTAGCGCATAGGTCGGCGTACTGTAGAAAGCTGTCGGCTTGATCAGCGCCAGCCACTGCACGCAGCGCGCCGACATGCCGGTCGCGCCGGCGCCGAACGGAAAGCATTTGGCTCCGAGCCGCTCCGCGCCGGCGAGCGCGCCCCAGCTTCCCATGTAAAGCGAGAAGATCGCAGCGATGCAGATGCTGTCCCCCGGGCGAAGGCCCATCCCCCACATGACGCGGGCATGCGCGTTGGCGATCGCATTCCAGTCGTCGCGGCCGATGGCGAATGCCGTCGGGTGGCCGGTCGTGCCGCTGGTGCCATGGATGTGGAAGACTTCGTTTTTCGGAATGCAAAGATAATCGCCGAAGGGCGGAGAGCGCGATTGGGATTCGCGCAAGTCCTTTTTCTGCACCACCGGCACACGGGATTCGAAATCCTCGAGGGATCTGAGCTGGCTCGGGTGAAAGCCGGCCTCATCCCATTTGCGCCGGTAGAACGGCGCGTGGTCATAGGCATAGGCGCAGACGGTTCGTAGTCGTTCGACGATCGCCCGCTCGCGCTCGTCCGCCGGCATGGTCTCGCGCTGGGCAAACCAGTGGCGACTGCTGGCCTTAGGAAAATAGCTGCTGTCATACCGTGGCGGGAACGACCAGAATTCCATGGGTTGCTCCGCGCTCATCGTGGTCCGCGCTCGGCCACCAGCTTCTTCAGTGTGTCGACGATCGCCTGCGGCGGTGTGTCTTGCAGCATGACCTCTTTCACGCCCATGCGCTTGAGCGCGGCTACGTCTTCATCGGGCATGACGCCGCCGGCTACGACAAGCATATCGTCCGCGCCCTGGCGTTTGAGCTGATCGAGGATTTTCGGAAACACCGTCATCTGCACGCCCGACAGCAAACTGACCCCGAGCACATCCACGTCTTCCTGGATTGCGGCGGTCACCACTTCGTCGGGGGTGCGGTGCAGGCCGGAATAGATCACATCCATGCCGGCGTCACGCAGTGCACGAGCGACGACCTTCACCCCTCGGTCATGGCCGTCGAGCCCGACCTTGGCGAGCAAAACGCGGATTGGGGTTGTCATCGGGGCGGCCTTTTGTATACCGTATTCCATATTGTTCGCAGGCCGACTAGGCCTCGGTCAAGTCAATTTCGGGAGCGGTGCGAATGGAGTCCCTCACGGCGCCCAAACGGCTGGTCGACCAGGCCTATGAGGTCATCCTGGACGCCATATGCACTGGCACCTTGAAGCCGGGCGAGCGGCTCACCCAGCATGATGTCGCGCGGCGCCTCAATGTGTCGCGACAGCCGGTCCACAATGCCCTGCTCGTCCTCAAGGCGCAGGGCTTCTTGCGCGAGGCTGGCCGGCGCGGCCTCTCCGTCGCGCCGCTCGATCCCGCACTGTTCGAGGCGATCTACCAATTCCGTTCCGCGGTGGAGCCCCTCGCGGTGCGGCTGGCAACGTCCCGGCTGTCGCCTGAGGCGATTGCACGCGGCTGCGTGTTGATCGCACAAGGCCACGCCGCCAGCGCCTCGGGCGACAGCCGCGCGTTGGTCCAGGCCGATATGGAATTTCACTCGCTGATCTACGAACTGTCCGGCAATTCATTGATCTTCGAAACAATGCGTCTCAACTGGCAGCACCTGCGCCGTGCGATGGGCGAAGTGCTGCGTCTCCCAAAACTGGCAGGCCGTGTGTGGCGGGAACACGAAGCTATTTTCAACGCAATGAGCGCAGGCAATGCGGACAGCGCCGCGCGTCTCATTCAAGACCATGTTGTTCTGGCCTACCAGGATGTAAGCGCAGCGTTACCCACCGGTTCATCCTAGCCGACGCGCTTCAGCCCTTTGCTGTAGCGCTGTCCGCGCCGCACATAGATGTCGGCGCCCTTTACGATGAGATCGATCGCCTTTTGATCGAGCGTGCGGATCGCACGCGCCGGCGAACCCACGATCAGCGAATTGTCGGGAAAACTCTTGCCCTCGGTCACCAATGCGCCTGCTCCAACCAATGAGTTGTTCCCGATCTTCGCGCCGTTGAGAATGACCGCACCCATTCCGATCAGCGAGTTATCGCCGACGGTACACCCGTGCAGAACGACATTGTGACCGATGAGGCTGTTGGAACCGATGGTGAGCGGAAATCCGGGATCAGTATGTAAAGTGCAATTGTCCTGCACATCGGAGCGCTCGCCGACCTCGACCCATTCGTTGTCGCCGCGCAGCACGGCGCCAAACCAGACGCTCGCCTCGGCCTTGAGCCGCACGCGACCGATCAGTACCGCCGTATCGGCGACGTAGTACCTCCCCTCGCCCGGTAATTCGGGTGCCTGGCCGTCGAGCTCGTAGATTGGCATGCGCGTTCGTTTCGTCCGCTAAGGCCGGCGAACTTGCCCCATCATCGATGGCGAGGGAAGCGTCTTAGGCGAACAGCAAGCTGCAGGCCTGCAGGGTCATCTCTATCACCAGACCCGACATCAGGCTCCAAAAACCTGCAATCATTGTGGCCAAGAATACAAATTCGAAGCGGCGGCTCTCCTGCGAGGCGCCGAGAATAGTATTGCGCATGATCAGGAATGGCGCCGATACGACCAACAGCGGAATTACTGCGAGCGCCGCCGGCACGGGACCAGCGCTGAGCTGGCTGAAACTCGGCAGGCGGCTTGTGGCCAACCGGTAGCCGGAGCTGCACATACCGGCGACAGCAAAGCCGAGCGCCAGCGCGAACAACATTTGCACCGATTCCGGGGTCATCAACGGCCTCAAACAATTCGGAGGCCATCTGTTGCAAACAGCCAGGGCCTTCACCAGCAAATCCTTAACGGATGGTAAATGGGCCCGTCCCAGGGCCGGGACAGCATGGCGTGGCATAATCTGGCCGATTCGTGCTTAGCGCCCCAATGGAGGTGGCATTGGCGATTCTTGCACAGGAGCCTTCCCGAGCACCTCGACGTGGTCCGCGCCGGCGCCTGGCACGACACAACCCGTTATGGGCCCCGCTTGGGGTCTTTGCCGCAGTGGCCGCAATGGCTGCCCTCTATGTGGCCTATACGCTTTGGCCGCGTTGGCCGGAAGCACCCGTCACGCTCGATGCTCCGTCCCTACCCATTGTGATTTCCGGTGCTACCTTCAACATCGAGCCGGCGGCGATCCGGATGGCCGTACAGCGGCGCCCGGGCACACACGAGCGCGTCGACCTTTCCTATTTGTGGCCGTCGCTCGCGCCGCCCGACCCCGCGATCAAGTCGACGGTCGGGGCACCGCTTGATCCAAATGAGCGGCTGTTCGTCACGATAGCGTCCGGCGATGCCACCCTGCCGCTGATCGAGCGTGTGCAGACGATCTATCCGCGTTACCTGGTGGCAGAGCCGGTTGCCGGCCCGCCCGGCCTCACATTGCGCGGCTTTCGTGACGATACGCCTTACCAGGGCGAGGACCTGGTATTCGAGTCTGCCGCGCCCGAACATTTCTTGGCGCGCTGCTCGCGCAAAGGCATTACCAATTCCGGCGTTTGCCTGCTGGAGCGGCGGATCGGCGGCGCAGATGTTACATTTCGCTTTCCGCGCGACTGGCTTACCGACTGGCCAAATGTCGCCGGCGGCATCGACCGCCTGATCGCGCGCCTGCCTTCCGAGACAAAATAGGTCGATCAATCGACCAGATCGACGTCGAGGATCGGCAGCTCAAAAATATACGAGCGGCGTCCCTTTTCGTTTTCGACGAACAACACGCCAATAAATTCCTCTCCAATGTAAACTTCCAGCGAATCGGTTTTCTTCGGACGTGGCACGACGCGAATTTGCTCGTTATCGAACTTGCGGCGCAAATAGGCATTAAGCGTCGGCACCGGTTGAATGCTGGGGTCGTTGCCAACCTGGATGACCATGCGAAAATTGTATGAGCGCTCGCCATCCTCGTCGTCGACCGTGAGTTCGCCCAGGTCGTCCTCGCCGGCGAAAATCTCGGCGACATCGGCGCTCCTCGGTACCACGCGAATTTGCGCATTGCCAAACAGCTTCTTGAGATAGCCGTCGAGTTTCCTGATTTCCTGGACGTCCACCGAGCTACTCCTGTTGTAGGGGCATTCCTCCTTGCCCCATCAGGCGGGCCGGCGCAAGCGGATCTCAATTAGCCGTCGAGCATGATACCGTAAAGCATCTGGTCCATGGTGCGCGATGGCTCGGGGCAGCCGGCCTCGCCCACCACTTTGGCCGGCACGCCGGCGACGGTGACATTATTCGGTACCGGTTTTACGACTACCGAGCCAGCCGCAATGCGAGCGCAATGGCCAACCTCGATATTGCCAAGAATTTTGGCGCCGGCACCGATCATCACGCCGCGGCGGATTTTTGGATGACGGTCTTCGTGCTCCTTGCCGGTACCGCCGAGCGTCACATCATGCAGGATTGAGACATCGTCCTCGATCACCGCGGTTTCGCCGACAACCAGGCCGGTGGCATGGTCAAGGAAAATACCGCGTCCAATACGCGCAGCCGGATTGATGTCGCACTGAAATACCGACGACGACCGGCTTTGCAGGTAGAGCGCAAAATCCCTGCGGCCTTTTTGATAAAGCCAATGTGCAAGGCGATGAGTCTGGATCGCATGGAAGCCTTTGTAGTAGAGCACGGGCTCGATGAAACGACTGGTGGCCGGATCGCGATCGACAGTGGCAACTATATCGGCGCGGAACGCCTCACCGAGTGTCGGTAGAGCCTCCAGCGCGTCATCGTAGGCCTGCCGAATGAGTTCGGCCGATACGTCGGCGTGGGCAAGACGCTGACTGACGCGATGCGCAATTGCAGCTTCCAATGTGTCGTGGTGCAGGATGTTTTCATAGATGAAAGTCGCAAGCTCGGGCTCCCGGCGCGCCACGTCCTCCGCCTCGTCGCGGATGCGCGCCCAAACCGGATCGACCTTGTCGAGGCCCCGTACGGGCCGTGTCTGATATTGAGCCATGGACCTAACTCCCCGGCGCCTCTTAACCCCTACATATGTCTTTTATCACAATTTCCCCACCGGCGAAGAGAGTGCCGCCGGCGCGCGACGCATGTCTCATGCGCGTGGGTTAAGGAAGTGGATAACACCGGCCTTAAAGACTTTGTCGCCTACCGCCAACATATGGTCGCGGCCCGGTATATCGAGCGCTCGCGCCCCCGGAATAAGCGCGGCCAATTTCTGGGCACTCCCCGCTACCTGGTCTTTCGTCCCTACGGCAATCATGATCGGCACGCGGATAGCGGCAACCTGCGTAAGGCTGAGCGTCTGGCGTGAACCGCGTATGCAAGCCGCTAGTGCCCGCAAATCCGACCGCGTTTGATCGGCAAATTGGCGAAACATACGACCTACCGGATCTTGCACGTCAGCCAGTAAAGGTGCCTCGAGAGCTTCAGCAATGCTTTCAGGCAGACCAACACCCTCCACCAACCGGATACCAAGGCCGCCCAAAATGGCGGCGCGTACACGTTCGGGATGGTCAACCACCAGAAACGCCGTAATGCGCGCGCCCATCGAATAACCCATCACGTCGGCGCGCTCGATCTTGAGATGATCCAATAGCGCACGCACGTCCTCTGCCATAGTGGCACTATGATAGGCGGATGGGGCGTAGAGCTTCGTTGATGCACCATGTCCGCGACTATCGAGCGCGATCACACGCCGATTAATGCGCGTGAGCGCCGCAACCCAACCGGGATGCACCCAATTCACCTCCTTGTTGGAAGCAAAACCATGCACCAGAACGATCGGCTCACCGTCGCCCTCATCGAGATAAGCGATCTCGACGTCGCCGTACCTGAAACTGGTCATGCATGATTTCTAGCTGCGCGCCAGCACCGCTGGCAAATGGTTCAATATGGTGGCGTTGCGGCGCTCCTTGCGGCGACGCCAGGTCGCTCGTTCCGTTGTAAGCGCAGATATTGCTCCAATACGATTGAGCTAGGCATCGCGCTGCCGTCTCGCTATGGTGCGTGAGAATTTTGCCGCGCCGGCGCGTGGCAGCATTGAAAGGTTTGCCATGGCGGAACACGTCGTCCCCCATTTCCAAAATGACCTGGGCGTCCCGGTGATCGAAATCGGTTCCAAGGAGTTCATGTGTGTCGGCGCCACACCACCCAACGACCACCCGCATGTGTTCCTCGACATGGGTGAGAACAAGGAAATCATCTGCCCTTATTGTTCGACGCTTTATCGGTTCGATCCATCGCTAGACTCTCACGCGGCTCGCCCGGAGCAGTGCGCTCTGCCGCATTCCGCAGCCGCCTGACCCTCATCGGGGCTCTCCCTCATGGCGCCCGCGCGTCATGTCATCGTCGCCGGTGCCGGCATGGCTGGTTTGACGGCTGCATTGGCCCTTGCACGCGCCGGCATGCGTGTAACCGTATTCGAGCAGGCGGAGAAACTGGAAGAAGCCGGCGCTGGCCTTCAGCTTTCGCCGAATGCCAGCCGTATATTGATCGCTCTGGGGCTACGCGAGCGGCTCGCGGCAGTAGCGGTGGCACCACAGGCCATTCGCGTGATGGCTGGTGGCTCCGGCCGCGAGATTGCGCGCATTCCCTTGGGCGCTGCAGCGGAGCGCCGTTACGGCGCGCCTTATTGGACTATTCATCGTGTCGACCTCCAATCGACGCTTGTCCAAGCCGCGCAAAATGAACTCGATGTCACGCTCAGGCTCGGTGTCCGCATCGAGGACTTCGCCGCCCATGTCAAAGGCGTCAGCGTCGTCGGCAGACGCGGCGCCCAGGTGCTGGATGAACGCGGCATTGCTTTGATCGGCGCTGATGGCATTTGGTCGAGCGTCGCGACCCGCCTGGGCCGCCAATTGCAACCGACCTTCCGTCACCGTACCGCCTGGCGAACGCTCATTCCGGCCGAGGCCGCGCCGGAGGAGTTTCGCGCGCCGCTGGTGCACCTCTGGCTCGGCCCCGACGCGCATTTGGTGCACTATCCGGTAAGGGCGGGCCGGCTCATCAATATCGTCGGCATTGTCCACGACGAGTGGAACGAGACAGGCTGGTCGAACGCCGGCGACCGCCCTGAAATCATGCGCCACTATGCACGCTGGGCCTGGTCGGAGAAGGCTCGCGCGCTCATTGCAATTCCTGAACGCTGGTTGAAGTGGGCATTGTACGACCGCAGCGCTCCTTTCCGAGGCGGCAAGCTGCCGGTGACGCTGATTGGGGATGCTGCCCACCCAATGTTGCCCTTCCTCGCGCAGGGCGCCGGTATGGCGATCGAGGACGCGGCGGTGCTTGCCGACATGCTCGGCAAATATCTCGATGATCCGACTGACGCGCTGCGCGCCTATGAGGGCGCGCGTTGGCACCGCATTTTTCGTGCCCAACAATTCTCACGTCGGCAGGGCCGCATCTATGGGCTGACCGGACCGGAGGCGCTCATTCGTAATCTGGCAATGCGGGCGATGGGCGGAGAAAAACTGCGCGCACGTTATGATTGGCTCTATAGTTGGCGGCCTCCACAACGATACGAGACCGCTCAAGCATGATGTTTCCTTCGACCGTTGCCGGCAGTCTGCCAAAACCATCCTGGCTTGCCGAGCCGAACAAGCTATGGCCGCAATGGCGGCTACAAGGCGCTGACCTGGTCGCCGCCAAACTCGACGCCACCTTGCTCGCCATCAAATGGCAAGAAGATGCCGGCATCGACATTGTCTGCGATGGCGAAATGTCGCGGCAACATTTTGTGCATGGTTTTCTAGAATTCGTCGACGGGATCGATTTTGCGCACAAGGTCGAGATGGGTATCCGGGCCGACCGCTACAAAGCCATGGTGCCGGTAGTGCGTGGGCAACTGCAGCTCAAGGGCCGCGTGCATCAACTCGAGGCACGTCACGCCCGCGCCCATACCAAACGCAAACTGAAAATTACGCTGCCGGGCCCGATGACAATTTCCGACACTATCGCCGATGCCCACTATGGCGACAAGGTAAAGATGGCGATGGCCTTCGCCGGTTTGCTCAACAAGGAAGCACATGCACTCGAAAATGATGGGATCGATGTCATTCAGTTCGATGAACCAGCCTTCAATGTATTCATGGACGACGTCGCTGGCTGGGGTATTGAGGCGCTCCATCGCTCCATTGACGGGCTCAAATGTACGACCGCCGTGCACATCTGCTACGGCTACGGCATCAAGGCGAATATCGATTGGAAGAATTCGCTCGGTGACGAATGGCGACAATATGAGAAGATTTTTCCGGCTCTTGCAAAGAGCCGCATCGGGCAGGTATCGGTCGAGTGCATCAATTCACACGTGCCGCTAAGACTTTTATCCATGCTCGAGGGTAAGGATGTGCTCGTCGGCGTGATTGATGTCGCAAGCGACGAGATCGAGACGCTCGAGCGCGTGGCACAGGTTATCGCCGACGTTATGAAGGTCGTGCCGAAAGAGAAGATCATCGCCTGCACGAATTGCGGCATGGCGCCGATGCGGCGCGAAATTGCCGATGCAAAGTTGACGGCGCTTGGCCGGGGCGCTGCGCTTGCACGGAAAAAATTCGGATAATTTGGCGGCCCTGGGCGCTATCGCCCCGCCCTTCCCATGACATCCATCAGCTCGGCTACCTTGCGGCGTTGGTCGGCCCTGTTACCGCTCTTGATTGCGTGATCGACACAGTGCGCCACATGGCCACGCAGGATCTCCTCCTCAACCCGGCGTAACGCCGCCCGCACAGCCCCGATCTGTGTCACGATGTCGATGCAATAGCGGTCATTTTCGACCATGCGGGCCAAGCCACGTATCTGGCCTTCAATGCGGTTGAGCCGCCTGAGCATTGCCGTCTTGTTGTCCTTGGCCATAGCCGCTATATACCCCCTAGGGGTATAAGAGGCAAGGTTGTAGTTGTGACTGCGGACCATCACCATCATCACGAAGTGCCGGCAGGCCGCGCCGTCGACCCGGTCTGCGGTATGGCGGTCGACCGGCACACCGCCAAGCATCACGCGGAGCATCATGGCCGCACCTACTTTTTCTGCTCCGCGGGCTGCCGCGCAAAATTCGTTGCAAGGCCGCAAAAATATCTGGGCGAGCGTTACGCTGAGGCCGTCAAAAGAGACACCATTTACACTTGCCCAATGCATCCCGAGATCAGGCAAGTCGGGCCTGGCTCCTGCCCGATCTGCGGGATGGCGCTCGAGCCCGTGCTCGTGAGCAGCGACACCCGTCCCAATCCGGAACTCGCTGACATGACGCGTCGTTTCTGGGTCGGCCTGGCACTGACGATTCCAGTCTTCACGCTGGAAATGGGCGCTCACATTGTCGGAATGCGTAATTGGCTAGAGCCGGCGCAATCGAATTATTTGCAATTTGCTTTTGCCACGCCGGTCGTTTTGTGGGCGGGCTGGCCGTTTTTCGTGCGTGGCTGGCAGTCGCTCGTCACACGCAACCTTAATATGTTCACGTTAATCGCCATGGGCACTGGCGTGGCCTATGCCTACAGCCTCGCCGCCACGTTCGCGCTAGGAATTTTTCCGCATGCGTTTCGCGAACATGGTGGCGCACCTGCCAGTTATTTCGAAGCAGCCAGCGTTATCACCGTGTTGGTGCTGATGGGCCAGGTCCTAGAACTCCGCGCGCGCGAGGCGACGTCTGGCGCTATTCGCGCCCTGCTCGATCTTGCGCCCAAAACAGCACGCCGTGTCAAAGACGACGGCAGCGACGAGGAAACCTCGCTGGAGGCAGTTAGAACTGGGGACCGACTACGGGTGCGTCCCGGGGACAAGGTTCCGGTCGATGGCACCGTGTTGGAAGGTCGCTCCGCACTGGACGAATCCATGGTGACCGGCGAATCCATGCCGGTAACCAAGGAAAAAGATTCGCACGTGATAGCCGGCACGCTCAACAAGAGCGGAAGCTTCATTATGCGCGCTGACAAGGTTGGCCGGGATACAATGCTTGCGCAAATTGTGCAGATGGTGGCTTCGGCGCAGCGCAGCCGCGCCCCGATCCAGCGTCTCGCCGACGAGGTTTCCGCCTGGTTTGTGCCAGCAGTCATTGCGGTTGCGCTTATCGCCTTTGCCGCCTGGGCAACATTCGGTCCGGAGCCGCGGTTCGCTTACGGTCTCATTGCGGCGGTGAGCGTGCTGATTATCGCCTGTCCCTGCGCGCTGGGCCTCGCCACGCCGATGTCGATCATGGTCGGCGTCGGCCGCGGTGCGCTGGGGGGCGTGCTGATCAAGAACGCTGAAGCGCTCGAACGAATGGAAAAGATCGATACCCTTGTGATCGACAAAACCGGCACGTTAACCGAAGGCAAGCCGAAAGTGATCGCCGTTGTGCCGGCGTCAGGCTTCGATGAGGCGCGGGTGCTGCAACTTGCAGCCAGTATCGAGCGCGGCAGCGAGCACCCTCTGGCGGCCTCCATCATCGTGGCCGCGGCAGAACGCAACCTCGAACTCGCTGCCGTGCATGGTTTCGACGCACCTGCCGGCAAAGGCGTAATCGGCACGGTCGATGGCAAGCGGCTCGCTCTCGGCAATGCCAGATTTCTCAGCGAGCTAAGTGTCGATACCTCGGCGGTCGCTGCCGAGGCCGAACGTTTGCGGCGCGAAGGTGCGACCGCCATCTTTCTCGCTGTCGAGGGCAAGATTGCTGGCGTTATTGCGATCGCCGACCCCGTGAAGGCGACAACGCCGGATGCGCTCAAGGCAATTGCTGCGGACGGTATCCGCGTGGTCATGCTGACCGGTGACAACCGTACCACCGCGCAGGCGGTCGCGCGCCGACTGGGCATCAGCGAAATCGAGGCTGAAGTGCTGCCCGATCAGAAAAATTCCATAGTCACAAGATTGCGTCGTGAGGGCCGCGCCGTGGCCATGGCCGGCGACGGCGTCAACGATGCGCCTGCACTGGCCGCCGCTGAAGTCGGAATTGCCATGGGCACCGGCGCCGATGTCGCAATCGAAAGCGCCGGCATCACGCTGCTTAAAGGTGATCTCACCGGTATCGTGAAAGCGCGCACGCTTTCGGCCGCCGTTATGCGAAATATCCGGCAAAATCTGTTCTTTGCGTTCCTCTACAATTCCCTCGGTGTACCTGTCGCCGCCGGCATTCTTTATCCGGTTTCTGGAGTGCTGTTGTCGCCGATTGTCGCCGCCGCTGCGATGGCATTGTCATCCGTCAGCGTGGTTGGCAACGCGCTGCGCCTGCGCCGCGTCGCACTCTAGGGATTGCTAGTAGACGGCCAGATACTTCAGCATCGACAGAATACCAATGATGATAACGATGACGCGGACGATTTGCTTCGCACGCCCGTCGATTGGCAGCATATTGACCAGATAGAGCACCAGTATGACGACAAGGAATGTAACAAGAATGCTGATTAAAATGCCCATGCGTACTCCCTAGTGGCGTCGCCGCCCGGCGGCGGTTCCGTGCCATTAAGCGCGCGAGGTGGAAATGGTTCCATCCGTGGGCCGAAGTTCTCCTCAGCGCACGACGCCATCACTCGCACGCTCTTCGGGAATATCGGTGCCTGGCGTAAACCTGCACTGCTTGCCCACGGCCTCCTTGCGCAGCTCCGTCATCTCGCCACGCAGTTGGGCATATTCAGGCTGGTAGGCCATTCCGCCGACAAAGCGACCGGCTGAGTCGGTACTGGCCTTCGCCATCAGAACTTCGAGTTCACGCTGGCGTTTGGCATTGGCTTGCGCAGCTTGGGCGAGCTGCGGACAGCTGTAGAGGACAAAGTGATCGGGCGCGACCAAAAAGCGGGCGGCGCTGTCATCGGAAACTGTGCAGCCGGATAGTGTCGCGGCGGTCACCGCAATGATCAGAATCCGGAATGTTTCGGGATTTGTCATGGTCTGGCCGAGCCCTGCCGAAGAACCCGATCCAACTCGGCGGCAATAGCAACCGCGGACGGCGTGTCGGAATGCACGCAGATTGTTGTAGCTTTGACAGGGATGTCTTTGCCAGCTGTCGTCGTCACAACGCGGTCTCGTATCACCCGTAACACTCGCGCTGCTGCCTTGCCGGGATCCACCGCATCATGGATGCGGCTGAGAATCAAATTGCCGTCACCGTCGTATTCAAGGTCGGCATAGAATTCCGCAATAAATTCTATGCCCTTACCCGTGTAGATCATTTCATGCGCCGTAAATGCCATCCCGAGAATTGGAACATTGAATGGCAGCACGGCATCGGCGATCGCCGCCGCGATTTTTTCGTCGCGGGCGGCCATGCCATACAGCGCGCCGTGCGGCTTGACGTGATTAAGCGGAACGTCCTCGGCATCGAGAAATGCTTTCAGCGCGCCAACCTGATACGTCACCAGATCAGTCACCTCCGCGGGTGAAATAACCATTGCCCTCCGGCCAAAGCCCTGAAGGTCCGGCAACGACGGATGTGCACCGACCTTGACGTTGTGTTTTTTCGCGAGACGGACCGTTTCACGCATGGTGCTCGGATCGGAAGCATGAAAACCGCAGGCGACATTTGCGAGGTCGATGTGGGGCATCATCGCGGCATCATCCCCGAGCCGGTACAGGCCAAATCCTTCGCCCATGTCACAATTGATTGTCATCCGCATTGGGTGACCTTATTTCGGCCTGGGTTTCTTACGTACACAAGCGTCGTGAAATTTCGCCGTAGTCTCAGTTTCACTGGTATTTGGTAACTGGTGCGGACGGAGGGACTCGAACCCTCACGGGAAACTTCCCAAGGGATTTTAAGTCCCTTGCGTCTACCATTCCGCCACGTCCGCGTAGCGCTTCACTCACCGCCGACGCGCGGCGGTGAGCCCACGCGGCGGCGCATTGCATTATTTCGATAACACGTGGCCCCAGGCCGACTGCCAGTCTTTGCCGCCGGCGTCGGTGATCTTGCCATCCTTCTCGAAGAACTTGTTGGGCACCTGAAAGATCGCGATCATGATGCCACCCTTCGGGCACCATGCCTCGTGCCGGCTGCCGGCCGGACGCCAAACAAATTCGCCAGGTCCGACTTCGAGTCCCTTATCGGGACCTTCCTTGTCGACCAAAGATCCCTCGATCACATAGGTCTGTTCAATCAACACATGCTCATGGTCCGGCAAGCTTGCGCCCGGTTCCATTTTGATCAGCACGGTGGCAAGCCCGCTTTTGGGATCGAACAGCAGAGTTTTTGTCTGACAGCCGGGAAATCGCATTTTCTCCCACGGCATCTCCTGCGGGCACACGTGATGTGAGCGCTTGTCGCCGACCGGCTTGGCGTTCCGCGTGTTCGGCTTGACATTCATCTGCATCCTCCCGGCGGGGGCATTTTTTAGCGTTGGCCGATGATACACCTAAACCGGATCAATTACTCAATTTGATATTGGCCTGCTCAACGATCTTTCCGAATTTCGTGCGTTCGGAATCGATAAAGGCCCTGAACTCGGCGACCTTCATCGGCTTCGGCACGATGCCCTGCGGCAGCATCTTGTCGGCAATGGCCGGGTCCTTCAGCGCGGCATTCACAATGCCGTTAAGCCGCTCGACAACCTCCGGCGGCGTGCCACCGGTGCCAAACATGGCAAACCAGTTGAGCAATTCGTAACCGGCAAGACCAGGCGCGCCCTCGCTCAACGGCGCTACATCCGGCAGCTGCGGCATCCGTTCCCGCGACGTCACTGCCACGGCACGTAGATTTCCGGCCGATATCAGCGGTAAGGCCGCGGCGAGACTCGAGAAGCTCATTGTCACGGCGCCGGTTGCAACGTCGGTAACCGCCGGCGCGGAGCCGCGATAAGGCACGTGCAAGACCTGGATTCCCGCCATGCTGTTCATCAATTCGCCGGCCAGTTGTTGCGGGTTGCCGATGCCGGATGAGGAAAACGACAGCTTGCCGGGATTGGCCTTTGCATATTCGACCAATTCTTTCGGATTGTGTACCGGCGTGGACGTGGCAACGACAACCACGCAAGGCACGATGCCGATAAGCGCGATCGGCACGAGCTCTTTGACCGGATCATAGGACATCCGTTCCTTGAACAGAAAGTGATTGATCGCGACTTCGCCGGATGCGCACGCCAGCAGCGTGTAGCCATCAGGCGCTGCTTTCGCGACGGCGCCCGCCGCCAGCATTCCGCTCGCCCCGGCCCGGTTTTCTATAATGATCGGCTGGCCGAGGGCTGATTTCATCGGTTCCTGCAAGAGCCGCGCGACGATATCGACGCCACCGCCTGCGGCGTATCCCACGAGAACGTGGACTGGCTGGCTCGCAAAGTTCGACTGGGCGCCGGTGTCGCGCGCGGCAGCGGCAAATGCCGCAGCGCCTGCGGTCACAAGCAGGTGGCGTCGTGTCGGCATCGGCTTCCTCCTGCCGTTTTTGTTGTGTCAGTCCCCGCCCTCGCGGATCGGCGGCTGGAATGCAAGCCCGGTGTCCCACGGAAAATAAATCCAGGTATCCTGCGACACCTCGGTGATGAACGTGTCGACCAGCGGTCGTCCCATCGGCTTGGCATAGACCGTTGCAAAATGCGCATTCGGCAGAAGGTCACGTACGATTCGTGCTGTATTGCCGGTGTCAACCAGGTCATCGACGATCAACACGCGCTTGCCCTTTGCCTGGAGTGTGGCCACTTCGGGAGCAATCCCTTTGAGTACAGTGAGCTCGCCTTGGTTTTTGTAGTCGCGGTAGCTCACCACGCACACGGTTTCGATCATCCGTACATTCAGTTCGCGTGCGACGATTGCCGCCGGCACGAGCCCGCCACGCGTAATACAGACAATCGCCTCAAATGGTCCGGCGTCATGCAGCCGCCATGCAAGCGCGCGTGAGTCGCGATGGAATTGATCCCAAGAAACGGGGAAGATTTTTTCCGGATGGGGCGCGCTGTCGGCCTTCGGTTTCGGCATGGATTATTCTAGCGCGCAGCAGAAAGCTGGGCTTTCACTTTCTTGAGCATACCTTCGACTTCAGATTTCACCGCCGCGAGTTTTTCTGCGTCGCGCGAGCGTACCACGATATTCGTGTTGGGCCCGTGCTTCTCGTCGATAAACGGGTAACTTCCGATGATTGCTTCCGGATGCGCCTTGGCGATGGCGCCGAGTTCAGTGCCAACGTCGCCTTCCTTGGCGTCGGCACGGATCGTCTCGGACAGCAATTTGGCGCCGGTCTTGAGCTTGGGCGCGACTTCGTCGAGCATGCTCTGCATCACCGCCGGAATGCCGGCCATGGTAATGACATTGCCGATCCAGAAACCCGGCGCACCTGACACCTTGTTTGCGACCAGTGAAGCGCCGTGCGGAATGCGCGCCATGCGCAAACGCGCCTCGTTAAGTTCACCGCCCGTTTTCGCGAGTCGCTCCTTGAGGATCGCGACCGCCTCAGGATGGAACTCGAGCGCGACACCGAAGGCTTCCGCCACACAATCCGCTGTAATGTCGTCATGAGTCGGGCCGATGCCGCCGGTCGTAAACACATAGGTATACTTCCGTCGCAATGCGTTGATCGCATCAACGATAGCGGGCGCATCGTCACAAACGATCCGCACCTCTTTGAGATCGATTCCGATGGCGGTGAGATAGTCGGCGATGTAGCCGATGTTCTTGTCCTTGGTGCGGCCCGACAGGATCTCATCGCCGATTACCAGCACGGCAGCGGTGACGATGTCGGGCTTTACGCTCATCGGGCTTCCTTCACGCGCGACCAAAAGACGTAGCGTGGCCTCGATACCCGCTCAAGCCGCGCCTCTGCCCGACCGCTTAATAATTGGGCACAGATTGCATTCATTCGCGATTCGCTCGGCTAAGCCACCGTTTTGATTGAGATTTTCATTGGCCTGAAGCTTGCAACGCTCAACTGTGGAAAGCTGCGAGACGGAAAAACCTGAACGAGCGTTGCGGGGGAGCGGATGATTACCGCCTTCGATGAAATGAAAGGCCGTAACGGCGGCGTGCGCCCGGCCTATGGCGAGCTCGCACGCTGGCTCGCCGAAGTGCCGCCCGACGTGCTCGACTACCGGCGTCGCGAGGCTGAGCTGATCTTCCGCCGCATCGGAATTACGTTTGCGGTCTATGGCGAAGCCGATGCGCAGGAGCGGCTGATCCCGTTCGATGTGATTCCGCGCATTATGGCAGCGGCTGAATGGCGGATCATTGAAAAAGGCCTCACGCAGCGGGTCAACGCACTCAATGCTTTCATCAAGGACATCTATGACGCGCGCGAGGTGCTCCGCGCCGGTGTGGTGCCGGACGATCTGGTGTTTCGCAATCCCGCATTCCGGCCGGAAATGAACGGGCAGAAAGTGCCTCACGATATTTTTATTCACATTGCCGGTATCGATATCGTACGCGTTGACGCTGAAACTTTCTACGTGCTCGAGGACAATGTGCGTACGCCCTCCGGCGTATCGTACATGCTGGAAAACCGCGAAATCATGATGCGGCTATTTCCGGAATTGTTTTCACGTCACCGCATCGCGCCAGTCGAGAATTATCCGGACGAATTACTCGCGACGCTGAAGTCGGTCGCACCCGTTTCCGCTTCGCGCGATCCGAATGTTGTTTTGCTCACACCCGGTGTGTTCAACTCCGCCTATTACGAACATTCGTTCCTTGCTGACAAACTCGGAGTCGAGCTCGTCGAAGGTCGTGATCTCTTTGTCAAGGACGATGTCGTCTATATGCGCACGACCCAAGGTCCACAGCGGGTTGATGTGATCTATCGCCGGATCGACGACGATTTCCTCGATCCCCTCACCTTCCGTCCGGATTCCGCACTGGGCGTACCGGGGCTGATGCCCGCCTATCAGGCCGGCAACGTGACGCTTGCCAATGCGGTCGGCACCGGCATTGCCGATGACAAGGCCGTCTACAGCTTCATGCCGGCGATCGTAAAATTTTATCTCGGCGAGGAGCCATTGCTTAAAACCGTGCCGACGTGGCGGTGCCGCGAGGAAGAGCACTTGGCCTACGTGCTCGACCATTTACACGAACTCGTCGTGAAGGAGGTCCACGGCTCTGGCGGTTATGGAATGCTCATTGGCCCCGCCGCCAGCAAGGTTGCGTTAGAGCAATTTCGCGCCAAACTCAAAACATCGCCGAAAAATTTCATCGCCCAGCCGACGCTGGCGCTGTCCACTTGCCCCACCTGCGTAGAGCAGGGCGTTGCGCCGCGGCATGTCGATCTGCGTCCCTTCGTGCTCACCGGCCGCGATCGAGTTCGCATCGTTCCGGGTGGCCTCACGCGGGTCGCGCTGAAGGAAGGATCCCTGGTGGTCAACTCAAGCCAGGGCGGGGGGACAAAGGATACCTGGGTGCTGGACGGCTGATATGCTCTCGCGCACGGCCGACAATCTTTATTGGCTCTCGCGTTACGTCGAACGTGCGGAATATCTTGCACGCATTCTCGACGCGACGCAGCGGCTCTCGGCCCTCCCCCTCGCCTATGTCGGCACCAGCAATGAGTGGGAGTCGGCGGTCGCAACCGCCGGCTGCGCCAGCGCCTTTTTCAAGCTCTATGACGAAGCCAACGAAACGAATGTGACTGATTTTCTCGCTTTCTCCACCGCCAATTCATCGTCGATCCGCTCGTGCTTCGAGCTCGCGCGCGGCAACGCCCGCGCCGTGCGTACAGCCCTGACCATGGAAATGTGGGATTCTATCAACGGCACCTGGCTTGAATTGAAACGCTATGGCAACGGGCCGACGTCCCGAGAGGAGTTCTCACGTTTCCTGCGCTGGGTACAGGAATCATCGCTGCGCTACGACGGCTCCGCGTACCGGACCATGCTGCGCAATGATGCGTACTGGTTCTCCCGGCTTGGCGTCTATATCGAACGCGCCGACAACACGGCGCGCATTCTCGACGTCAAATTTCACTTGCTGCTGCCGGAAAATGAGCGCGTGGGCGGGCCACTCGACTATTTCCAGTGGGCGGCGATCCTGCGTTCGGTGTCCGCTCTGACAGCCTATCACTGGGTCTACCGCGAAAGCCTCAAGCCATGGCTGGTTGCTGACCTGCTGATCCTGCGCGACGAGATGCCCCGTTCGCTTTCCTCGTGCTACGAGGCCATCGTGCGCAATCTTGATTCGATCGCCGGCGCCTATGGCCGGCAAGGCCCGGCTCAGCGACAGGCCCGCGGCATTCGCACGCGTCTACAAAACAGCCGCATGGATGGGATTTTCCAGCGGGGCTTGCACGAGTTTATCGGCGAATTCATTGTCGAGAACAATCGGCTCGGCGCACTGGTCACCGAGCAATTCCTGACATGAGCGCAACGCCGGTCGTTGCCGTCGCCTTGTGCTAGAAGGGCGCTCAAATCGCCATGCGACTCCGCATCTCTCACGCGACCACTTATGCATACGAGTTGCCGCCTGCCGTGGTCACGATGGTCCTCCGGCTCACCCCGCGTGACCACGACGCGCAACACGTGATCACGTGGCGCATCGATCTGTCGGAAGATTGCCTGTTGCACCAGCACGAAGATGCTTTCGGCAACATCATCCATTCCTTCACTGCCGAAGGACCGTTCAGTGAATTGACCGTCGCGGTGGAAGGCGAAGTCGAGACCCAGGACGCCAACGGCTTGGTGAACGGTGCGGTCGAGCGTTTTCCACCTGAGTTCTATCTGCGCGAGACGCCGCTGACACAAGCCGATCCGGCGATCATGGATTTCGCCCATGCAACACACGCTGGGGGCGCTGACAAGCTGATGCGGTTGCATGCCCTGTTGACGGCACTTAATCGCGAGATTGCGTTCGACACAGATCCGACCCATACCGCCACCACTGCCGCAGAAGCCTTTTCGCTTAAGCGCGGGGTCTGTCAGGATATCACCCACATCTTCGTGGCAGCGGCGCGCTTGCTCGGTATTCCAGCCCGATATATCGGCGGTCACTTCCGTCGCGCGGACGGAGTGACGGCCCAGGATGCCGGCCACGCCTGGGCGGAAGTCCATATCGAAAATCTCGGCTGGGTGGGCTTTGATCCGACGAACGGCATTTGCACCACCGAGGCGCACGTGCGCGTCGCAGCCGGGCTCGATTATCTTGGCGCCGCGCCCGTGCGCGGCACACGATTTGGCGGCGGCGGCGAAACCTTGAAAGTGGAGGTCCACATCGACCAGGCCCGCCACCAAGCGCAGACCTAGGCGGGATGCTTGATATTTTCATCAAACATTGCCGAAAGGGCCGCGACATCGCTATAAGGTGACGCCCGGGCTATCAGGAAATCTCGAAAACGATGACCTATTGTTGCGGAATCCTCGTGCGTGCCGGCCTCGTCATGATCGCCGACACACGAACCAATGCGGGGCTCGACAACGTCTCTACTTTCCGCAAGCTGCATGTTTATGCAGAGCCCGGAGAGCGCATTATGGCACTCGCCTCGTCCGGCAATCTCTCGCTCAGTCAGTCGGTGCGCTCGACCCTCACCGAGGGCATTGAAAACCCGGAGACCGGCGAACGCGAGACACTGCTGAACGCACCGACCATGTTCCAGGCGACCCAGCGTATCGGCCGCACTGTTCGCAACCTGCAGAGCCTCGAGGGGAAAGCGCTGGATGCTGCTGAGGTCGATCATGAGGTCGCATTTTTGTTCGGCGGGCAGATCAAGGGCGGCCGCCTGCAATTGTTCATGATCTACTCGGCGGGAAATTTTATCGAGTGTACAATCGACACGCCCTATCTTCAGATCGGGGAACACAAATACGGCAAACCTGTCCTTGACCGTGCCATCGGGTTCGACACTGATCTCTACGATGCGCTCAAGATCGGTTTGATTTCGATGGACTCCACGATGCGCTCCAATCTCGGGGTCGGCTTGCCAATCGACATCCTGGTGGCGCGCCGCGATACCTGCACTGCCGAGGTCAATTACAGGATCGAGCCCGGCGAGCCCTACTTTCAGGACTTGCGCGAGCGATGGTCAGGCGCGCTGCGCGCGGCGCATATGGCGATCCCGCGACCGCCTTACCGCAGCCCCGGCTAGACGACCCGCCGCGGACCAAAAGGTCAGTTTTTCCAACGGACTAGACGCCCGGCGCTCCGGCTGGCTACGCCTTTACCAACAGTTAAGCGTTTCGCCGGGACCGGACCCCTGTGTTTGTTAAGCGAAAGCGAAAAGCAAGCTTTGTCTCATAGCTTCCCGCCGAAAAAGTCCAATGGGCAGGACACTTTAAGGGATCTCCGCCGTGCCGGCTGTCGCTCGCCCGCGCGCTTCCGACGTGCGCGAATATACCAGTTGGGATCGCGCTCGATTGAGCGTGGTGGTCCCGATCGGCGTGATCGTTGCCGTCGCCATCGTGTGTATCGTCGTCGCCGTACTCTCGTCCGCCCAGCGGGCCGACGTGGTCGCAATCGACCACGAAAAGCAATTGCTCTCGCGTGCGCTCACCAGTTACGGCGAGCGCGTTTTGCGTGAAGTCGAAAGCGTCGCGTCCTCGAACGCAGCGATCCAGAACATTCGCAGCTCATTTGATCCGGAATGGGCCAAAGCACGTGTCGGCATTTGGCTCGAGACGTATTTCGACCACGACTACATTTTCATCTTCGATCGGAAGGACGAACTGATCTATTCGTTTATGAATGGCCGAATGGCAGACGCGAAGGGACTCGCCGCGTTGCGCCCCGGTCTTACTCCTTTAATCGAATATATGCGCGGCCGTGATTCGGCTTTGCGTGGAGGTGTCCGGCTCAACCAGCTCAGCCCGACAGAAGGCGGCGCACATCCGCTCGCAGCGGTGATCTCTCGCGTGCTGGGGCAGCCGGCTGTGATCGCGGCCGGTGCGGTCGGCTCGTCTGATGGGGTGCCGGCATCGCTCGACAATGTCGCGCCGATCATCATGGCGGTAAAGTTTATCGATGACGTTGTGCTTTCCAATATCGCAGGGCAGTTGCGATTGAACAATCTCCGCAAGGTCGGCGATGGCACTTTGCCGGCCAGCGACCTTGCTTACGATCTCAGCGGGCCCGACGGCAGCATCATCGCGCGCTTCGCCTGGACGCCCAAACAGCCCGGCGCCGAGATCGTACATAACGTGGTGCCATTCATCGCGGTGGCGCTCGCAGGCTTTGCAATACTTGCTGCTTTCGTTTTGCGCTACATGCGCCGAACCGCGGCGGCGATTGCCGCCGGTGAATCACGACTGCGCCATCTCGCAATGCACGATCCGCTGTGCGGCCTTCCCAATCGCATCTTCTTCGGCGAGCGACTGGAAGCGGTGATCGAGGAGGTTCGCACCGGCAGTGCGCCGGCTGCAGTGTTCTACATCGATCTCGATCATTTCAAGGACGTCAATGACACGCTCGGACACCACGTCGGCGACGAATTGATCAGAAATGTCACGTTGCGGCTTTCCCGTACGCTGCGCGGAGGCGACTTGGTGGCGCGCCTTGGCGGCGATGAATTTGCTGTCATCACTGCAATCGCCGGCGACAACAAGAAAATGCTGGAGCTTTCGCAACGTATTATCGGAGCCATATGCGCGCCTTATTCGGTTAGCGGACAGAACATTATCATCGGCGCATCGATCGGCATCGCGGTGATCGACAAGAATTGCGGCACGGCCATCGACATCATGCGCTACGCCGACATGGCGCTCTACCGAGCCAAGAATGAAGGCCGAAACCGCGCGTGCATTTATGACGCCGTGATGGATGCCGATCTTTCCTCGCGTAAGCTGCTCGAAGCCGATTTGCGCGAGGCGATCGAGAATGATCGTCTACAGCTCCTTTATCAGCCGATTGTCAACAAGAGTGGCGAGACTGTCATCGGTGTCGAGGCGCTGTGCCGCTGGACACACCCGATCCGCGGTGAGATTCCGCCGACCGAATTTATCGCCATCGCGGAGCACAGTGGGTTGATCATCGATCTCGGAAATTGGGTGCTGCGCCGCGCCTGCCTTGATGCCAAGGCCTGGCCGGAACTAACCGTTTCAGTCAACGTATCCTCGCTGCAATTCCGTCGCGCCGACTTTGTCGAAGTGGTGGAGCGTATCCTGACCGAGATGCATTTCGATCCGATACGGCTTGAGCTTGAGCTGACAGAAAGCGTGCTGCTCGGCAACGTTGACAGCGCGGAAACGGCCATGCTGCGGCTGAAGGCACTGGGGGTGCGGCTCGCACTTGACGATTTTGGCACTGGCTATTCGAGCTTGCTGTATTTGCGCCGGTTTCCCTTCGACAAACTCAAGATCGACCGCAGTTTCGTGCGCTCGATCGAAAAGGCGGCGGATGCTGCGGCGATTGTTCACGCCATCGTCAGTCTCGGCCGCGGTCTCGGCATGAAGGTTACTGCCGAGGGGGTGGAGACGGCCGATCAGCAACTATTCTTGCGGGCGGCCGGTGTGCACTCGATGCAGGGATTCCGTTTTGGCAGGCCGGTGGCCGTCGCCGAGATCACAGCCCGCGTGAAATCGCCTGCCGCGTTCTCGCCCAACGAATTGCCTGCGCTGGCGAGCTAATTGTCCGCCACACTGCTTATGATGCGCTGGTGATGGCGTTCGTCCGCTTTTATGTTATGGCCATCGCCTCCTCGTTCTGGACAGGAAAGGGCATCCGATGGCTGCATCCGCGAAGATCGCGCTGGTGACTGGAGCGGGAACCGGCGTGGGCCGTGCGGTGGCCATTGCCCTTGCCAAGGCGGGTTACAATCCCGTGTTGGCCGGTCGCCGCAAGGAAATGCTCGACAAGGTTGCCGCCGAAATTAACGTGGCCGGGGCGCAGGCGCTCGTCGTACCGACTGACGTTTCGAAACGCGACTCGATTCTCGCGTTGTTCGCCACCATCAAATCGACTTTTGGCCGGCTTGATCTGCTGTTCAACAATGCGGGCATCGGCGCGCCGGCGGTGCCGCTCGAGGACTTGCCATTCGAAACCTGGCAGAACGTGGTCGCGACCAACCTCACCGGCATGTTCTTGTGCACGCAGGAAGCGATCAAGATCATGAAGAACCAGTCTCCGCGCGGCGGGCGTATCATCAACAATGGCTCGATCTCAGCGCATGCCCCGCGCCCTTATTCAATCGCCTATACATCGACCAAGCACGCGGTCACCGGGCTCACCAAATCCACCTCGCTCGACTGCCGGCAGTACGACATCTGCTGTGGTCAGGTCGATATTGGCAACGCCGCGACGCCATTGACCGAGCGCATGGTGCAAGGGGATGGCGTGTTGCAGCCGGACGGCCGCAAGATGATTGAGCCACGCATGGAAGCCGATCATGTCGGCAACGCCGTGGTCTATATGGCGAGCCTGCCGCTCGATACGAACGTCCTGTTCATGACGGTGATGGCCAACAAGATGCCGTTCGTCGGTCGGGGTTGAACACACGATGTGGGCGACCGAGGCACTCAAGGAGTGGCGCGAGTTCTACGTCCTGACCGGCACCGCGGCAGCTACGCTGCTCGCCCTGTTGTTCGTCGCCGTTTCGCTCGGCGCCGGCTACCTGACGAGCCGCCGGACAGCAGGCATACGTACGTTCATGAGTCCGGTGGTCATTCACTTCACCAGTTTATTCTTCATATCGGCAGTCGCACTGGTGCCGACCCATCAAGGGACCTTCTTCGCGGCGCTTATTGGTATGACGGCCGTCGTCGGCGCCGCGATTTCGATGTTCATTACGGTTCAAGTTGTGCGCACGGAGATGACAAATTACGTGCAGGATTACTTCGCGTACGGCCTGCTGCCCGCTCTCGCTTATCTTGCGCTGTTGACCGCCGCGGCCTTGATTTATTTGCACAACGCATTCGCGCTCGACGCGCTCGCCGGGAGCGTGCTGCTGCTCGCGATTGTCAACATCCGCAACGTCTGGGACCTGACACTGTCAATGGTCCGTCATCAGGCGGAGCGCAAGCGTTAGCCTAGTCAAGCGCCGTCACTTTGACCTCAACGCCAGTCTTTACCTTGCTCAGCACCTTAACGCTGCCAAGGGCCTTGGCGAACACGTTACAAGGGCTGGCAAGCCGCGTTTCGCTGCCCTTGGAGATGGGCGTGCGACCAAAACCGATCGCAATTGCCGAACCTTGCGGCCAATAGGCAATTTCGCCTGGGGTAATCACGGCGCGCGCATCTTTTTCGCGCGCGACCTCGACAGGCACGTCGAAATAGACCTCCTCGCCCCACGTCAGAACGGATGAGGAGATCGGTAACGCTGCAGCGATCGCTTTGGCCGTCGGCGTGTCGAGCAGCTCGGCATCGAGGTTAAGCGTGCCAAAATCGAAGCGGATGCGGGCCATGCGGGCTCCCTATCTTGCATTAGCCCCGGCAGTTGCGCATTTTCATGAGTGTAAACGCCTTGGCAAGGGAGGTTCCCACATGGCCAAAGCCAAACGCATTTCAAAAAAATTCAGGCGCGTCACAAAAGCTTCACCGCGCAAGGCGGCAAAGGCCCTGCACAATGTGCGTTTTCCCAATGAAAGCGCCGCCTACCGCTCTGCGCGCAATCGATTGCTAGAGGCCGAGATTGCCTTGCGGCGCGACACCGAACGCGTCGCAGCGCTCCGGCGCAAGCTTCCAGCCGGTGGCTCCGTACCGGTCGACTATACATTTCAGGAGCTTGGCAGCGACGGCGCAGCGCGGCCGGTGCACCTGTCGGAGCTGTTTGGCGACAAGGACACGCTGGTTCTCTACAGCTACATGTACAGCCCCTCTATGGAAAAGCCCTGCCCGAGCTGTACCTCGATCCTCGACGCGCTGGATGGCAGCAGCATCCACATCGCCCAGCGTGTGAATCTCGCGGTCGTTGCCAAATCGCCGATCATGCGCATCCATGAGATCGCACGGTCGCGCGGTTGGACGAACCTGCGTCTGCTCTCCTCAGGAGACACGACGTACAACCACGACTACCAGGGCGAAAACGCGGAAGGAGCTCAGAGGCCGGCACTCAATGTTTTTGTCCGGCGCAACGGCAAGATCCATCACATATATTGCACCGAGTTGATGTTTGCGCCCACAGACAAGGGCCAAAATCCGCGGCACGTCGATTCAATCTGGCCTTTGTGGAACATGTTCGACTTCGCACCGGAGGGCCGCGGCGCGACCTGGCAACCGAAACTGAGCTACGACTGAGGCAGCGGTTCAGTGCAACCGGAATTCGCCGTTGATCGTCCGGAGCTCCGCCGGCTTGATCAACTTGCAGTGCGCAACGCGTACTGAATGCAGCGGACCTTCCAGCTTTTCCTGCCAGAACGCGAGGAAGCGATTAAGCTCGGGGAATTCAGGAAACAGATCGTAGTTCTGCCAAACGTAGGACTGTAGCAGCCAGCGATAGTCCGGACGGCGATACAGAATGTGCGCGGTCGTCAAACCATAACCACTGACCTGTCTACGGAAATCCTTTGAAACCATCCTCGTCCTCCGTTTGGTCGGACTTAAGAGTTTCCATTTCCGGCACTCGCCATTGCAAGCCGAAAAGGTAAACAAGTTGTTTAAAATCAAAGCATTAGCAGCAGGCGGTTTGGTCTGCTAACAGCCCCAGCGGCATGCCGCCTGCCGGTCGCCGCTAGTGATGTGACCGGCCGAAACTCGTTCCCATCGCTTCGCCGTTAACCATTGGCGTTACTGATTTTTCCGGAATTGTTGGCACTCAACACCGATGAGTGCTAAAAAATTTTCTCGTGCCTCTTGCGAGCCAAAGAGCCTCCACCCATGTGGCGGAAAGGTGCTGGCGGGGGGATCCAGCCAGATACCAAAACATCGATCGTTCAATATCTTAGGAGGACTGCCATGAAGTTTCGTCCGCTTCACGACCGCGTTGTCGTCAAGCGCATCGATGCCGAGGAAAAGACTGCCGGCGGCATCATCATTCCCGACACCGCCAAGGAAAAGCCCTCGCAGGGCGAAATCATCGCTGTCGGCCCGGGCGGCCGCGACGAGAACGGCAAGCTGATCCCGATTGACCTGAAGGTCGGCGACACCGTGCTGTTCGGCAAATGGTCGGGCACCGAAGTCAAGATCGACGGCCAGGATCTCCTGATCATGAAGGAGTCCGACATTATGGGCGTGATCGAAGGCCGCAGCGCCGCCAAGAAGAAGGCCGCCTGAGGCTGCCGATCCGAAACTTAAATCAGAGGAACACCAACAATGGCTGCTAAAGACGTCAAATTTTCTGTCGATGCCCGCGATCGTATGCTGCGCGGCGTCGAAATCCTCGCCAATGCGGTGAGGGTCACGCTTGGCCCGAAGGGCCGTAATGTCGTGCTCGACAAATCCTTCGGCGCCCCGCGCATCACCAAGGATGGCGTGACCGTCGCAAAGGAAATCGAGCTGGAAGACAAGTTCGAGAACATGGGCGCTCAGATGGTGCGTGAAGTCGCGTCCAAGACCTCGGACATTGCCGGCGATGGCACCACCACGGCCACCGTGCTCGCGCAATCGATCGTCAAGGAAGGCTCCAAGGCGGTTGCCGCCGGCATGAACCCGATGGATCTCAAGCGCGGCGTCGATCTCGCCGTTGAGGCCGTCGTCGAGCATCTGAAGTCAAACTCCAAAAAGGTCACATCGAACGAAGAGATCGCCCAGGTTGGCACTATCTCCGCCAACGGCGATCGCGAGATCGGTGACTTCCTCGCCAAGGCGATGCAGAAAGTCGGCAACGAGGGCGTGATCACGGTCGAAGAGGCAAAGTCCCTTGAGACCGAGCTCGATGTGGTCGAAGGCATGCAATTCGACCGCGGCTACATCTCTCCCTACTTCATCACCAATGCGGACAAGATGCGCACGGAGATGGAGGATCCCTACATTCTCATCTACGAAAAGAAGCTGTCGGGCCTCCAAGAACTGCTGCCGCTGCTCGAGTCGGTCGTTCAAACCGGAAAGCCGCTGCTGATCGTGGCGGAAGACGTTGAGGGCGAGGCGCTTGCCACGCTCGTCGTCAACAAGCTGCGCGGCGGCCTCAAGGTCGCGGCGGTGAAGGCGCCGGGCTTCGGCGATCGCCGCAAGGCCATGTTGCAGGATATCGCCGTCCTGACCGGCGGCCAGGCGATCAGTGAAGATCTCGGCATCAAGCTC
>Ga0187777_10000334_pt1 | contig 34422 bp, 32 predicted proteins | sample 1015_Q2_SP5_10_M_FD_132416 | JGI IMG/M metagenome (GOLD analysis project Ga0187777, IMG submission 132416) | Tropical peat soil microbial communities from peatlands in Department of Meta, Colombia - 1015_Q2_SP5_10_MG | ecosystem: Environmental > Terrestrial > Soil > Wetlands > Peat | place... | reverse complement strand
TTCCGCTTCGAGCTGATTTACGGGGTAGCAGCGGTGGTGGCGTGCTTCCACGACACGCTCATCACGGTGGGAGCTTTCTCATTGACGAACAAGGAGATAACGCTTACTGTTATCGCCGCCATTTTGACCCTGGTAGGGTACTCGATGAACGACACCATCGTGGTGTTCGACCGCATCCGGGAAAACGTGAAGCTGATGCGGCGGGACAAGCTCGCCGACATCGTGAACCGCAGCATCAACCAGACCTTGAGCCGGACCATCCTGACCTCGGGATTGACGTTCCTGACCGTGCTCTCGCTGTTCTTATTCGGCGGCGAAGTGCTGCACGGCTTCTCGTTTGCCTTGGTGATTGGGATTCTGATCGGCACGTATTCCTCGATCGCGGTCGCCGCCCCTATGCTGGTGGCCTACCAGGACTGGCGTGGCGTCCAGCGGGGCCGGCAGATGCAGGCCACCGCCGAGGCCAATCGGCGGGAGAAGGTGAAAGTGAAGGCCTAGAAGGTCGTCGGTCCGCGGTCGTCGCCGACGACAGGGTTGTTTTAGGGGTAACTGCGGCGAGACTGGGAGCAAAGTGCTGGCTGGCGGTGTCTAACAGGTTGGAAACTACTGGGGAGAGGCTATGTTCGAAGACAGCCTTTTGGAATCCGCAGGCAAACTGAAGACCAGGCGGAGCTGGACGACGGTGCTGTCGTTTCTCCTGCAATGTGCCCTGATCGGCATCCTGATCCTGGTCCCACTGATTTACACGGAGGCGCTGCCCAGACAGCAACTGATGACTTTCCTGGTAGCGCCGCCACCGCCGCCACCGCCGCCACCGCCGCCGGCCGCCATACCGGTGAAGGTGGTCAAGGTGATCCAGACGGACATTATCAACGGTCAATTGCGCACACCTACGAAGATCCCAGAGAAAGTTGCCATGATCAAGGAAGAATCGGCGCCGCCGCCGATGACCTCCGCGGGTGTGATTGGCGGAGTACCCGGCGGAGTGCCGGGCGGGTCGATGGGGGGCGTGATCGGTGGGATCATTGGCTCCACGCCCGTGGCGGTCCCCAAGGTGGCCGTGCCCAACCGCATTCGGGTGTCTGGTGGAGTGCAGCAGGGAAATCTGGTCAACCGGGTCAACCCGGTGTATCCGGCCATTGCCAAGGCCGCCCGCATCTCAGGGACGGTAGTCCTGCAGGCGGAGATCAGCAAACAGGGTACGATCGAAAACCTGCATGTCCTCAGCGGGCATCCTATGTTGGTACAGAGTGCCCTGGATGCGGTCAAGCAATGGCGGTACAAGCCCTACCTGCTCAATGGCGAGCCGGTGCCGGTGGAGACTACCATCACTGTGACTTTCACCCTGTCGGGAGGGTAAGAGCCTGAGGCGGGGGTTGTAGAGAGATGGTCACGTCCGCCCGTAACCCCGCAGGCGGCCGAGTTCCGTGCTAGGCTGGGGTACCTGATGTGGATGGGGAAGACAGCTCTGGAAGATTGGGTTCAAGGATGAGGTACGTGTCAGAGAAGTTTTGAGGAGGAAAGGACGAATGTTTCTAGCACACATCGCAAGTTTCGGATCGAGCTCGGTGCATAGCGCGGCGCTGTGGATGTTTCAAGAAGGCCAGATCGGGTGGGACCCGGTCTCGCTGTGGCACCAGATGGGAATCATGGCCAAGATCGTGGTCGTGATTTTGTTCATCATGTCGGCGTGGTCGATCGGAGTCATGATCGACCGCTGGATGGCGTTCAACTCCGCCCGCAAGCAGTCGCGCATGTTCGCTCCGGCCGTGGCTGGCGCCCTGCGCGAAGGCAAGATCGAAGAGGCCATCCGCGTCGCCGAGCGGCACAAGAAGAGCCATCTGGCGAAGGTGGTCACCGCCGGCCTGCAGGAATTCAAGGCGCACGGCGAATCCACCGAGATTCCGGGCGAGGACATCGACGCCAGCAAGCGGGCGCTGGAGCGCGCCGAAGCCATTGTGCACGCGGAACTGCGTCGCGGCCTGGGCGGCCTGGCCACCATCGGGTCCACCGCTCCCTTCGTGGGGCTGCTGGGCACGGTCGTCGGCATCATTAACGCCTTCCAGGGGATTTCCGCGCAGAAGGCCACCGGCTTGGGCGCGGTTGCGGGCGGCATCTCGGAAGCGCTGGTAACTACAGCCATCGGCCTGTTCGTCGCCATCCCTGCGGTGATGATGTTCAACTACTTCACCAACAAGGTGGAGGCCTTCGACGTGGAGATGGATAACTCCTCGAGCGAGCTGATCGATTACTTCCTCAAGCGCCGCGGTGCGGTGCGCCGGTAACCGGCCAGCAGGAGTCGGACTATGGGAATCGCCAAACGAATCATGAAGGTGAACTCCACCATCAACGTCACCCCCATGGTGGACGTGATGCTGGTGCTGCTGATCATCTTCATGGTCATCACCCCCATGCTGCAGAAAGGCGTGAGCGTGGACCTGGCGCGGGTGAACAATCCGCAGGCCATGCCGGACGCCGACAAGGAAGATGCTTTGCTGGTGGCGATCACGCGCGACGGCAAGATCTTTTTCGGCGCCGACCAGGTTGCTGGCGCCGACCAGCTCACCCACCTGGTAAAGGACCGGCTGGCCAGCCGGACGGACAAGCGCGTGTTCATCAAGGCTGATGCCCGCACTCGCTACGGGAACGTGGTAGACGTGGTGGACAACGTGCGCGCCGCGGGCGTGGATGAGCTGGGCTTGCTCACCGAGCAGCGCAAGACTGGACCGGGAGCGCCTCCGACCGAGGGAGCGCCGAGCGGCGAATGACGAGGATCTCACTATGGCAATGACAACCGCTGGGCCGGGCGGGCTCACCGCCGACCCGAACGTAACCCCGTTGATCGACGTGTTGCTGGTGCTGTTGATCATCTTTATGGTCATCACCCCGCTGACGCCGAAAGGGCTGGACGCGCTGGTGCCCCAGCCGCCTCCGCCCAATGCGCCCAAGAACCAGAGCGTGGATCGCACCATCGTGGTGCAGTTGCTAAAGGGCGCCGGCGGTAAGCCCGCCTTGAAGATCAACCAGGACGATGTCAGCTGGCAGAACCTGCAGGGTCGCCTGGAAGAGGTCTTCAAGACCCGCGCGGAAAAGGTGATGTTCATCAAAGCCGATAACGACCTGGAGTTTTCCGAGGTGGCGCAGGTAATCGACATCGCCCATGCCGCGGGCGTGGACAAGGTCGGTCTCATCACCGCCAAGATTGAGGCTGGCGGCTAAACCTACTAGGCGGAGATCAAAGCACGGATGAAGCTAAGCGCAGAGGACAAGTCCTGGCCTGGATTTACCGTCGCGAAAGCAGCGATGGTGCTGGGCTTGGCGGCCCTGCTTTTGTTTTTGGCGGGATGCAATAAGCTGAAGGCTCGCGACCAGCTCAACAAGGGCGTTCAGGCCTACAAGAACGCTCGCTACGAGCTGGCCATCGAGCACTTCAAGAACGCGGTGGCTCTGGATCCCAAGCTGCTCAACGCGCGCTTGTATCTGGCGACCGCGTATGCGCAGCGCTATGTTCCCGGCGCCGATACTCCCGAAAACAACCAGATGGGGCAGCAGGCGATTGACGAGTACAAGAAAGTGCTGCAGGTGGACCCCTCCAACACCAACAGCGTCAAGGGGATCGCCTCGCTTTACTTCAACATGAAGAAGTTCGACCAGGCCAAGGAATACCACGAGAAGGCCAAGCAGCTCGATCCCAACGATCCGGAAGAGTATTACTCCATCGCGGTGATCGACTGGACGCAGTCCTATGCGCCGCGGCAGGAAGAGCGCGCCAAGCTGGGATTGAAGCCCGAGGAGCCGCTCAAGGACAAGAAGGTCTGCGAATCGTTGCGCGACCGCAACCTGCCCAAGGTGGACGAGGGTATCCAGAGCCTGAATAAGGCACTGCAACTCCGTCCCGACTACGACGATGCCATGGCCTACCTGAATCTGCTCTACCGTGAGAAAGCCGACTTGGAGTGCGGCAACCCGGATGCCCGCTCAGCCGACCTGAAGATAGCCGACGAGTGGGTGGACAAGACCATGGCCACCAAGAAAACCAAAGCCGAGAAGCTGGCCCAGAAGGGCGGCGGTATCACCACCGAGCAGGCGAAATAGCGAACTCTCCTTCGCAGAAGCAAAGCCTCTCCCCGCTGGAGAGGCTTTTCATTTGCACGTGCTGGGTTGGGCATCACTACCGCTGGGTTGAGCGTCACAGCATGGCGGCATTGCCCTTCTAGTAAAATAAACGCTTTCGCTGCTAGCCTCGATTGGCCCAGGACGGCGAGGCGGCCCTCGGCATGTTTAAGAAGATCCTCATTGCCAACAGGGGAGAGATCGCAGTACGCGTGATCCGCGCCTGCCGCGAGATGGGAATCTCGCCGGTCGCAGTCTATTCCGACGTGGACCGGGCGGCGCTGCACGTGCGCAAGGCCGACGAGGCCTATCACATCGGTCCGGCGACGGCCAGCGAATCCTACCTGAACATCCCCAAGCTGATCGAGGTGGCGCGCAAGTCGGGAGCGGAGGCGGTGCATCCCGGATACGGATTTCTGTCGGAAAATCCCGGTTTCAACCGCGCCTGCCGCGAAGCGGGAATTAAGTTCATCGGTCCTACTCCGGAAGCCATGGAATTGATGGGCTCGAAGACCCGCGCCCGCCAGACGATGGAGAAGGCGGGTGTGCCATTCGTTCCTGGAACTACCAAAGGGCTGGACTCGCTGGAGCACGCCCGCGAGGTCGCGGCGAAGATCGGGTACCCGGTGATGTTGAAGGCGGCGGGTGGCGGAGGCGGCAAAGGGATGCGCGCGGTGCGCTCGGCGGACCAACTGGCCTCGGCGCTCGAGCAAGCCAAGAGCGAGGCCATGCGCTCGTTCAAGGACGACGAGGTTTACATCGAGAAGCTGATCGAGAACCCGCGCCATATCGAAGTGCAGATCCTGGGCGATGAGCACGGCAACCTGGTGTACCTCGGCGAGCGCGAGTGCTCGGTGCAGCGGCGGCACCAGAAGGTGCTGGAGGAGTCGCCGTCGTCGTTCGTCGATCCTGAGATGCGGCGGAGTATGGGCGACACTGCGGTGCGCGTCGGCAAAGCCGCCGCCTATTCCAACGCCGGCACCGTCGAGTTTCTGGTGGATGAGCAGAAGAACTTCTACTTCCTGGAGGTCAATGCGCGCCTGCAGGTCGAGCATCCGGTGACCGAGTTCGTTACTGGGCTGGATCTGGTGCACTTGCAGATTCGCATCGCCGCTGGCGAGAAGCTGCCTATCCGGCAGGAGGACATCACGCTGCGCGGCCATGCTATCGAGTGTCGCGTCTACGCCGAGGACCCGGACAACAACTACTTCCCCAGCCCGGGAACGATTACGCGCCTGCTGCAGCCTTCCGGCCCCGGCATCCGGCGCGACAGCGGCGTGTACGAAGGCTGGACTGTGCCCATTGACTACGACCCGCTGCTGGCCAAGGTGATCGGGTATGCCCCCACGCGGCGCGAGGCCATTGCGCGCCTGGACCGGGCGATGTACGAATATTTCGTTGGCGGCATCAAGACCAACATTTCGCTGTTTCGTCGCATCCTGCGCGATCCCGATTTCATTGCCGGCAGGATCAACACCGGCTATCTCGACCTTCTGCTGGAACGCCACAAGAACGAGCAGCACGCCGCGCGCGATGGAGACCGCAAAATCGCCGCTTTGGCCGCCGTCCTGTTTACACAAATGGAGAACGGAGCACAAGCTCCCGAGACGGCACGGCCTGCGGCTGGAGCGAGCGCAAACGGCGCCGCAGCCAGCAACTGGAAGCGCACGGCGCGTGCCGACGCTTTGCGTGTGCAGTGAGATGACCTACGAAGTCACTATCGACGGTACGACGCACCGCGTGGAGATGGCGCGCGGTCCCGAGGCACGGCTGCAGTGCCTCTTGGACGGCCGCGAGCTGAGCGTCGACGCCGTCGAAGCCGGCCGCGACGTGCTTTCCATCGTGATCGACGGCCGCGCCTGGGAGGTCAAGCGCGAGCGCGTAGGCGGCGACATGCACCTGATGATCGCCGGCGAGCGTTACGCGGCCGAGGTCCGTGATCCGCGCTCCTTCCGGGCACGCAAGAGCGCCGGCGCCGGTCTCGAGGGCCCCAAGAAGCTGGTCTCACCCATGCCCGGCAAAGTCGTGCGCGTTCTGGTTGCCGCCGGGACGGAGGTAGAAGCCGGGCAAGGCGTCATCGTGGTGGAAGCCATGAAGATGCAGAACGAGATCAAGTCACCCAAGAAGGGCAAGGTCAGCAAGATCGTCGCCGTCGAAGGCGCCACGGTCAACGCCGGCGAAGCATTGGCCATCGTGGAATAAGAATTGAGTCATTGATGCATTGGCTCATTGAGTCATTACAAAAAGAGCGAAGCAATGACTCAATGGCCAAATGACCCAATTCCTGTGTGGTTTCATCCGCGTCGATCTGCGGTGTTCTCATTTTCCGGAGTTCTTCAGGACCTGCTCGGCGTAGTAGTTCTCCACCTTCGCCTCGTCGCGCACCACCTCGTAATAAGCGGCCTTGAGCAACTGCTCGCGGCGGCCACGGAGCTGCTCGCGGATGGCCTGCTGCACGCGCGGATCGTTGAGTTCACGCTGCCCGGCGGGCTCGCGGGCCAGCAGCTTCACAATCCGGTAGCCCACTACCTGCCGCGTGGAGGGATCTATGACAGGGATCACCGGGCTGTTTTGCCCGGCCTTGAGCTTGGACACGATCTCGCGCGCCGAGGGATCGCTCTTGATCGCCGACTCAGGGATGAATCCCATATCGCCGCCGTTACCCGCGGTGGAGGGATCCTCGGAGTAGTTCATGGCCACGGTGGCAAAGTCTTCGCCGGAATCCAGCCGGTTCTCCACCATCTGAATCTTCTTGTGCGCGTCGGTCGCATTCAGCGCCTTGTTCTTGAGGTTGCTGGATTCGGGATTGGCGGCAGCGGTCACTACGATCTGCGCCAGGTGGTAGCGCGGTTCGACCAGGTTGAAGTCCGCCTTATGGGCGTTGTAGTAAGCGCTGATGTCGGCGTCGGAAATGGTGATCTTCGAGGTGATCTCCTTGTTGATCACCTTCTCGATGGTGATGTTGCGGCGGAACTCCCGCTTCAGGTCATCCACCGTCAGGCTGCGCTCTTTCAGCCGTTGCTCGAACTGCTCCTGAGTGTAAGGCGCCTTGACCTCGTTGAGCTTGCTGTCCACCTCTTCCTCGGTGGCCAGCAGGCCAAGCTTTTCCGCCCTCTGCAGCATGATCTCGTCATCGATGAGCTGCTTCAGGATGGCGAGACGCAGGCTGGTGGCCTCCTCGGCGCTGGGCGGCTGCGGCGCCTGGGAAGTCTGGCTGCGGTAGTACTTCTCGACGTCGGCGCGCAGAATTTTCTTGCCGTTGACTTTGGCCATGGCGTCGTCGGAGCTCTGTTTGGATCTACACCCGGCCAGGGTCAGGCCCAGCAATGCGATGATGACGAAAGCTAACGCCCGCAGACGATTACGGTTCAACAACGCGCCTCCCCGGAGTGAGTGGTCAACTGGGAATTGTATCGAAGGCTGGCGCGCGCATGCATCATTTCGCGGGCGCTGGAGTAGCAGCGGGGTCCGCCGCAAGCCCGGTCTTGGCTTGCTGGGATGAAGCGGGAGCAGTGCCCGCCGCCATTTCTGGCTGCTCGGCGTTCCGCAGCGCCGCTTGGATCTGCTGCCGCAACTCCGCCTCGTTCAGCGCACCCGATACCTTGACCCCGTTGAGAAACAGTGTCGGCGTAGCGTCGACACCGAGACTGTCGGCCTCCTTCACGGAGGTGTTGAGCGGAGCGTCGGGCTGGGCCTTCAGGCAGGATTGCAGAACGTTTCCGTCCAGGTTGTGCTTCTTGCCGACGTCCAGAGCTGCGTTGTCGAGCCGGGCGAAGGCTGCGTTCGTGTCGCGGCTCGGCCCGCTGATCTCTTTCTGGTTAGCATGAACGTAATCCGCGAAGGCCCAGTACGCGTCATTGCTCTGCTCTGCCAGGCAGTTGGAGTCGATGGCCGCATGCCGGGCCCAGGGGTGAATCCCGAACAGGGGATAGTCCTTGAAAATGATGCGCACCTGGTCTGCGTATCCCTTCATGCCATCGGCAAACAGCGTCTTGTACATCACGGCGCAATAGGGACATTGAAAGTCGTCATAGACGATGATAGTGACTTTCGGCGAGACGGCGCCCCGCCAGGGCCGGCCAGTCACGTTGATCTTTTTCATCAGATCAGCCTGCTGGCGTCGCGTCTCGGCATCATGGGCCAGGGTCTTGGCGTAACCTTCCGGGCTGACGTCGATGTTGGAGAGGCGCAGCAGCTTCTTGCCGTCCTTGGAGAGCAGGAAATCGAAGGTGTTCTTCTGCCCGCCGTCGTCAAACGTCACCGGCAGCGTGTCGTAGCCGGAGAATTCGCTGGGTTTGAGCGCGCCCAGGGTAACGGTAACGGCGTCGGGCACTTTGAAATGCGCACGCACCTGGCGCTCGATGCGTTGGTTCATCTCCGGCGAAAGCGATTGCGCCGAGCATCCCAGACAGAACAGCAACACCAACCACACCGGACGCTTGAAAAAATCCACGAAGACCGCCTGAAGACAAGGGATCGTTTAAGCATTATCTCACACCGCAAGTGCATCAAGGTTGGTGTGATCTGGGCGGATAAGCGCCCTATTCGGCCCTGGCGCGCAGGGTGGCCAGCGGCAGCACCGCGTTCATCGACCCGGAACGGAAACCCTCCACGTCGAGTGTGACGTAGGTGAAGCCGAGTGCCTTGAAGATGCGGGTGAACTCGGCGGCCATAGCAGGCGTCAAGGCGAGCGGCATCTCCTCCGGCGCAATCTCGATGCGGACGATCTCGCCGTGGTGGCGGACGCGAAACTGGCGGAATCCAAGCCCGCGCAGAGCATCCTCGCCCCGCTCGACCACCGCCAGCACTTCCGGAGTCACCGCGCGCCCATATTCGACGCGTGACGACAGGCACGCCGACGCGGGCTTCTCCCATACGCGCAGGCCGGCGGCGCGGGCCAGCTCGCGGACCTCCGCCTTGTTCAGCCCGGCTTCGAGCAGCGGCGCCGCGACGCCGTGCTGCCGGGCCGCTTGCTGCCCGGGACGGAAGTCGCCCTGATCGTCAAGATTGACGCCGTAGGCAACCGCATCGAAGCCACGCGCCGTGCGAATCTGCGCCATCACTGTAAACAGCTCGTCCTTGCAGTAAAAGCAGCGCGCGGCGTCGTTGCGCACGTACTCCGGACGCTCGAATTCAGCGGTATGGACCACTTCCAGCGGGATCTGCTGCTCTTGCGCGAAGGCGAGGGCGTCATTGAACTGACTTCGCGCCAAAGACGGGGAATCCGCCAGCACTGCGAGCATGGCGTCGCCTACGGCCTGGTGGGCCGCCCAAGCGAGAAACGCGGAATCCACACCGCCCGAATAGGCCACCAGCAGGCGTCCCAGCGAGCGCAGATGCTCGTCGAGGGCAGCGCGTTTGGAGGACAGATCCACCCGACGATATTAACACCCAGCACTGGCGTTGAAATTGAGGCATTGAATCATTGGGCCATTGAGTCACTGCCGTAATGACCCAATGGCCCAATGACTCAATTCTCCCGCTGGCCGACTGCAGAATGCTCCTAGTAGATGCGTTCCTGCCGCTTCAGGTTGCCGAAGACGCCGACGTTGGCGAGGCTGAAGGAGAAGCGGTACTGGTCCTCGTGGCGGACCGGGCCCAAGGAATAGTGGCGGTACTCGAAGCTAAGACCGCAACAGTCCCAGTTGTAGGTGGCCTGGACGGCTGTGTATTGCAGGAAGTTGAGGTTGGCATCGAAGCCGATGTTGGCGGCCGCGTTGAGGCCGCGCTTGTTGAGATTGCCATAGCCGAGCATTAGGCGAAACTGGTTGAAGCGGCTGGGCGGGGGGGCCTGGTCGAACTTCACAGGTGCGATCTCGCCGTCGGTGAGCAGATAGGCGTGCGTGCCGCCGAGAAAGAAATTTCCCAGGCGGTAATTCGCATACACGGTGCTGGCGTTGATGCGGGTGTTCACGGTGTCGTAATCGAGCTGCCAGCCAACTTCGGTTTGATTGCTGGGATGCACCAGGATGCGGGAGACGATGGGCGTGAAACGCCGGGGTCTGGTGAGGAAGGCTATGCCGGTGAACTCATCGGTAGTCGTGAGCACATTGCGCACGCCGTTCACCAGGGCACCGCCGAAATAGGGATCGAAGAAATACTTCTGCTTCAGCTCCCAGGAAACCAGCTCGCGCGCGCCACGGACCTGGCACCGCTCGCCTTTACGTTCGTTCGCGCCTTGGCCGGGCGTGACCGCAGCAGGCTCCTGCTCAGGGCATTCCGCCTTGTTGACGGGTTTGATGTAGAGGCGCTGAACCACGGCATATTCCAGCTCGTTGGTGTCAGAGAGAAGGTCGCGGTAATCGAAACGGATAATGTCGGCGAAGTTGTCCACGCCGCCGACATAGCGGTACACGAGCCGCGGCTCGATGGCGTGTTTGAGCTTGTAGCCGTACAGCGGGTGGTCAAAGATGCGGACCAGCGCCGGCGGGCGCAGCTCGAATGAGGCTTCCGCGGCATTGCGATTAATGTACCGCTCCACAAGAGTGGGCAGGCCGCCGTGAATGACGAACAGGTTGGGCACCTGCCGCTCGGTGTAGTAGGTCTCGCGCAGGCCGATCTCAGGACGCAGCGTCCAGCCGCCCAGCAGCAAGGGCAAGGAGGCGTGCGGGTTTAGGTGGAAGCGCCCGACCACATCGTTGGTTTGGAAGCCCAGTTGGCCGGTTTGGGGGTTGGGCTCGCTGCGGGACAGGCCTTCAAGCGCCGCATCGAAGGCCCAGTACATCGGGCTGCTGCCCATCCGCCGGTCAACGCTCGTGATTTCGAAACTGGGAGCGTGGAAGATGGTGATCACGTCGCCCGGGGTTTGGCTCTCGAAGTTCTGGTAGCGGCCGCCCATGAAGTTGAATCCGAATCCCTCCAGGTTCTTGGAAAGGAAGGCTACGGACTTCACTTCCGAATCGACCGCCTGGTTGAAGCTCTGCCCCCAGGCCAGGCGAAAGACATAGGCGCTCAGGTACTCGGCCGAGAGGACGCCGCGAAAACCATAGGGGAACTGGGCTTGGCCGTCGATGTTGGCATCCTCCCCGCCCTGATTTTCGCGATCAATTACGCCGTAATAGCGGATGTTGATATAGGAATCGTCGCTGGGTCGGAAGCGCCACGATCCGTGCTGCGACCAGCCGCGATCGGAGAAATATTCGGCGGCGATGCTGGCGTCCATGCTGCGATTGATGGCCCAGTAGAAACCATCGCCCAGCATGAACCCTTTGCTCGACGAGTTCCCGATGGTGGGGATCAGGAAGCCGGTCTGGCGGCCCAGTTGGTTGACCGGATGGTCGGCGTAAGGAAGATAGAACACCGGCTCGCCCTCCACGCGGAAGGTGGAGTTGTAGAGCCGGGCTTTGCCGTTCATGTCCACCACGATGCGCTCGCCGTTGAGCGTCCACTTGGGGCGCGGCATTTCGCAGGAGGTCACGGTTCCGTGGTGCACCACGTAAAGCTCGGGCCCAAGCTTGTCGACTACCTTGCCGGTGAAAGCGAAGGGATTGCTGGACGTCAGCACGACGTTGCGGCCCGAGATACGCACGCCGCTGGTGCCCGCCACGTCATAAAACACGCCAGTTTCACTGCGCACGTTGTAGTGGCCATGTGTGGCGACAATGTGCTCGTCGTGCGGACCGCCGTCCAGCGTCAGGTGGCCGCTGGCTATCACCTCGCCAGTGACGTCGTCGTAGGTGGCCTCGTCGGCGCGTAGTACCCATTTGCCGTAGTAGACTTCGGCGTCACCGCGGAGTTTGTAAAGGTCGCCCGCTCGCTCCTGCTCGCGTGCCTTGATGGTGACTGCTTCCCCGGATCCGGGCGCTGCCCGAGGAGTGGGTGGTGAAGCCTCTGTTACGGGAGTGGCCGCCGCGGAACCGGACTGCGCCGCCGGAGGCAACTGGCAAGTAACTACAGAAGACGCCAGAACCAGATGACAAACCAGTGCAGCCGTGATACCAAATCGGTTGCGGCGGAACATGGGAGAGGTTCGACCTTAGCATGCGGGCCGTTCCCAGGCAAAAAGATTTCGCGTTCCGGCGCCGCTCTGGCCGACCCACAACCTGCTCATGTCCTGTCCGATCTGCGGTGAGCAGTGCGCCTGCAGCCGTGAGCGGGGCGGCACGTCCAGCGCCGCCCTCCTCGATGCCGAACCTGGAGACCAGCTCCAGCAGCCTGCCCTTTACGCAGACGGGTTGTGGCGGCAGGAAGTGGCCTCGCGGGTGGACGCCTTCTGCGCGCGGCGGGGCCGTAAACGTATCCCGCGAACCCCGTCCCTGAGCTTGGATTTCGAGCGCGCCGCCCGCGCCACCGTGGCCGCACACTATGCCGTGCCGGAGCCACAGGCCGATCCCGCGCCCGAACCGCCTTCCGAACCCAGCAACCTCATCGAGTTTCCGCACCCGCCGGAACCACCGGCGGCCGAGACGGCGCCTCACGTCGAAGAACTGGCCGAGCCTATCCTGGAAAAGCCGCGTATCCTCGACGCGGAGGAACCTTCAGGCCTGTTGTTCGGCGGCCAGGGACGGCCCGCCATCACGCTGGAGTCGCCGCCCGCGCCCGAACCCAAGGACGATACCGTCCCCGTCGCGGAGAGCGCATCGCTATCGCGTCGGATCTGCGCGGCGACGCTCGACGCCTTGCTGGTGATCATCACCACGGCGCTGTTCGCCACGATTTTCCTGCACATGGCCGGCACGCTGCCGCATTCGCGCATCGCCTTCATGCTGGCGGCGACGGTGCCGACGCTGCTATGGGGGATGTATCAGTATCTTTTCCTGGTGCACGCGGCGGCCACGCCCGGCATGCGGCTGGCGGGGCTCCACATCCGCACCTTCGGCAATCAGCCGGCGAGGCGCGGCCTGCGCCGCTGGCGCGCCATTGCCATGATGATCTCTGGGCTGGCATTAGGCATGGGGTTCTTGTGGGCATCGATCGACGAAGACGGCCTTTGCTGGCACGATCGCGTCACCCGCACGGTACTGAGTCGCCGGTAGAGCCAATCAATTTTCCTAAGGCACCATTCCATCAGCGATGTACGAGTGCCATCGCTTTGATAGCATCACCGATGAATTCCTGCGGAAGAGGAGGCGACGGTGATTATCTTGTGGGCGGTCGTGACGGGAGTCGCGGTGGGGATCATTTCCGGGCTGGTGGGCATCGCCGGCGGCGCCGTGCTGGTCCCCATTCTGTTTTACTGCTTCAAGATGAACCAGCACATGGCGCAGGGCACGACCATCGCGGTCTTGCTTCCGCCTACCGGTTTGCTGGCCTTTCTGAAGTATTACAAAGCCGGGAACGCCGACCTGAAACTCGGATTGCTGCTGGCGCTCGGCATTTTTCTCGGCGGCTACTTCGGCGGAGGGTGGGCGCAAAAGATTCCCGACGTGGCGCTGCGCAAAATATTTGCCGGGATCCTGGCAGCCACCGCGGTCGAGATGTTCTTCCACAAATAGCGGACGCGCCCAGCGCAAGATGCCGGCCTTACGCAGCCAGCAGCGCTTCGAGCGCGGACTTGAGTTCAGGGTGGCGGAAGCGGTAGCCGCTGGCGAGGAGTTTGCCGCAGTCCACGCGCTGGCTGCTCAGCAGCAGCGCTTCACCCATTTCGCCAAAAATCAGCCGGACCATGAATGCCGGCAGCGGGAAGACGGTCGGCCGGTGTAGCGCCTTGCCCAGCGCGCGGGTGAATTCGGCATTGGTTACGGGGTTGGGCGCGACCGTGTTCACGGGGCCGCGCAGCGAGTCGGTTGCCAGCGCGTGCTGGATGACGCCGACAAGGTCATCGAGCGTGATCCAGCTCATCCACTGGCGCCCGCTGCCGATGCGCCCGCCTGCGCCCATGCGGAACGGGGGCAGCATCCGGACCAGGGCGCCGCCGCGCGTGCTCAGTACTACGCCGATCCGGAGCGAGACCACGCGAATGCCAGCCTTCGATGCGGGCTCTGTGGCTGCCTCCCACTGCTTGCCGACCTCAGCCAGGAAGTCGGAGGCCGAGGCGCTTTCTTCGCGCAGCACTTCGTCGCCGCGATCGCCATAGATCCCGATTGCCGAAGCGCACACGAACACTTTCGGCGGCCGCTGGCTGCGCGCCAGGGCCGCGGCGAGCGTGCTCGTGCCCTGCGCCCGGCTGTCGCGAATGCGGGCTTTCTTTGCAGGGGTCCAGCGCCCGGCGATGCTCTCTCCGGCGAGGTGCACCACGGCCTCGAAGCCTTCAAGGGCTGCCGGTTCCACGCTGCCAACGGGGTCCCATCGGACCTCGTTCGCCGCCGGGGCGTGCCTTACCAGCCGGACAACCGAGTGCCCGGCAGTCCCCAGCGCCGGAATGAGCGCTGAGCCCACCAGCCCGGAGGAACCAGTGACCAGGACGCGCATCGGCGAGATTCTACTCCCGAGTCAGTGGAGGATTCGTGGCGCTCCCACCAAAATCCGCACCCTTGGCAAACCCGGCCAAGGGTGGGACACGCAAAGCACTCGACGCGTTTCCAGGAGCAGGGCCAACGCGCGCCAAAATGTTCTTAAGTCCTTATCCTTCCAGCACCCAAATGGCGGGAGGGCACTTTCCCAATGGGTCTGGTCCGTCAGATGCGTAGGGCTTTTGCGGTCGCGGTTATAATCAGTTATGGGGAGTTCCCGCACTAGGATGTCCCAATCGAGTTCCCAGGCCGATTCCCAGCCTGCGTGTAGTTTCAACTCGATCCTGACTCATACAGGGGTGGCATGGCGACGCTGAAGCAGCAGTTCGCGACCAATGTCCTCACGGTCACCAAGTTCCGTGACCTGCTGAAGACGGTGCGCGCCAACCGGCCCAACGACGATCTGGACGTCATCCGCCGCGCCTACGACCTCTCGCAGAAGTATCACGCCGGGCAGAACCGGGAATCGGGCGAGCCGTATCTCAGCCATCCGCTGGAGGTGGCCCTGGTGCTGGCGGACATGAAGCTGGACTCGACCTGCATCGCGGCCGGCCTGCTGCACGATCTGGTCGAGGACACCTCCGTCACCATCGTGGATATCCGCAAGGAGTTTGGCGAGCAGGTGGCACGCATCGTCGAGGGGGTCACCAAGATCTCCAAAATCGACTTTGCCACCCGCGAGGAGCGCCAGGCGGAAAATGTCCGCAAGATGGTGCTGGCCATGGTGGACGACATCCGCGTGGTGCTCATCAAGCTGGCCGACCGCCTGCACAACATGCGCACGCTGAAGGCGCTGCCACCTGAGCGCCAGGAACGCATCGCCCGCGAGACCCTGGAGATCTACGCGCCCATCGCCCACCGGCTGGGCATGGGCAAGGTGCGCGGCGAACTCGAGGACCTTGCCTTCCAATATGTGGATCCCATCGCCTACAAGCAAGTGCATGACGCGGTGGAGGCGCGGCGCAAGAGGGGGGAGCAACTCCTGGAGCAGTTCGAAGGTGTGCTGCGGGAGAAGCTGGTGGAGAACGGCGTTGAAGCCCGCGTGGAAAGCCGCATCAAGCGGCTCTATAGCGTTTGGCAGAAGCTGCAGCGGCAGCGCATCGCCGCCGACCAGGTCTATGACTTGCTGGCCATCCGTATCATCACCAAGTCGGTGAAGGACTGCTACGCTGCCCTGGGCGCCATCCACAATTTCTGGCGGCCGGTCCCGGGGCGCATCAAGGACTTTATCGCGATGCCGCGGCCGAACCTCTATCAGTCGCTGCACACCACGGTCATCGCCGAGAACGGCACTCCCTTCGAGGTGCAGATCCGCACTGAAGAGATGCACAAGATGGCCGAGGAAGGCATTGCCGCCCACTGGAAGTACAAAGACGGCGCGCCAGTCGGGGCCAAGGACGAGGAGCGGCTGGCCTGGCTGCGGCAGGTAGTGGAGTGGCAGCGCGAGGTTTCCGATCCTAACGAATTTCTTTCCACGCTGAAGATCGACCTCTACCCGGAAGAGGTCTACACCTTCACGCCCAAGGGCAAGGTGGTGATTTTGCCGCGCGACGCCACCCCGGTAGACTTCGCCTACACCATTCATACCGAAGTCGGGCACACCTGCACCGGGGCCCGGGTGAACGGACGCATCGTGCCGCTCCGGTACAAGCTGCATAACGGCGAGATCGTTGAGATCCTGACCCAGCCCGGACACACTCCCAGCCGGGACTGGCTGACCTTCGTCAAGGCGCCACGGGCGCGGCAGAAGATCCGGCACTGGCTCAACGTTCACCAGCGCGAGCGCGCCCTCGAAATCGGCCACAAGTTGATCGAGAAGGAAGCCCGCAAATACCGCGTCTCGCTCAAAGACATTCCCGCAGAGGCCTACAGCCGCGTGGCCCTGGAATACGGCGTCACCCGCGCCGACGACCTCGTGGCCGGCATCGGCTTCGGCAAATTCTCGGCGCGGCAAGTGCTGGGCAAGCTGTCCCCGTCCGGGACCGCAGCCGTTCCGGAGGAGGAGAAGGCCAGCTTCAGCAGTGTCGTGCGGCGGGTCTTCGGCGGCGACAGCGGCACGCTCAAGGTCAAGGGCCAGGATGATCTGCTCATCTACCGCGCGCGCTGTTGCAATCCCATCCGCGGGGAAGAGATCGTCGGCTACGTCACCCGCGGCAAGGGCGTGGCTGTACATGCCAGGAATTGTCCTAACGTGGTCAACCTGCTCTATGACGTGGAACGGCAGATCGCGGTGGAGTGGGGCAAGGAGACCAAAGAAGGCGCAAGCGGCGCCTATCCCGTCAAGCTGACCGTGTTCTGCGACGACCGCGCCGGCATGCTGAAGCAGATCACCACCGTCATCAGCGACGACAACACCAACATCCGCAACGTCGAAGCCCGCACCGGCGACGGCCACGCTACCATCGACGTGGTGCTCGAGATCACCGACATGAAGCACCTGCAGCGCATTGTCGGCGGTATCCGCAAGCTGCCCGGCATCCGCGACGTGCAGCGCGTGCAAAAGCTGTAACTTCTTTTCGCCGCGGATGCACGCGGATCAACCCGGATCAAACCAAGGCAAATTGAGCCATTGAGTCATTGATTCATTGAAAAACCTCGCTCCTGCTTATTTCTCTAGCGACAATGGTTCAGTGACTCAATCTTTCGTTTCAATCCGCGTTCATCCGCGTTAATCTGCGGCGGAGAATTTGTGGGAGGAACCATGCGCGAAGTGATCGCAACCACCAACGCGCCGCAGGCCATTGGTCCTTATTCGCAGGCCATCAAGGCTGCGGGATTGGTTTTCTGTTCGGGTCAGATTGCGCTCGACCCGGCGTCGGGCGCCATCGTCGGCAACGATGTCGCCCAGCAGGCCGAACGGGTGCTCCAGAACCTCGCTGCGGTGCTGGCTGCTGCCGGCAGCGGACTCGATCGCGTGGTCAAAGCTACGGTGTTCCTGAAGAGCATGGCGGACTTTCCCGCCATGAATGAAGTCTACGGACGATATTTCAAGACGGCGCCGCCGGCGCGCTCCACTGTCGAAGCCGCCCGGCTTCCAAAGGACGCACTGGTGGAGATCGACGTCATCGCGTTCGCGTGAAGTTGGCTACCGCGGATCGACGCGGATGAAGAAACGAGTCATTGATTCATCGGGTCATTGAGCCATAGTTCCCGGGGCCCGTGAATGCGCGCAGCCTGGGCCCTTCAATGAATCAATGACTCAATTGTTGGCGTGGATCCGCGGTATGAAGTCAGGCCTTTTGGACTTTCCCGCTGCGGATGCAGGAGGTGCAGACGCGCAGCTTGCGGGTGCGGCCGTTGACGCGGGCGTGCACCGGGCGCAGGTTCACGTGCCAGCGCCGCTTGGTCACGTTGTGGGCGTGACTGATGTTGTTTCCCGATTGCGGCCCCTTGCCGCACACATCACACACTCTTGCCATCACTGCTCCTGTTGCTTTCTGGATGTCTCGCCAAACCTTCATTTTACAAGAGCAGCAGCGGACCCGGCAAACCGCGTCAGTATGCGATACTGAAAGCATGCCTCCCAGCGTGGAACCCAAGTCGGTGGACGTAAAAGTCACTGCGGGCACGGGCATGGAGATCGAATGGCGAGACGGCCATCGCTCCACCTACTCGTTCCAATACCTGCGCGATGCATGTCCCTGCGCCCTGTGCAACCAGGAGCGGGACCAGAGCGGACGCAGGCCGGGCGAGCCTCCCGGTCCGGCGGCCGCGGCACTGCCGCTGTTTCGCCCCGCTCTGCGGCCCACCCAGGCGGAAGCGGTCGGGCGCTACGCCATCCGCTTCACCTGGAACGACGGCCACCAGCATGGAATTTTCGCCTGGGATTACCTGCGGGAGATTTGCCCGTGCGCCGAGTGCAAAATAGCGCGGGCTGCCACGGAAGCGGCAAAATGAAAACCACAAAGGGCGCCGGGGCGACTCGGAGACTTTCAATCAATGTCATCCCGAGCGAGCGCAAAGCGCGAGCCGAGGGACCCCTACCGCGCCCAGCAGCAAAGCACCGCGGATTGGGGAAACCAGGATTCCTCGCTTCGCTCGGAATGACAGAGGGACAATATTATTTACTGAAGTGCAGACCCTTCTAGATCAACTGAATCCCCAGCAGCGCCTCGCCGTCGAAACCAGCGAGGGCCCGCTGCTGATTTTGGCCGGCGCGGGTAGCGGCAAGACGCGGGTCATCACCTATCGCATCGCCCACTTGATCGAGAACGTCGGCGTGTCGCCGGACGCCATCATCGCGGTCACCTTCACCAATAAAGCGGCAGCCGAGATGGCCGAGCGCGTGGAAAAGCTGGTGGGTGGATCGCTGCTGCGGCAGCCCTGGATCTCAACTTTCCATTCCTTCTGCGTACGGGTACTGCGCCGTGACATTGAGGCGCTCAAAGACGGCTTCCGCCGCGACTTCGTCATTTACGACGAGTCTGACCAGCAACTCGTAGTAAAGGCGGCCATGCGGCGCCTGGGCCTCGACGACAAGCAGATGAAGCCCAGCGCGGTGCTGGCGCGGATTTCATGGGCCAAGAACCACATGCGCGATCCCATCGAGGTGTATCAAAGCTCGGCCGATCCCAAGACCGAGCGCGTCGCGCACATCTACGAAATCTATCGCCGGGAGCTGCGCAAGGCCAACGCGCTCGATTTTGACGACCTGCTGCTGGAGACCGTACGTCTGCTGCGCGAGGCGCCCGAGGTGCGCGACCGCTATCAGCGGCGCTTCGAGTACATCCTGGTGGATGAATACCAGGACACCAACCGTCCGCAGTATGAACTCATGCGCCTGCTCGCGGGCACGCGCCACAACCTGTGCGTGGTCGGCGACGAAGACCAGTCCATCTATTCGTGGCGGGGCGCCGATATCCGCAACATTCTGGAATTCGAACAGGACTTCCCCGAGGCGAAGATCGTTCGCCTGGAGCAGAACTACCGCTCGACCCAGAACATCCTGCAGGCGGCGTCGGCGGTGGTGGCGAACAACGTCCGGCGCAAGGGCAAGGCGCTCTGGACCTCGCGCCAGGGCGGGACGAAGCTCGCCTACTACGAAGCGCCGGACGGCGAGAACGAGGCCCTGTTTGTCGCCGACATGATCAACAAGTACGTGCAGGAGGCGCTCAGCGCAGGCCGCGCCGCGCGCGCCGCCGTGCTCTATCGCACCAACTCGCAATCACGGCTATTCGAAGAGGCGCTGCGGCGCTACGGCCTCAAATATCACGTGGTCGGCGGATTCTCCTTCTATGAGCGGGCGGAGATCAAGGACATGATCTCCTACCTCAAGCTGCTGCATAACCTGGACGATTCCATCGCTCTGTTGCGCGCCATCAACACGCCCGCGCGCGGCATCGGCAAGACCACGGTGGAAATTCTGGAGCGGCTGGCGCTGGAGACTGGATCATCGTTGTGGTCGGCGCTGGGCGAAGCCATCCAGCGACAACTTCTGCCAGCGCGTGCCCTGGCCGCGGTGCGCGGCTTCCGTGAGCTCATCGAGGACGCGCGCGCAATGCTGGCGGGAATGTTTGTCGAGAAGGTCAGCGCGGACACCGGCGAAAGGATCAACGCAGAGGCTGCGGATGGGGAAGCCGAGAGCGCCGAGGACTTTTTTGGAAGATTGGCCTTCGATTCTCAGGCCGACGACCGAAAGCCGACGACCGATGGCCCAGGTTCGGCCAACGACAACCGACCAACGACCAACGACGCATTTCGCTCCCCCGGCGGCCCGGCCACCATCCCCGAAGCGCTGAAGTTCCTTTTCGACCGCACCGGCTACATCCGCCAACTCGAAGAGGAAGGCACGCCGGAGGCGCTGGCCCGCGTCGACAACCTGCACGAACTGGTGAACGCCGCCATGGATTCCCGCGACCGCGGCGAGACTCTGGGGGAATTCCTTGATCATGCCGCGCTGGTGAGCGAAGCCGACGATTACGATGCGCGCGCGCAGATCACGCTGATGACGCTGCATGCTGCCAAGGGACTGGAGTTCCCGGTCGTGTTTCTTGTTGGTCTGGAAGAAGGCCTGTTCCCGCACTCGCGCACGCTGCTCGAGCCTGACGATCTCGAAGAAGAGCGGCGCCTGTGCTACGTGGGCATGACGCGGGCGATGGACCGGTTGCTGTTGACCCGTGCGAGCTACCGCCGCCGCTACGGCACCGACTTGCCTGAGGCGAGCGTGCCCTCGCGCTTCCTGGACGAGGTCCCGCGGGAGTTGCTCGAAGATCTTGGGTCTCCCCGAGCCGGGCGCTACAAAGAACGACCGGAATACGAGTATGCGCATGAGACGCACGAGGATGACTTCGACCAGCGTCCACGGCGCAACGTTCCGAGCGGTGGCCGGCGCAGCTCCTATTCCGGGCCGACCTATAACTCGATCGAGAACATTGCCGAATTCTTCGCTTCACGAGGTAAGAAATTCACGAGGCCAAGCGTCGAGGTTCCGGAGCCCGCGGGCAAGCGCGGCTTCCGTCCGGGACAAAAGGTCCGCCACCCCAAGTACGGCGAAGGCACCGTCTACAGGCGCGAAGGAGAAGGAGACGATGCCAAGATTACGGTACAATTTCCGGGTTTCGGTCTGAAGAAGCTGATGGAGAAGTTCGCTCAACTGGAGCGGGCGTGAGGGGGAGCCGATGAAGGGGAGTGCAGCGGCCGGACTCGTGATCCTGTTTGCGGCTGTGACGGTGTGCCAGGCGCAGTATCCGTCGCTGGCCAGCGTGCAGCGCATTTACATCGACAAACTGGGCAACAACGACGACGCCGAGCGCTTTCGCTCCGTGGGCGCGCGCGAACTGGAGCATGTCGGGTTCACGGCCGCCAGCAGTCCCGAGGACGCCGATGCTATTCTCAAAGGGACTTTCACCTTCGCCAACTGGGGCGAAAAGTCCGGCGGGCAGCTCAATTTCCGGCTGATGAGCCGCGATGACAAGGAGATCTGGGCCGGCAGCGTCGCCGATAAGGTCAAGCCTGGCCGCGATTCCCTGCAGTGGGTAGCGCAGGAATTCGCCAAGCAGCTCAAGAAGCGCAAGGAACAGGCGGCCAAAGCGGATAGGCGCTAAGAGTTTCGAGTTTCAAGTTTCGAGAGAGAAAGCCAAGAGCTATGGGCCGCTTTTCAAGGAGATTATGAATACCACTACCATCACCAACAAGCTGGAGCGCAAGAACCTGAAGCGAGCGGCGCGCAAGAAGCGCAAGCTGGAGCATCCGCTGAAGCCGCGCGAGTACGCGCGGGGGTCGCAGAAGCGCAAAGTGAAGAAGATGGCGCGCGGGCAGTCGAAGCGCTAATTGGGACTAGTACCGAGTACCGAGTAGCGAGTACCGAATATTCCTGCTGTCGATTCGGTACTCGGTACTGGGTACTCGGTACTCGGTACTAACGTGCCCAGCCAACTTCTCGCCACCAAATCCATCGACAAGCTGATCTCCGAATCGGAGGAGCCCGGGCACCGGCTGAAGAAGAGCCTGGGGCCATGGAGTCTGACCGCGCTGGGGATCGGGGCGGTCATCGGCTCCGGCATCTTCACGGTGATCGGCACGGCGATCGCCGGACAGAAATTTGAGGCGTCGTCCATCCTCAACGCGCCTCTGCTCGAATACCTCATCCACCACTCGCCGACATTCGGCCGTCCCGGCGCCGGCCCTGGCATCGCCTTGTCTTTCTTGCTGGTGGGCCTGGCTTGCGCCTTCACGGCGCTGTGCTATGCGGAACTTGCCTCCATGATTCCGATCGCAGGCAGCGCCTACACCTACACCTACGCGACCATGGGGGAGTTGATCGCGTGGATCATCGGCTGGGACCTGATCCTGGAGTACGCCGTCAGCAACATGGCGGTGAGCGTAGGTTTTGCCGCGCACATGGTGGATCTGCTGGCCTGGTTCGGAATCCACCCTCCATTGCACTGGATCTCGCCCGCCTATCTGCCGAGCGGCTTGGCTGACTTTTCCGGGAACCAGCTCTACAAACCGGGGTGGCACCTGGGATTCAATCTCCCGGCATTCCTGGTGGTGATGGTGCTAACGGTCCTGCTGGTGCGCGGGATACGCGAGTCGGCGGAAGCCAACAATGCGATGGTCCTGCTGAAAATCATCGCCATCCTCACCTTCGTGATTGCCGGCTCGTACTACATCAAGCCCAGCAACTGGCACCCCTTCGTGCCGAACGGTTGGCCGGGAGTGCTCACTGGCGGGTCGATCATATTCTTCACCTATATCGGCTTTGATTCCGTATCGACGGCGGCGGAGGAAGCCCGCAATCCGCAACGCGACCTTCCCATCGGGATTATCGCGACGCTGCTGATCTGCACGGTGTTGTACGTGGCCGTGGTGGTGGTGCTGACCGGAATCGTCCGGTGGGAGGCCCTGATCGACGACGCCGCCCCGGTGGTCAACACCATGCGCAAGCTGAACATGCACGGCGTGCGGCTGGCGGTGCTGATTGGCGCCATGATGGGAATGATCTCGTCGCTGCTGGTGTTTCAACTGGGACAAGCACGTGTATGGTTCGCCATGTCACGGGACGGGTTGTTGCCGAAGATGTTCGGCTTCGTCCATCCGCGCTTCCGGACTCCGAGCACGGCAACCTGGATCGCCGGCTTTCTGGTTGGGTTGCCGGCGGGCCTGTTCGACATCGGCACGTTTGCCGATTTGTCTAACATCGGCACCCTGTTCGCCTTCGCCCTGGTTGCGGGTGGAGTGTTGATCTTGCGCTACCGCGAACCGGATCGGCCACGTGCCTTCCGTGCGCCGGGCGGAATCGTGGCGCCGGTGATGACCATCTTCACCTGCCTGCTGCTGATGGCGGGACTGCCGATCATGAACTGGCTGCGTTTCTTTGCCTGGCTGATGATCGGCATGGTCATTTATTGGTCGTATAGCCGACACCACAGTGAGTTTGCCGTGAATTCACTCAACGCAGGGGGCGCCAGGCGGTAAGATACCAACTTTGCATGTCCTCCACGCGAACAGCGCCAACCGCCAGCACGGTTCCACCCAGTACGTTCATTCTGCGCCTGCCCAAGGCGGAGCTGCACCTGCACCTCGAAGGCTCGATCGAACCGGCAACTCTGGCTGAGATCAGCCAGCGATATCCGGACAAGCTCACACTGGAGGAAGCCGAGTCTCTCTACCGCTACGATGATTTCACCGGATTCATATTGGCCTTCAAGGCGGTTACCGAGCGTCTGCGCTTGCCGGAAGACTACGAGACCGTCACCTATAAGCTGATGCGGCGACTGCGCAACGAAAGTGTCCTGCACGCCGAGGTGTACGTCTCCGTGGGCGCCTGCTTATGGCGGAACCAGGATTTCGACGCCATCTTCGAGGGCCTGGAGCGCGGGCGCGAGCGCGGCCAGCGCGATTTTGGTGTCTCGCTGCTGTGGATCTTCGACGCGGTCCGGCAATTCGGTCCGGAACAGGCTCGAGCTGTATTCGAGAAAGCTGTGCAGTTTAAGGACCGCAATGTAGTCGGCATCGGCATCGGCGGCGACGAGCGCCAAGCTGGCCCGGAACTCTTCCGCGATTCCTACCAATACGCCGCCGACCACGGCCTGCGCCTGACCGCGCACGCCGGCGAGACCACGGGGCCCGAATCCATCTGGGGTGCGCTGAACCTCAAAGCCGAGCGCATTGGGCACGGGTTGAACGCCTGGCAGGATCGTGAACTGATGGCCGAACTGGTGGAGCGGCAGATTCCCGTCGAGATCTGCCTGACCAGCAACCTGCAGACTAACTGCTGTTCGCGCTTTGAAGACCATCCGCTGAAAAAGTACTTCGACGCAGGAGTGATGGTCACGCTCAGTACCGACGATCCAGCGATGTTCCACACCTCGCTCAACCGTGAGTACGCGCTCGCCCAGCAGGTCTTCGGCTTCAGCGACGAGCAGTTGCGGGAGATCGCGCGCAACGGCTTCGAGGCTTCTTTCCTGCCGGCGGAGAAGAAGGTGAAGCTGCTGGAGCGGTTCGACGTAATGTAGACATCGTGATGCTTATCTGCTAGCATCATGATGTGCCACGCACTACGCTTACCCTCGATGATGATGTTGCCGCCAAGCTCCGGAGCGAGGCTCGGCGCACCGGGCGGCCATTTAAAGAGCTCGTCAATGAGCATCTTCGCCGTTCGCTGAACACCCCGGTTAAGGCACTCGGCGCGAAGCCGTTTCGCATCCACGCTCGCAACCTTGGCTTGAGGCCGGGTCTCGACTACGACAACATCGGGGAGCTCTTGGAGCAGATTGAGGGTCCCTTCCACAGGTGATACTGATCGACAGCAATCTGCTTCTCTACGCATTCGATGCGGGCTCCAAGCGTCACGCCGAGGCGCGTTCCTGGCTGGAAGATGTGCTGAATACTTCCAAGCAGGTCGGCTTCGCCTGGGTGGCTTTGCTCGCATTCATACGGATCGGGACAAACCCCAGTGCTCTGGGCCAGGCACTGTCGGTGGAAGAGGCGACCGGCATCGTCTCCGGCCTGTTGGAGCAGCCGAACGCCGTTCTCGTTCATCCGGGGGAGCAACATTGGACATTGCTGCGTCGGCTGCTGATCGAGGCTCAGGCAAGGCGTGATCTGGTCACCGATGCCCATCTGGCGGCGCTGGCCATCGAGCACGGCGCAATGCTGTGCACCACCGATCGCGATTTCGCGCGTTTTCCCGGCCTGCGCTGGCAGAATCCTCTTCAGCCCTGAACACATCCATTTCCCATGGCCCAGCACGTCGGCATCGTCGCCTGCAGTATTCCCGGGGCGGCGCTCTGTTATGAGACCATCGGCATCGAAGGCGCCAAGCTCATGGGCGAATGGGCCCACCCTGAGATCACGCTGCACAACATCCCCATGAGCGAGTACACGCCGTTGTTCGAGCGCGGCGACTGGCAAGGCGTCGCCGAATTGATGCTGCGCTCGGCGGAGGTCCTCGCGCGCGCGGGGGCAGACTTCCTGATCTGCCCGGACAACACCATCCACCAGGCGTTCCCCTATCTGCTGCCGCGCTCGCCGCTCCCCTGGCTGCACATCGCCGAAGAAGTGGCGCGTGAGGCCCAGCGGCGCGGGTTTCGCCGCGTCGGTCTGACCGGCACGAAAATTCTGATGGAGGGCCCAGTCTATCCGCCGAAGTTTGCCGTGGTAGGGATCGAACTTCGCTTGCCCTCGGCGAAGGCCCGCGCGGCGATTAACCGGATCATCTTTGAAGAACTCGTGTACGGAAAATTTCTGCCCGAGTCGCTGGCCTGCTTCCAGCAGGTGATCGAGTGCTTCAAGGACCAGGGATGCCAGGCAGTCGCGCTCTCCTGCACCGAGATTCCGCTGCTGGTCAATGATTCCAATTCGCCACTGCCGACGCTGGATTCAACCCGGCTGCTGGCAAGAGCGGCGTTATGCAAGGCTGTGGGATGAAGACGTTAGGCATCATCGGTGGACTCGGGCCGGAATCAACCGTGGACTATTACCGCCTGATCATTGCCGCCTATCGCGAGCAAAAGCAGGATGGCAGCTATCCCGCAATCATCATCAACAGCATCGATCTGAACAAGGCACGGGACCTGGTGACGGCAAATGCCCTGGCCGACCTCACCGAATATCTCGTGGCGGAGGTGCAAAGACTGGCGAGCGCGGGCGCCAACTTTGGACTCATCGCCGCCAACACCCCTCATATCGTCTTCGATGACATTCGCCGGCAGTCGCCCATTCCGCTGATCAGCATTGTCGAGGCAACTTGTGAGGCGGCGAAGGCACTGGGGCTGAAGAAACTCGGATTGCTGGGAACAAGATTCACCATGCAGGGCCGCTTCTTCCCGGACGTCTTCGTCAGGGAGGGCATGAGCCTGGTTGTGCCCACGCAAGACGAGCAAGCCTATATCCATGACAAATACATGAGCGAACTGGTCAATGGCATCTTCCTGGCGGAGACGCGGGAGCGGTTGCTGAAGATCGTTGAGCGGCTGGAGGAGCGGGAAGATATCGAGGGGGTGATTCTCGGCGGGACCGAGTTGCCGCTGCTTCTGCGAGATGCCACGCTCCATGACGTTCCTTTTCTCGACACCACTCAGATTCATGTGCGAAGCGCAGTCGCACAGATGCTGTAGCCATATTGCGGTATAATCCCGCGATTCGCTGCATGCGCCGACCCGCCGCGATCACGTTGTTGGTACTGATGCTGGTGGCCTTTCTGGCGCCGGCTGCACTGGCGACGGTCGTCAACCCCCTGCCTGCCTGCTGTCGCCGGGACGGCAAGCACCGATGCGGCATGGCCCTCCGTCTCCGGCCGTCAATCCAAGACCAGACTGCAGGGCCCGCCGTTCGAAGCGTGGCAGAGCCCTGCCCGTATCGCTTGAAGCTATCCGGCCCGACAAGTCCGAGCGCGATCGCCGGCCCAGCACGGCAGCCGGCGTATGCGCTGCCGCTAGCGTACTCCGCAGCCTTTGTGCAGACGGTGCTGCGGGCACGCATCTCGGAAGCGCGCAGCCATCACAAGCGCGGTCCGCCTCCTTTCAAGGCCTGATCCACTCCTGTTTCTGGCAGTGGAATTAGTGTGTCTTCTCCTGTCCACTTCGTTCATCTGCCCTGATTGGAGGAGAGCTGTGTATCTACGCAAGCCGAAGCTTACGCCGGTGGTCCTGTTCGTTTTATTTCTTGTGACAATCGGCGCGTCGCAGACCAAAAGCAAGCGGTACAACCTGCGCGGAGAAGTCCTGGGCAAGAACCCGGGAAACTATGAGATCACGGTAAAGCACGCCGACATTCCGGGTTTTATGCCGGCGATGACGATGCCCTTCAAGGTAAAGACCGCGAGAGCGATGGAGGAATTGCAAGCCGGCGATAAGATCGCCGCTGTCGTTGTCGTCAACGGAGACGACTACTGGCTGGAGAATGTCCGCATCACCGACAAGAGCGACCGCACAACCGCGAGGCCCGCCTCGCCGCCGCATCTGCTCGCAGTGGGAGAATCCGTGCCGGATCTTCCGCTGACCAACCAGGAGGGAAAAACCATCCGCTTCCGCGACTTCGCGGGCAAGGCGGTGCTGCTGATGTTCATCTACACGCGGTGTCCCATGCCCGCTTTTTGCCCTCGGCTGAGCAGCCAGTTCGCCAAGATCCATGGCGACCTCAAGAAGACGCCGGACGACTACCGCAAGACGCATCTGTTGACCGTCAGCTTCGACCCCAAATATGACACCGCGCTCGTTCTGCGGAAATACGGCTTGGCTTACCTTGACAACGATGCCTCGGGCTTTGCGCACTGGGATTTCGCCTCTGCCGCGCCCGGTGACTTGCGGCAGCTCGCGGACGCATTCGGGCTGGAGTACTTCGAAGAGGGCAACCAGATCTCGCACACGATGAACATCGTTCTGATCGCACCCGATGGAACCGTGGCCAGGTATTGGGCGACGGAATGGACGGCGGCAGAACTGGAGAAGGCCTTGCGCGAGCAGGCCGCGAAAGCCGCAGCTGGATCTTCGCAGGAAGGAAAACGAAAGAGCCGGCCGTGAGGGACCATTCGAGGGCGATTGTTGGCTTGGGACTTATCGCAGGCGTAGCCCTGCTGGCTGGCTGCTCTTGGCTTGGCGATCGCCTTGCTGATGATAAGAGCCGGGGCCGAGCGCTTTTTGTCGTCCACTGTGCAGATTGCCACCAAACTCCGCACCCTGAGCTGCACAAACAGCCTCCGAAGTTGGAGGGCTTGTTTCAATCGAAGACGTTGCCCAGCGGGGCACCGTCTACAGACGCACAGGTACGCAAGACCATCATCGAAGGCCAGGGTACGATGCCCGCCTTTGACCAGCGCCTGAGTGAGAAAGATGTCGACGACCTGGTCAGGTACCTCCACACCCTGAAGTGAGGCTATTGATGGGGCATCGATTTTAGCTATAATGCGCCGATCGCATGCGCCGGTCTACCGCCATCATGCTGCTGCTGCTAACGCTGGGTGCGTTCTTTGCCCCAGCCGTGCTGGCCACTGCCAACAACCCGCTGCCCGCCTGCTGCCGCGTTGGGGGTCGGCACCATTGCTCGGCGATGACCGCCAGCATGGTCCCAGGTGGGGCCAGGGTTCAGGGGACATCCTGCCCGTACCACAAGCCGTTCGTGTTTTCCGTTTCCGCGACGCCGCCACCCGCGGCCAAGATCGTTGCTCCCGGCGCCACGCATTCTGTCCTCAGGGAGTCTTACTCCGAAGTCTTCGTCTCGCACCGCGAACCAGCACATTCCCAGCGCGGCCCACCGTCAGCCTCCTCGCTGAAGTAGCTGCACCGTTCCATATCTCTACTTCTCTGTGGGGGGAGTCGTATGACATCCAGAAGGATTCTTGTCCTGCTGGCGGTGCTTGCCGCCAGCAGCAGCGCCGGCGCCACCATTTTCGGTTCGGTGCGCGGCATCATTCACGATCCACAACATCGTCCAATCCAAGGCGCCATGGTGATGTTGCGCGCCAGGGCTTCCGATTGGGCGCAGACCACCAACAGCGACGCCAACGGCGAGTTCCAGTTCCAAGCCGTACCCATCGGCGAATACTCGGTCAGCGTGGCCAGCCCCGGATTTGCCCAGACCGTGCAGGACATCGTCGTGGTTGCCGACACTGTGCCGGTAGCGCACTTTCAACTTCAGGTCGCGGGCACAAAAGAGAACGTCACCGTCTCCGGTGCGCCCGAAGTTGCGCCCACCGACACCGTGACGCCTACTACTCTGGTCAGCCGCCTGGAGATTCAGCAGACCCCCGGCGCCGACCGCACCAACAGCCTGGCCATGATCACCGACTACGTGCCCTCCGCCTATGTGACGCACGACATGCTGCACATGCGCGGAGGCCACCAGGTCGACTGGCTGATCGACGGCGTGCCCATCCCCAACACCAACATCGCCAGCAATCTGGGGCCGCAGATTGATCCCAAGGACATCGATTATCTCGAAGTTCTGCGCGGCAGCTACGACGCCGACTATGGCGACCGGACCTACGGAATCTTCAATATCGTGCCGCGCACCGGTTTTGAGCGCGACCGGGAATGTGATCTCGTCATCAGCGGGGGGAACTTCTACCAGACCAACGACCAGATCAGTTGCGGAGGTCACACGCAGCGCTTTGCCTACTATGTGAGCCTGAATGGCAATCGCAGCAACTACGGGCTTCAGACCCCGATTGGGCAGGTTGTTAACGACGCCGAAAACGGCTTCGGTGGATTCGGTTCGTTCATCTTCAATCCCGATTCGCGCAACCAGCTTCGAGTCGTCGGATCGCTGCGGCGGGACTACTACCAGATTCCCATCGACCCTGATCCCAACTCAACGGGGAATCAGGTGTACCCCAGTTATGGCCTGCATGACTCCGAAAGTGAGCCCGATGGCTACGTCACCTTCTCATGGGTTCACACCTTCAATTCCAAAACGATGCTCACGCTTTCTCCCTTCTATCACTACAACAGCGCTAACTACTCCGGCGGCCCCAACGACTTCCCCGTCATATCAAATGTTCGCCAGACGGCCAATTACGGCGGGATGCAGGCCGTCTACAGCCTCAGCTTCTGGAAGAACGACCTCCAGGCTGGGCTGTACGGATTCGCTCAGCACCAGTACAACTACTTCAGCAACACATTCACCGACGGGACTCTACCCGCTTCTTCCGTCGCTTCCATTGGCGTCAACGGAGGGCTTGCCGCCGAGTTCCTCGACGACAAGTTCAAAGTGAACCGCTGGCTGACCTTAATTGCCGGGCTTCGCGTAAGCGAATTCAGGAAGCCATCCGTTCTCGACACCGAGACAACTCCCGCGCAGTGGATCCCTGCGGTTGTGAAGAACGAGGCCGATCCCCGTGTTGGCGGGACCGTGAGAATTCCTCGTCTGAACTGGGTCCTTCGTGCTTTCTACGGCTACTACTACCAGGCCCCGCCGCTGGTGACAGCCACCGGAGCGCTTCTCGACCTGGCCACCAGTCAGAACTTTGCCTTTGCCCCTCTGCAGGGCGAGCGGGACATTGAATGGCAGTTTGGCGTCACAATCCCCTATCGCGGCTGGACCCTGGACGTGGATAATTTTGAAACCCGGGCGAAGAATTGGCTCGATCACAGCAATATCGGAGAATCGAATATCTTCTGGCCGATCACCTGGGATTCAGCCCTGATTCAAGGTTGGGAGCTCACCCTGCGATCGCCCAGCCTGTGGCGGGGCGGCCGGTTTCACCTCGCGTATTCGAACCAGATCGCGCAGGCCAGCGCGCCGATCACGGGAGGCCTGATCTGCCCGCCAGCGACCCCGGACTGCATCCCGCCCGGATTCGCGCCCGTAGACCACGATCAGAGGAACACGCTGAACTTCGGCTACAACACCAGCCTCCCCTGGCACACCTATGCCTCAACCAACGTGTACTACGGCTCGGGATTCACCAACGGCACGCCGGATGCGCAGTATCCCGGGAATTATCTGCCGAGCCACACCACGTTTGATCTGTCTCTTGGAAAAAGCTTCGCCGAGAAATACACCATTTCCGTTACCGCGCTGAACGTGGCCAACCGCCGCGTGCTGCTCGATAACAGTCTTACCTTTGGCGGATTCCACTTTAACGATCCCCGGCAGATCTACGCCCAGATTCGCTACAAGTTCCACTATTAAAAAGGGAGTAGGAAGAAGGGAGTAGGGAGTAGGCCTACTCCCTGCTCTACCATTTTGCGCCCTGACGCGCGCCCGGATTTCGTTTACCATAGGAACACGCATGTACCTCCGACGTCTCGCCCCCACATTGCCATTGGTGCTGTTGAGTGTCGCGGCCACGGCCGCGCCGCGCGATACCCGCGCGCTGCGCCCGCCCAAGGGCGCCCGCGTGGCCATCGTGGTCTTTGAGGACCTGCAGTGTCCCGACTGCGCCCGCGCCAATCCGCTGCTCGAGGAAGCGGCGCGTACCTACAAGATCCCGCTGGTCCGCTACGACTTTCCTCTGCCCATGCACAACTGGTCGTTGCAGGCTGCGATCATGGCGCGATATTTCGACACCAAGTCGCAGAAACTGGGCGACGAGCTGCGCGACGAGCTGTTCAAGCGCCAGGTCGAGATTACGCCCGAAAACCTGCGGCCTTTTGTCGAGAGATTCGCCCAGGGGCACAAGACTTCCCTCCCTTTCGTGATCGATCCCAAGGGTGAGCTGGAGCGCAAAGTCAGGGCCGACTACCAGCTCGGGCAGGCCACCGGTATCCAGCACACGCCCACCATCTACGTGGTCTCGAACAGCACCACTGGCCAGCCATTCGTCGAAGTCGTAGACCGGACCAAGCTCTACCAGTTGATCGACGATATGCTGGAGCAGGCCGGCCCGGCGATGCCGGCGACCACCACGCGCGCCAGGAAGGAATGACTTTCAGTCAGGACCGCGCACAACAGTTGCTCGTGGATTACCTGAAGCACACCGCGGAGAACGGCCGCGAGATTCTGGGAAAGGCCGTCTGACGCGCGTTTACATCCAACAGCAAGGCGGCTTCACGCCGCGGTCTGGGCGCCTGAATTGATTTTGCGCAGCGCCTCGAAGATCTCGTCAATGTCTGGCACCTGGTCCAGGCGGTACTGCTGCACCCAGGCGATCTTTCCCGTCTTGTCAACGATGACGATCGTCCGCTCGCTGATGCCGGGCAGGGGTGGCCCCTCGCGCAGCAGTCCGTACTGCTGGATGACCCCGGCGTGCGGGTAGAAATCGCTGCACAGGGGATAGTTCAGCAAGCCGATGTCTTTTTTCTGCCAGGCGATGTGGCTGAATATGGAATCCACGCTGATGCCCACGACCTGGCCATCAAGGCCGGCGAACTGGTCACGCTCCACCGCGTACGCCGGCATCTGCGCCGATCAGGTCGGGCTCCAATTCAGCACGTAGAACGCCAGCACTACGTTCTTGCCGCGCAGGTCGCTGAGCTTAAACTTCTGCCGTTTGTCGCCAACCACCGCCGCTAGCTCGAAATCCGGCGCCAGGTCCCCCACCTTGACCGCTGGCATGTAGCCTCCCCGCAAAGGAAAGTAGTTATTCTAGTCGGCACTTCCAGCACCGGCAAGTTACAGCGCGATGAATTCGCGAAGGCAGAAACTGCCCGCCGCGGATTCACGGATAGGCGCGGATCCAAGCTTTCGCTGAGTGCTACTGTTTCCCCGCCAACTGCCTCAGAACGTACTGCAAGATCCCGCCGTGCTCGTAATAGAGCGCTTCCTGCGGCGTGTCGATGCGCACGGTCACCGCGAACTCGATCACGTTTCCGTCGGCGCGCTTGGCGCGGACCTTCAACTGCCGTCCGCCCGAGAAATTGCTCTCCAGCATCTTCTTGAGGCCGGGGACCTCGTACGTCTCCTCGCCCGAGAGCCCGAGCGAATCGGCGCTGTCGCCCTCCTTGAACTGCAGCGGGACGATGCCCATGCCCACCAGATTCGAGCGGTGAATGCGCTCGTAACTTTCCGCAATCACCGCGCGGATGCCCAGCAGGCACGGCCCCTTGGCCGCCCAGTCGCGCGACGATCCGGAGCCGTACTCCTTGCCCGCCAGCACCAGCAGCGGCACGCCTTCCTTCTTATATTTTTCCGACGCCTCGAAGACCGTCATGCCTTCGCCGTCGGGCAGGTGGCGCGTCCAGCCCCCCTCGGTGCCGGGCGCGAGCTGGTTGCGCAGGCGGACATTGGCGAACGTGCCGCGCACCATCACCTCGTGGTTGCCGCGGCGCGAGCCGTAGGAGTTGAAGTCCTTCACGTCCACGCCGTGCCCGATCAGGTATTTTCCGGCCGGACTGTCGGGCTTGATCGAGCCCGCGGGCGAGATGTGGTCGGTGGTGATCGAGTGGCCGAGCTTCAGGAGCACGCGCGCACCCTTGATGTCCGCGACCGCCGGCGGCTTCGCCGGCATGCCCACGAAGTACGGCGGGTGCTTGACGTAGGTGGACTTCTTGTCCCAGGCGAAGGTTTCGCCCTTGGGGACCTTCAGCGAGCGCCAGCGTTCGTCGCCATCGAACACGCCGGCGTAACTCTTCTGGAACATGCTGGACTGGATGGACCGCTGGATTGTCTCGACAACTTCCTTCTGCGTCGGCCAGATATCGCGGAGATAGACCGGCTTGCCGTCCTTGCCGGTGCCCAGTGCGTCCTTGCTCAGGTCGATGTCAATGCGTCCGGCGAGCGCGAAGGCCACCACCAGTGGCGGCGACATCAGGTAATTCGCGCGCACGTCAGGATTGATTCGCCCTTCGAAATTGCGGTTGCCGGAGAGCACCGATACCGCGACCAGATCTTTGTCCTGAATCTCGCGCGAGATCTCCGAAGGCAGCGGGCCGGAGTTGCCGATGCACGTGGTGCAGCCGTAGCCCACCAGGTTGAACTTCAGCTTGTCAAGGTACGGTATCAGACCAGCGGCGGTGAGGTACTCGGTGACGACCTTGGAGCCCGGCGCGAGCGACGTCTTCACCCACGGCTTGGTCGCGAGCCCCTTCTCGACAGCCTTCTTCGCCAGCAGGCCGGCGGCGACCAGCACCGAGGGATTCGACGTGTTCGTGCAGCTCGTGATCGCGGCGATCACCACAGAGCCATCGGCCAGGTGTCCGTTGCCGCCGGCGGCGTGCGCCTTCGCGCCTGGCTTCTGCAGCGTGGGCAGCGCCTGCGCGAACGAGGTGCCGGCGGCTGAGAGCGTCACGCGGTCCTGCGGACGCTTGGGACCGGCGATGCTCGGTTCGACCTTCGAGAGATCGAGCTCAAGATTGTCCGAGTAGATCGCCTCGGGCAGCGGGCCGGAGTTGCCGATGCACGTGGTGCAGCCGTAGCCGACGAGGTTGAAGCCGAGCTTCTCCAGGTACGGGGTGAGCCCGGCGCGCTCGTAGTAGTCCATGACCACCTTGGAGCCCGGCGCGAGGGTGGTCTTCACCCATGGCTTGCGCTCCAGCCCGGCCTCGACCGCCTTCTTGGCCAGCAGCGCGGCGCCGACCATCACCGACGGGTTGGAGGT
>Ga0187777_10000333_pt1 | contig 34439 bp, 31 predicted proteins | sample 1015_Q2_SP5_10_M_FD_132416 | JGI IMG/M metagenome (GOLD analysis project Ga0187777, IMG submission 132416) | Tropical peat soil microbial communities from peatlands in Department of Meta, Colombia - 1015_Q2_SP5_10_MG | ecosystem: Environmental > Terrestrial > Soil > Wetlands > Peat | place... | reverse complement strand
CTGCCAGAGATCGAGTAGGCTCACCCGGCTCCCACAGCCGATGTTGCACACCTCTCCGAACGCGGGCGGCCCGGCAGCGCACGCCTGCAAGTTCGCGCGCACGACATTCGCGACGAAGGTGAAGTCGCGCGTCTGCCGGCCATCGCCAAAGATAGTCGGCGGCTCGCCGGTGAGAGCGGCCACCAAGAACTTCGGCACCACTGCCGCGTACTGCGATGCCGGATCCTGACGCGGGCCGAAGACGTTGAAGTAGCGGAGCGATACGGTGGGGAGGCCGTACGAGGCGTGGAAGGCCCGGCAGTAGTGCTCGCCGGTGAGCTTCGCTGCAGCGTACGGGGAGCGCGGCCGAGCCAGCATGGTCTCCCGTTTCGGGAGCTCCGGCGTGTCGCCGTAGGCCGACGACGACGCCGCGTACACGAACCGCGCGACCTTCGCGTTCCGCGCCGCGACGAGGAGGTTGAGCGTGCCGCTGGCACAGACCGCGTGCGTCGCCTCCGGGTCCTTGACCGAGCGTGGGACCGAGGGAAGCGCCGCCTGGTGAAGAACGAAGTCCACTCCCCGCATCGCGCGCGCGCAGATGCCTGGGTCGACGATGCTGCCCTCGACGAGAGCGATCCTTCTCGACCACGGAACCAGCGTCTCACGCTTGCCGGTGGAGAAGTCGTCGAGCACGACCACCTCTTCGCCGGTGCCGACCAGGTATTCGACGAGGTGCGAGCCGATGAATCCGGCGCCGCCGGTGACCAGATAGCGCATGGAAAGGAAATTGTACGGTCCGGGTGGGACGGCGTAGACGAGGCGCGAAGAATCGGGGGTGGGTCGAGGGAACGGCCGGCAACCCAGCGGCGCCGGCCGTGTCTTCCTCTTACGACGTGGAGAACGCCCGAGTCACTCCACGGTCACCGACTTGGCGAGGTTGCGCGGCTGATCGACGTTCGCGCCGCGCTTGACCGCGATGTAGTAGGCGAGTAGCTGGAGCGGGACTGAGGCGAGGATTGGCGTCAGCATGTCTATCGTCTCCGGCACGCGGAACTCGTAGTTCAGCTTCCCCGCAAGCGCCGGCTCCTCGCGGCTCGTGATGCCGATGACGCAGCCGCCGCGCGCCTTCACCTCCTGAATGTTCGACACGATCTTGTCGAACACCGAGTCGTGCGGCGCGATGAACACTACCGGCATATTCTCGTCGATCAGCGCGATCGGACCGTGCTTCATCTCAGCGGCCGGGTAGCCCTCGGCGTGGATGTAACTGATCTCCTTGAGCTTCAGCGCCCCCTCCAGCGCGGCCGGGAAGTTGTAGCCGCGGCCGAGGTAGAGGAAGTTCGTCGCATCCTTGAACCGCTCCGCCAACTCCTCCACCTCGTCGGCGCGCTCCAGGATGTTGGTGATCTGCATCGGCAGACAGTGCATCGCCTCGGCGATGCGGCGTCCGTCGGCCTCCGGAAGGCCGCGTAGGCGCGCCAGACGCAGCGTGAAGAGCGCGAGCGCGGTCACCTGGCTGGTGAACGCCTTGGTCGACGCCACTCCGATCTCCGGACCGGCGTGGATGTAGACGCCGCCGTCGGACTCGCGGGCGATGGTCGACCCGACGACGTTCACGATCCCCAGCGCGCGGGCACCGCGGCGTTTCGCCTCACGCATCGCCGCCAGCGTGTCAGCCGTTTCGCCCGACTGCGAGATGACGATGCAGAGAGTCTTCGGCCCGACCACCGGATTGCGGTAGCGGAACTCCGACGCGTACTCGACCTCGACGGGAATCCGCGCCAGCTCCTCGAGCATGAACTCGCCGATCAATGCCGAGTGCCAGCTCGTCCCGCAGGCGGTGATGATGATGTTGTCGATCTCGAGAAGCTGCTCCGGCGTGAGATTGAGGCCCCCCAGCCGCGCCGTCCCCTCGTCCACCAGGAGCCGGCCCCGCATCGTGTTCTCGATCGTCGTCGGCTGCTCGAAGATCTCCTTGAGCATGAAGTGCGCGAAGCCGCCGCGCTCGATCTGGTCGAGGTCCCAGTCGATCTTGCTCACCTCGTGCGCCTTCGGCGCCGCCTGCATGTCGATGATGCTGTAGCCCGTCGGCTCGAGAACGGCCAGATCGCCATCCTCGAGGTAGACTACTTCTCGCGTCTGAGCGAGAATCGCCGAGGCATCGCTGGCCACGAAGTACTCCCCGTCGCCGAGCCCGATCAGGAGAGGACTCCCCTTGCGAGCGGCCACCACCTTCTCCGGATCGCGGCTCGAGACGACGGCGATGCCGTAGGTCCCTTCCACCTTGCGAAGCGCCTCCAGCACAGCGTTCTCGAGGTTGTCGTCGTAGAACTCCTCCACCAGGTGGGCCAGCACCTCGGTGTCGGTCTCGGAGCGGAAGGTGTGGCCGAGGTCCTCGAGTGCCTGACGGAGCGCGCTGCCGTTCTCGATGATGCCGTTGTGGACGACGGCGATCGAGTCGTCGCACGACATCTGCGGATGCGCATTGCAGAAATTCGGCGCGCCGTGCGTCGCCCACCGCGTGTGTGCGATCCCCACCGAGCCGTTGATCGGCTCGGCGGCGATCAGCGACTCGAGCTGCGAGATCTTCCCCGCCGCCTTGCGAGTCTCCACGCCACGCCCATTCATGATCGCAACGCCCGCGGAGTCGTAGCCGCGGTACTCCAGCCGCTTCAGGCCCTCAATCAGGATGGGTGACGCGATCCGCGGTCCGACGTACCCGATAATTCCGCACATGTCCTAAGCTCGATCGAAAAAGAGTTTGTCAGCGCAGTGCTTCTAGAGGGACGCGCGACCGCTCGACCAATTCTCGCGCACCCTCATCCGTCGGTGCTTCGGCGATCACCCGGACGATCGGTTCTGTCCCCGACGGCCGAACATGTACCCACCGGTCGACCCAGGACAGACGCAGGCCGTCTTGCAGGTCCGCCTCGGCGTCCGGGAAGCCCTGACGCAGCGAATCGTACACCGAGTCGAGCGAGGCGTTCGGGCGGTGGAGCTTGTCCTTGACGATCCGGTACTGACGGTAGCGACCGACCACCTGCGAGAGAGGCTCGCTGTCTTCGAGCATCATCTGGAGCAGAATGGCCACGGCCACCGGCGCGTCGCGCCCGAGATGCAGCTCCGAGAGGATGACCCCGCCGTTCCCCTCCCCGCCGACCGCCGCACCCTCCTCACGCATGCGGAGTGCCACATTCACCTCCCCGACCGGTGCCCGAAGGGCCGTTGTCCCCGCCTCCGCTGCCATGTCATCGACGATTCGGCTGGTGGAGAGGTTCGTCACCACTGGCCCCGGACGATGCCGTAGCACGAGTCGGACCGCCAAGGCGAGCGTCCAATCCTCTCCGATCGCCCGCCCCCTGTCCGAGACGAGCGCCAGACGATCTACGTCGGGATCGGTGGCAAACCCCACGTCAGCGCCACGAGAGACGACGAGCCGCTCGAGCTCCCCGAGGTTCTCGGCCACCGGCTCGGGCGGCCTCGGAAAGCGTCCGTCAGCCTCGAGGTTGATCGCCGTGACTAAACACCCGAGTCGCGCGAGAAGTGCCGGGAGAATCACTCCACCCGCCCCCCGAACACAGTCCAACGCCACCTTGAACCGGCGCGCGCGGATTCTCTCGACATCGACGAAGGGAAGTGCGAGCACCCGCTGAATGTGCCGCTCGACGGCGTTGGGATCCTCCTCGACGCTGCCGAGCTTGTCCCACGATGCGCGCGGGATGACTCCGTCGACCACGCGACGCATGCGCGCCCCCTCCTCAGCATCCAGAAAGAGGCCGGAAGGAGCAATGAACTTCAGCGCGTTCCACTCGATCGGGTTATGGCTGGCGGTGATCGCCAAGCCACCGGCCGCGTGATGGTGCTCGACCGCGAGCTGAATGGTCGGGGTGGGGGCGAGCCCCACGTCGATGACGTCGCAGCCGACCGACTGAAGTGCGGCAACTGTCGCACGATGAAACATCGGTCCCGACACACGTGAGTCGCGCCCGACCACGATGTGGCGCGACTTCCCCTCCTCTGCCGCCCACGCACCGAAGCCTGCTGCGAAGCGTCCTACCACCTCAGGGGTCAGCGCCTCCCCCACGCGACCCCGCACACCGGAGACACTTACCATCAACCCCTCGTACACGCTCCCTCCGTCGGAAGTCCCGAAAAGCTACCACACCCTACAACACAATCAAGCACACAAAACGTTACTGGAACCGCATTTGGAGCGTTTGTACAGTGACGGCATTCCCCTGCCTGGCTGACACGAACATCGATCCCACTAACCGCCAGCCGTGTCGCTTCGATCCCAAGTCTCGGAACTGCCATATCGCTGGAAGATGGCGCTGATCAGCGCCATTGGAGTTCTCGCGACCCTACTCCTCGTTCTCACGCCGGTGTATGTCGCCGGTCGTGCGAGGCTGGTCGCTCTCCACGCCGAGCGCCTGGCGGCGATTGCCTCGAGCGCAGCGGTGGCCATCCCGGCCGACTCGCTCGACATCATTGCCTCCCCCGCGGGACAGAACTCCGCCGCATTCGTCAGCTCTCGCCGCGTTCTGGAGCGCATGTGGAGGGCCAACGGAGGCGACACCCGCGAGCTGACCAACGGAATCGCCGTCGTCCGTCAGCAGGGTCCAGTCTATCGCTATCTCGTCCACTCGTCGTGGAACGCCGGTCAGCCACAGTACAGCCGCGTGTGGACGCCACCGGCGGGCCTGTCGGAGCGGATGGAGGCCGGGCACGGCGGTACGACGGCGGTCTACGAGAGCGAGGATGGACCGGCCCTGACCGCCGCTGTGCCCGTCGTTCGAAGCGACGGAAGCGCGGCAGGCTTCGTCGTGGCCACACTCGATGCCAACGGCTTCCTATCCGACCTCCGACGGGAATTGAGCCGGATCGCGTGGATCCCCGTGCTGCTCATGTTCCTGGCTCTAGTGGTGTCGCTCTATGTCGCGCGGCGGATGACTCACGGGATCGAGCAGGTCGCCGCTCACGCGGAGACCGTTGCTCGCGGCAACCTCCGCCAGCAACTCGGCTACTCCTCGGGGGACGAGATCGGTGCCCTCGCCAGCTCATTCCGCACCATGACCACAGGACTGCGCGATCTTCTGCGTGATGTCGAATCGGGAGCGAGCGAGGTCGCCGCGACGGCCGACCAACTGGCCGCCGGCGCTCAACAGATGAGCGCCTCGACCGAGCAGGTGGCGGGCGCCGCGCAGTCGATAGCCTCGTCCGTGTCGCAGCAGACCACCGGAATCCAGAACATCGTCACGATCTCGAGTCGCGTCGCGGTGCGCGCCCAGGAAGTATCGGCATACGCGCAGCGCGCGCAGAGCACGGCCGACGCCGTCACCGAATCCGCCAAGCGCGCGGCACAGGCGGCGGAACACGGGCTTCAGAGCATGGCGCAGATCGCGGCCGTGACCAGCGAGGCGCTCCCCGCCGTCTCGGACCTCGGCGACAAGTCGCTCCGCATCGGCCAGATCACCGACGCCATCGCCGGCATCGCCCGCCAGACGAACCTTCTCGCCCTCAACGCGGCCATCGAGGCGGCGCGCGCAGGGGAGCACGGGCGTGGCTTCGCCGTCGTGGCAGAGGAGGTGCGGAAGCTTGCCCGTGAGAGCTCGCGCGCCCTCGACACCATCCGCGCCCTCGCCACCGAAATTCAGAAGGTCTCCGAGCGGATGACCGAGCGCATCAATGACGTCAGCGCCAGCGTCGGCGCCGGTGAAGCCGTCATCCGGTCGTCCACCGGAGCCTTCACCCTCATCGCCCAAGAGATCGAGGGGAGTCGAAGCGCGGTCGGACGCATCGTCGAATCCGCTGTCGCTCAGCACAAAGAGGCCGAGTCGCTCGCCAGGGAGATCGAGTCCGTCGCCGTGGTGGCCGAACAGAACGCCTCGACGTCTCAGCAGGTGAGCGCCGTCGTCCAGGAGCAGACCTCGGCGATGATGCACGTGACGGAGTCGAGCCAGCACCTGGCCGACATCGCGACGCGCCTCAAGGGAGCAATGACGAGGTTCGAGCTGTAGGTCGACCGAAGGGGGCGGGAGCGGCGCCCAGCGTTCCGCGTCCCGTATCGAGTCGACTATCTTCCCCCCATGACTCGAATCTTCGACGACGACCTTCAGCACGGGATCGGGACCCGCGCCATCCACGCGGGGCAGAGGCCGGAGCCGCTCGCCGGTGCGATCATGACGCCCGTGTATCTCACCTCCACGTACGTTCAGGAGGGGATCGGGGAGAACAAGGGCTACGAGTACGCCCGGAGCCGCAACCCCACTCGTGAGGCACTCGAGCGGAATGTCGCCGCGCTCGAGACCGGGCGGCACGGCTTCGCCTTCGCCAGCGGGACGGCGTGCATCGACTCGATCATGAAGCTCTTCCGGTCGGGCGACCACATCATCTGCGCCGAGAACGTGTATGGCGGAACCTTCCGTCTCTTCGACCGGCTCCTCCAGAACTACGGTCTCCGCTTCAGCTTCGTCGACACCCGCGAGACGGAGAACATCGCCAGAGCCCTCACCGACAAGACGGTGGCGGTGCTCGTCGAGACGCCGACGAATCCGTTGATGCGAATCACCGACATCGCGCGCGCGGCGGCAGTGGCGCACGAGGCCGGCGCGCTTCTCATCGTCGACAACACCTTCGCGACTCCGGTCTTCCAGCGCCCCTTCCAACTCGGGGCCGACATCGTCGTTCACTCCACGACGAAGTACCTGAATGGGCACAGCGACATGATCGGCGGGATGGCCGTGCTCCGCGATGACGAGCTGGCCACGCGGCTTGGCTTCATCCAGAATGCGGCGGGCGCTGTTCCGGGACCGTTCGACTGCTGGCTCGCCCTTCGCGGGACGAAGACTCTGCACCTGAGGATGGCGAAGCATGACGCCAACGGCCGGGAGATCGCCCGGTGGCTCGTCGAGCGATTCGGATCCGACCGGGTCGTTTATCCGGGGCTACCCAGCCACCCCCAGCACGAGCTGGCACGCTGCCAGATGGCGGGTTTCGGAGGGATGATCACGATCGACGTCGGGACGCGGGAGCGGGCCGACACCCTACTACGGCGCGTTCGAATCTTTTCGCTCGCGGAATCGTTGGGAGGAGTCGAGAGCCTGATCAGCCACCCCGCCAGCATGACCCACGCGTCGGTGCCGCCAGAGCGGCGCGCCGCGCTGGGCATCACCGAAGGAATGGTCCGGCTCTCCTGCGGTGTAGAAGATGTCGGCGACCTGCTCGGAGACCTCGAGCAGGCGACGACCGGACTCTGACCAGGAGGGCGCGATGCCCGAGCGCAAGATCCTCACAAACATCTCGTCCACGGCCTGGGAGCATCCGGCCGACAAGGCAGCGCTACAAACGTTGCGCTCGATCCCGGGCTTCGACGAGCTCGTTCGCAAGGTGATGGGGTTCCTCGGCGAGCGCGGCGTGCGCCTCTTCTTCACGGCCAACGCCGTACGCGTCGGCCCGCGGCAGCGCCCCAAGCTGGATGGCCTCTACACCGATGTGCTTCGCACCCTCGATTGGCAGGAGCGTCCCGAGCTCTTCATCTCGCAGACACCGGTCGCCAACGCCATGGCCGTAGGATTCCAGCGCCCGTTCATCGTCCTCAACAGCGGAGCGCTGGGGATTCTGGACCAGGAGGAGCGGCGCGTCCTGCTAGGGCACGAGCTCGGCCACATCATGAGCGGCCACGCGACCTACACGACGATCGCGCTCATCATTCTCAGGATCGGGATGTCGAACATCCCCGGACTTGGATTGATCACCCTGCCGATCCAACTGGCACTCCTCGAGTGGTACCGCAAAGCCGAGTTCTCCGCAGACCGCGCCGGCCTTCTCGCCTCGCAGGACCCACTCGCCACAATGCGCATGTACCTCAAGTTCGCCGGTGGGAACGCGACCGACGACGAGTCGAGCCTGGACGAGTTCATGGTTCAGGCATCGGAGTACGAGACGGGCGGGAATGCCCTCGACGGGCTTTTCAAGCTGCTCAACGTAGCGTTCGCCACGCATCCGTTCAGCACCGTGCGAGCCGCGGAGCTGCAGCGCTGGATCAAGAATGGGGAGTACGATCGCATCGTCGGCGGCGAGTATCCGCGCCGCGGCGAGGACGACCAGCGTCCGCTCTCGGAGGACTACGCCGCCGCCGCGAGTTATTACGGGGAGCAGACCAAGGGCGCGATGGATCAGGTCACGGACGTGTGGAACCGAGCGCGTGACGCGTTCTCCGGTGCCTTTCGCGGACCAGGGCGCACGGGGGACACCGGCACCGGCGGAGGGAGCGACAGCACGACATGAAGGTCCTGATCGTGGGCGGAGGCGGGCGCGAGCACGCACTCGCCTGGAAGCTCGCGCGCGAAGCACCCTCCCTCGCGATCATCGCAGCACCCGGAAACCCCGGCATCGCCTCCCTGGCGCGCTGCCATCCGGTCCCGGCGACCGACATCCCGGGCCTCACGCGCTTGGCGCAGGTGGAGGGTGTCGACCTGGTCGTGATTGGACCGGAGGCGCCGCTCGCCGCCGGACTCGCTGACGCGCTTCGTGCCGCAGGTATAGCGGCGTTCGGACCGTCCGCGGCTGCGGCGCGCATCGAATCGTCGAAGAGCTTCGCCAAGCGCGTGATGCGCGGAGCCGGAGTGCCGACGGCGCGCGCCGAGAGCTTCTCGGATGCGAAGGCTGCCAAGAGCGCGGCGCGCAGGCTCGGGGCGCCGCTGGTAGTGAAAGCGAGCGGGCTCGCCTCCGGCAAAGGGGTGATCGTCTGCCAGACGGTCGAAGAGGTGGAGCGTGCGATCGACCTCATGCTTCGCGAGCGGACCTTCGGCGCCGCGGGTGCTGAGATCCTCCTCGAGGAGTTCATGGAAGGAGAGGAGCTCTCGCTCTTCGTGGTGACGAACGGCGTGGATGCGGTCCCGATGCTGGCGGTTCAGGACCACAAGCGGCTTCTCGATGGCGACCGCGGCCCGAACACCGGCGGCATGGGAGCGTACGCACCGGTGTCGCTGGCCACGCCCGCGCTGGTATCGGAGATCGTCGAGCGGATCGTGCGCCCGACGCTTGGCGGCCTGCGAGAGACCGGGTCGCCATTTTCCGGACTTCTCTACACGGGGCTCATGGTGGGCGCTGCCGGGCCGCGAGTGGTCGAGTTCAACTGCCGCTTCGGCGACCCGGAGACGCAGGCGCTCCTCCCGCTCATGGAGAGCGATCTCCTGCCGCTTCTTCTCGCGTCGGCGCGCGGTGAGCCCCTCGCCCACCACACGATCCGCTGGCGTGAGGCGGCTGCGGTCACCACCGTCGTCTCGTCGCGGGGCTATCCGGAATCTCCGCAGCTGGGCGACCGGATCACGCTCCCGGCGCGGGCCGCGGATGGCGGTGTGGAGATCTTCCACGCCGGCACGGCGCGGGACTCGTCAGGCGAGCTGATAACCGCCGGTGGACGGGTGTTCGCTGTCACAGCGGTGCGCGCGGAGATCGCCGATGCCCAGCGCGCCAGCGCCGCCGCCGCCGGCGCCATCCAGTTCGCCGGGCGACACTTCCGCACCGACATCGCTTGGCGCGAGCTGGATCGCCATGCCGGAGCTTCCAGAGACTGAGACGATCGCCCGCGATCTCCATCGTGAGATCGCCGGGGCCACGATCAGACGGGTCACCGTCACGCGCCCGGATGTGCTGCGCGTTGTCACGGCGGCCACGCTCGCCCGGCGCGTGAAGGGAGCGCGGATCGCCGCCTGCCGGCGACGCGCGAAGCTGGTGCTCCTCGAGCTGTCGACGGGTGACCGGCTGGTCGTGCAGCCCCGCTTCACCGGCGCGCTTCTCCTCGATGCCGGCGAATTGAGCTCGGAGGAACGTGCATACTCCACCGTCGCCTTCGCCCTCGCCGACGGGCGCGTGCTTCACTATCGGGACATCCGCCGGTTGGGGACGGTCGCCCTAATGTCGCCGACGCGTTGGAAGGCGTATTCCTCGGCGCTGGGGGCCGAACCGCTTGACCCTGAATTCACGGCCACGTATCTATCGGGCCTTCTTCGGGGGTCGAGACAGGCGGTGAAAAGGTTCCTGATGGACCAGCGACGGATCGCGGGGGTGGGGAACATCTACGCCAACGAGGCCCTCTGGCGGGCCCGCATCGACCCCTCCAGGCCCGCCAATCGCATCGGGCCAGAGGAGGCCTCCGCTCTCCAGCGCTCCCTGACGGCGGTCCTCCGCGAGTCGATCCAGGCCCGAGGGACGAGCTTCCGGGACTATCGGGACCCCTCGGGGGCGCGGGGAGGGTTCCTGGAGCACCTTCAGGCCTACGGGAGGGCCGGAGCGCCCTGTCAGCGCTGCGGTGCTCGCCTCATCGGCACCGACGCCATCGACGGGCGCTCGACGGTGTTCTGCGCCCGGTGCCAGGGCTGAGGATGAGGCGGCGTGCACGGCCGCCCACGCCTGAAGCGCAGCTGGCCGCGCTGCGCGCCCACATTCGAAGCACCTGCGAGAATCGACCCGGCGTCTACCGGATGCTCGCCGACGATGGCGAGGTGCTCTACGTCGGGAAGTCGAAGCGTGTTCGTTCTCGCCTTCTGAGCTACTTCCGTTGCGAGTTCCCGGCCGAGAAGGGAGCACGAATCGTTCGTGAGGCGCGGTCGGTGGAGTGGGAGTATGTCCCGAGCGAATTCGCCGCCTTGCTCCAGGAGATGCATCTGATCAAGCGCCTCCGCCCGCGCTTCAACGTGGCGATGAAGCGTGACGGGCGAAATCTGGCGTTCATCAAGCTCGTACGGGGCGCGGCACCCAAGCTGCTCGTCGTTCGCACGGCGGCCGACGACAGCGCGACCTACTACGGCCCGTTTCACGGAGCGCAGCGGGTGGGAGAGTCGCTGAGGGAGCTGAGCGATGTGCTGGGACTCCGCGATTGCGCGCTCGACCAGCCGATGCACTTCGCCGATCAGCGGGAGCTGTTCACGATCTTCCCGCGCACGCCGGGGTGCATCCGGCTCGAGGTGCGGAAGTGCCTCGGTCCGTGCGCCGGCGGCTGCACGGAAAGAGAGTACGCCTCACGAGTGACGCTGGCCCGAGCCTTTCTCGACGGCTGGGACGACGGGCCGATCGATACCCTCCGCTCGGAGATGCATCGCGCCTCGGAGGACCTCGCCTTCGAGCGCGCGGCGAGCCTGCGCGACAAGGTGCAGCGGCTCGAAGGGCTGCGCGCGCAATTCGCCCGCCTCCGCTTCGCCCTCGACACGCTCAGCTTCGTCTACACGGTGCCGGGGTGGTCGGGCGACGATCGCGTGTATCTCATTCGTCGGGGGCGCGTGCGGGCCGAGGATGTGCCGCCGACCGCACCACGCGACCGGCGGCGGCTCGATCGGCTTCGCGATGCCGTCTTCGGAAGGACCGAGCGCGAGAGCTCGCAGGTGCCGTGGCACGAGATCGACGAGCTCCTGCTCGTGAGCTCCTGGTTCCGGCGCAACCCGGACGAGATGGCGCGCACCGAAGCGGTCTAGCGCCGCTGCGACCTCGAGGTCGCGCGCACCTCACCGCCTCAATAATAGATGTTTGTCGGGGGTGTCTTGGCGGTGCTCGTGGCCGGCGCAGTGGTGGCGGGAGGCGTCTTGGGCGCCGCCGGAGCCGCCGGCGCGGCAGGTGTCTTGGGGGCAGTCGTCGGAGAGGTTGCTGGAGTCGCAGGCGCGGGGGCCGCAGGGGCTGCGGCCGGTGCCGGCGGCGCGATCGCAGCGGGTGCCTCGGTCGAGTCCACGCGCTGCGGGGGCCGCGACGTGATCGTCTCCGGAAGCGGCGGCGGCCGGAACTCCATGCGTCGCTCCACCACATCCGGCATTCTCGCCCCGTCGATCTCCGCTGGGACGAACCGCCAGGCGCGCAGCGCATCGACGATCACGGGTGGAATCGCGTCGTCCGTCCAATCGAGCATCTTGATCGTCGCCGTGTCGACTCGTCCGGCCGTGTCCACCACGAACTTCGCCACCGCCCATCCATCCCGCCGCGAGTCGAGCATGTCCTTCGGGTACGCCGGCGGCGGATTGTCCGGATAGGCCGCGCTGGCGCATGCCGTGTGGGTCTCGAGGAATCCCGTGCCGTCGGCGTGGTAGCCGAACGTCACGAGGAGCGGGAGCGAGTCGGGCATGGCGAGGGGAACGGGGAGCGCGAAGGGATCCGTCGCCAGGATCGTCACCGCGCTCAGCGCCGCAGCGTTGAAGTTCAGGTCCTCGGAGCGCCCGACCTGGGTCACGTGCGTGACCGCGCCGTCGCTCATCAGCATCGCGGCGAACACCGCGTAGCGTGGTTCGACCGTCGCCAGCCAGAGACGGCGCGCCATCGTCAGGCGGAGCCGCTCCAGGTAGGAGATCCCCAGCGAGCCGACGGAGCGGCTGTCGAGCGTGCGGATGGAGACGCCTTCCATCTGCCGCGATTCGCAGCTGCGCGTGATCGTCGTCCCGTTCGGAAGCACGACCTGAGTAGATGGCGGGGTCGGCGTGCCGACCGACGTCGGCGCGGGAGCAGTCGAGGGCTGAACCGTTCCCGCGGGCTGTTGGACGCCCACGGTTTGCGCGGCGGACACGATCGGGTTGGATGCCAGGGCGAGCAAGAGCATCGCTCGTCGCATGAGTCCTCTCCTGTGCTGCGGTTACGCCTCGAGTGGGAGGATCTCCGCCTCCGCCAGGCTTCCGGCGACGGTGAGCCGGGCGACGCTCGGCTCGAGGTCGAACCGACGCGGTCCGGCAGCCCCTGGATTTACGACGAGCCGCCCCCCAGAACGGGTCACGAGCGGCCGATGCGTGTGTCCATAGACGATGACGTCGGCCGAATAGCTCGCGAGAAGCGCATCGGGCTTCGGGCTGCCCAATTCGTGCCCATGGCTGACATGTATCGTTACAGCGCCGACACGAATCAGGATCTCCGCCTGGAGACGCGGGTTGTCGGGAGCGTCCGTGTTCCCGAAGACGGCGCGAACCGGAGCGATCGCCGCCAGCTCGTCGAGGATCTCGTCGCCGCCGACGTCGCCGGCGTGCAAAATCAGCACGACGCCCTCCAGCGCCTGAAAGACGCTGGGGCGCAGGAGGCCGTGCGTATCGGAGATCAGCCCGACGACTGCCGTTCGCCCCGCGTCAGGCACGCGGTCGATCGCCCGCCCATCGCCGCGCGAGCCTGTGCTCGATGCCGAGATGGTCGAGCACCCGCGCCACGACGAAGTCGGCCAGCTGCTCGACGGTCCTCGGCGCGTGGTAGAACCCCGGCGCCGCCGGGAGCACGATGGCCCCTGCCCTCGACAGGGTGAGCATGTTCTCGAGGTGGATCGTGCTGAGCGGCGTCTCTCGCGGGACGAGGATGAGCGCGCGTCTCTCCTTCAGGATGACGTCGGCCGAGCGCTCGACCAAGGATCGCGAGCTTCCGTGAGCGATCGCCGACAGCGTTCCCATCGAGCAGGGGCAGATGACCATCCCGCGGGTGCGCGCCGATCCGGAAGCGGGAGCGGCCCCACGGTCGGAGTCCTCGAACGGTGTGACGAGGCCGCGCCACGCCGCGCCGCCCGTCTCCCTGCGCAACGATTCCATCGAGTCGATGCCGACTTCATGGGCGAGGAGGCGCCACCCGTGCGACGAGACGATGAGCCACGTCGGCTGCTTGGCGCGCACGAGTTGCTCGAGAAGCCGGACGCCGTACAAGGCGCCGGACGCCCCCGTGATCGCCATCACGACAGGGAGGCGCGCGGTCATGGGTCTGGGATGCCTAGCGATGGCCACATGGCGTTCACCCGCCGCTTCGTCACGTCGTCCATGAGAATCAGTGGGGGCCAGGGGCGATCGAATCCCTCCTCGGGCCACTTGGTCGTCGCGTCGATCCCCATCTTCGACCCGTAGGTGAACGCGCGGCTGGAGTGATCGAGCACGTCGATCGGACCCATGGTGAATCGTGCATCGCGCTGGGGGTCGATGTTGTTCAGCGCCACCCACCACGCCTCGGCCGGATCCTGGACGTTCACCCACTTGTCCACGATCACCAGCAGCTTGGCCAGCGCCATGAGACCCTGCCCCCAGAGGGCGTTCATCACCTTGTACGCCTGGCCGGGAAACTGCTTGTCGATCGACACGAAGACGAGATTGTGAAAGATCCCTTCCGCCGGCATGTGCAAGTCCACGATCTCCGGGATGGTGAGCCGGAGGAGCGGGAGAAAGATCCGCTCGGTCGCATGACCGAGGTAGTAGTCCTCCATCGGCGGGCGGCCGACGATCGTCGTCGCGTAGACCGCCTGGCGACGCATGGTGATCGCGGTCACCTGCACGCGCGGATAGAGATCGGCGAGAGAGTAGAAGCCCGTGTGGTCGCCGAAGGGCCCCTCCGTCACCAGCGCCTCGCGCGGATCGATCTGCCCTTCGATCACCACGTCGGCGTCCGCTGGGACCTCGAGATCGCACGTGACCGCCCTGGCGAGGGCGACCGGCGCACGCCGAAGGAAGCCGGCGAAGAGAAACTCGTCGACCGTCGGTGGCAGAGGCGCCGAGGCGGAATAGATCGACGCCGGATCTCCGCCGATGGCGATGCAGACGGGCATCGTCTCGCCGCGCTCGGCCATCTCCCGCCAGTGGGCCGCGCCCACTTTGTGCCGCTGCCAGTGCATCGCCAGGCTGTCGCGCCCCAGCACTTGCACCCGGTACATCCCGACGTTCCGAATCCCGCGCTTCGGGTCGCGCGAGATCACCATCGGGAGGGTGATGTAGGGACCGCCGTCGTCGGGCCAGCACGTAATGATGGGCAGACGCGCAAGATCGATGTCCTTCCCCCGAAGCACGATCTCCTGACAGGGGGGTGTACCCGATCGGACACGGGGAGGGAACTTCGCCAGCTCCAAGAGTCGCGGCAGCAACGCAAGCTTCGCGATGATCCCTTCGGGCACCTTGAGATCGAGCATCTCGGTGATGCGCGCCGCGATATCGTCCAGCCGTTCCACGCCGAGCGCCATCGCCATGCGGCGATGGGACCCGAAGAGGTTGATCGCGACCGGCATCTCCGAGCGCGATCCATCGTGGAGGACCGGGTGCTCGAAGAGAAGCGCCGGACCGCCGCCAGGGCGCTTCATCACACGGTCGGCGATCTCGCTCACCTCGAGGCGCACGCTCACCGGATGCCGTACCCGCACCAGCTCCCCGGCCGTCGATAGGCGGTCGAGAAACGCGCCGATCGTGTCGAGCGTCACGCGGCGCGTTCTCCCCAGTGGACGGCGGCGATGCCGCTCGTCAGCAGCTCCCAGCGCACCGCGGTAAAGCCCGCCTGCTCCATCCGCATAGCGAGGTTCGGGGCGTCGGGAAACGCCGCGACGGAGGCCGGCAGGTACCGATAGGCGCTCCGGTGGCCACTCACGACCCGGCCCACGATCGGCAGGAGATGCCGAGAGTACGTGCGATAGAGAACGCGTACGAGCGGGTTCGGCGGAGTGGTGAACTCGAGCACAACCAACCGCCGTCTCGGCGCGAGCACGCGGCGGAGCTCGCCCAGCCCGGCGTCGAGATCTTCGAAGTTCCGGAGCCCGAAGGCGACGATTGCGCCGGCGGAAATCCCGTCAGGCAGCGGTAGCCGGAGGGCATCGGCGACCACCGGGCGGAGCGCGCTCCCCCGAATCTTGAACGCTCCGGCGCGAAGCATCGGCTCGGCGAAGTCGGCACAGATGACCTGGCCGAAGAATCCTCGCTGGGCCGCGAGCAGGGCGGCGATGTCCATGGTGCCCGAGCAGATGTCGAGGTAGGTGCCGACCGGCGCGCGTTCCCAGCCGAGGGCCCCGATCGCGCGGCGGCGCCACGACTCGTCGATGTTCGCGCTGAGGAGGTGGTTCAGCAGGTCGTAGCGGGGCGCGATCTCGGAGAAGATGCGGCGCACGTACGCCCGCTTCGCCGCCCCACCCGCTGCCGCCGCGAGCGCGTCGCGCTCGTCGGTGTCGACGGGAGCCATTGCCTGATAAGGTGGGTGCCACGAAGCGAGGAGGCAACCCGCCGCGCGCGTCGCCGTTCCTCCTCGCGGACAACACCGCTAACTTTGCGCGCGAGATGCCCCTGTCCCTCCAGCTGTCCAATCTTCCCGACGCGGATGTCGCCGCGCTCGCCAAGGACGGACGAGAGGACGCCTTCCGGGAGTTGGTGCGCCGCTACGAGCGCCCCGTCTTCTCCATGATCTTCCGCATGGTGCGCGATCGGGAGGCAGCCGAGGACCTGTCGCAGGACACCTTCATCAAGGTCCTCAACCACATCGACAGCTATCGCCCGGAGTTCAAGCTTTCCAGCTGGCTGTTCAAGATCGCGAACAATGTCACCATCGATCACTTGCGGAAGCGCCAACTGAGCACGGTGAGCATCGAGGGATCACCCCACGCGCTCACCGCCGCCGAGGCCGAGGCGAGCGCTTTCGACATTCAGTCGCGTGGCGAGTCACCGCTCGAAGAGATCGAGTCCCGCGAGCTCGGGAGCGCGATCGAGCGCGCGATTGCGCAGCTACGTCCCGAGTACCGGTCGTGCATCCTCCTCCGTCACGTGGAGGGTCGGTCGTATGAGGAGATTGCGTCGACCCTCGACCTCCCGCTCGGCACGGTGAAGACCTACATCCATCGCGCCCGCCACGAGCTGCGCGAAGCGTTGGGGGACCTGCGCGAATGAGCTCGCGAAAGCGCTCCCTCGCTGGCGGGATTGTTCCCCATCGGTCCGGCCCGGGGACGGGCCCTCAGGCCACGCCTCGGGGCTTCCCGTCCGTACCCGAGCCCCCAGACACACTGCCCAACGCCCGAAGCAAAGACCCTGAATTCCCAGGCCCCTGCCGACCCCAACCCCTCCCGACCCCAACCCCTCTCAGAGGCCCGGACCGTGAAACCGACCCCCTCCCTAGCCCGTAGGTCATGACGTGGAGCGACACCTACTTCCCGAAGAGATCGACCTCCTTCTGGACGGTGAGGTCGGATTCGGCACGGCGCCCCTCAAGGCGCACGCGCGTCAGTGCGCCGAGTGCCGGGCCGAGATCGACGCCGCGCGTGCGCTGGTCCGTGCCCTCGAGCACCTCCCCCACTTCGCCCCCTCACCACTCTTCGCCGCCAAAGTCATGTCCGAGGTCCACGTCTTCGTCCCGTGGCACGTGGCGCTGCTCGACAGCGTGAGCCGGTTCATCCCGCGCTCGCGCGGCCTCCGCTGGGCAGCCTCGACCGGTCTCGTGACGGTGGCCGTGCTGCTCACCGTCGTCGCGGCCTGGGCGTACACGCGGCTCGACTCGATCGGCTTCGCGGCCGAGATGCTCTTCACGCGGGCCCGCACCGGAGTCATGACCGGGCTCCAGGAGGCACTGAGCGGGTTGATCGGCGATGGGGCGATGCAAACCCTTCAGTCGCTCGGCGGTATAGGCGCGGTCGTGACGATCGCGACATTCGTCGTGGTCGCCTTCGGCGCGGCAACCGCGCTTCGGGCCGTCGCGGTGCGGGGGCGCACGCGGTGAGGCCGGTGCGCCTTGGCGCGCTGGTTGGCCTCGCGTCGCTCGCCGTCGCGCATCTCGGAGCACTGGCGGCCCTCGCATCGCTCGCCGTCGCGATTCCGGCGCCGCTCTCCGCGCAGCACGCGCAGCCCTCACCTGATCGCTCGATCCGCAGCTTCCTCGACTCGCTCAAGCGCGATCCGAACGGAATCACGCTCAGTCCCGACGCCGTCCAGTCCGGGCCGCGAACGGTGGCGGCGAAGGATCACGTGACCGGCGACGTCGCCGCCTGGAAGGGACCGCTCGACATCTACGGCACGGTCGACGGCAACGCGGTGGCGATCGGCGGCGACGTCATTGTGCATCCAGGCGCAACGGTGCGCGGGGACGCGCTATCGGTGGGCGGATCGGTGAAGGCTGATGGGATAGTGGGCGGTGACATGCGCACGCTGAGCGGCCTCAGCATCGGTCCCCTGGCGGTGCACAGCAGGACGCCGGCGCAGGCAGCGCGCCGCTCCTTCTCGTTGGCCGTCGGGTGGTATCTGATGCTCGCGCTCGTCGGGCTCGGGATAACTCTCTTCGCGCGGTCGAATCTGGAGGCGGTGGCGCAGACGATTCGAGAGGACTTCGCGCGCGCCTTTCTCTTCGGCGTGCTCGGAGAGGTGGCGCTCACTCCGGCCTTCGTCCTCGGCTGCGTCGCCCTCGCGATCACGCTCATCGGCATCATCGCGATCCCCTTCTTCGCCGTGGCCTTCGTTGCCGCAGCGGCCGGGGCGATCGCGCTCGGCTTCGTCGCAACCGCCTTCCTCACTGGGGAGTCGGTGCTGAGACGTCGTGAGGCGGCCACACTCGACGCCTCGTCGACGACGCTTCAGTACCTGTTCATCGGGCTGTCGATCTTCTTCGTGCTGTGGGCGCTGGGGGGCGCGATGGCGTGGGCAGGTCTCTTCGGCTCCTTCGTGCGCGTGGTCGTGGCGTGCATCACGTGGGCGGCAGTGACGGTCGGGTTCGGAGCGACGTTGTTGTCGCGCGCCGGGACGCGCGGGCACCACGCGCCGGCGCCGCGGCCTCTCACGCATACGGAGGAGTACGCGTGGCAGACCCCGACACCGGTCACCGGAGTGGCGGCGGCCCGGCGGCCGACTCCCGCCCCTCGCCCACCGGAGCAATGACGATGAGATCCCTAGGCCGGTCGATCCTCGCGCTCGCCGCCCTGGCGCCCGCGATCGGGGCGCAGCAGACGCCGGACTGGCGCACCATCACGGTGCAGCGCCAGCGCCATAACGACGACTCCCTGCGGGTTAGGGTCGACTATGGCGCCGGACGCCTGACGATCGGCGCGGCCGCGCAGCCGCTGCTGTACGACGTACACGTGCGGTTCGACCCGGCGCGCTTCCGGCCCCGCGCGCGCTACGATGCCTCGACTCGTACGCTCCGAGTCTCGAGCGACAGCGTGGGCAACATCTTCAATTTCGGCCGCCATGCTGGCGCCGGCGATGAGAGCGGATCGCGCGGCGGGGGGACGCCAAGCGACATCACCGTCGGCCTGGCGCGCGGAATCCCGCTGGATCTGAGGCTGCAGGTCGGCGCGGCGGAGACCGAGATCGACTTGAGCAACCTGTGGGTCGACCGCCTGCACATGCAAACGGGCGCGAGCGACACGCGTATCACCTTCGGGACCCCCAATCCGAAGCCGATGCGCGAGCTGACAATCGAATCGGGGGCGGCCGGGATGGAGCTTCGCCAGGCCGGAAACGCCCACGCCGAGCGCGTGCGCATCACGACGGGAGCGGGGGATTGCTCGGTCGACCTGGCCGGCGACTGGACCGGCACGACGCAGGTCGATCTCACCGTCGTCCTCGGCCATGTCACCTTGCGCGTGCCGCGCGATGCCGGCGTGCGGGTGACGCTCTCGAAGCGGATCGCATCGGTGGATCAGACCGGCCTCGTGGAGAAGGACGGCGCGCTCGAAAGCCCCGACTATGCGTCCGCCAAGCGGAAGCTGGTGGTCGACGGCACGGCGACAGTCGGCGGCGTCGACATCGAGTGGGGGAGCTGAGGCGTCAAATCGGGGTTCGGCGCCCGAACCCGTCAGGCACCCGCGAGCAATCGTAGGAGCACCTCGGCGCCCCGCCCCGTGTGCAGGAGCGTTGCCGCACTCCCATCGCGCACCGCCACCTCGACCAGACCGGACGATCCGACGACGGCCACCAGGGCGCCGGGCTCCACGTCCGAGTAACTCCGCCGGAGCGGACCCACAACGCGCCCAGCGATCTCCACCAGCCCCCCGCGCGGGGCGATGAGATTCGTGATCAAGTTGCCGAAGCGATCCACGGCGATCACTTCGCCGCCGATGGCCCCGTCGGACCGGCGTCGCGGCTCGGGTGTCCGGCGCACGACCGGGGAGGGGAGCGGCATCCCCAGAAGCTCGAGCGCCGTTCCGCCAGCCAGGCGCGCGGCGGCCGGGGCGAAAATGTCGCGGCCATGGAAGGTCGGCGCGGCCCCCGTCGGAAGGGGAAGCTCGACCACGCGCGATCCGGCAGCGACGAGCGCGGGGGAGAGAACGCCGTTGTCGGGGCCGACGAGGAAGCGCTCGTCGCTCGAGACGGCGATTGCTGCACGGGACGAGCCGACGCCCGGGTCGACGACCACGAGGTGAACCGTCCCTGGCGGGAATCGCCGCCAGAATCGCGCGAGAGCCAGTCGCGCGGAATCCACATCTCCGGGCACGATGTCGTGCGCGATGTCGACCACCTCCGCCTCCGGCGCGAGCTCCGCCAGGATACCCTTCACTTCGCCCACGTAGCCGTCGGCGGTGCCAAAATCCGTGGTGAGGGTAATGATCGGCATCGAGCCGCCGTTCGAGGGTGAGCGCGTCAGAGACTCTTACGCTTCCACCGACCCCATCGCCAGAGTGCCATCATCGCCAGCCCGCGTCCGGCGGCGGTAAGGGAGATAGTCCACCAGATTCCCGCCGTGCCGAACCGCGGCGCTGCCCATGCGGCGAGAGGGAGTCGCAGCACCGTGAGTGTGGTCGAGGTCAGCATCGGCGGCACCGTGTCGCCGGCCCCGCCGAGCGCCCCCTCGAGCACAAGCTCGGCGCTCGAGAAGAGTGTGGACACGGACCCGATCCGAAGATAGCGGGCCCCCTCGGCTGCCACCGCGGCGTTGGTGGTGAAGGCCGACGAGACCTGCGGGGCGAGGAGGTACTCGAGCGCTGCACCGACCGCGCCGACCGCCGTCGCGAAGCCGGTGGCGAGCCAGCCGGCTCGCTCGGCGCGGTCGAGCCGCCGGGCTCCCAGGTTCTGTCCGACGATCGCCGCTGCCGCGGCACCGAAGCCGACGCCCATCATGTACACCCAGCTTTCCACGCGATGGCCGATGCCTAACGACGCGAGTGCCGGCGTGCCGTATTTGGTGGTGGTCCGAGTGAGGAGAATGTAGACGTTGCTGAAGAAGATCCCGGTGAGCGCTGTCGGCAGCCCGACCCTCACAATGGCGCCGATCGTGTGGGCCGACGGGCGGCCGATGGAGATCAACCGCCGGCGTGCGAGAAGCACGACACCGATGAGAAAGGCGACCGAGCGGGTGAAGATCGTGGCCACCGCCGCGCCGGCGATCCCCAACTTCGGTGCGGGACCCAACCCCAGAATGAGCACGGGGTCGAGCGCCAGGGCGCCGAAGACAGTGGTCAGGAGGAGGAGGAAGGGCGTGCGCGTATCGCCACTGGCGCGGAACGACGCGTCGATGACGAAGAAGCCGAAGATCAACGGAGCGCCGAGGAGATAGGTGCCGAGGTAGCGCCGCCCGAGCTCGGTGACTTCGGGCGGCGTCTGCATGACGGCGAAGATCCAGCCCAGCCCCAGCTGACCGAAGACCAGGACCAGCGCCGCGAGGATCAACGCCATCACCAGCGCGTCCCCGGTCGCCCGCGCGGCCAGCGATGGGTGCCCTTCCCCATGACGACGCGAGGCGACGGCTGTGAGTCCGACGCTCACCAGCTCGGCGCAGGCGATGATCGACCAGATGACGAAGATCGATGTCGAAACAGCAGCGAGTCCCTGAGGGCCGACCCGCGTCCCGACCCAATACGCGTCCACCGTGCCGAAGAGCGTCATGAGTAGCATCGACGCCACAGCGGGAAGGGCCACGGCCACCGTCAGGCGCGGCAGCGAGCCGTACGCCAGAATCGGCGGCGCGATGTCCCGCGCCGCCACCGGCGCTATGCCATCGCGCGCATCCAACGGCAACGCGGCCGCCAGAACTTCGTCCGGCGGCCGCACTTCGTCAGGCGTTCGAGCGCGCAGCGGTTCGCTCATGGCGTCATGGCTCTACCCGAGGGCGCGGGGGACTGCCCAGTCCTCACGCGGGCACGACCGCACCGACCGCGTCGGCGACGCGCGAGGCGAGTGCGATGAGCGCGCGTCCCGCCGCCGACTCGGGCTCCGCCACGACGATCGGCATCCCCTCGTCTCCACCCACACGCAGTTGCGGCCAGAGGGGAATCTCGGCCAGGAGCGGGAGCCCCAATTCGTCCGCCAGCTCCCGACCGCCCCCCGAGCCGAAGAGTGGCGTCGGCTTGCCGCAGTGCGGGCAGGCGAAGTAGCTCATGTTCTCGATGATGCCGAGAACAGGCACGCCGACTCGCTGGAACATCCGGGCACCGCGGAGGGCGTCACCCGTCGCCACCGGCTGAGGCGTGGTGACGATCAACGCCCCGTGCACATGGGTCGCCTGCACCAGCGAGAGCTGCGCGTCGCCTGTGCCGGGGGGAAGATCCACGAAGAGATAGTCGAGCTGTCCCCAGGCCACATCGCGCAGGAACTGGACGATGATCTTCATCACGATCGGGCCACGCCAGATCGCCGGCTGGTCGCGCTCGACGAGAAAGCCGAGGCTCATCACCTTCACGCCGTGCGCCTCGAGTGGAATGATCCTGTCGCCCTCGACCGGAGGAGGCGAGCTCACGCCGAGCATGCGCGGGATATTGGGGCCGTAGATGTCGGCATCCATGATTCCCACGCGGGCACCGCTCCGCGCGAGCGCGACCGCGAGGTTGGTGGCAACGGTGGATTTCCCCACACCCCCTTTGCCACTCGAGACGGCGATGATCCGGCCGAGCGAGGGATAGGCGACCGGCGTTGGTGCGGGCGGCATGCGCGCCTGCCGCGACTGAGGCTCCTGTCCCATCACGGGGAGGGTGCGCCCCGCTGCCGGCGCCTCCCCGCCCGCCGCGCGCGCTCTCCCTCCCTCCCCGGTCGCAGCGGCGGAGGAGAGCTGAGACGGATCCTTGACGTCCACGCGCACGTCCCGCACCCCCTCCAGGCGTTCCACCGCCTGACGACTCTCGCGCACCAGAGACGCCGGGTCCACGGCCGAGAGGAGCATGGTGAAGCGAACCCTCCCCTCTACGGTGACCGCGATGTCTCGAACCATCTCGCTCGACACGATGTCGAGCCCAGTTCGAGGATTGGTGACCTGACGCAGCGCGGCATCGATCCGCGCCGTAAGAGGCTCGGTCATCGCGCTCGGTTACGTCTCGGCGGCGCGGACTTCGCGAATCTCCGGCACCTGTTGGCGAAGGTGCGCCTCGATCCCTTGGCGCAGCATGCTGGCCGACAACCGACAGTCCGGGCAGTCCCCCTCGAAGCGCAGTAACGCCACACCAGTGTCGGCCGAGAACGCCACCAGCTCGACGCCTACGCTGTCCATCCTGAGCAGCGGCCGCATGGCGGCGATCGCCTGCCGAATCTGATGCTCGATATCGCGAGCATTTCGCTTGAACAGGGGCATACTGCAACATACCGAGGAATCACAGCGCGTGGAACGCTCCGCCCGCGCCCACCAAGCGACCTCCGCTCACCTCTCCGGCGGGCGGCCCTCCACGTATGCGCGCGCCTGACCCACCACCCGCGCGCGCACTTCCTCCAACTCGCCGGCGATGAGCGCTCCGGCGGCCTTCGCATGTCCACCCCCGCCGAAGCGGCGCGCGAATCGATTGACATCGACCTCGCCGGTGCTGCGGAACGACACCTTTACCTGGCCGTGTCCGAGATCGCGAAAGAAGATCGCCATGCGCGTGCCGGCCACCGAGCGCGGGTGCTCCGCCAGCCCGTCAAGCTCCTCCGGCTTCACGCCGTGGCGCTCCACGGCGCCCGCGGGAAGGGTGATCCAGGCCAGACCGTGCGCGGAATCCACCTCGAGTGAGCTCAAGGCCTCCCGCAGGAGGTGGAGGCGACCAGGCGAGACGGACGCGTAGATGCGGCGATACATCTCCTCCGGATCGACCCCCGCTGCGAGAAGTTGGCCGGCGATCGCATGGCACCGTGGTGTCGTGTTGCTGAAGCGGAAGCCGCCGGTGTCCGTGAGCAGCGCCGTGTAGAGCGCGCGAGCCACCGGTGCAGTGATCGTGAGATCGAGCACCCGGGCCACGTCGAAGATCAGCTCTCCGGTGGCGCACGCCGCGGCGTCGGCCACCAGGATCTCCCCCGCCGGCTCATCCCCTGCGACGTGATGATCGATCACGAGTCGGTGCGCCGGGAGCACGCGGACGGCATCGGCGAGCGCGCCGAGGCGGCGCAGGTCCGTGATGTCGAGGACAATCAGGATGTCGACCCCCTCGAGCGCCCGAGCCCCGCCGGCGCTCCTGTCCGTCACTCCCTCGAGGAGAAAATCGAACATCGCCGGCCATGGCGTCGGATTCACGATCCGGACTTCCATGCCGCGCTGCGCGAGGAGGAGCGCCAAGGCGGCTTCCGAGCCGCAGCCGTCGCCATCGGCGTTGATGTGCGTCGACAGCGCGACGCTGCGCCCCCGCCGCAACTCAGGCGCCAGGCGTTCTATCGCCGCGCGGCGCGCGTCGGGGATGGCGAGCAGATCAGGAAGTCGAGTGGACATGAAGGTGCCGAACGCGACGCGGCGCCCACCGGATCGGCGGGCGCCGCGCGCAATATAACATCGGCGATCGTCAGTCAGCGGCCATGTCCGCCCGCACACCGCCCTGCTGCACCTTCGAATGCCGATAGCCGTAGAGCCAGTAGATGACCAGGCCGACTAGCATCCAGATGATGAGTCGGGCCCACGTATCCGAGGGAAGCGCAGTCATCATGTAGCCGCAGATGATGATTCCGAGAATCGGAACGACCGGCACGAAGGGCGTGCGGAAGGGTCGGGCCAGCTCCGGGTGCCGATAGCGCAGCACGATCACCCCTGCGCACACGATGACGAAGGCAAAGAGCGTTCCGATGGACACCAACTCTCCCAAGAGAGCGATCGGAAAGAAGCCGGCCACGACCGCCGCCACCAGACCGGTGACGATCGTCGTGATATACGGCGTCTTGAAGCGCGGATGCACCTTGCCGAAGGCCGGCGGCAGCAACCCATCGCGCGACATCGAGAAGAAGATTCGCGGTTGCCCGAGCAGCATCACGAGCACGACCGACGCCAGTCCGGCGATGGCGGCGATGTTGATGAGGTACGTGAGCCAGGTGAGCGCGGGACCGGCCTTCGCGATCGCCACGAACACGGGATGCGGGACGTTCAGCTCGGGGTAAGGGGCGAGGCCGGTCATCACGAGCGCCATCAGGATGTACAAGACGGTACAGATGGCGAGAGAGAGCAGTATCCCGATGGGCATGTCCCGCTGCGGATTCTTTGCCTCCTGTGCGGCCGTCGAGACGGCGTCGAATCCGATGTAGGCGAAGAAGACGACCGCTGCCGCGCGAACGATCCCGCTCCACCCGAAGTGCCCGCTCTCCCCTGTGTTGGGTGGAATGAACGGGTGCCAGTTGGCCGTATTCACGTATTGAAAGCCAAAACCGATCACCAGCAGAACGATCGTGACCTTCACGAACACGATGACGTTGTTGAATCGCGCCGACTCCTTGATCCCGATCACCAGGAGCGTGGTCATCATCACGATGAGCAGCATCGCCGGCACATTGATGATTCCATCCGGGTGACGGATGAGCGTGTGCGTCCCCTGGACATCCAACGGGGCGGAGCTGAGCGAGGCGGGAAGCGTCCACCCGAGCTCTTTCATGAAGGCGACGAAGTAACCCGACCAGCCGACGGCCACCGTGGCCGCGCCGAAGAGGTACTCGAGGATCAGGTCCCACCCGATGATCCAGGCCACGAACTCCCCCATCGTCGCGTAGGCGTAGGTGTAGGCGCTACCGGCAATAGGGATCATCGCGGCGAATTCCGCGTAGCATAGCCCGGCGAAGACGCATCCGATGCCGGCGACGACGAAGCTGATCGCCACCGCCGGTCCGGCGAAGAGCGCCGCCGCGGTGCCGGTGAGGACGAAAATCCCCGCGCCGATGATCGCGCCGATGCCGAGGAAGGTGAGGTTCGTCGCCGTGAGGGCCCGCCGAAGAGAGTTCGCACCCTCGGCGCTCGCCTCGGACTGGAGGAGGGCGATGCTCTTGGTGGTCGTCAAGCTCATCGTGAACGCTCCATCGTTTTCTTCGAGAAGGAGAGATGACCAGCGGGGGAAAGGGCGCGCGCGAGGGGCGCGCCGGACGGGAGAAGGCGGTGCAACGATCTGTGCGAGCCTTCCAGATGTCAAGCGAACAACGATGCTGAGGAGAAAAGGCAAACGCGGTCGAGTTGCGCCCTCCCTCCAGCCGCCCCCGCCGCTCCCACGGCCCCCACCCACTCCTACGGGGCGCTCCCGCCATGCCGCCTAGAGCGAGTAGTTGGGGGCCTCGCGAGTGATCGTCACGTCGTGCGGATGCGACTCACGCAGCCCCGCAGCGGTGATCCGGACGAACTCCGTCTCGGAGCGCAGCGCGTCGATGCTGCCGCAACCGACGTAGCCCATGCCGCTCCGCAAGCCGCCAACCATCTGGTAGATCACGTCGGCCACCGGGCCCTTGTAAGGCACGCGCCCCTCGATGCCTTCGGGCACGAGCTTCTTGACTGAAAACTCCCCCTCCTGGAAGTAGCGATCGGCGCTTCCGTCCTGCATCGCCGACAGGCTTCCCATGCCGCGGATCATCTTGAACCGGCGTCCCTCGAGCAGGAACGACTCGCCTGGACTCTCCTCGGTGCCGGCGAGCATCGATCCCATCATGACGCTCGACGCGCCCGCGGCGAGCGCCTTCACCACATCGCCCGAATACTTGACGCCACCATCCGCGATCACCGGCACGTCGCCCGCGCCATCGACGGCATCGAGGACAGCGGTGAGTTGAGGGACGCCGACACCGGTCACCACGCGAGTCGTGCAGATCGAGCCTGGTCCTACGCCGACCTTCACCGCGTTGACACCCCGCTCGACGAGCGATGCCGCGCCCTCGCGCGTGGCCACGTTGCCGGCAACGAGCTCGATCTCCGGCAGCCTCTCGCGAATGAGCGATGTCGCGCGCAAGACGCCCTCGCTGTGTCCGTGCGCCGTATCCACCACCAAGGCATCGACACCCGCGTCAACCAGCGCTTTGGCGCGCTCGGCGAAGTCCCCCCCGGCGCCGATCGCCGCGGCTACCCGCAGGCGGCCATGCTGATCCTTGTTGGCGAACGGATATTGGCGGCGCTTGTGAATGTCCTTGACCGTGATGAGACCGCGGAGTCTCCCGTCGCGCTCGACCACCGGGAGCTTCTCGATGCGATGACGCCCGAGGATCCGTTCAGCCTCCTCGAGCGTCGTACCGATCGGCGCCGTCACCAGGTGGTCCTTCGTCATAGCCTCGTGGAGCGGCCGGTCGAGATTGCGCTCGAACTGGAGATCACGATTGGTGATGATCCCCACCAACCGGTGGTCGCGATCGACGACCGGAACGCCGGAGATCTTGAAGCGCATCATGAGGGCGTTTGCCTCGCGGAGCGTGGCGTCGGGGCCGAGCGTGATCGGGTTGAGGATCATGCCGCTCTCGGATCGCTTGACGCGATCGACCTCCGCCTGCTGCCGATCGATCGACATGTTCTTGTGAATCACCCCGAGGCCGCCAGCTCGAGCCATCGCGATCGCCATCTCGGATTCGGTTACCGTGTCCATCGCGGCCGAAACGAGGGGAACATTGAGGGTGATCCCGGTCGTGAACCGGGTGGTCGTGTCGACGTCCTTCGGGTGGGTGTACGAGTGCCGCGGAACGAGCAGAACATCGTCGAAGGTCAGCGCACTCTCGGTGCGCACCCGGGTCGCGCCGGAGGGGGCGCCGGCGTCGATACGCGAAGGCCCGCCATCCAGGGGATCGGCGGGCCGTATCGGTGGGCGAGTTCTGGTTGCCATGGCGAAAGCTAGGCGCGTCGCGCGGTCAAGTCTAGAGCGTTAATCGAGGGCCCCTCGTCGACTGACGACGCGGAGCCGCCTGCGGATACGAGCGGGGAGAAAGAATGCCGCGGCGAGCAAGACCTCGCGAAGGCTCGCCCTGCTCAGATCGTCAATGTCACCCTTCCAGTGGTCGCGCAACACATGATAGCCGGCGCGATCGATCAGCCGCTGCAGGGCCAGAACGAGGATGAAGATATCGTCCACGTCGCCGAGGAACGGGATGTCGTCGGGGATGAGGTCGATGGGACTCAAGACGTACGCGATCGCCGCCCCGACGAAAATCTTGTCGACGAGCGCCACTCGAGAATCGGTCATGAGGCCGGCGAGTAGCCTGAGGTAGGCCGGCATCTGGCGGATCGCTCCCAACACGGTACGCCGTGCTCCGACGCGCGGGCGCCGCACCGTCCGGGTATCGTCGTCGTAGCGCCGACTCCTCCCCCAGCTCCTGCGCGGAGCCTCCTCCGCGTACGTCGTCACGTCTGGCCGTCCGACGCGGGCGTCGACGGGGACAGTCGCGTCGTCCCCTCTTCGCTGCCCCGGGAGGCGGGAGGCGATCCGCGTTCCGGTTGGGCGCTCGAGCGATCCTCCGGAGGAAGCGGACGCTCCATTGTTAGGCGGCTGGCGGCATCGACCACGTCGCTGGCGACCGACTTCCCTGCTGCGGCTACCCCGGAGAGCACGGACATCGCCCGGTTCAGCAGCCCCATCGTCTCGGCGATCGTGCTCGCCGATACCCGTCCCGCACGCAGCGTGTCCTCTACGCCTTCGGCGAAGCGCTCGAAGACGTTCGGCGCCTGCGACGTGGCCGCGGCGTATTTCGACTCCAGAAACTCCACGTAGTCGAGCAGCTGGTAGCCGCGCTCGTCGGCCAGGGAGTCGAGTTTCCGGAGGATGCGATCGCGGAGCTGGGTGTTCATGCGGAGGAAATCTAGCGACTGGGCAGGCACCTCACACGGACGAAAAACGCCGCCCCCTCGACCGGGGAGCGGCGCGGCAACGGCCCTCGCGCTTGCAGCCGGTGAAAGTGAGAGCCCTAGACCTCTACACCCGGCCCCAACGCGCGCGGGTGCCGCGGGCGTCGATATGAACGAACGGGCCATGCGAGCGCGTGCCGCGGTAGACACCGACACCGCCGACGAGCTCCGGGTGGGCCGCCTCGACTCGATCCACCGCCTCGCGAATCACCCGCGCATCGCGGGAGTCGACCCGGCCATCGTGATTGAGGTCGCTCATGCGACCATCGCCGTTATTGTCGATGTACACGTCCGCCGCATCGCCGTACTGGTGACGGCTCTCCCGGGCGCGACCGCTGTGAACGCCCTGACGATTGTACTCGGGCGTGCGGAAGCCGGACATCACGACCATGTGATCGACGTGAACGCCGTGCGCCTGCAGATCCTCGATCACCAGCTCCAGCTTGTCGATGAGCCGCTCGTTGAGCACGAGATACTTCGGCCAGACATCCTCCTGGTCGTGCGTGAGGAAGTCGCGGAGCCTGAAGTGGTCGGAGACCTGCATGTCGGCGTTCTCGGGGGTCACCTCGATGAAGCCCTCCGGATTCTCGTAGGCGTCGGAGCGCGCCGCCCGATGCTCGGACGGCCAGTATCCGACGAGGTAGCCGCCGACATGCCCGCCACGCTTAGCCGAGAAGGGGAGAAGGCTCAAGAAGGTGATCTGCCTGCTCGTCAGACTGTCGCCTACCGTGATCGCGGCGAGGTCGTGAATGCTGCTGTCGCCAAAGAGGCGCTCAAGTGGCTCAATACCAAAAACGGCGCGCGCCCGCGAGATGAAGCGCGCCTTGAGCTTGCCGCTTCGCCCGAAGAGCGAATCGAGAAGGGCGAATTTCATGGACGGGAAGCCCGCGGCAGCGATCGAGAGCGCGGAAGGCTCGGCTGGCATCTGCGCCGTCGCTTGGCGGAGGGGGACGCCGAGAGCGCACGCCAAGATCAGGGCGCCAACCAGGCTGCCGCCCCTCACGCCGCGCGTCCTGATCCGAGTCGGCATCGTCGCTACGCCTCCCTGGCAACCAGATGGCGAGCCCCACGTAACAACCGGGGCGGCCGAAGTTCGTGGCCGGTCGCCGGGGGTGATTTGCACCCCGCGCCAAGCCAGGAGCCCCCGCCGCGCTAACCGAGACCTTGGCGAGGATGGCCCCTACAGTACGCCTGACGCGGCCATCGCGAAATGGGCAACATGCCCGAAGGCAATTATTTGACTGGCCGAATGGCCAAGCTGGCCCTTGAGTCAGATTCACCTGTGAAATGTGCTGACTGACTGGCCGAATCTGCTCCGCGGTGTTGCAGCCCGGAGAGGGCGGACTAGTAGATGTAGACCTGGGTCCCGATCGGGACGATGGTGTAGAGGTAGGCGATGTCCTCGTTTCTGAGGCGAACACAGCCGTGGCTTACGGCCTCCCCGATCGACTTCGGCTCATTCGTGCCGTGAATCCCGTAGCCGTCGCCCAGGTTGAGTCGGTGCCCACCGAGGACCCAGAGATATTTGCGCTGGTTGGTGCCGAAGGGCGGGATGATGATGTTCTTCTGCGCCACGATCTCGTGCCCCTCGCTTGCTTCCAGTGGCAGGGCGCGCCCGTCCGGATAGAGCCGCACGACGTCGTTTCCCTCGATGCTGATCGACGTCCCATCGCCTACCTCGATGGTCTGCCCACGGGCGAGCTTCATCACACCGAGCTTCTTCTCCGTGGCCTGCTCTTCGTAGTGCCAGTCGGGCGGCACCCAGATGGGGTCGATCTCCTTGCTCTTCACGGTGAGCTGCCCGCGCGGCGTGTCGAACTTGATCTCCTCGTGCCCCCCAGCCGTCTTGATCAGTGTCTTGCCGCTCCCCACGGCCACTGGAGCAGTGTAGAGGGTCGTGTCCCCGTGCTTGTACCAGAGGCGGCGGTCCTCGATGCTGACCACGATGTATGGAGCCGTCACCGGCGATGGCGGAGTGGCCGCCAGCGCGTTCTCGAGGGAGTCGTTGACCGATCCCACCCGCTTCGTCACCTGGTCGAGCAGGTCCCAATTGCGGTTGAAGACGATGCGGTTGATGTCCCGGCGCAACCGGACCTTGGCCGTCGAGGTGAGGAGGAACCCGCTGCCGACGGCGAGGCCGAGCGTGAGGACGGTGAGGGCACCGGCGATCGCCGGGTTGTCGCGGAAGGGCTGAAGGAGAGCGCGCGCGAAGCTCAATAGAAGTACACCGACGTCCCGGGGGTGAGGTTCTGCACGATCGCGCGCAGGTCTTCGGGGCGGGCGCGAATACTCCCCGGCATCACGTACGTCGAATCATCGAGCGGACCGTCGTCAGGCATGGCGTAGATGATCGTCCCCCCGTCGAGGACGATCGCGCTGGGACCGAGGGCCCCCGTCACCTTGCGATCGGCCGGCGCGGTGATCCGGCGATCGTCGTAGACCCATTGCGGCACCTCCCAGACATCCGATGCGCCGACGACATGCTGGACGGATCGTGTGCCCCGTGGAATGGCGAGATGCACCGTGTCCGGGGGCGTCCCGATGCGCCGCTCCGGCCCTACATCGACGGAGAACTCACGTAGCGTCGCCCCCTCGCGCTCGAGGTACATCCGGCCGCTGTCCACGGCGACGGCCAGATGGATGTCGGCGTCCCACTTCGCCTGACGACGGAGCAACGCCAACACCATCGTCAGCTGCCGCTCCCGCGAATTGGTGACCGCGTCGCTGCGCCGGCGCTCGAAGTCGCTCATCCCGGCACGCAGCCGCTCGATCTCCGCTTCGTAGCGCTTGCGCCGGTCGACCATCCATACATCCAGCGCCACCATGGTGGCGGCGATGATCGCGAGCGCAGCGATGAAGCCGGCGTGCTGCCGGCGAAACTCCGAGAATCTCATCGTCACCTACTGGCGCCGGGTGAGGGTCTGGACGTCCAGGAGAGGCACGCCTGACGGCTCGCTCCGTCCGGTGCGGACGCGGGCGCCGATCTCCACCGTCGCGAGCGGCGGAAGGGCGCGTCCTTCCTCCACCAACGCCGGCGGCAGCGCCAGGTAGAGGAGCGAGCTCTCGGCACCCGGTCCGCGCGCCAGCAGATACGGCTCGTCAGGCGCGAGCCCTTTGCGGAGCGGATCCGCCGTCTGGAAGGCGATCACCTGCACCACCCATCGCACGGACTGGTTGCGATAGCGATCGGGCTCGGCGCGCAGGTCGGCGGCCGTGATCGACTTGGCGGCGCCCGGAGCGGGCACGAGATCGGCGTCACGAACCCACCCTTCCGCGCGCACCTTCACCCATCCGCGCTGTCGGGCCACGCCCTCGACCCGCGCCGCCGAATCGAGGGTTCCCACCGCATGCTCGCCGGGGGCGAACGAGATCGTCGCGCGGTGGGCGAGCGAGAAATCCCCAATCGCGCTATCGGCGCTCGCGGCGTCGGGAGTGACCGGCGCTGCCGCTACGGTGCCCGCCGGAACCGGTGCTGCCGGGGGTGTCGCCGGGACGGGGGCTGGAGCAGGAGCGGCAGCGACCTTCTTGGGCGTCGCGCCCTTCTTTCCGCTCGAGCCACCTGGGCCGCCGGTCGCCGGAGCGACCTCGCCACGCGCCGTCGCAACGGTGTTCTCCTTGCTCACAGAACTGCTGGTGACCCAGAGAGCGCGTCGCAGATGAACCCACGACTTTCCCCCGGCCGCGTCCACACGCTGCATCCCGGTGCCGGAGCCAAGCACCGCCACGACGCGTGCATCACCACTCGGGGCCACGCGGATCAGAGTGGCATCGCCGTCGCTCTTGAGAGTGACGGCGAAGGTGTCGCGCTTCGGCCCGACTCGGTCACGGCGCACGTACCCCTCCACGAGCACGTGCGACCATCCGTGGGTGGAGGCCACGGTGCGCACGTGGGCGCCACTCCGCACCTCGCCCAGCTCCCGCCCATCGGCGGTGGCACGGGCGGTCGTCGTCGAGGCTATGGTCGCCTGCGCCACGAGCGCGGGCGCAACGACCCCAAATAGGACGTGAAGGAGAGCGCGCATCGCTGGTTGGCACGTGTGGGGGCGGATACATTTGAACGGCGCCCGGGCGCGCCGGCTCCGCCGCGTCCCCGCGTCGGTGAATATAGTCGCCCGCTCACCCCATACCGATGCCTGATTCGCGACCCCACCCGCCACGGCGCCCGGTCATTCTCGCCGTGCTCGATGGCTGGGGCTATCGTGCCGAACGAGAGGGCAACGCCATCGCCATGGCCAAGACGCCGACGTGGAGCGCGCTCTGGGCGAGCCGTCCGCGCACGCTGCTCGAAGCGTCCGGCCTCGCGGTCGGGCTTCCGCGCGGCCAGATGGGGAACAGCGAAGTGGGCCACCTCAACCTCGGGGCCGGACGAGTAGTGCCGCAGGACCTCGTTCGCATCAGCGCCGCGATCGACGACGGCTCCTTCTTCCGAAACGAGGTGCTCCTCGAGGCCTGCCGGCACGCCGTTCGCAGCGGCGGGACCCTGCATCTGGCGGGGCTCATCGGGAACGGCGGCGTCCACGCGGTCGACAAGCACCTCTTTGCGCTCATCGACCTCGCCTCACGCGAGAATGTCGCACGGGTGGCGATTCACGCGCTCCTCGATGGGCGCGACACGCTCCCGCGCTCCGCCATCCGCTTCATGCGGGAGACGCTCGACTACGCCGACTCCCGCGCCCGCGTCGCCACGCTCGGCGGTCGCTACTACGGGATGGATCGCGACAGGCGCTGGCAGCGCACGGAGCTCTGGTACCGCGCGATGGTGGACGGGGTAGGACCACGAGTGTCGGACCCCATGGAGGCGATTCGGGAGGCGTACGACCGCGGCGAGAGCGACGAGTTCATCAAGCCGATGGTGGTCGTGGAGGGCGAGCAGCCGGTGGCCACGGTCCGCGACGGCGACGCGGTCATCCTCTTCAACTATCGCGCCGACCGGATGCGGCAAATCGTTCGCGCGCTCACCGATCCCGACTTCGATGGGTTCGAGGTGTCGAGGCGGCGGCGCACCTTCGTTGCCACTATGACGATGTACGACGAGACATTCGAAGCGCCGGTGGCCTTCCCCCCCTTCACCCTCTCCCGGATCGTCGCCGAAGTGCTCTCCGAGTGCGGCCGGACGCAGTTTCGGGCTGCCGAAACCGAGAAGTACGCACACGTGACATATTTCTTCAACGGTGGCTTCGAGACACCGTACCGCGGCGAGGTGCGCCAGCTCGTGCCAAGCCAGAAAGTGACGACCTACGACCTGGCGCCCGAGATGAGCGCGCGCGGCGTGACCGATGTCCTCTGCGCCGCGATCACGTCCCGGGATTACGATTTTCTTCTGGTGAACTATGCGAATGGTGACATGGTCGGACATACAGGTGTGATACCGGCGGCCATCAAGGCGGTCGAGACAGTCGATGCCTGCCTGGCGAGGGTGCTCCAGGCGGCCGAGCGTGCCGATGCGCGCATCATCATCACCGCCGACCACGGCAACTGTGAGATGATGATCGATCCGGAGACGGGCGGACCCCACACGGCGCACACCACCAATCCGGTGCCGCTGGTGGTCGTGGACCCAGACGGCGACCGCCCTCTCCGAAGCGGCGGCGCGCTGCGCGATGTCGGCCCGACGGTACTGGCGATGCTCGGCGTCGACCGACCCAATTCCATGACCGGCGTCGATCTCCGGGTCACGGAGGTGCACTCGTGAGGCGTTGGATCATCGTGGCGGCCACGCTGCTCACCACCACGCACCTCCGTGCGCAGGAAGTGGGCGTCGCTCCGCCGAAGAGCCCCTACGAGGACCT
>Ga0187777_10000332_pt1 | contig 34574 bp, 37 predicted proteins | sample 1015_Q2_SP5_10_M_FD_132416 | JGI IMG/M metagenome (GOLD analysis project Ga0187777, IMG submission 132416) | Tropical peat soil microbial communities from peatlands in Department of Meta, Colombia - 1015_Q2_SP5_10_MG | ecosystem: Environmental > Terrestrial > Soil > Wetlands > Peat | place... | reverse complement strand
CGTGCTGATGAATCAGGGTGAGATCGACGGCGCGCTCAACGCATACATCCGAGCAGTCGCGCTTAACCCGGATGACTCCGACACATTTTCCAATCTGCTCTTTTGCCGCAACTACGACGCAAGGCTGACACCTCCGCAACTGCTCGCGGAACACCGCGAATGGGATAAGCGCTTCGGCGCCCCTGCGCCGATATCGAATGCTTTTACCAACGATCGCACGCCTGATCGGCGGCTTAAGATCGGCTATGTCTCACCGGACTTCCGCATTCATTCTGTTGCCTACTTTTTGACGCCGCTGTTCGAGGCCCATGATCACCATGCCCTTGAGGTGTTCTGCTATTCGGATGTGATCCGAACCGACGCGACCACCGCCTATCTTCGCGGCCTGGCCGATCATTGGCTCGCAACTGCCGTTATGCCGAACGAGGCCCTCGCCGAGCGCATTCGCGCCGATGGCATCGATATCCTGGTCGATCTCGCCGGCCACACCTCGCACAACCGGCTGCGCATTTTTTCTCGCAAGCCCACGCCAGTGCAGGTGACCTATCTCGGCTATTCCAACACGACCGGGTTGCGGACAATCGACTACCGACTCGTCGATGAAGTCACTGATCCGCCCGGCGCCGCCGACACTTGCGCTGCCGAGGCCCTGTTCCGGCTCCCCGGAGGATTCCTTTGCTACGGCGGGTCGAAAGACGCGCCGCAACCAACGGCGCCGCCATGCCTCAAAGACGGCGCCGTCACGTTCGGTTCGTTCAACAATCCGGCCAAGATATCGGCAGAAACATTCGGCGTCTGGGCTCGGCTACTGACACGGTTGCCCAGCGCGCGTCTGTTGCTCAAAGGCAAACCGTTTGCTGATGACGCCACCGGCGAGAAGTTTCTGGCGCGCTTTGCCGAGCGCGGCATCTCCAGGGAGCGCCTCGAATTGGTTGGTTGGCTGCCAAACGCCGCCGCGCACCTGACACTGTATGAGCGGATTGATGTTGCGCTTGATCCATTTCCCTACAACGGCACCACCACCACTTGTGAAGCGCTGTGGATGGGCGTGCCGGTCGTGACGCTGAAGGGTGATCGCCATTCGGCCAGAGTCGGCGCCAGCCTCCTCACCCAAGCCGGACTGACGGATTGGATCGCCAAGTCGGCCAACGATTATGTCGAGATCGCGCTCGCCCTCGCAAGCAACCCAACTGAGTTGCAACGTCTGCGGCGCGGGATGCGTCAGCGTCTTGCTGCCTCCCCCTTGTGTGACGGCAACGCTTTCGCCCGCAGGGTCGAAAACGCCTACCGCTCGATGTGGCGGAGCTGGTGTAGCAGTGTAGGTTCTCAGACATGACACACGCGGCACGATCTTTGCGCTGTTCGGCGGCATTGCTCCTGGCGTTGCTTTCGTCTGCAACCGCACAAGACATTCGCGGGATCGAGGTTTGCACGGCCGAAAAGCAGATGGAGCGTCGCACCGGTTGTCTGCAGGCCAATATTGATTTCCTTCAGCAGGCGCTGTCCAAGCTGTCGCGCGAAACTCAGGATAAGATCGGCGTTGCCGCTCGCGATCTCGCCACCGCCCGGGCCGAGATTGTCACGCTTAAATCAGCAATTGAAAAGCTGAATAAAGAACTGGCGCAAATGAAGGCGCAAATGGATTCCAGCAGCAAAAAATAGACTGGGATGGATTGATCTACCGCAAAGCAGAAAATCCGGCGTGGACTAGCTTGTCGCCTGGAGGGGTGACTGTGTTCCGGCTTGTCGATGCTATTGGGTTTTAGTTCGTCAGATTCGGTCACCATGAAAAAGGCCTGCACTCACCTGGACGGTTGCAGCAACGAGTGTCGGCCTCGTTACCTGCGCAACGGCTGAGGAGCTTGATGTCGGCAAAGTCGAATATCAGTCCAGCTGCGCATCATGCCAAGGCATCGATGCAAAAGGGGGCGGGACCGCTTGCGGGAAAGTGAGCATGCTGCTGCTAACAGATTGCTCAGCGGGAATCGGAGCAACCCATGACTAGAACAGCCAACACATCGCGAAAGCGAGCCAAGCCGGGCAGCCGACGAAGCGGTCATTTCTTCCACATCGAGGTTCGGCCCGCGCGCGAATTCACAACCTTTCGCGTACAAGACGTCGGCAAGCCCGGCGGCGTCGAAAGGCTCGCTGGGCGTCGTGCGAACGGCTCCTGGGACACCCAGAAATGGTTGATCGAGAAGACGCATGCACATGTCGCGAACGGCACACTTGTCGCCGACAGTGGTGAGGCGAAGAAGCTGCTCGCCAGTTTAGGCTCGGCTCCGGTCCAGATCCGCGGCGATCGCTTCAGAGCCAAACCGCGGCGCAATATTCCCGAGGCCGAAAAGCCAACACCGGCCATGCGCCGGGCGCAGCTGCAGAATATCAAAAAGGCCCAGCTTGCGCGCAGGCGGCACACTAAAACATCGCCACCGCATGGCAAACGTAGTGGGCGCGCATGAAATGATTTGACGAACGGGACAACTGCAGAGCCGCTCGGCTAGATTAATGGAGCCGGCCCCGCAGCCAGTTCCGGTAGATCGGCATCACTATGGAAAGGCACGCCCGCTATACCCTCATCGGCGCTTTTACGCTGGCGAGCATCGTCGGCGGGTTTTTGTTTGTTTACTGGATCAAGAATGCTGGAGGCATTGGCCAGCGCGCCCTCTACGACATCCATTTTGAGCAGCCGGTATCCGGATTGATCACGGGAGCGGATGTCCTTTTTAACGGAGTGCGTGCCGGAACCGTAGCGCAGATTCAACTCGATCCGAACAACCCAACTACGGTTGGTGTCACAATCTCGGTCAGCCCTGAAACGCCGGTCCGCTCCGACACGCAGGTGGATATCGCGTACCAGGGGATCGCAGGTGTCGCGGCAATCTCGCTGAAAGGCGGATCGGCGCAGGCTCCTCAATTGATATCGCGGGACGGCCATCCACCGCTTATCGTGGCCGGAAAAGATGTTGGACGTAACTTGACTGAATCGGCACAGCAAACCCTGCGTCATATCGATGAAATTCTCGATCAGAATTCCAAGCCGCTGAACTCGGCACTTACGGGGATCGCGACATTCGCGGACATGCTCGGCCGCAATTCGACCCGCGTCGAAGGATTACTGGGCGCATTGGAGAATTTGACAGGTGGCGGGACGTCAAAGGCGAGCACGGTACTCTACGATCTCAAGCCGGCGACCGATTTTCCGCGGACAAAACCGATTAAGAAACGGCTCGTCATACCGGACCCTAACGCCGTCATTCTATTCGACTCCCAAAAGATTCTTGTTCGCAGCGGCTCAGAAACCTATTCAGATCTCGGCAATGCCCGATGGATCGATAACTTGCCGAAGTTGATTCAAGCGCGAATAGTTCAAAGCTTTGAGAATGCGCAACAGCTTGATGCCGTTAGCCGGCCATCAGAACAGGCAACCGCCGGATACCGTCTGGAAATTACGATTCGTAACTTCGAACTTGCGTTGCAACCTTCGCCTAACGCGCTGGTCGACCTGACGGCACGGCTAATCAATGATAAGGGTGATATTATTGCCGCGCGCGTCTTCGCAACGAACGTCCCCGCGAAAAGTACCGAGGAGGCGGAGGTGGTTGCGGCAATTAACAAGGCCTTTTCGCAGGTGGCGGCCGATATCGTGATCTGGACGATCGGGACGGTATAGCCGCATACATCCCCCGGCTCAGTAGACAATGCAGAATAAGGCGGTCGTTGTCGGTGCGCTCGGTGTGATTGGGCGCTACATCGCCGAGAGGCTCGTCGCGGAACCCGATTGGCAAGTGGTGGGGCTATCGCGACGCAAGGCGTCAGACGGGCCATGCTACCGGCATATCGCCGTTGATCTTCTTGATGCCGAAGACACTGAACGCAAGCTCGCCAAGTTGTCAGACGTCACACACGTGTTCTACGCGGCATTCCAGGCCGCTCCCGGAAGCGCATCGAACTTCGCATCCAATGTGGGCCCAAATCGCGACATGCTGGTGAATTCGGTCACCGCCATAAGTCGTGCCACGCCGCATCTAAGACGAGTCGTGCTTGTCACAGGCACCAAATACTACGGCGTGCACCTCGGGCCGCTGAAGACGCCGATGCGGGAGACCGATCCGCGCCACACAGGGCCCAATTATTACTTCGATCAGATTGACTGGCTTATCGCCTACCAGCGTAGCAAGAAGTGGGATTGGGTGGAGCTTCGTCCTCAAACCCTCTGTGGCTTCTCACCGGGCTCGCCTATGAGCATCCTTCCGGCCATCGCGGTTTACGCCGCAATATCGAAAGAACTCGGTTTGCCGCTGCGCTTTCCAGGCAAACCGGGTGCCTACAGCACGATCTATCAGGTGACTGAATCAACGCATTTTGCGAATGCAGCATTGTGGGCCGCGACGGACCAGCGATGCGAAAATCAAGCCTTCAACATTACCAATGGCGACTATTTTCGATGGCGAAACCTGTGGCCCAAGATCGCGACGGTTTTCGAAATGCCAGTTGCAGGCCCGCAAACAATCAGCCTCACGCAGCACATGGCCGATAGGGCGCCGCTCTGGGAGGAAATAACCGCCAAGTACAAGCTCAGGCATATCCCCTACACGGAGCTCGCCGCCTGGCCATTCGCCGATTATGTCTTTGGCGCCGACTGGGATGTCATGTCGGACGTCACCAAGTCCCGGCTTTATGGCTTCCACAATGTAGTCGATAGCGAGGCGATGTTCATTCGCCTGCTGCGCCGTTTTCGTGACGAGCGGATCGTGCCCTAACTTACAGCGGGCCTCGGCCTCAGCGGATACGGTGAGCTCTTCGCGGCAACCTTCAGCGCCTCATCAGAAGCAACAGGGCACGCAGAGCAATCGCTACGGCAGTGCACCGTGGGCGCCGAGTACGCCGGCCACGATCGCAACACCTGAGGCCGCGAGCGCCACTGCATGCAGATTGATCGCCAGTGTGAAGGCGCGCTCCCTGTCGCGCAACGCATAATCATGAAACAAGCGATGGATCACAAGCGGCTCAAGCACGAATACCATCAATGCAAACACCGCCCAGACTACAACCATTAGAATGAGCCACCAGTACGCCGGATCGAGCAACCGCACCCAGGCATCCAGTCTGTCGACCATGTAAAAACCGGTTATGCCCGCGAGCAATATCGAATAGCGCGCCTGCACTGCGAAGCGAGACTCGAACGCCTCAAAAACAGCGATCGCCGCGCCCGGGTCGCCCATAGCCTTGGCGCGTGGCAGCACAATACTGGTTACCATAGCCACGCCTCCGATCCAGTGTACGAGCGCCAGCACGTGTAACGCACGGGCAAGCGTTAAACCGTCGATCATCACACATCCTTGCGTAGCTAGGCTGTCAGCTTTGCGTTGGCCCAATGAGCTTCAAGTAACCCTCAAATCGATCGCGCAAAGCACGCGGCAACTCCACCTTTTGTTGCGTCTCCAACGACATCATCGCAGTTACCAAACGGGCTCGTAATCTCTCGACGCCAGCTAGGTGTCCTACAATAGTTACACTCAGTGAAGAGTACCCGATCTTCGTAAGCAGCAACGTGAGATCGAGATTCTCACCCATTCGGCTCGGCAACTTAAAATCTGTTTCGATGTGAACGAAGGGAAAGCCATACCGATCGTTCAGGATCAACTTGGAGTAATCAACGCCCAGTTGTTCGGTATACCAATCCTCAATCAAGCCATTGAACATATCAAAGTAATGAGGAAAGTAGACGATGCCTGCAGGATCGCAGTGAGAAAATCGAATTGGCACTGTGCGCGTAAATGCACCTTCAGGCGGAACAAACCTATCTTCTTTCATCAAAATAATTCCTTTGATTCAGCATCGAATCCGCATCACAGGCTGAGGTGAATGCCATCATCTACACGGGACGCTGTACCCAAAGCGAAATATGCCATTTCAATTACTATGTCACATTGAGTGCTTGTTCAGCGCGGATTTACTGAACAAATCTGATTTTAATGGCCCCCGTAATCAACGGCGCCCTTGACCAATATCAATGAGATCCGCAGGCAAATATGAAAAAAAGCTCGCAGCGAGAGTAGGATTTCAGATCTCGTGGAGCGATGGAGGGCCACATGCCCAATCCACAAAGCGAGCCGTCACGCACTGCTCTTATTGAAGTTATTTTAGGGAGTATCGCGGACTGGGTGAACAAATATCGTCAAAAATTTAATATTGATAGTTCGCTTGGAGTGTGTTCACCGGATGAGGTTATGCACATTGCAAAAGATCTCAGGCTAAGCACAGCAGAGCTTCAAGAACTCGCACGGAAAGGGCCTGATGCCGCAGACCTGTTGCTGAAAATGCTTGTCGCGCTGAAGGTTGATCCAGAAGCTCTAGAGAAAGCTGACCCCTACGTGATGCAGGATCTGCAACGGCTGTGCACAACATGTGGCGCCAAGAAGCGCTGCGAGCATGAGCTCGCCCGTGGAACGGCAGGCGAACACTTTCGCGAATTTTGCCCGAATGCATTCACGCTCGACGCTCTACTTAGTCAGAAAAATCGATCCTCTCCTCAGTAAGGCAATATGCCGGGATTCGCTGACGCATTATCTTCCGAGCGCAGCCGCTTGGCGCACTTTTGCGCGATCCGCCAAGGAGTCCAGGTGCGCCGATGAGCGGGCCATTGCTGCAGGTTACTAATCTGGCTAAGCGTTTCGAGGGAATCGATACCGCAAAGTTTCACGGCTGTCATTCGCGGGAATGAATATTACTCAGGGTTCAAAATTCACGGCTAATGAGCCCGTCCAACGAATACGCTCCGCCACCGTGAGCGAGAAAATACAACGCCGCAATTGTCCACATCAGTGTGTACTCGAGACCGAGCTGGTTCCAGAAATATTTGCCGACGCGCCAACGCTCGACATTGGTGACCAGCAGAAAGACTACGACCGGCAAAATGGCGATACGCGTGAACAATCCAAGCGCAACCAGCGGTCCGCAGACGAGCTGGGTCACAGATATCGCCGGTGCCCAGACCTTGCCTGGCCGAAACCCTTGTTTATCCAGGTAATCTGAGAGCATCCGGATATTTTGCAGTGGCTGTCCTGTCTGGGGAAAGAATCCAAACGTCATCCGCAGCCCATGCGGGACCAACGCGAGCCCAACGCAGACGCGCAACAACGCCTCGGTGACCGGACCAAATGTCTGATAGAGGCCGGTGAGTTGCGACAGCATCGTGCGGCTTAGAGCCTGATTTCACCAAGGTTGATGCTGACGCCAAGCTTTGCGGTAACGAGCTTCCTTGGCAAACCGATGACTGAAATTTCTACAATGTAGTCACCCGAATTTTCGTCAAGCCGATCGAATTTAAAGTCGCCGTAGTTGTCGGTCGTGGTTTCTGCCACCACGTCGCTCTCCTTGAGTAGGCGTACGGTTGCACCCTCGACGCAATCGACGACGCCTTTCGTTTTTGCGGAGACGGAGCCGGCGACAAAGCAGGTCGAGTAACGCCACAAATTCTTGTAGTAAATACGTGGTTTGGTTCCAAGCTCTGACTGCATTACCTCCAGCCCCTGCTCTCGCACGATCTTGGCCATCGCGCCGTCGTCGACACAAACGGCGCGCATCGCACCTGTCGGGCACGATTGCTGCCCGCGCGTCTGCTGCCAGCCCTGGTCGATCAAGTGGGCGTCGAAGGTCCACGCCTGGGGCAGTTTCAACTCCTCGTTCCACCAGATGTGGCCGTAAGGACAGGACTCGACCAGGTCCTTGCGGCCCTTAGCTTTGACCGGATCAATCAACACGATGCCGTCCGCACGCTTGGTGACCGCGCCGTCACCGCGGGCAACGCAAGGCGCGTTATCGCAGTGATTGCACATGGTTGGAACATAGGCGATGTCGACAACCGGTGCCTGCCCGCGCTCTTTCTGAAGGATGTCGACCCACTTGTGCCCATGCTTCGGCATCGGTGCCGAATAGCCGGGAAAATCATTGCCGACATATTCGTCCATCGTGGCAAGGGTGCACAGATTGCAGTTCGTGCACTCGGCGACGTCGACAATCATGTTCCACTTTTTCATGGCATCCTCCCGTCAGTCAGGCGCGTCACTTCGGGATGCGCGGGACTATCAACTGGAACAGCTTCAGCGAGGCTCCCGTAGCCGGCTGTATGCTCGCGGTTTCGGATGGTCCGAGATAGACACCGCCGCCCTTCTCGACATCATAGACTTTGTTATTCAGCTTGATGCGGCCCTTGCCGTCCATGACGTAGATCAGTTGATGCTTGTTGGTGGCACCAGCCTTGAAAGTTTCGGCCGCTTTCAGCCAATGCAGCGAGCCAAGCACATTTTTGGCGCCGCACAGCGCCTGGTTTAGCACTTCGGTGACCTCGCCCTGGCCTGGCACCAACTTTTTCGGCAACTTGTTGGTATCGATGAATGTCAGTGACATAGTCGTCGTCCTCTCTGCGCTCAGCTCTGCATCCAAACTTTGCCGTCCTTGCGTTCCCAACGCAGGTCGTCGCCAGTACCCTCCAAAATGGTGGTCTTGAAGCGGTTGGGCGCCTGGAACTCGAAGTAGAACAGGGGCTCGGTGGCGCGCAGCCGATGCTTCTCCTCAGCCGGAATAAAAATCATGTCGCCCGGTCCGACCGGCCGCACCCCCTCGTCGGATTCTACCGTCGCCTTGCCTGTGATGATGAAATAGAAGTGCTCGCAGTTCTTGTGCAGATGCAGCGGCGACGCGGCGTCCTTTTTGTAATGCATGACACCGGCCAGCATGTCGTCGATGTCGGCGAGCTCCTGATTGACGAAGAAAATACGTTCACGCGCGCCTTTTGCGTCGATCAGCGAGGGTAACTCGCTCTCTTTGAAAACGTAGGCCATTGGATTTTCCTCCGTTATTTCGCAGTCACCAGCGGCGCCAATTTACGGCGCGCTGTCGATTTCTTGTTCTTCGTGACGCCATTTTTCGTGCTGGCCGCAAATGCCGCCGAGATAAATGTTGTCTCACCGTCCCATGGCTCGATATCGACCAATGCGTTGGCTCCGGCCAGCGAATGCGTCGTCTGGGTTTGCGTGCGTTCAGGCGTCAGCAAATTGAGGCAGCCGCCGCGATCGACCGACTTGCCCGGCTCGCCCATCGGATCGTACATCGCGGAGGATTCGTAGCCGTGGCAGACGCCGCGGGGCAGCCGCTGGGTCGGCAGCGCGGCACAGATCACCGCACCACGATCGTTGTAGACCCTGACCAGATCGTGCCTGCCGATGCCGCGCTCAGCAGCGTCCTCTGCGTTCAGACGGACGATCCAGTAATAGTAGCCGTCGACATTAACCCGATGATCCTCGATATTGAGGAGAAACGAATCCTTGCCGTCGCCTTGCGTATGATACGAATATTTCGAGTGTGGGGTGAGCAGCTGCAGCGGATACCGCTCGAACAGCGCGCCGGAATGCGGACCTTCCCACGCTGGCTCATATTTGACGATTGGCGGTCGCTCAGGGTCAGGAAAGCGCTTCAGGCTGTTGCATTCAAACTCAAGCTTGCCCGACTGCGTCTGCAGGCCGCGCAGGAATTCCTCGGTGTAATCGGACGGCAGCGGCTGCGCCTCAGGCACGTCCTTCTTGCGGTTCTCCCAGAACCAGCGGAATGACACCGGCGCACGCAGATGTTCCTTCTCAGCTGGCACCACATAATAGCCACGCTTGATAAACTTTTTCCAGGAGATCACCTTGGGCAGATCGGAAGCGTCGAAGTGCCGCTTGACCCAGTCGATTTCGTTGCAGCCTTCGTTGAAGTAGTTCGCAAGCCCGAGTCGTTTGCATATCTCGGTGAAGATCCAATAGTCAGTTTTCGATTCGCCGAGTGCCTCAATCGTCGGCGCCTGGAAGATGATGACCCGGTGATTGAGCTGCTGCTGCCCGTGATGGCCATAGCCACCAAGACCGGCCCATTCGGAAATGTCGACGCGCTCGAAATTGGTGCAAGCCGGAAAAATCACGTCGGCGAACTTGGCTTCGCCTTCAAACCAGATCGACTGGTTGACCACGAATTCCAGATTCTCTGACTGGTACATCCGCACATGGCGGTTGGTATTATTCATGGTCGCCAGCATCGACCCGCCGTACTTGTAAAGCATTTTCACCGGCGAATGGCCGGGGGCGGGATAGCTGAACTTGGCAAACTGGTGCTCAATCGATTTGCCGATCCAGGGCCAGCCTTCGGCTTTTCCGTCGGCGATCGCCTCCGGCATCCAAATGCGCGGGATGCGCTGGAAGCTCGAACTCATGCTCGGGAGCTGCGGCATGCGCTGATAGAGCTCGACCGGCATCGAGGTGTTTTCGAGATCGCCCGACATACCGCCGTCTGCATAGCCGGGGAAATAAAAATTGAAGTCGAGCGGGCAGCCCCATTGCAGATTGCCCATGTTGATGCCGGGCTTGCCGAGACCCTGCATGGCGGCGAGGCACACCATGGCGCGCGCCCACTGGATGCCGGTCTGGTTGCGGCAGGCGCCGCCATGACCGTTGCCCCAGCCGCCGGGCGCGAGATAGACGCGCTTCTTGCCCCACTCGCGGGCGAGCGCGCGCACGTCCCTGGCTGGAACGCCGGTTTCCTTCTCTTGCCACTCCGGTGTCTTTGCGATCCCGTCTTCATCGCCCAGTAGATACGCCTTCCAGGCGTCGAAGCCGACGGTGTGCGTCTTCACATAACCTTTGTCGTAGAGATCTTCCTTGATCCACACGTAGGCGATCGCCATCGCCATGGCCGGCGACGTTGTCGGCCTGGGGGCAAACCACTTGCCGGGCAGGAACTGCGCCGAGGCATTGTAGTAGGGATCGATGTGAACAACTTTGATGCCGAGTTTTGTATTTTTCAGCCATTGCCGGCGCACGGTGCCTTCCTGCGCCCCGTATGATCCTGAGGTGCTTTCTGGGTCCGCCGACCAAAACACGATCATGTCGCAGTTCCGCAGACAGTCTTCGACCGTGCCGTACGTTTCCGACTGGCCGACGCGCAGCGTATAGCCCCAATGGTGCACCGCGCCCCAGTACCAGCCTTCCCAGGAATCCGGATTGTGATGAACGCGCGTCATCCCAACTGCGTTGGCAAAGCGGTAGAGCGCGGAAAGATAGTAGCCGATGTTACCCCAGGTGTGATGCGAGCCGTGCGAGGTCGCGATCGATCCCGGCCCATGGTCGCGCTTGCAACGCTTGATCTCGTTGGCGACCAGGTCGAGCGCCTCCTCCCATGACATGCGCACATATTCGGATTTACCGCGATTTTGCGGGTTACGCTTTCCCTTCGGGTCGAAATCGACGCGCTTCATCGGATAAAGCAGACGATTAGGCGCGTAAACGATCGATTTGGCGTTCTGACCATGCGGGGCGAGCGTGGTCTTGCGCGGCGGCGTGAACTTCAGGCCGCGTGCCTCGATCGTCCACGGCTGCGGGTCGCTTTCGTCGAAATCAATCGGCGTCATGCGAACAATTTTATCGCCCTTGACGGTAATGAAGACCGGGCCGCCATTGGTCATGTTGCAATAGCGCATTGAGCCATCCGGCAGCGGCGTGCCGAATTTCCAATGCGCGGTCTGCATCGCCATCAAAATCTGCGCAAACCAGTTGGTCAGATCCTCGGAACCCTCGACACCGAGAGTGAAGTCCTTCTGAGCGTTGATCTGATTTAGCCAGTTGATTGGCGGCGTGAGCAGAGACGCGCCAGTCGCGGCATTCTTGAAGGCCAGCGTGATATCGGGCTTGGGATGCAAGCCGGCGCCCGAACGGATCTTGCCGCCGCGGATCTCGATCCAGCGGCCGGTACCCTCGTCGCGGGCCTTGATTTGCGCGATCAGGTCGCGCTCCATCACGCGCGCCGCAAACTGCGGATGGCGCCAGCGCGCATATCTGAGGAGCAGTGTGAGCGCGAAGAGAATGAGCGAGAATTTCGCGTTCGTGAACATCGTGCGTTTCTCCCTGCTCCTGTCGATGTGAGCTTACCCCATCATGCGCGTCGTTTCGGTTGCCCTCAATTGCCCTGGAACACCGGTTTCCGCTTGGCGATAAAGGCCTCGTAGGCCCGTTCGTAGTCCTTGGTCTGCATGCAGATCGCCTGCGCCTGAGCCTCGGCTTCGATCGACTCATCGACACCCATATTCCATTCCTGGTGCAGGCATTTTTTGGTCATGGAGTTGGCGAAGGTCGGCCCGTCAGAGAGCGCTTTGGCCAGCGCCTGCGCGTCAGCGAGTACATTCTCGGGCTCGCTAAGCTTGTTGTAGAAGCCCCAGCGCTCGGCCTCGGTGCCGTCCATGGCCCGGCCGGTATAGAGCAGCTCCGAGGCGCGGCCATGGCCGATAATGCGCGGCAGGATGGCGCAAGCGCCCATGTCCGCGCCGGCAAGACCGACGCGCACAAAAAGGAAAGCGACTTTGCTTCGCGCCGTGCCGACGCGCAAATCAGAAGCCATCGCGAGGATTGCGCCTGCGCCAGCGCAGACGCCGTCGATCGCCGCGACGATCGGCTGCGGGCAGGCCCGCATTTCCTTGACCAGTTGGCCCGTCATGTGGGTGAAGGCGAGCAGTCCTGCCATGTCGTCTTTGCGCTGCATCTCGACCAGCGGGCCGATGATCTCGTGCACATCGCCGCCAGAGCAAAAATTGCCGCCCGCTCCGGTGATCACGACGTTCTTGATCTCGTCGACGTACGTGAGATTACGGAAGGTGTCGCGCAGCTCGGCATAGGATTCAAGCGTCAACGGATTTTTCCGCTCTGGTCGGTTCAACGTAATGGTCGCGACCTTGCCCGTAACCGACCATAGGAAATGCTTCGGCTTGAAGTTGGAGAAATCGAGGCCGGCGGGGCGAAAGCGCTCCGCGGTCTCGCCGTTGCCCCCATCTTTTGCCATTGCAGCTGCGGTCATCGAAAACCTCCTTTTTAACCAGCGAAAGTGAGCCCGCCGCTCACGCTCATCACCTGACCGGTGATGTAGTCGGAGCGTGAACTAGCGAAGAACATGATTGCGTCCGCAATTTCCTGTGGTTTTGCGAACCGTTTGAATGGAATCGCGCGCAGGAAGGCTTCGCGCAACTTTTCGGGCCGCGATTGCAGCATCGGCGTATCGGTTGGCCCCGGACAGACACAATTGACGTTGATCGAGTAGCGCGCCACTTCGCGGGCGAGTGATTTGGTGAATGCGATCACGCCACCCTTGGCGGCGGCGTATGTTGTCTCACCGCTGCTGCCAACGCGGCCGGCATCGCTCGAAACGTTGACTATCTTGCCTTTGCCGGCGGCCATCATGGTTGGCAGCAGCGCCTGCGTCAGGTGCAGCGTGCCCCCGAGATTGATCGCAATAACTCGTTCCATGTAATCGGGGGCATTTTCAATAAATGGCTGAATGTCGTTCCAGCCTGCCGCGTTGACCAGGATGTCGATGCGGGGGTGGTTGGCAAGAATGCCTGACGCGCAAGTGCGAATAGCGGCGGGATTGGCCAGATTAATCGGCACGTATTCGACCTTGAAATTGCTCTGCTTCGCTTCTTTTGCGACCTCAGCGCCTTTCGCCTCATCCACATCAGCGCAGATAACGGTTGCGCCGCTGCGCGCGAATTCCATAACAGTTGCCCTGCCAATGCCGGAGGCGCCGCCGGTTACTAAGGCAATCTTGTCGTCGAACTTCATCGCGCTGCTCCTCTCTTTTTTTCCATCGAGGGTTCATCTGCATCAGCAAGAAACGCCTCGACGCGCCGCCGCGTTTCGGCGTTGCCGAGCAGCTGCCTCGTGAATTCCAATTCATCCGTGTAGCCGCCGCGCTCGCGATGACCGGCCGCTGCAATGCATGCCTTGCTGGCGGCAAGCGCTGCGGCTGGAAGATCCGCGATGGTACGCGTAATCTCCGCAGCGCGTTGCGCAAGCTCGGCTCGCGGGACGGCCCAATGCACCACACCGAGCGCACATGCGGCCGATCCCGTAAGTACCTCCGCATAAAGGATCATCCGTGCCGCCGTCGCTGGGCCGCAAAGACGGGTTAGACGTTGCGTGCCGCCGGCGCCCGGGATCAACCCGAGTCGCACTTCCGGTAATCCGACTTTGGCCTCCTCCGCCGCGATCCGAAGGTCGCATGCCAGTGCAAGTTCAAATCCGCCACCCATCGCCGCACCGCCGATTTCGGCGACCGTAACCTGAGGCAGGCGTTCGATCCGCTCGTAGAGACGCTGGATTCCCGCAACATAGGCGTACATCCGGTCTGCGCCATCGGACGCCTCCATGTGAGCGCGCACCTCATTGAGATCAGCGCCGGCGCAAAACACCTTCTGGTCCGAGCGGATATGCAAAACTGTGCAAGGCGGGCCCTTTACGAGGTCGTCGAGCTTTCGCTCAAACATCCCCACCCATTCTTCGCTGATCGCGTTCACTGGAGAACGGCTAAGGGTCAGCGTGGTTATGTTACCGCTGGTGTGCGAGTGGATCATGGTCAGGCCCGTCTTTCCTGTTCTGCCTGACTGACAAGCGCACGGCTGATCACCAGCCGTTGAATATCATTGGTTCCCTCGTAGATCTTGCTCGCGCGTACGGCGCGGAAAATTCGCTCAACATTGTACTCGGTCATATACCCGGCGCCGCCGAGCGTTTGAATCGCATCGGAGCAAATCCGTTCAGCCGCTTCGGTGGCAAACAACTTCGCCATCGAGGCCTGTTTAAGGCATGGCAAGCCCTGACTCCGTAGCCCTGCAGCGTAATGCACAAGCTGGCGCGCGGCCTCAAGCTGGGTTGCCATGTCGGCGAGACGGAAGGCAACGGCCTGGTGCTCGATAATCGTCTTGTCGAAGCTTCTGCGCTCTTGCGCATAGCTCAGGGCAATTTCAAGAGCCGCGCGAGCCATGCCCACGGCTTGCGCAGCGATACCAATACGCCCACCTTCCAGGTTCGCAAGAGCGATACGATAGCCTTGACCTTCCGCGCCAAGCCGATTTTCTACCGGTACATTAAGCTCGTTGAAGATGACTTCACATGTATCCGAAGCGTGTTGCCCCATCTTGTTTTCAATCCGGCCGACGCAATAGCCGGATCGTTTGGTTTCCACGATAAAGCAACTGATCCCGCGCTTTCCCTGGCTGAGGTCGGTCGCGGCAAATACCAAAGCAATGTCGGCGTTCTTGCCGGACGTGATGAATTGTTTTGTTCCGTTGAGAATATAGCCGCCGTTTCGCCGTTCAGCGCGAGTCCGGATCGCGCCGGCATCCGAACCGCCTTGCGGCTCCGTGAGACAGAAGGCGCTCAGCAGCTCGCCCCGCGCCATTGGCCGCAAGTATTTTTCCTTTTGTGTTATCGTGCCGTACTCGACGATCGGCATACAGCCAACCGAATTGTGACCGCTCATGATCGTCGAGACAGCGCCGTCGCCGGCGGCAATTTCCTCCAACGCAAGCGCATATGCGACGTAGTCAGCGCCGACGCCATCCCACTCCGATGGAACGGTCATTCCCATGAAGCCGAGCTTGCCCAATTCACGGAGCGCAGCGCGCGGAAACTCTGCCCGGCGCTCCCACTCGCCCGAATGGGGGGCCAAAGCCCGCTGCGCAAATTCCCGCGCAGTATTCCGGATTTGCTCCTGCTCCTCGGTCAGCAACATTCCCGCTACTCAGCTGCCTGACGGCGCTTGGTCTCGCGCGCCTTCAACAATTCCCTCGCCACGACTAGCTTCTGAATTTCGGTTGCTCCCTCGTAGATGCGCAGCGCGCGAATTTCCCGGTAAAGCGCCTCGACTTTGACGCCGACACGCACACCATTTCCGCCAAAGAGCTGTACGGCGCGGTCGATGACCCGTTGTGCCATTTCGGTAGCAAAAGCTTTCGCCGTCGACGCCTCGCGGCTGATGCGCGGCGCTCCGCGATCTTTTTCCCAGGCTGCGCGATAGACGAGGAGCGCAGCCGCGTCGATATCTATGGCACTATCCGCCAGTGCAGTTTGTGTCAGTTGCATGTCTGCCAGCGGCGCGCCAAATAAATTGCGGGTTGCTGCGCGCTCGATCATTTCGTCGAAGGCGCGGCGGGCCATACCAAGGGCCGCAGCGGCAACCGTTGAACGGAAAATATCAAGCGTCGCCATGGCCACCTTAAAACCTTCGCCGGGCTCGCCGAGCCGATTAGATATCGGTACGCGGCAACTATTGAAACGAAGCGTGGCAAGCGGATGCGGAGCAATGACGTCAATACGGCTGGCAATCTCCAGGCCCGGCGTTGCAGCATCGACGACGAAACAGGAAAGACCCTTGGTGCCAGGTCCCTCACCGGTTCGGGCAAAAACAACATAGTGGTCTGCAATCCCCCCGTTGGAGATCCAGGTTTTCATCCCGTCAAGGCGGACATGCGCCGGTCCATCCTTCGCCGCAGTTGTCGCAATCGCGCCGACATCCGACCCTGCCTCGGGTTCTGAGAGCGCGAAGGCTGCGATTTGGTGACCGTCTCGGACCGGCGGCAGATATTTGGCCTTTGTCTCGTCGCTTCCAAAGAGCGATATTGATCCGGTGCCAAGCCCCTGCATAGCGAATGCAAAATCGGCGAGACTGTCGTACCAGGCGAGAGTCTCACGCGCCACGCAGAGCGTTCGCACGTCGAGCTTTTCCGACAAGCCACCATAGGCCTTCGGGACAACGGCTCTTAGCCAGCCTGCCTTTCCCAATGCACGAACGAGCGATCGGCAAGAACCATCGACATTAGCGTGATCGATGTATCGATGGACTTCTTGGCTCGCCCAATCTGTCAGCGCCGGACCCATTTTCCGGTGCGCCTCATCAAAAAAAGGCCAGACAAGATGGGCAAGTGGCGGCCTCATTGGCTCCCACCGTTCGCACTGATCCCCTTGTCGCGCAGCATGAAGCGTTGGATTTTGCCAGTCGCGGTTTTCGGCAAGCTGTCGACGAATTCAATCCAGCGTGGATACTTCCAGGGCCCAATCGAGCGTTTCACATGCACCTTGAGTTCTTCGTAAAGCGCCCGGCTGATGTCGTGGCCGTCGCGATTTTTGAGTACGACAAATGCTTTCGGCTTGATCAGGCCATTGGGGTCTTCAGCCGGAACAACCGCAGCCTCGAGAACATTTGGATGGCTCACCAGCGCATCCTCGACCTCGAACGGTGATACCCAAATTCCGCTGACCTTGAACATATCGTCAGTCCGGCCACAGTAGGTATAGACGCCATCCGAACGCCGCACGTATTTATCGCCGGTGCGAGTCCATTCGCCTAAGAATGTCCGGCGTGATTTTTCGCGCTGATTCCAGTACCCGGCTGCGGCCGAGTCGCCACGGACCAAGAGTTCACCCATTTCATTGTCGGGAACGTCCTGGGAGTTTTCGTCGACCAGCCGAAGCTCGTAACCATCAACCGGTACGCCTGACGTACCATATTCAACCGCGTTGGGCAGGTTCGTTAGAAAAAGATGTCCCATTTCCGTCGAGCCCACACCATTCACGATGTCGACGCCGAATTTTTGCTTCCAGGTTTCTCCGACATGCGGGGGCAATGGCTCGCCGGCCGAGAAACAAAGCCGCAACCGGCTGGATATGTTTTCCGGTTTGCACTCGGGATCGGCAAGAATTGCCGCATAGAGCGTTGGCACAGCGAAAAACATTGTCGGCTGATAGGCCCGCAACGTTTCGAATACAGTCTGAGGAGTCGGCCGTTCGGGGTAGAATACTGATGTGGCGCCGACCCACATCGTACAGAACATGGCGTTGCCGAGACCGTAGGAGAAAAATAACTTCGCGGCTGAGAATACGACGTCGTCTTCGCGATATCCAATGCGGCGCTGGCCGGCGGCCTGCGCCATCACCTTGGGATTCGAGTGCACGTGCATTACGCCCTTCGGCATCCCGGTTGTGCCAGACGAATAGAGCCAGTAGGCGACCTCATCCGCGGCAGTCCTGGCCGGCGCCGAACCTTCATTCTCGGCCGCCAAAAGCGAGTCGAGCCGCGGCACCGAAGTCGGGCCTCCGCCTACAACGATAATTTGCCTGAGAGTCGGCAAATCCTGTGCTGCTTCCTGAATAACAGGAAGCAGCGCAGCCGATACAAAAACCGCCTTCGCTCGTGAATCTTCGAAAAGATAGCGGTATTGGTCGACCGTCAATCGCGTGTTGATGAGCACCGGAACGACCCCCGCGCGTATCGCTCCCCAGAACAGCACTGGAAAATCGACTGTGTCGAGCAGGACGAGCGCAATCCGGTTTTCCGGTTCGATCCCCATGCGCGCCAGCATCGGACCGATCCTTGCAGCTGCATCGCGCAGCTCCGCATAAGTCATGTTGCGAGATGGATCGACAAAAGCTGTTTTGTCGCCGCGGCCTTCGGCGACATTTCGATCGACAAAGTCAACCGCAGCATTGTAGTCGCGAAGCGCTACCATCAGCGTCGCCCACAAATCCTTGTTATCGAAAAAGCTACTGACTAAACGCATGCCGATCCTTGACTTCGGTCAGGTCCGTCACCGGATGTGGCGTTCCCCGCAGTGCTAAATCTTGATTTTTGTCATGGCATTAAGACGCCAAACGGCGCAGCTTTCAACGGCAGGAGAACCATGATGCATGCACCCGGCCCGCCGCCGAAAAAGCGGCTGCTGCGATTGAATGTTAATGGGCGCTGGCGCGAAGACGCCGTGTTTGAAACGGAACTGCTCGTTGAGTATTTGCGCGACGTCGCACACCTCACCGGAACGAAGACCGGCTGCGACGGCGGCGAGTGCGGAGCATGTACAGTCCTGGTCGACGGCGAAGCTGTTCCGTCTTGCATTACCCTCGCGGTGCGCTGTGACGGGCGAAACGTAGAAACGATCGAAGCCTTGGCTACGCAAGGTCGTCTTAACAGACTGCAACGCGCCTTTCACGAAAAGCTGGGAACGCAATGCGGTTTTTGCACCCCGGGAATGATCATGGCGGCCGAGGCGCTTCTGCGCCGCAATCCGACGCCGAGTGACGACGAGATACGGATCGCTCTGTCGGGAAATCTTTGCCGCTGTACGGGCTATGTGAAGATCATCGAGTCTGTCAAGGCAGCCGCCGGGGCAGATTCATGACCGCCGATCTAAAGAAAAAGGCCGCCCGTCAAGGCGTTCCCTTGATCGACGGCATCGAAAAAGTTACCGGGCGTGCACGTTACACCGCCGACCTGGAACATGCTGATGCGCTGGTCGGACGCATCTTGCGGAGTCCCGTCAGTCACGGCGACATCATTCGCCTCGATGTTTCAAGAGCGCGCGCGCTTCCGGGAGTCGTCGCAGTCATTACCGGCGACGATTGCCCTTACACCTTTGGCGTCCTGCCCATCGCCATGAACGAATATCCGCTCGCACGCGGGCGTGTTCGTTATCGTGGCGAACCAGTTGCGGCCGTGGCCGCGATTGATGCAAAGACAGCCGAGCGCGCTCTCGATCTGATCGAACTGGAAGTGCAAAAGCTCCCGGCCTACTACACGTCCGAGGCTGCCCGCGCGCCGGATGCTGTGCCTCTGCACGACAACAAACCCGGAAATGTAGAGCGCGACGTCCATCATCAGTTCGGCGACGTCGCTCAAGGTCTTGCTGCAGCCGATCTGGTGCGAGAAGAGAAATTTAGTTGCGCGGAGATCAATCACGCGCAGATTGAACCGCATGCCAGTTTTTCCGAATACGATCCATTAACGGGCCGCCTCACCACGCAGACTGTTTCTCAGGTCGGCTACTACCTACACCTCATGCTCGCCCGATGCCTTGACATGGATTCCTCGCGCATCCGGGTGATCAAACCCTTCATCGGCGGCGGTTTCGGCGCTCGTGTCGAAGTATTGAATTTCGAAATCGTCACGGCACTTCTCGCCAAAGCCAGCGGCGGCAAAGTGATGATGCAGCTCACCCGCGAGGAAACCTTCATCACCCACCGCGCGCGCCCGCAGACAGATATCCGCCTGAAACTCGGCATGACCAAAGATGGCCGGTTTACCGCATGCGAGTGCGAGGTCGTGCAGCGCGGTGGTGCTTATGCCGGCTACGGGATTATTACAATCCTTTACGCGGGCGCGTTGCTGCACGGCATCTACGATATCCCCGCGGTCAAATACGACGGTTACCGGATCTACGCCAATCTACCGCCCTGCGGCGCTATGCGTGGCCATGGTTCGGTCGACACACGTCACGTATTCGAATGTATCGTTGACCGCATGGCCCGCGAACTCGGGCTCGACCCGATTGCGGTGCGTCGAGCCAATCTGTTGCAGGCGCCTACCCGCACCATGAATGACCTGATGATCAACAGCTACGGGCTGCCTGAATGTCTTGACAAGGTCGAGCGGGCGAGCCGGTGGCGCGAGCGCATCGGCCATATGCCTCGCGGTAAAGGCCTCGGCATGGCCTGTTCGCATTATGTCAGCGGGGCAGCCAAGCCGATTCATTTCACTGGCGAGCCGCACGCGGTGGTGAACCTCAAGCTGGACTTCGATGGTGGCGTGACGGCGCTTACCGGCGCTGCCGACATCGGCCAGGGATCAAGTACAATGGTCGCGATCGCCGTCGCCGAAACCCTGGACATCTCACTCGACCGTATACGCGTTGTAGCCGCCGACACCGCGGTGACGCCTAAGGACAATGGCGCTTATTCGTCGCGCATCACCTTTATGGTTGGGAACGCGGCGATTGATGCCGCCAAACGGCTCAAGGCCGTGCTCGTTGCTGCGGCGGCACGTAAACTTGAGGCGCGTCCTGAAGATATTGAATGCGCTGGCGAAGTGTTTCGCGTCGGCGGCGGCGCTGGCAACCAATCGAGCCTGCCGTTCGCCGATGTCGTTGCCGCCGCACTAGTCGATGAGGGCGCAATCACCGTCAAGGGATCTTTCACCTGCCCGCCCGAGGCGCAGGGCGGCAAACATCGCGGTGGAGCCGTCGGCTCGACCATGGGCTTCAGCTATGCGGCGCAGGTGGTCGAAGTCAGCGTAGACGATGCAACCGGTAGGATAACCGTAGACAAGGTATGGGTGGCGCTCGATTGCGGCCACGCAATCAATCCGCTTGCGGTGGAAGGACAAATTCAAGGATCGGTCTGGATGGGCATGGGCCAGGCGATGTGCGAAGAGACCCGCTATCTCGATGGCCTGCCGGCACATGCAAGCCTGCTCGAGTATCGCATGCCGACTATCATGGATTCCCCTCCTATCGACACGTATATCGTCGAAAGCCATGACCCCAATGGACCGTTCGGTGCCAAGGAAGCGAGCGAAGGTGCGCTGGCCGGCTTTCCGCCCGCTCTGGTGAATGCGATCGCCAACGCGATCGGTATAAATCTCAACGAATTGCCGATAACTCCCGACCGGGTCATCGATGCGCTTATCGAGCGCCGCCGTAGGGCGAAGATTGCCAATGCCTTGAAGGCCGCGTCATGACCGCACCGCTGACCGAATTCTCTTTTGTTCAGCCGCGAACGGTGAAAGAGGCGATTGCTGCACGTCTCAACCACACAGGCGCACGGTTTATCGCGGGCGGAACTGATCTTCTGGTGAACATGCGGCGGGGCATCACCAGCCCGGCCCGCTTGGTCGATTTGTCTGGCATCGATGAAATCGCTGAGATCGAAACGAGGGAAGACGGGATCACAATTGGCGCGGGCGTGACCATCGCCACTCTTGCCCGCCATCCCGCGATTGCCACCCAATTCCCGGCAATCGCGCAGGCCGCGGAGGCCATCGCCGGCCCTGGCCATCGCGCCATGGGGACGGTTGGCGGCAATCTTTGCCTTGATACGCGCTGCATCTATTACAACCAAAGCGAATGGTGGCGCCACGCCAACGCTTATTGCCTCAAGAACCGCGGAGACACCTGTCATGTCGCTCCCCAGGGACAACGCTGTCACGCCGCCTTTAGCGGTGATCTCGCACCCGCCTTGCTGGTATTTAGCGCTGAAGTTGATATTGCCGGCGCAAGAGGCACCCGCCGAATTCCCCTAAGCGAGCTCTATATTGAGGATGGCAAAGCGCATCTTGCACTGGCCGACAGCGAACTCCTTGTAGCGGTCCACCTGCCCTCAAATCCGATCCGTTCCGCCTATGCAAAAATACGCGCGCGAGGGGCGATTGATTTTCCTCTCGCCGGAGTGGCGGTTGCGCTGGCGGCATCAGGCAGGATTGTCCGTTCGCTCCGAGTAGGACTCACAGGGACAAATTCCCGGCCGTTCCTGCTTGCGGGCACGGATGCGTTTACCGGGCGCTCGGTCGACGAAAAATTGCTGCAAGAGATCGACCGGCTCGTTCAGAAGCAGGTCCAGCCCATGCGTACGACGCTTGCATCAGCCAACTATCGCCGGATCACCGCCGCGGCACTGGCGCGGCGCCTGGTCGAAAGTCTCTGCGCAACAAGCGCAGATTGATCTCCTACTGAGCGGGAATAACGGCTGTCGCTTCCAGTTCGATCTTTGCCGGTGTGTCGAGCAAGTCGGCAACGAAAATCATACTCATCACGGGAAAGTGGTTTCCCATCAATGATTTCCAAATGCGTCCGAGTTCACGGCGGCCCGCGAGGTAGGCCGGCTTGTCGATACAAAACGCCGTCAGCCTGCAAATATGCGTCGGCTTGCCGCCTGCTTCCGCAAGAATGGCAAGAATATTTTTGAGCGCTTGCTCGAATTGTGGAACGAGATCCTCGCTTTGAAAATGCTGATTGGCATCCCAGCCTACCTGCCCGGCAATAAAAACAATCCGACCGGCCGGAACACTGATGCCATTTGCATAGCCGACCGGTGGTAGCCAGTTGCGAGGATGGAGAATCTCGACCGACATTCCGAGTGCCACTCAATGTATTGGCCGCAGGGTGCCTCGCACCGCGCTGCGCTCATCGGACGCGATCTGGCGCAACTTGGCAATGTCCTTCACGATGACATGTGATGAGTCGATCGCGACACCGACGGCTTTCAATCTGGCAAAGGCACGAGACAGAGATTCAGGCGTCAATCCGAGCCGCGCTGCTATCAATACCTTGTCATATGGCAGCGCAATTGCGCACTTGCCTTGTTTCGTCAGTGACAACGATGCGAGGAAGTCAGCGACGCGCTGCACACCGCTTTGCGCCTTGAGCTGTTCGACCTGCTGGACAAGATGGTGCATGTGGTTGGAGATCGACGCGATCATCGACAGCGCAATATTGGGATTTTCAAGGATGCAGCGGACGAGGTGATCGGCGGGAATGCGAGCGACGCGAGCGTGGGTTACAGCTTCGGCGGTGGAAATATATCGGCTGCCGGTAAATGCGACTGCCTCGGAGAAGCTATCGCCCTTGGTCATAACATCGATGACGGTTTCATCCCCGGCTGGCGTGCTCCGATAAAGCTTCACCCACCCATCAATCACGATGAAAAATGCCGTTGCCGGATCGTCCTGCCGCATGATCCATTCATGCGGGCGCAGCATAAGCGCGGTGGCCGGCGCGCTGATGTGCTGAACGGTCTCAGACTTGAGTCCGCGAAACACCGCGACGCGGGTAATGACTTGCAGATCACCGGCCGTCAGTCTTGAGGACATTGCCAAAGCCTCAAACTAAACGAGCCTCATTCATGAATGCGTTTGGTCAGGCCGCCTTTGACCTCGATCAAAAGACTGGGGGAAACTCAGCTGCAGAAATTTGCTGCAACGCAACATTAATTCCTCAAATGCCGTGAAAGCCTCGAAAAATCAGTCGGCCCGCGGATGCTTTTGCCGCCGCGATAAAGTGCCCTTCGCGCGCCGGTCGCGGCCATTGCTGCGGCGATCCACGAGTTTGCGCATTGTGGCAATGGTGATCGACCCGAGCGTCGCGCGGGCAATGTCGTCGATTTCGTTGAGAACCTGGCGCAGGGTTTGATCCTCAGGGGCCGCATCAATCGCGCCGCCATTCTGGTTGACGGAGCTGAGATCCTCAAACAATTGCACCACGTCCAACAGAGTGGTCCGCCGCACGTTGCCGGTGAATTGATAGCCGCCGCCGACGCCGCGAGCCGAAGAAACAAGGCCAGCGCGTCCCATGACGTGCATGACCTTGGCCAGATGATGACTTGAAACGCCGTACTTCCTGCCGATTTCGGCGACGGAAAGTTGACGGCCTTCGCTCGCCGTCAATTCCAAGACTGCGAAGATAGCCAGTTGGGTCGAAACCTGCAGCCTCATGACGTCGCCATCCGTTTGACGTTTCCGGCTGGTTTGGCGCCACACATCACCAAACAAGATCCTTCTCGAGTTGGATATAGGGACCTGCCATCATCCCCTCACTGCGAAAAAACAGCAGCGGAAGACGGCTATCTCTTGCAACCATTGTTCGCATCTTGTCGACGCCAGCCTTCTTGAACTCAGCGGAGATTGCTTCGAGCAATGCACTGCCGACGCCATGCAAGCGCATATTCGGTTCAACCGATAACGCAAAAACCCAGCCGCACGGCGTGGATCCGAATTCCCAAGCGCGAATTTCCCCGATGATAAAGCCCAGCAGGCGCGAACCTTCGTTGTCCCCACAATTTTCGGCTACCAGAAAAAATCGCTCGCGGCGCCGCTGCCGGCCATAGCGCAGGAAGATATCGTTCCAGTATTCGGCCTTCGGAAGCTTGGTTACACGGGCATCAAGCGCGATCACGTTGGAAATATCATCGGCTTGCACGCGGCGGACCCGCACCGTCGTATCGCTCTTCGCTTCCGCATTTTTCGGCATCGCAGACGTGCCTCACCGGCCCTTGATCTCGGTCAATGCTTAATAGCGCATAATTAGGCATTGTGGTACCGATTTTACGGACAGCGGGCAGGAGCAACGGTGTGAGCTGCACTCGACCGGAGGAGAAATCCAGGAAATGGCGAACGGCCGACGCCGTCCATATCGACGTGCGTGGTCTTGAGCCGCCGGAACCCATGATCGCAATTTTGCAAACCATCGATGGCGGCGAGGTTGATTCCGCACTGATCGCCCACCTCGATCGCGAGCCGATCTTTCTCTATCCGGAGCTGGACGATCGCGGATGGAGTCATGAGCTCATCGAGTCCTTGTGCGGAGGCGCAGACTGCGAGGACGGCGTCATGCTTCGCATGGTGCGCTGGGGTTCATGAGCATCTCAGCGACATTCCTCGGAGGCGCTAAAAGCCGGCTATTGCCACCCTCTGTCCCGTTTCGGTTCTTCGCAGCAGCAGCCGTATTTCACGTCTTGATGTGGCTCGTATTGCTCGTCGACGCGGATCGGGCCGTCAGCTTCCGTGGCGGCCTTGGTTCCACGCTCGCGGCGACACATCTCCTGGCTCTCGGTGTGCTCGTTGCGACAGCCATCGGCGCATCCATACAACTCCTGCCGGTGGCAACACGGCGTACGCTGCATGCGGTCTGGCCGATCAAGCTGGTATTCTGGCTCACCGTTCCAGGGACGATCGTGCTCATTGCCAGCATGTGCATGGCGCAGACGAGTGTGCTGGTTGCAGCCGCCGTCATTGTAACCATCGGCCTGTTATTGTTCGGCTGGCTCTTGGCGGACAATTTGCGCCGCGCCAGCAGTCTTGCGGTGGTCGGCGCCTATGGTTGGACTGCACTAACCGCACTTGTTCTGGTGGCCGTGCTCGGCACGACGCTGGCAATCAACGAGGAGGCTGCGGTCCTGCCAAATCACGGCGCTGTCGCGCTCGCCCATCTCATTCTGGGCGGATTTGGCTTCATGGGGTTGCTGGTGCTTGGCTTCAGTCACATTCTGGTACCCATGTTTGCGCTCGCGGCGGCACCGGCAAAGGAACCAAGCTTGGCCAATTTCGCCGTCGCGGCCGTGGCGCTTGGGCTCGGTACATTTGGTGCGCTGATCGATAGCCGCGACGTGCTTGCCGCTGCCGCTTTCGCCGGCCTTGTCGCCGCAGCGATTCACCTCTGGCTAATGCATCGCGTGCTCAAGACAGGCATGCGCAAGCGTCTCGGCCTCTCATTTGTACTGGTCAGGACTGCCTGGGTCTTGCTGCCAGTAACACTCGTCGTCGGACTTGCAGCTCTCTATGGCTTTGCTGGCGCGAACGGAGCGACGCTTTTTGGCTTCCTGGCATTGTTCGGCTGGTTGCTCACCTTCCTGTTCGCCATCCTTCAGCGAATCATGCCGTTCCTGGCGTCGATGTTCGTGACGCCGCCGGGCAAGGGCGGCACCGCGATTGTTGCGGAGCTTTCCGGCGCGCCGGTGCTCAAGGTCCACGCCGTCTGCCATGGCCTTGCTCTCGCGGCCCTGGCGGCTGCAATTCTTCTCAACAACGGCACGGTCGCGCGCGCGGGGAGCGCGATCGGCTTGGCCGGAGCGCTGGCCTTCGCCTGGTTTACGGCTGATGTGATTTGGCGAATGCTGCGGACAAAGTGAGACCGGAGTTCGGGCACCTAGATGTACTGACCCGCGTCGACGCGCAGCACTTCCCCGGTAATCGCGCGTGCCGCGTCCGACAGCAGAAATAGCACCGCGCTGCTGATGTCGTGCGGGTCGGCAAGCGCAGGGAGCATCGCCTCGGCCGCGGCCCGAGCGAGGATCTCGTCCGGCAGGGTGCGCGCCATGTCAGTCATGACCATCCCCGGCGCGATTGCATTGACCGTGATGTTCTTCTTGCCCAGTTCGCGTGCCGCTGTCTTGGTCAGGCCGATCAAGCCCGCTTTGGCGGCTGCGTAGTTGGCCTGGCCGAATTTGCCGCGCATGCCGTTGATCGACGTGACGTTCACGATGCGGCCAAAACCTTGCTCCGCCATCAACGGCGCAACAGCACGTATCATATTGAATGCGCCGGTTAGATTGACATTGAGCACGGCCTGCCAATCAGCGTCGCTCATCTTGGCGATTGAGCGATCGCGGGTGATGCCGGCGTTATTGACGAGCAAAGTCGGCGCCTGGGGAAGTGCCTCGACGGCAGTTTTAACGGCATTGCTGTCGGCAATATCGATTTGCATGAATCGATGGGGAAAGCTGCCGGACTGGTCCGGCCGTCCGATGTCGAATACAGCCACCTCTGACCCGGCTGCGCCGAGTGCATCTGCAATCGCCCGGCCAATGCCGCGGCTACCGCCAGTAACGATCGCCCGATGCTCACGAAAATCGAAACGCACCTCGCCGGCAGTCTGCGCTTTGACGAGCATCGACGTGGATCTCAGATGAGCCGCAAATCAAAACACAATCGCTGTGAGGGAAGAAACCCACTGTGATCAAGATACGCGAGCAAATCATGATCTTGCCAGTCAACTTCGGTACGCACGTTCTCAACGCGCAGCGTGCTCAGGTTTGCGAGCAATTGCGAAATCAAAGCGCGCCCAACGCCTTTATTCTGGTAGTCCGGATCGACGCCAATGGTGTCGATGACCGCTGTGGTTTCGACCCGGCCAAAATCGCCAAGGTCGACGCGGGCCATGATGAACCCGACGGGCACGGCGTCGAGCTCCGCGACCAGTGAAACCCGAACATCCGATTCAGTCAGCGCTTCGGTTAGCTTGCGCCGGAAATAGGCGGTCCGGTCCCTGCCGGTGATTCGACGATCGATTGCGACCAAGGTGCGCAAATCGCTTTCCTTCATGGACCGGACCGGTATCCTGTCCCGCGCAAGCGGCCCAAAATCCGCCACTGGCTGTCCGCTGTAGCTGACCTCAGCGGGCTCGCCTATATGCTGCGGAACGGTGATGCTGGTGCTTCGAGCCATGTCCATGCTCCATTTACTGTCGTTAATCGTCCACGATTGATTCCGCCAACGGGGTGAGCACGGAGCGCTCAAGTACCAAACGCGGTGCCAACGCAAAGCCGGAGACATCGAAGAACCGCAGCAAAACGTGGTTCGTCCAGTCCGCTTGTGACTGCAGCGACTGAACTCCTTTCTCCCGCATGATCTCAATAAGACGGCCCATCAATGCCCGGCCGACACCGCGTGCCTGGCCCTCATATTCGACACCGACCGCATCAAGCGTCGCTGTCGTCTGCTTGCGGCCGAACTCGCCGCGCAGAATGCGGGCGAAAACAAACCCCACGAGCACATTGCTGCGAACTACCCCGACATGCACAAAATCGTCGGGGTGTTGCTTCGCATGGGCCAGCCGTTTCTCGAAGAACCGGCGGCGTGGTTCACCGACATGACTGGAATCAATTGCAATCACACGTTCAAGATCGGCGGGACGTAACAGGCGGACACTGATTTCCGCATTCGTGACGACATTGCTCATCAAAGACCTCACACGTTTTCAACGTATTCCTGATAGAGCCGCGCTTCCGTTTCGGAATCCATGTTGTCTTCAATTATGGGCAGCAAAGCCATTTCTTCCTTTTGCACGTGTGCGAGCATGAGGCCGCCGAGTTCCTGGCCGAGACGCGTGAATTCGTCCCATTCTGCGGACGTGAACCCGTTGGCCATTGCGGCCCGGGCAAGCTCCGCCACGCGCTTCCCCAGTGGCCGCATGGCTTCGTGTTCGCTTGTCAAATGTTCGCCGATGCCGGCATCGCCCATTGCTTCCAGATAAGTGAAAAGGTGGTCTTCCTCGAAAGCAAAATGACGTTCGATCTCTGATTCGATGCCGGACGACAGGTCCGACAACAGCCGAGCCACATTGCTGTCCGACTTGATAGGTGGGCCACCGCGCCGGCCGCGCGCGAGCAGTTGCTCCAGCCGCTCCATTAACGCGACCGTTGCGCCATGCTCGTCGTGCAGTGTCTGGCTGATCCGGTTTGTGAAACTCATTTTGTTGATTCCTAGTAGTACGTCATCCGATCAAAATCCGGACGTCAGGCATGCAGCTGCTGGTATTTGGCCAGTAAGTCGTCCTTCGATTCGCTCCAGTCTGGGTTTTGCACTATGCACGTAGCAGGGCACACCAGCTTGCATTGCGGCTCGTCCTCTGCACCCACGCATTCGGTGCACTTCATCGGATCGATGATGTAGATTGGATTTCCGGAGGTTATTGCTTTGTTCGGGCAGACTGGCTCGCAGGCATCGCAGGCTGTGCAGGCGTCGGTGATCATTAGAGCCATAGCGTCGTCTCCTCACATATTCACGCGGCCTTCGGCACCGCTCCGGCCGCAGCAAGCTTCTCAAACCTAAACGCGCCCCACAGCGCGGCGCCGATTGCACCCGCATACATTGAATCGGGATGACTCCGGACTGCGATACTCATGTCTTTGATGTGTGAGATGTCTTCTTCGAGCGCGGCAACCAGCCCCTTGTCGAGCGCAAGCCCGCCCGTGACCATCACCACGCCGTCAACCGCCCCGATCGATTTCAGCAGCTTGGACAGGCGGGCCGCCATCGACAGGTGGATTCCTTTCAGAATATTCGGCGCCGAAATACCGCGTGAGACCATGTTGATAACATCGGTCTCCGCAAGCACGGCGCAAATACTGCTCACGACTTCGGGGTTCTCGCCCTGACGTGAGAGCGACCCGATCTCTTCCTGTGCGATACCGAGATATCGGGCGATATTTTCAAGGAATTGGCCGGAACCTGAAGCGCACTGGCTTGTCATTTTGTAGCTCAGCACCTTGCCACGTTCGTCGATCTGGATGGCGCGGCCGTGTAATGCGCCAATGTCGAGTGCCGCTCGCGATTCCGGATCCAGGTAGATGGCGCCGCGCGCATGCGTGGTCATCGAGTAGAAATGACCGGTGTGGAACGGCACGCTTTCGCCCTCGCCCGTAGTCGCAACGTAATTGACATCTTCAGGGCGGAGCTTTGCATCATCGAGCACGGCGTCATAGACAACACGGGCCAATTCCAGAGGATCCCGCTGCCGGATTCGCATCATGTAGCGCGACAGCCAGGTTTCCTTGCCGTTCTCGACCTTGAACAGTGCCGCTTTGATATTGCTGGTGCCGATATCGATGCCTGCTGCGATGGTCATTTTTCACTCCCGTCCGCCTGGCCCAGATGCGCGCGGCGTGCAAACTCCGCCGCGCCGAGCGCACCGGTGTAAATCGAGTCCGGGTTGATGTTTATTGTGACCTCTCCGTAGTTTTCCTTGATCACCTTTCTAAGCTCGCGCACCGCAGCGTCATTCTTGGCAACGCCGCCGGTAAATGTGAATTCGTTGGTCACGCCGCCGGAGCGCGAGATGATCGAGATGGCGCGCAAAATGATTGCGCGATGCAGCCCGGCCAAAATGTCTTCGCGTTTTTCGCCGAGCGAGAGTCGGTCGCGCAGCTCGGCGCCGGCAAACACCGTGCACGTCGAATTGATGCGCGCAGGTTTATCCGATTTCATCGCCATGGGGCCTAGTTCGTGCAGGCCCATATTCATTTCGTCGGCAATGTAACCAAGGTACCGGCCGCAGCCGGCCGCACAACGATCGTTCATTTGAAAATTTTCAACAATACCCCTGGCGTCAATCTGAATACCCTTTGTATCCTGGCCGCCGATATCGAGAACCGTGCGCGTCTGCGGGTACATCATGTGCGCGCCGAGACCGTGGCAGAGGATCTCCGAACGGATATGTTCTTTGGAAAACGGCAACGTCACCCGGCCGTAGCCGGTGCCGACGAGATAAGTTTCCTCAAGATCGATGGCGAGCGCGTTTTCTACCAGTTTCTGAATGCTGGCCGCTGCCGCTTTGACCGATGGCTCCGTTTGCAGCACGCGCCCGAGTGCACGCCTGAATTTTTCGCTCAACTCGCCCGCCGGCGGCCGGTTCTCGACCTCGATAATTGATTTGTCGTAGACGTTGAGAAGCAGGTCATAGGGAAGGTTCGCCTCGCGAGCCACTTCTTCCGCGTGGGAATGGTAACGTGATCCTGCAATATCGCGGAAGAAGTCTGACTTACGTTTTGCTCCCGGAGCGTAGAGCTCGGGTGCCTCTTTCCGCAGGCGCTTGAATACTTCCGAAAGTGAATCCTTAACCCCCGACGCCACCTTGGCAAAGCGTTCGCCCTGAACCTGGCGGACGCAAGTCTGTTCCAGGTCATCCAGCTGCTCGAGAAACTGCTCGAGGCGAAAGGCCCGCTCCAGTGCAGTCAGGAAGCTGTCGAGTTCGATGTCCGCGTGAGCATCCGTCAATGCTCGGCGGAACAGCGTGAACTGCCCGTCAACATGCGCCTCCTGGCTCGCGACACGCGCTGCGGTCGCGTAGTTAGACCGCGAATTGGTGATGCCGCGCCCGATAATATTGCAATCCTCGTCGAGGAGTACAGCCTTGGTCGTCGTCGAACCGAGATCGATACCGACGAAAGTTTTCATACGCTCCTCCTCAGGCCGCCGCGATGTTCGCGCCGGCGCGCTTCTGATCAATCATCTGGAAATAGCTCTCAAGGCGATTCTTGATGTTGGCTGCCGAGAAATAACGCGGGTCGACCAGATCCGATTCCACGAATGCGGCCGGCTTGCCGGTTCGCTTCTCGACTTCGCGCATCATCAGCAGTTGCCCGGCCGAGAAACTGTTGCAGCTCTTGATCGAGTTGATCAGGAGGCCGTCCGCTTCGTATTCGTTGATGTAGTTGACCAGCATGTCGATGCGCATCGGCAGACTGCGATTCGTGTAGACGCCGAGGCAATATTCCGCGAGAGTCTCCAACGGCTTGTCGGGATCATGGCGGAAGCCGAAATCGTACACGCCGCCGACTTTCGTGTAGCTTGAGGCGACGACCACTGCACCTTCGTCGTAGAACATCTTCCAGAACTGGCGGAAGCTGGTGTAGTTGGGCGGACCTTCGACAACGAGGCGATATTTTTCCTTCCCCATGTCGCCATCGGGCGTAACCGGACCCTGCCCTTTGGCCAGGCGGTCTTCCACCTCTTCCCGCAGGAACCCGTAATAGTCGATGGCGTCGCTGGTACCGCGGAATGCGCCGAATATCGGACCGATGTAATAGATGCCACCGAAATAAGCATCGATCGGCGACGGCTTTGCTTTGGCGCTTTGCAGAACGCGGACGAGATCGTCCTCAGCCTTGGTGGATTTCTTCAGGTATTCGCGCAGCCGGTCGATGTCGAACTTGACACCCGACACGCGCTCGAGCGTGGGAATGACCTCATCCTTCAGCTGCTTGACCATGTAATCGACCATGTTCTTGGTGATCTTGCCGTCGCCCATGTAGGGCGTATGCAGCATGATGGTCTCGCACTTGTACTGCTCGCGCAGCAGCTCGAACCACTTCATGAAAGTAAAGCAGCCGGTATAAGAGAGCAGCAGCACATCGGGATCAGGAAATTTCTTGCCGTTCGGGGCGACGTTGCCTTTGGCCATCATGCCGATGTCAGATTTCACGTAGGTGCACACATCCTCTGAATGGCCGATCTTCTCGGCTTCAAGCACGTAGCTCCCGCTGACACGGCGCAACCCGTTTTGAATGGCATTGACCTCCGGCAGATTATTCACGAGGTCGAAGCACATGATCAGTTCATTGAGATTGCCCGGCACGAAAGTGGCTGCAACTTTGGCGCCGGTTTCGGACGCGCTGGTCAACCGATCGTAGTGAGCAGCCATCATTTCTTTCTGCTTCACCATTGAAGCGTCCTTGACGACCTCTTTTGCGGGCGCGCGGGAGGTGACAATTTTCGTCTGCGTCGTCATGCTGCTGCTCCGCTCCATAGCTTGATTGAATCGGCGAATGTGCCGGCCTGCTCGCGAATCGGCTGCATCTGGCCGGAGTTCTCAGCGTACTTGAACGCGATGTAGGGAATTCCGGCCTCCTTGAGTACGTGCTGCAGCATCGGCCGCTCGAGCAATGCCGGATCGCAGAAACTCGGCGCCGCGAAGATCACACCTTCCGCGCGTGTCCGTTTGACCGCGCGTACCAGGTGCTGACCTTTTTCCTTCTGATCGGGTTCGTATTTGGCCGCCGTCGACTCAGAGTGATGCAGGAAAGCATCGGAGAGGTTTCGAAGCGGATCACCTTTGGTCTCAACATCACTGGTGAGCCAGCGCGTCACCAGCAAGAGATCATCGTCCACGACGTAGCAACCGGACAGTTCCAGCGATTTGATCAGATTGAGCGGCGGCTGCTCGCAGAACATGCCGGTCAGCACGATGCGGCAGTTGTCGCGCACCGGCCGCTCTTCGGCGCGCGCCGCGGCAAGATATTCACGTAGAAACGCCGTGTGCTCTTCGACCGGCAGCACGAGTCCGGCGCGCACCATCAGGTAGACCTCGGCAGCGGGCGCCTGCCAAGGCCGATCGGCCCGGAACTTATAGAGCTCGCGTATCAAGCGGCGATTTTCGTTGTAGACCGTGATCGAGTTTCGCAGCTCATCGTCGGTGATCGGTTTGCCGCGAAGCGCGCCGAGATCCTGCCGCAGCTCGGCCAGCTCATTGATGTAGAAATTCCCGCCAATTTCATCGCGATAGTTTTGCGGTACGTCGAAATAGCGGGAATAGACATGCGGAAACATCAGCTTCCACATCCCGGAAAGATTGCGGATCACATCGCAGATCGAGGGAAAGAGCATGCCGTCAACAAAATCGAGACGGCCGGACACGCCGAGTTCGATAGTGGAGCGCGGGATGCGGCAAATATAACTTTGATAATATGCGTCGCCGTGAATGACCTCGAGCTGGTCGCCACCGCCGACAATCCCGAGCGGCAGCATGCCACCGGCATGGATGAGCTCGCGCGGCACATAGATCGGCATGTAGCCAACAACCTTGCGGCCAGGCTCTGCCGTCTTCCACTTGCGGGCCGACGTAAAAGACAGATCCTCGAATAGCGCATTGGCACGTGCAACGATGTCCGCCGTTGCTGATGGGTTTAACGATGTTGCCATTGAGGCGCCCTCTTCGCGATAAAGGCTTCCAGACCGGCGAGCGCGTCATGGGTGCCCATGAGTTCGCCGAGATACAGTTTTTCGACGGCGCGAATCTTTTCCTTAACGCGGGCTGCGTAGTCGAGACGCGCGGCCTTGACCGCATAGCGTATTGAGCTTGCGCTTTTTGGCTTGAGGTGTTCCTCGAAATAAGCGAGAGCAGCGTGTTCAGGATCGGCATGGGCTTGGTGCGCGATACCCATCGCGGCCGCTTCGCTGCCGGTAATGCTGCGGCCCGACACCAGGAGGTCAAACGCACGTTGCGGGCCGATTAACTCCGGTAACAGGCAAGAAGCAGCTGGCGCGAACACGCCAAGCTTCATTTCCGGCTGTCCTAGTGTCGCATCAGGCGCGACGAAAATGAGATGACAAGCCAGAGCGACTTCAAGTCCGCCACCAAGGCATTGGCCGCGTACCGCCACTAACAGAGGCATGGGAGATTCCACCATGCGGTAGATCAGGCGATGCAACCCGGCCAGCATCGCGGCGCACTGTGCGGGCAGATGTTCTTCTACGCTCGCGCCGAAACTGAAATGCGGCCCATCGGCATCAAGGACGACCGCGCTGATCTGGCTATTCCGGCCATGCTCCGCCAACGCCTCGTCAAGCGCCGCGACCATGGCGGCATCGATGAGATTGGCCTTCGGCCGGTTGAGCCGAAGCCGAAGCAACCGACCTTCCGCTTCGAACCAGATTTTGACTGGCTGCGTCACAACTAACTCCTCGCCCGCGGCTGGATCTTTTCGATAAGTTCATCCGACCACGGCGTATTGGCAGCGAGTGCCCGGCGGAGCGCAACGAAATCGACTTCGCGGCCGGTTTCGCGCGTGCCCTCGTTGAAGGCTCGGAACCCGGCGCGGGCTTCCGTCATCATGTTCAGCGCG
>Ga0187777_10000331_pt1 | contig 34626 bp, 30 predicted proteins | sample 1015_Q2_SP5_10_M_FD_132416 | JGI IMG/M metagenome (GOLD analysis project Ga0187777, IMG submission 132416) | Tropical peat soil microbial communities from peatlands in Department of Meta, Colombia - 1015_Q2_SP5_10_MG | ecosystem: Environmental > Terrestrial > Soil > Wetlands > Peat | place... | reverse complement strand
TGCCGTGGCGAACCAGCGGCCCACACGGCGAGCGTAAGTCGCGGTGCCGTTGTTCAGCAGTCCGCTGGAAGTCAGGTTGGGAGCCCCCGCCTGGGTCTGCCGAATCGTGTAGTACTCGGGCGAATACGAGGCGGAAAACCTGCCCCGGAAGAGCATGCGAGTATAGCCCAGGCCTCCGCCCGCGCTGTCGAACGTGACCTCCACTCCCGCTCCATGCGACTGCGTCTGCTCGGCGTTGGCCAGGGCCTGAAATCCGTGTCCAAGCACGTAGCTGGCCGAGGCGCCCAGTGAAAGCTCGCGGCCCGTCGTCTGAACCGGCGTCGGAGCGTTCGTCACCGAGCCGCTCAACACCTGCGCGAGAAGCTCCCCCGACACGTTCGAGTTATAGCTCGCCGAAGCCGAGACTGACAGGCGGGGGGTGGGAGTCGAATAGAAAAACCCGTTTGCCGTGTCGTAAGTCTGCTGAAGGTTGATGCCGGACAAGACGGTGTCCTCATCCGAATGGCTGTAGTGAAGATCCAAATTCGAATGCCAAGGCAGGTTGCGCTGCACGCTGGCCGTTTCAGTCCCTTGCTGTAATTGTGAATTCTGCGGCACGCCGAGGTTGAGCAGGTCGGGCGTGTTCTGCTCTATGCTGGTGTGGGTGTATGCGCCCGTGAGCCGGAACCCCAGCAGGTTGTAGCTGCTGGATACTCCATAGTTGAAGTTGCTCGCGGTGTTCTCGGGCAGATTCGTGCCTTCCACGCTGCTGTGGCTATCACCCTTGCTCACGTTGAACGACAGCGTGGGCCACGTCAGATGGTGGAGGGTGGTGCTCAGGCTGAAGGTCTGGCTGAGACCGGTAGCGGCAACCGAGATCGGCACGCTTCCGCCTGCCAGGTTGGCGGTGCTGATGCGAATGAGATTGTATTGGAAATAGACGGGGGTGGAGCTGCTGGAGAGAAATTGGACGCTAGCGCCCATCCCCTCATTTTGGTTGTTCAGGGCCTGGGTGACTTCGCTATCGTGACTCCAATGGAAGTTCGGGGTAAGGGTGAAGCGCAAAAACCGCGGATCGTGGTAGAACCCATCAACGGTAGCGTCGGTGAGCACGAAGACGCTGTTGGTTCCGGCTGCACTCTGGCCACCGGCAGATCCCGATCCGCTGGAGCCCGCGTAGCCCACGCCGAAGGTGCCATTGCCGGTGATGGGCAACTCAGGAATGGGCTGCACCTGACTCCAGGCCGCCTGGCCTGCCCCCAGCGCCACCAGCGCCAGGATGATTGCCAACCGATTCCGTGCGGCCCCCTTCATAAGACTTCAATGTGCGCGCTCTTTCGCAACTGCGCGGTAAGACTCTCCCACCGCTTTTTGGCCCTTCCTTGCTCCATGCGCTCGCGGATTTCAGACTTCACCTCGGCATAGCCCAGCAGCTTCTCCGGGGAGCGCTCCTCCAGACGCAGGATGGTGTAGCTGATCTCGGTCTCGACAATGTCGCTCATCTGTCCGGGCTGGAGGGAGGCAGCCGGCTTGGCCAGCACCGGGGGCAGCATGGTGATGGGCAGCAAGTGGTGGTCGCCCATATTCACCCGGTAGTCGTCTTCCGAGACGCGCTCGGCCAGCACCCCGAATTCGTTGAAGGTTTTCGCCGCCCGAGCCTGGGGCAGGATCTCCTGGATCCGCTTGCGCGCCAGCTTCTTCTGGTCTTCACTCGCCTCCGGCGGAAGGGTCACGCTGATGGTCTGCAGGCGCACCATCTCCGGACGCCGGAACATCTTCTCCTTGTTCTTGTCGTAGAGTTCGCGCACCTGCTGCTCGGTAACCTTCGACTTCAGCTCGATCTCCCGGTGCTCGTATTCCGCGATCAGGCGGGCGCGGCGCAGCCGCCGCTCAAACTCCGCCACCGAGCCGTACGCCGATCTGGCGTAATCCTGGTAGGCCTTTGGCGAGCCCAGGCGTTCCTTGGCGGAGCGCACCACCTTCTGCATCATGGCGGGCGTCACCACCATGCCTCTGCGCCTGGCGTCCTGATAGATCAGCTCTTCCATCACCAGTTGATCGAGAGATTTCTTCCGGATCTCATCCTGGTACTTCTCCGGAACTTTGCCCCCGTGCATCGGGGAATAGGGGAACATCCGCTGCATCTGCTCCAGCAGGTCGAACTGGGTGATGGCGGCGCCATTGACGCGCGCCACCGCCTGCTTCATCTCGGGGCTGGAGGGACCGGCTGCCGGGGCTGTTTTTGCCGCTGCCGGAGCGACCGGCGTTGACGCGTGCGAAGCCACCATGCCCTGCTGCGCCGCCAGCGGTAAGGCGCCCAGCGCCAGGATGAGGAGAGCCTGCGTGAGGCAACACGTGTCAGAGCACGACTTCAGTCGTGCCGCCAAGGCAGCGAAGGTGAAGGGCTTCAGCCCCTGCAACGATCCTGGGGCAACAGGGGCTAAAGCCCGAAGCTTGAGGGGAACCTTTACGGCACGAGTAAACTCGTGCCCTGACACGTGAAGGCTCACGAAAGGCTTGCGATGCCCGCGAACGATCCAGACAAAGGAGCGGCACAGGCTCTCACGCACATACAGCCCCGCCTTGACACAAATCGTTCTTGAAACATGGTTTAAGGCTTTATAAAAACGGTTCATCTTTCCCCCACGCGCTGCTGCTTCCGCAAGCTGCATCGCAGCCGGGCTGCGGATGCAGGAAAAATGAGAAGGGCGGTCGCCCGCCCTTCTCGAGGTTCATCAGTGGTCAATCGTTGACGTCACGTAGATCGACGTTTTGTCATAGTGGCAAGAGCGGCAGAAATCTGCGTTCTGGCTGCCGTTCGTGCCAGCCGTGCCCGGATCGGCATACGGTCCACGGACGTAGAAGATCGTATTCGCCGTCGTGGACACGATATAGCGAGACCCGTTCCAGATTGCGGTCTTGGTCTCGCGGTGCGGATCGTGGCAGGTGGTGCACTCCACGAAGTAGTTCGTGGTGCTGCCGTCTGCCCACAGCTTGGCTGGGTGACCATAAGCGAGCAGGCCCACTGTGCTGTCCACAAATGTGCCGTCCGTGTTGATCAGCCAATACTTCCCGCCGCCGACGTACTGGGTGTGCACCGGGTGGCTCTTCAGCAAGCTGGATGCCGAACCCCAGGCCGGAGAGCCGCCGTTGTACATGTACTGGGATTGCCCCACAGCTTCGCCGTCAGCAGTGGCAATGTTGATGAAGCCGGAGGGGTTGTTGCCGTTGGCATAGCTACTCATTTCATGCGAGCCCGTGGCGTTGTCATGGCAGCTCATGCACAGCAGGGTATGGACCTTGGCATCCGCCTTGGTCACGCCCGTCGCGGTGAACGTATTGTTGTTGGCGTGGGTGCTGTCCCAGGTGGTGTAGGTCTGGGGTGTCAGCGCAGCCGCCCACAGGTAGATGGAAGCATTGTTGAGGCTACCGTTAACGATCGCTCCTGCAATCGTGGCCGGCCCACTCGCCTGTCCCGCCCAATCCGCACCGTAGTTAGGATTGAGGACGCCAGGAGACGTGTACAGTGCGGGAGCGGCCGTGGCAGAGTAACCGGTATAGGTGCTGCCGCCGCTCGCGCTGGTGGGGTTGTTGGTGTGGGGTGCGTGGCACAGCAGGCAGCCATGGCCGCCGCCGCCGCCCACGTGACCGTTGGCGCCGTCAACGTTCCAAGTAGTGCCAGGTACCCCGCCGTATGCCCCGAAGGCCATCACGAGGATGGCCAAGACGATTATGATTATCTTTTTCATCTTTTCCTCCTCGCTCCTTATTGGGTGCCTGAGCCGTCCCACGCCGCAGACTTATCAGCGTGGCAGCTCATGCAGAAGCCCGCGGTATCAGCCTTGCTTACATACTGGCCGCGGAGAAAGTGACTGGTGGTGAACGGGTACCACGTACCGTTCACCAGGACCTTGTTCTGACTTATGGAATGCGGATCGTGGCAGCTACCGCACTCGACGTAGGCGTTGGCCGCGTCCACGGTGAACAGCCTGACCGCATGTCCGTACTGGTAAATGCCGGTCGTGTCGCTGAAGGGCACGTCGCCTTTCACAGCACTTCCCGGCAGCGCCACCCAGTACTTGACGCGGGTGGTTGCCGGATAGGTACCGGAAGCAAGGGCGCTGCCGTTGGGATACAGAACGTTGACCGGGTGATTGTTGGCAAAGGATGCTCCGGTTCCTACGTCGCCGGAGACCGATACCAACTCACTGTGGCCGGCCTTCAGGTTGCCGGAGCTGCCCACAGGGAGCTGGGTTGACGTGCTGTAACCGCCTGTAGCCGGACCGCCTACCGAGCCAACCGCTTGGTTCATGGCTCCGTTAAAGGCGGCGTCATGACAACTCAGGCAAAGAATGGTGTGCGCCTGAGTCGTGGTCGGAACGACACCTGACTGAAGATTGGAAGTCAGGGGCGATCCCTGATAGGTGGTGTACGAGTTGGTGGTGACGTTCACCGCCCACATGTACAGGCCTTGTCCGCCGAGGATCGAGCTGTGCGGCGAGTGGCAGGATTGGCAGCCGAACGTATTGTTGGTGTTATGAGGCCCCAACATCGCGTCCTGCGCCCACGCGGCGCTCAGCATGACCAGGGCGGAGAGCAGTATGAAAATTGCTTTCCTCACCTGTTTTTGACCTCCTGATAAGAATTTCATGAGCCGATAAATACTCACTGCTTTACTTCCCCTGGGTGTTTCTTGCTGTCTCCCTACCTCCTTCCGTCTTGCCGTGACTGCTTTGCTGCTCCTCGCCCGGCGGCCGAGCAAAGGCTGCCGGGCGAAGCTTGCTGGCGAAACTAATTCTTCGCCGAATTCTTAGAAGGCTCGGGCGTCGAGCTGCCCGCCACCCGCTGTTCCCGGGCAAGCCGCTCCTTCTCCGCCGTCTCCTTGGCTTCCTTGGCGACCTTCTCGTATTCCTTGGCCGCATCCGCGTCGGGGACGTAGGTGAAAAGCTGCAGGCGGCCCAGCCATTGCTCGGTCACCACTACCCGGTTGGTGCGAACGTCGATGCCGATGCCGGTGGCGAGGGTGAAGCTGCCGGGAGCGAGGCCGCGGGTGCCAAAGAACATCAGGGTCTGGCCTTCGGTGTTGAACACCTGCACGTTGTTGAACTCGGCATCGACGACATACACGTGGTCGTTGCTGTCCACCGCGATTCCCTTGGGGCGCATGAACGTGCCGGCGATATTGCCGGGCTTGCCCCACATGCGCACGAACTCTCCATCCGCGTTGAAGACTTGAATGCGCGCATTGAAGGTGTCGGTGACGTAAAGATTGCCTTCGCTGTCCACCGCCGCGCTGTTGGGACGGTCCATCACACCGGGGGCCATGGGATCAAGCGTGGGCTTCACCCCGATGCTGCGCAGGGTCTTGTAGGTATCGCAGTCGAAGACCACGACGCGGTTGGCTTTGGCATCAACGACGTAGAGAAAGCGGTTTTCCTCATCGATGGCCAGGCCCACGGGGCGGACGAGATCGTCCATGCCAAAGACGCCTTCCACGCCGCCCTCGGGCTTGAAAACGAAGATGCTGTGGGTTTCCGAGTCGGAGACGAACAGCCGGTCGTAGTCGTCCAGCGCCACCCCCGCCGGCAACCTGAGCTTCTGGAAGCCGCGGTAGTCCACCTTCTTGTTCTCGGTATCGAAAACGAAAACTACGCCCTGCTTGGAATCCGCTACGTAGATGCGGCCCTTGGAATCGAACCCCACGCCGTAGGGGGCCACCATGCGGGGTTTGCCTTCCTGGCCCGGCACGCTCACGCCGGCCATCTTGTCCATCCAAGTGGACTTGCGCTTCTTGGCCTGCGGGTTCAGGTCGTCTTCGCCGGCGAAGGCGGTTTTGTAGCGGATGCGGGGAACGTCCGGCGGCGCGGGCCACACCAGCTTGCTGATGTCGACTGGCTCCTGCGCCGGCTGGTCCTTGCCCCTGCCGGCGGTCGCCGTGCCCGGAAAAGCCAGCAGCATCCCCACCACGAGCACAATGGCTCCCGCGGCGGCCAAGCGATGTTTGCGAGTTGCGCGGGTGGTAGTCGTCATTTCTTCTTCCCCTTCTTGCCGGTTTGCTGTGTCTGCTGCCCAGGAGCAGGCTCGGTTGCGGTCGGCAGCACCAGCCCGCTGGCGTCCGCATGGCAGCGGTTGCACAGCGCCAGTCCCCCCTCCTTGGCTTCCGTCACCAGCATCCCGCGTGAGGTGGAAGCGTGCGGCGCATGGCAGCTCAGGCAAGTCATGGAGCGTTTCTTGTTGGGGTCACTGCGGTCGATGGTGGCGATGACCGGATGGGTGGCGGTCGGGTGTCCGAACGAGTCTCCCGTGTTCAGGTCAAGCGCGGGCATCCGGGCAAAGTAGCTGGCCGGCAGGCGCACGCTGTTGTTGAAGATGTTCACCGTTCCCGTCGCCTGGTCAACCTTGGGATTGCGGCGCGGCGAATGGCACTCGAGGCAGAGGCGGTTGCCCTCCGCCCGCAGCAGCTTGGGAAGATCGCTGCCGTGGCCGTTGTGACAGGTGAAGCAGCCATCGCGGAAAGCGGCCGTGTGCAGCGCCGGCTTGGTCTTGTGCATCTCCGCCTGTTCGGCGTGGCAGTTCTCGCAGACCTTCACCGGGTCGGGATTCATCAGGCGGTCGTAGCGGCTGGCATGCGGGTTGTGGCAGGCAGTGCACTCGCCCTGAGCGCCTGGATGCTGCACCTTGGCGCTGGCGATCTCCTTGGCCTTGTCCTCGTGGCAGCTCACGCACAGGGCGCGCGTGTCGGTGTTGGTCAGGACGACCTTGCCGTCTTTGGCGTCGGCGTGGCAGGACTCGCAGGCCCCACCCTCAAAGGGCGAGTGTTGAAAGAACTGCGCCAGCTTGGGCTTGCGCGACTGGTGCGGATCGTGACAGGTCAGGCAGTCGGCCTTGTCAATCGGCTGATTGTGATGAGCCTTCTTCAGCTTGTCGTCGCTGGGATCGTGACAATCTCTGCAAAGCGCCGGAGAGTCCTTGGTCAAGTGATACTGGTTGTCGCGCTGGTCGGCGGCGCCAATCTTGTGCGTCGTATGGCAGGTCGCACAACCCATGTCCAGAGCCGCGTGACGGCTGCCGTCTTTCGGGACATTCAGGCCCATGCTGTGGCAGTTGAGGCAGAGGTTCTCGTCCTTGCCGCCTTCGGCCGGCTTGAGAAGCTGATTCTTGTACTTGGAGACGTGCGGATCATGGCAGGTCAGGCAGTTGCGCATGACGGGAGCGTGAACCCTGCTCTTGCTCGGACCGCCCTTGAGATCCTCATGACAGGTCAGACACTGCCCAGTAGCAGTTGCTTTAATCAGCTTGACCCGGGTTACATCCTCCCGCTTCTTGTCCCGGCTCTTGATAACGCGGACCTCGTGGCAGGAGAGACACCCCATCTGCATTGCGCTGTGCACCGACGCGCCCTTGGTTTTGTCCTGATGGCACTCGACGCATTTTGCGGAATCGGTGTTGGGATCGAGCGGCACCGGGTGCCGCTTGGCCATGCTCGGAACCGCCAGCGCGGCGACTAGCAGCAGGCACTGAGCCACTTTCCCTAAGAGCCGTCTTGTTGCTAAGTTTTCCACATCCACTCCTAACCCTTTATTAATGCACGACGGTAACCGCTGCGCTTTGCAGCAGGGCCAAACCCCGGCTTCCAACTAGCTGAAACCAAATGCTTTTCTGGCGGCTGATTTTGAGCCGTGGCGGGCCCCTCTCCGGTTTGGGACAATTCCCACAATGACGTCTGTGAAATCACGCAGTTTGGTGCTGAGGCTTGGCAATCGCCGTGATGTGCCTCACAAAGCACTGTGACCTTTCGCGGGGAACGGCGCGGTCTGGTCGCCCCGCGCTGACCGACTGTATCCCCCGGCTGAAACCGGGGGCAGTGTTTGGCAGCACATGTCAAGGTGACGAAGGTCACAGGCTTCGGCCTGGCTCCAGAAGCGGAATGCGCCCGGGGCGCATGAAGGAAGAGAGGCCAGAGAACTGCGTCCCTGGAACCGGTTCGCGCTAGGAAAAAGGCCGCCATCCTGGCGGCCTGATAGCCACGAACTTTCGGGAAGAATTTTCTACCGCTCTGCCGAACCAGCCCGGACTCTTGCCTTCTTCGCTGCCGCTGCCTCCTCATCATCCGTCAGTTCTTCGTAATCACACGGGGAAGGCACGTAGTCTTCGAAGGTGCTGGCGGTTTCGTAGAGGCGCACCGGCTTGATCCTGGTCTGATTCACGCGAAGCTGAAACACGTCAAAGCGGTTGTACCGGCCAATGATGTCGTGTGCTTCTTTCAGGATGATCGATTCATATTCCGCGGCGAAACGGGGTGCCTCGCGGCGCTGCGGCCCCAGGTTCGCATGAGTGCTCGGCGATTTGCACTTGTTCGCGGTCGCATTTGCGGTACTGTTATGGCCCGATGGAAGACCTGGTCGAAGTTATTGTCGATCGCAAAGTTCTCGATTCTTTCAAGCGCCGCGCTTTGAAGGTGTATCCGCGGGAAATCTTCGAGCAGGTGGTCGGAAGAATCTCCGGGACCCAGGTGCGTATCTTTGCCTTCCGCGATTTGGAGCACGTAGCCAAGCGAGGGGACGTGGTTGTAGAGGAGGACGTGAACCCGATGACGGAAGGCGAGGATGAGAGCCGCTTCGACATTCTCGGGACCATCCATTCCCATCCTCAGGACACCATCGAACCGAGTGAGCTCGATTGGGAGACAATGAAGGCAGACGGCGAGCTGGTGATGGGCATTTGCGCGATCCGCAAGACGGCCAAGAGAAGGTTTGTAAGCTTTGCTTTCTTCGGCCGCAACAGGCAGCAGCTTCAGTTGACGATCGGCGAGGAAAACACCTCGCCCTAGTCCAGTACCTGCGCCCTGTATGCCGCGGTGAGGGTATCATCCAAGCGCGACCACCCGAATGTCCTTGCTTCCGCCACCGCTAGTATGCACAATGCCCACTGCACTCCTGTCGCCCCCTCCCCGCGACCAACTAGATCCACCCCTGGTTTTCGAGGAACGATCAAGACGGTAGCATGACCATGGAAAGATCAAAGAAGAAGCGCCGGGCGAGGCGGACATGGCCTCTCGGCGCGCCGCAAACGCAGGCTGTTCCAGACATTCGCAGCACGGAAATTGAGCCGGAGTCGCAGGTCTCTTCACTTAGCCGGCGGAAATTCATGGGCACAGTGGCAGCAACCGCAGCCAGCGTCGGTGCCACCGGCCTATCTCCAATCCTCGGCACAAGAGCCGAGGCACAAACGGCAACGGCAAGGCGCAGCGATTCCGATATCTCCATGCGTCTGGGCGAAGCCTTTGCGGTCAGTGTGCTTCAGGACAAAGCTCGGGAGTATCACGAGAAGTTCACCATCAGCTTTCAAAAGCTTGACGGAACCACTGCGACCATTAGCAAGCAAGGGCTATGACGGTGACGTCGACACCGCCCTGAAGCGGGCGGCCCAAGTGGTGGTAGTGTTCTGCTGTTCTCACGGCGGCCGCCGCGCGTAGTTTGCCGATGCAGCTCGACAGTGACGCCCCCTTCAGATTACGGGATCTATCATTACTGAATCACGTGAATATTCTTTCGCGCGCACATCTGCTTCAAGACCTTCGGCCACACACTGACGCTCACTTCTCCCAAGTGCGCCTTGCGCAGCAGCAGCATCGAGGTTCGGGACTGGCCAATGCCGCCACCGATGCTGAGCGGGATATCGTTGCGCACGATCGCCTGGTGGTAGGGATATTTCAGGAACTCCAACTGTCCGGTCAGCTCCAGTTGCTTGCGAAGACTATCGCCATTGACCCGTATGCCCATGGACGACAGCTCGTGGCGCCGCCGTGTGACCGGATTCCAAACCAGGATGTCGCCGTTCAGGCCGTGCATGGGGCGGCCATCTTCCGATAGCGTCGGAGTGACCCAGTCGTCGTAGTCGGCGGCGCGAAGTTCGTGGGGGTAGCCGTCCTTCAGCGTCCACCCGATGCCGATGATGAAAATCGCCGGGTACTTCTGCAATACCGCGGTCTCCCGCTGTTTGCGGGGAAGATTGGGATACATGTCGAGAATGTCCTCGGCGTGCAGGAAGGTCAGTTCGTCCGGCAGGCGCGGATAGCGCGCATCATTCAGTTCGGGGAAGAGCCGGAGCACATAAGTTTCCGCTCCCTTGAGCACTTTCCAGATGCTGCGCACGATTTGCTTCAGAAAATCGAGATTGCGCTGGTCGGATGAAATGGCGCGCTCCCAGTCCCATTGGTCCACGTAGGCGCTGTGGTCGTGGTCGAGGAAATAATCCTTGCGCACCGCGCGCATGTCGGTGCACAGGCCTTCCCCAACCTGCATTCCGAACTGTCCGAGCGCCAGGCGCTTCCATTTCGTCGCCGCCTGCACGACTTGGGCGTCGACGGGATGCCGGTCGTGGTCGTTAGAGATGTGGAACTCGATGGGCGTGCGCGAGCCGTCGCGGTCGAGCAGGTCATTGACCCCACTTTCCACGTCCACGATCAGCGGGACCGTGACCATCATCAGATTCAATTCCCGGCAGAGGTTGTCCTCGATGTACTTCTTGACAGTGAAAATCGCTTTCTGCGTCTCCTTCGGATCCAGCAGCGAGCGATAGTCGCTGGGGAGAACCTGTTCGAGTTCGTCGTAATCGCCAATACCCGGTCCGGCCAGGTCGGCTACTTTGCTGGTCAGAGTGGCCATAATCCTCTCCTTGACTGCGGCGAACGAAATACACCTTTACTTGTGCACCAACGCTCGGATTTACGCAGTGATAGGGGTCACGAGGCGTGGTGCGGAGAAAGTGCAAGAACATTCTGTAAAGCAGACGCGACCCATGGGTGCGCGGACAGGCGACAGGCCCAGGAAAATCCGCCTCGACGGCATCTTGAGCACAGGTAAGAATGGCTTCCGATCTGGATTCCGCTTGACAACTTTCGAGAACTGTTAATAGTAACTACCGCGGAAAATGTGTGCATGGTTCACGACGGCAGTTGGGTCAACCGGACCAACTGGAGGAGGACCAATATGGTGAAGGTGACACGACGGAGGTTTCTGATCGGTGGCAGCGCCCTGGCGGTATCGATGCCGTGGCTGGTTTCCGAGGCATTTGCTGCGCCGCCGACCATCAAGATTGGTGGCCTCTATCCCCTGACCGGGAACCTGGCTTCAACCGGCCTCGATTGCAAGCGAGGGGCTGAGATGGCGGTCGAGATCATCAATGGGAAATACGATCTCAACCTCCCCATGGCCAGGACGGAAGGACTGCCCAATCTCGGCGGAGCCAAGATCGAGATGGTGTGGGCCGACACCAAGGGCGAGCCGAAAAACGGCCAAGCCGAGGCCGAGCGCGTTGTAACGCAGGACGGGGTGGTCGGCGTGATTGGCGCCTATCAAAGCTCTGTGACCAAGACTGCCAGCCAGGCGACCGAGCGGCTCAGGATTCCTTACGTCTGTTCTGACTCCTCGTCTCCTACGCTGACCGAAAGGGGGTTGAAGTACTTTTTCCGAGTCAGTCCTCACGACGGGATTTTCGCTCATGATCAGTTCAACTTCCTGAGGGACCTCGAGGGGGTCAAGAAGCAGAAGGTCCAGACCGTGGCACTGCTGTACGAAAACACTGAATTTGGCTCCAACGTCGGCAAGCAGGAGCAGAAATACGCCCAAGAGTATGGGTACAAGGTGGTAGAGGACATCTCTTACACTGCCAACGCAACCGATGTGACCAGCGAGGTGGGCCGGCTGATCAAGGCCAACCCGGACGTCCTTATGCACGCCTCCTACATCACTGACGCCATTCTGTTCACGAAGACTTTCAAAGAGATGGGGTGCAATCCCAAGGGCATGCTGACGATGGCCGGCTACATCGAGCCCGGCTATCTGCCGGCAGTGAAGGCGGACGGAGACTACATGATCGTTCGTTCGACCTTTGCCTTGGACCTGGCCAAGCGCAAGCCGCTGGTGGGACAGGTCAACGAGCTTTTCAAGAAGAAGTACGGACTGGATATGAGCGAAAACGCCGCCCGCAGCTTCACCGCCCCCTTCGTGTTCGCGGATGCTATCAACCGCGCCAAGACCACGGAGGCGGAGGCCGTGGTCAAAACGCTGCACGATACGAGCATCCCCGGCGATCAGGTGATCTATCCGTGGCAGGGCGTGAAGTTCGATCCCCAAACCAACCAGAATATTTACGCCAAGGGCACGCTGGTGCAGATCCAGAACCAGCAGTACGCCACCGTCTGGCCCTTCGAGTCCGCCGCCAAGGATCTGGTGTGGCCTTTCCCGGCGTGGAAGTCGCGGAAGTAGCTTCGGTCCGGCGGGGGACGCCGAGCACGCCGTCCCCGCCGGGCGCGGTGGGAAAGGTGGGATGATGGGCAGCGACGTACTGCAGCAAGTTGTGAACAGCCTGCTGATTGGTTCCGTCTACTCCCTGGTTGCCATTGGGCTCACCCTCATCTGGGGAGTCATGAACATCATCAACTTCGCCCACGGCGATTTCCTGATGGTGGGCATGTTCATCGCTTTCTGGTTCTACACGCTATTGCATCTGGATCCGGTCTTTTCGATCCCCATCTGTGCCGCCGTTCTCTTCATCCTGGGCGCCGTGATTTATCGCTTCATCGTGAGCAAGGTGATGGGCGGTCCGCTGCTGGCGCAACTGGTGGTCACGTTCGGGGTGAGCATCTTTCTGGCGAATCTGGCCGTGATGCTGTGGACGCCGGATTTCCGCCTGATCGAGAAACCGCTGCTTTCCGGCACCTGGAGCCTGGGGGCCGTCCAGTTGAGCATTCCGAAGTTTGCAGCCTCGCTGGGGAGTGTGCTGGTGTCAGCGGGCGTCCTGCTGTTCCTCAAGAAGACCAAGACTGGCAAGGCGATCCTGGCGGTGGAGATGAACCGCGAATCCGCCCTGCTGGTGGGCATCAACACCGATCGCATCAACGCTCTGTCATTCGGCATGGGCTCCGCCTTGGTGGGAATCGCTGGGGCCTTCCTGGCCATGTACTACTACATATACCCGCAGGTAGGAGGACTCTTCGGGCTGATCTCTTTCTGCATCGTCGCTCTCGGGGGATTCGGGAGCATCGAGGGGGCGTTCATCGCCGGGATTCTGATCGGATTTGTCCAGACCTTGGGGGGCTATTACTTCGACCCGGCTTATAAGTACGCCCTCGTGTTCCTGGTCTACTTGATCACGGTCTGGATTCGGCCGCAGGGCCTGTTGGGATGGTGAGCATGAGAACCCCCACGCGGAGACAGATCTCCGTGTTCGCCATCGTGCTGGTCCTCCTTATTCTCTATCCTTTGTCCGTCCGGGGATCGTTTCCGCTGCACGTCATGATCATGGTGTTCCTGTTTGCGATGATGGGAGTCGCCTGGAACATTATGGGCGGATACGCCGGGATGTTCTCGTTCGGGCAGGTGGCCTTCTTCGGGATCGGCGCGTACACCTCGTCTTATCTGCTCACGACGTATCATGTCAGCCCGTGGATCGGGCTGCTGGCCGGAGGGATATTGGCGGCCCTGGCCGCCGCCGCCATCGGCATCCCTTGCTCGAACCTGCGCGGCCACTACTTCGCCATCGCCAGCATCGCCTTTGCGGAGATCGTTCGCATCCACTTCAACAACTGGAAACTGGTCGGCGCGGCCGAGGGGCTGACACTCCCCATCCTTCCCCAGTCATTCAAGAATTTCGAGTTCCACTCAAGCAAGGTGCCGTATTACTACATCCTCCTGGGTTTCCTCATCCTCTCGCTGCTTGTGTGCACATGGGTCTCGACCTCGCGAATGGGCTTCTACTTTCGCGCTATCAAGGAGAGCCACGACTTGGCGAAAGTCGTGGGGATCAGTTTCGTGCGCTACCGGCTGGCGGCGATCATGATCAGCGCCTTCCTCACCGCTATGGCGGGGACGTTCTACGCGCAGTACATCCTGTATCTGGATCCGGATAGTGTCCTGATCCTTCCCATCTCTGTCCAGGTGGTGCTGGTCGCTATGCTGGGAGGAGCGGGATCTGTCATGGGACCGGTCATCGGCGCGGCCATCCTGTTGCCGATCTCCGAGTTGACGCGTGTCTGGCTGGGTCCGAAGGGGACGGGCATCGACATGGTCGTCTACGGCACGCTGATCATGCTGATCTCTGCCTACCAGCCTCAGGGCGTGTGGGGCTTGCTCTCCAGGATCGGAAAGGGGAAGGCATGAGCGCGGCGCCTCTGCTGGAGGTGCAAGGCATCAGCAAGCATTTCGGCGGATTGTGGGCGAACGACAATATTTCCTTCACCGTCGGCGAGGGCGAGATCGTTGGCATCATCGGGCCGAACGGGTCCGGAAAGAGCACCCTCTTCAATTGCATCACGGGCTTCTACCGTCCGGATGCCGGAAGAGTCCTCTATCACGGGAGGGATATCACCCATCTTAGCGCGGATCGAATCTGCAAGATGGGGATCGCCAGGACGTTTCAAATCGTCCAGGTAATCAGCGACATGACGGTGATCGAGAATGTCATGACCGGGGCCTTCCTGCACATCCCGAGGAAACGAGCGGCGCGGGCGAAGGCGGAAGAAGTCCTGGCGTTCACCGGCCTGTGGGAGAAGCGCGATGCAGCGGCCATGTCCCTCACCATCCCGGACAAGAAGAGGCTGGAGGTATCCATGGCCCTGGCTACCCAGCCGAAGCTGCTTATGCTGGACGAAGCCATGGCGGGCCTGACCCCCGTCGAGCTCCGGGGGATGCTCGCGCTAGTCCGCAAGGTGCGGGAAAACGGCGTCACCCTGGTGATCGTGGAGCACGTCATGGAAGCAGTCATGGAGCTGTCGCATCGAGTTATCGGGATCAACTCCGGGCGAAAAATCGTGGAGGACGTCCCGGAAAAGGTCGTCGTCAATCCTGAGGTCATCCGAGCCTACCTGGGAGAGCGATACCATGCTCGAAGTTAAGGGGCTCTCCGCGGGATACCGGGGCGTCCACGCAGTTCAAGATGTTTCGCTTATCGTGCGCCGCGGCGAAGTCGTGAGCCTCATCGGGTCCAACGGCGCGGGCAAGAGCACCATCCTGCGCACCATTGCCGGTCTGCTCCGGCCCTGGAGCGGGGAGATCCTGCTCGACAACGAGCCCATCCACGTCGTTCCTCCTTATGACATCGTCAAGAAGCGGATCGCGCTGGTTCCGGAGGGGCGGCAGCTCTTCGGCCGGCTATCGGTCTGGGACAACCTCTTGCTGGGAGCCTATGCGCAAGATTCGAATGCAGCCGTCGCGGAGTCCCTGGAGACGATCCTGCAACTGTTTCCCTGGATCGGGGAGCGCAGGAAACAGCGCTCCGAGACGTTAAGCGGTGGGGAACAGCAACAGGTGGCGATTGCCCGCGGACTGATGTCACGTCCATCTCTGCTGATGCTGGATGAGCCGTCTTTGGGGATCATGCCTAAGCTGGTGGCCGAAATCTTCGAGAGAATCCATGAAATCCGCGAGAAGGGCATTACCGTGTTCCTGGTTGAGCAGAACGTCTACGAGGCCCTGAGCATCTCCGACCGGGCCTACGTGCTGCAGAACGGGCGGATTGTTCTGGAAGGGACAGGGAAAGAACTGCTTAACTCCGATCTGGTGAGGCAAGCCTATCTTGGCATGTGACGAAGTATTTCGGCGACATGGCTCGTCCAAGCTTCCTCGACTCCCAGAAACTCCAGAATTCGGCCTTAATCGGGAGGAGCTGCCTATCTTGTTAACCGGCTGATTGGCCAACGGGATCGCGCACTACTCCGATACTACGCCGCTGCGACCTTTGGCCGACCATCAACGATGGTCAACACCGTGACAACACGCCAGTCGCCGCTGTAGGCCCTCTCGAGAACTTCGTACTCCTTGCCGTCGGGGACCGTGTCGCGGTAAATCGCTCTGCGGGCGCCATGCGGCATCGCCGGCTTACGCCAGACGATCCGGGGAGTAGCGCGTTTGGTGAAGAACGACATGACATTTCCTGTCGTTTCGCTGATATGCCGCATTGCAGCATAAATGCGAACTCACTTCAGTGATCTGGATCACGAAGCCGGGTGACGTTCGTCAAGCACATTGCAGGGAACGATTGGTCCGCTGGGCAGGCGCGGTGCCGCAACTGCGGGGTCTCCGGCGCCCTGAAGATGCCACTAAGGAGTCGCTTCCACGGAAAGTACCTTGGTTGCGGCTGGCTCAAACCGGAACCGCAGGATCCATTCACTCGGAACATTCCGACCGGCAAGAGTCCGCGGTCTAAATTTCCAACGGCGCGCCGCTTGCAAGGCCAGATCCGCGAAATACTTGCTCGGACCGGCGGAATCAAGCGTCGCTCTTGTCACGTTCCCTGATGGATCAACAGTCACTCTTACTGTCACCCGCACCGTGCCTCGAATTGTGTCTCTGGCGCTTTGAGGCACCTCAGGTAGCACCTGATTTTCGACGGCGCCCCGGACAAGGCCGCCTGAGGGTATGTTCACCTCTGGGTGTTCGAGTGCAGGGGAAGGAGCCGCAGTAACTGAAGCGGCTGAAGGAGCAGGCGGAGGCACGGGATGACGTCCGGATCGTCTTGAACCCGCAAGTATCACCAGCAGGGCAAGTCCGAGCGCGATCGGAATTATGTAAAGCGGTCTCCTGAACGGCTTTGGGCTAACCGTGGTCTGTTCCCGGGGAACGGATGAGGTCGGCGGCAGCAGCCGTGCCTTGATATCGGCAACTGTCCATCGGAGCTGAGGGTCCCCACGCAGACAGTGGCGCGCGATGTCAAGAAAAGGCTCAGGCAGTATTTCCGGAACTTCTGGTTCCTCTTGCTTCGCCCTCTCCCAAACTGGGAGCCGCTGCGTCAGGGCCTCGACCAGCGTCATGCCAAGCGACCACACATCGGCAGCGGGTGCGATCCCTCGGCTTGCCGTCTCGGGCGGATCGTAGACACTCGGGCGCCCGAGACTCCCACTCGACTCACCTGTTCTGTAGAGCCCGTCGCTCGAAATCTTCAATTGATCGTCGACGGCCATGATGTTGGAGGGTTTCAGGTGACCATGCACTAATCCGTTGCCGTGGAGGTCGGCCAGAACATCCAGAACCGGCAGCAGCATGTCCCGTGATTCCGCCGGCGTGAGCGGGCGCTGTGGAAGGATTTGGGATACATCTTCCCCAGCGTACTCCATCACGACATAGAGCATTTCCATGTTTGCCAACTGGCAGCGCCCCATCTGAAACAGGCGGATCAGGTGAGGATGAGACAGTTTCGCAGCCAAGTTCCACCGCTGGAGCCGCGACTCTGCGTTCTGTGGATCCGCCAAAATGAGTTTGATAGCGGCTTTGTTGGGTTCCCGCTCAACGAGTTCCGTGAGGAACACGGCGCTGTGGTCGGAGCCGCCCAAGTACTGGCGCAGATGAAATTTCCCATCGACAACTTGCCCTTCCCACTGTTTCCAGGACTCGGTCATTCTTTTGTTCCACCGCCTGCTATGCCTGCCGGCCCGGGAGCCGGCCGAGGCGACACCGTCTGACGGCATCTGGAGCGGCGGTCCTCCGCCCTGATCGTTCAGCCTTTCAGTCGTGTCACTGGGCGGCGAGCCATGACTCATCCGCCAGCTACAGTGTACCAACCAGGCGTGCGCTCGAATAAGGCGGAAACTTCCCAGACGCCAGATGCCTTTCGTTAGGCCGGCCCGCTTTTGAAGTAAAATTCGGCCCTTGCTTACCAAGGACGAAGCCAATGTCTAGTTCCACCTTGTCCAGCTTAAAGTGCGCGGCCTCGCTGCGGAGCGGTGATGAAGCCGTGGCTTTGGCGGGCTTCGAGGCCGCGGTCACACTCGGAACCGGCTATCCCGGGACGCCCTCCACGGAAATTCTGGAAGAGTTCGAGCGCCTGGGCGGACGCGCCCAGTGGGCGCCCAACGAAAAAGTGGCTTTAGAAGTCGGCATCGGAGTAGCCCTGGCGCGCGCTCGAGCCCTGGTGACCATGAAACATGTTGGCCTCAACGTCGCAGCCGATCCGCTATTTACGGTCGCCTACACAGGAGTAGACGGCGCCCTGGTAATCGTCTCAGCGGATGATCCCGGCTTGGCCTCCAGCCAGAACGAACAGGACAACCGGCGCTACGCCGTGGCGGCCGGAGTCCCCATGCTTGAACCATCCGACTCGCAGGAAGCATACGAGTTCACCCTTCGCGCGATGGAGATCTCCGAGCGCTGGCGAGTGCCCGTATTGTTGCGCATGACCACCCGAGTCTGCCATTCGAAAACAGTGGTGCAGCCGGGCACGGCCCCCATTATGCCGCCACGCCCTGTCGAGTTCGTGCCCGACGTGCGCGGCCACGTCATGGTTCCCGCTTATGCCCGGCCGGCACATCAGCGTCTGCGCCAGAAGCTGGCAGAGATGGCGGCGTGGAATGAGTCCAAGGGACCGAACGCGATTGTGCGCGGATCGTCCTCGCTGGGAGTCATTACGTCCGGCATTTCCTATCAGCATGTGCGCGAAGCGGCGCCGGAAGCCAGCGTGCTGAAGCTGGGCATGACGTATCCGCTGCCGCTCGAACTGATGAAGACGTTTGCCGCTGGCGTCGAGCGCTGTTTCGTAATTGAAGAAGGAGATCCCTATTTGCTGGAAGGCGCACGCGTGGCCGGCATTGCTGTTGAAGGCAAGCCGGAGATGTTCCGCTTTGGCGAGCTGAACGTCACCAGGGTGCGCCGCATCCTGGCGGGGGATTGTTCTCCCGAACCGCAGCCGGCTCCCGGCAAACCGCCGGCGTTGTGTCCCGGCTGTCCGCACCGCACCGTATTCACAGCTCTGAAGAATCTGGACTGCATCGTAGCCGGCGACATTGGTTGCTACTCTCTCGGTGTCCTGCCGCCCTTCCAGGCCATGGATACATTGGTGTGTATGGGCGCGTCCATCGGCGTAGGCCTCGGTTTGCGCCATGCTTTGCCGCCGGAGCAAGCCAAGCGGGTGGTGAGTGTGATCGGGGACAGCACCTTCGTGCATAGCGGAATTACAGGGCTGGTGGAGATGATCTATAACCCACCGCCCGGCGGCCATGTGCTGCTGATCCTGGACAACGGCACCACCGCGATGACCGGTTTGCAGGAGCATCCTGGCACGGGACGCAGGCTCGACCACTCGCAAACCGGGCAGGTGGTGTTTGAAGATCTGGCCCGCACGCTGGGTGTGCCCCACGTCCACGTGATGGACCCCACGCTGAACCCAAAGGCATTTGAAGAGCTGGTCAGCAAAGCGTTGGATACTCCGGAGCTTTCCGTGATCATCGCCCGCCGCGACTGCCTCTTGGCGGCGCGCGCCATCCGTGAATACGAGAAATGCAATGAGCAGGACTGCAGTAGCTGTAACTAACATCGTGATTGCCGGCTGGGGCGGGCAGGGCGTGCTCACTGCGTCTGACATCGTGGCCGATGTGGCTTTCAATGCCGGGTTTGACGTGAAGAAGAGTGAGGTCCACGGCATGAGCCAGCGCGGGGGCTCGGTTGCCAGCGATGTACGATATGGCTCCCAGGTGTTCAGTCCGATGGTGCCGGAAGGGGAGGCGCACTTCCTGGTGGTGATTGCGGCCGATCAGGCTTCCGTGAATGCAGCTCTGCTCAGCAAGACCGGAGTTGTGATCGAACCGTCTCAATTGGACGAGGCGAAGCTCCGCAACAAGAAAAGTCTGAATGTTGCCTTACTTGGAATTTTGAGCCGTCATTTGGATTTCTCCCCTGAGCAATGGAGCGCGGCCATCCGGCGCTGTCTACCCGAAAACCTGCACGAAGCGAATCTCCAGGCATTTGCCTTGGGGAGGGGGGCATGATGCCCGCGGCACAGCCAGCGCAATCTTGCTTTCACCCCACCAGCGCGCTCGACTACATTCCCCGGCCTGAGCTGGAACGACTGCAACTCCAGCGCCTGCGGGCCATCGTAGCGCGCGCTTACGAACGCGTGCCGCTGTTCCAGTCCCGGCTCAAAGATCGCGGACTCGTCCCCGATGACATTCGCTCGCTCAGCGATGTCGCCAAGCTGCCCTTCATGGTAAAAGCCGACTTGCGCGACACCTATCCCTTCGGATTGTTCGCCAGCCCGATGCAGGAGATCGTGCGCCTGCACGCCTCCAGCGGGACGACGGGGAAGCCAATCGTAGTTGCCTACACGAACGCTGATGTGGATGTCTGGTCGTCGGTCATGGCGCGCTCCTTCGCCGCCTGCGGGCTGCACGAGGGGGATATCGTACAGAACGCTTACGGGTATGGCCTCTTCACCGGCGGTCTGGGCGCGCATTATGGAGCGGAGCGGCTGGGTGCCACGGTGATCCCGGTTTCTGTCGGCAACACCGACCGGCAGCTTATGCTGCTGTCGGATTTCGGCGCCACGGCGATTTGCTGCACGCCCACGTATTTTCTGCACCTGATTGACCGCGCCTCTGTTCTGGGGATCGATCTCCGCAAATTGCCCTTGCGCGCCGGTGTGTTTGGCGCCGAGCCTTGGACTGAGGCGATGCGCCGCCGGATCGAGGAAGACACCCGCATCAAGGCCTACGACATCTACGGGCTTTCCGAGATCATCGGACCGGGCGTCGGCGTTGAGTGCGCCTGCCAGGCCGGCCTGCATATCTTCGAGGATCATTTTTGCGTTGAGATCGTGGAACCGGAAACCGGACGCCTGCTGCCCGAGGGCGAGGAAGGCGAGCTGGTGCTGACCACCCTCAGCAAACAAGCCATGCCGCTGATCCGCTATCGCACGCGCGACATCACCGCCTTGGTAAGGGAGCCTTGTGAGTGCGGCCGCACCATCCGCCGCATCCGGCGCATTGCGCGGCGCGCGGATGACATGCTCATCATCCGCGGCATCAACGTGTTCCCCTCGCAGGTCGAGACGGTTTTATTGGAACTCGAAGGCACGCTGCCGCACTATCAGATCATTCTCACCCGCGAACGCGGGCTGGACCAGATGGAGGTGCAGGTCGAGGTTACGTCCGAGGTATTCAGCGACACCGTGGGCGCACTGGAAGCGCTGGAGAAAAAGCTGGCCGACGCCATGGAACGTGTGCTGCAGATCCGCGTCCAAGTGACTCTGGTGGAACCGCGCACCATTCAGCGAAGCGAGGGCAAGGCAAAGCGAGTTATCGACCGGCGGCAATCATGAAGATCACACAACTCTCTATTTTTGTGGAAAACAAGCCAGGCCGCCTTGCCGCGCCTTGCCGGGCGCTGGCTGAGGCGGGCATCAACATCCGGGCGCTCTCGCTCGCTGATACCCAGCGTTATGGCATTTTGCGGATGATTGTGTCCGACCCTGGGACGGCACAGAAGGTGCTCGAGCAGGCCGGCTTCATGGTGAAGGCGACCGAGGTGGTGGCCGTCGAGGTGCCGGACCGGCCCGGAGGTCTGGCGCAGATCCTGGCGGCGCTCGAAAACACCTCTATCAATATCGAATTCATGTACGCCTTTCCTTTCGGGCGCGGCGAGAACGCGGTCTTGATTTTTCGCTTCGACAATCCAGATGCCGCCATTAAGCAATTGCAAGCGGCCGGAGTCAGTATGATTATGCGGAAAGAACTTTAGACCAGGCAGGTGAGGTACCGATGGCAACTTATCGCTTGACTGTGAACGGGCAGCGCCGGGAAGTGACAGCCGACCCCACAACGCCGCTGCTTTGGGTCCTGCGCGAAGACTTGAAGATGACGGGCACGAAGTACGGCTGCGGCATCGGTTTCTGTGGCGCGTGCACGGTGCATCTTGGCGGTGTTGCGACGCGCTCCTGCGGCGAACCCATCTCGCTGGTCGGCGACCGCCCGATTACGACGATCGAAGGCATCGGCGCGGACCCGGTCGGGCGCGCCGTTCAGGACGCCTGGGTGGACCGCGACGTGGTCCAGTGCGGCTACTGCCAGAGCGGCCAGATCATGACTGCGGTGGCGCTGCTCAAGCACATGCCCAAGCCGACCGACAAGGACATTGAAGAATCGATGGGAAACATCTGCCGCTGCGGGACGTATGTCCGCATTCGCGAGGCAATCAAGGAAGCTTCGCGGCAGCTAGGTAAGGGAGGCGCTTGATGGCCACCGCAAATGAGTTGACTCGCCGAGCGTTTCTGCAGGTTTCCGCCAGCGCCGTGGGCTGGTTGGTGGTTTCGCTTTACTTCGACCGGCCTCTCGGTGCGCAGGCAACCGAGAAAGTGAAGTATCCCCCCGACGCGTTCATCGAGATTCGGCCTGACGGCAAGATCGTGATCCAGGTGAACCGCCTCGAGTTCGGTCAGGGCGTCCAGACAGCGCTGCCGCTGTTGCTTGCCGACGAACTCGATGCTGACTGGTCACAGGTTGTGGCCGAACTCGCGCCCGCAGCCGACATCTATCGCGATCCGGTGCGCGGCATCCAGATGGTCGGCGGCTCGGGCTCAATTCGCACATCGTTTCTGCAGTATCGTGAACTGGGCGCGCGCACGCGCGCCATGCTGATCGCCGCTGCCGCGCAGCGCTGGAAGGTCGCGCCGGAGCAGTGCCACGCCGCGGCCAGCGTGGTGCACGGTCCCGGCGGGCGGTCGGCGAAATACAGCGAGTTGGCGGCCGACGCGGCGCGCCAGCCCATTCCGGCAAACGTCAAGCTGAAACAGCCATCGGAGTTCCGGCTCATCGGCAAGGGCGTGCGCCGGCTCGACAGCCGGGCGAAGTGCGATGGTTCGCAGAAGTTCGGCCTGGACGTCGATCTGCCCGGCATGAAAGTAGCCGTAGTGGCCCATCCGCCCATCTTTGGCGCGAAAGTGAAGAGCATCGACGACAGCGATGCGCACAAGCTCGAAGGCGTGCGCGAGGTCTTCGAGATTCCAGTAGCACGCGGCGGGTCGGGGGTTGCCGTTGTGGCCGACAAGTTCTGGGCGGCGAAGCAAGCGCGCGACAGGCTAAAAGTCGAGTGGGACATCGGTTCCGTCGAGCGCGCGGACAGCGCCCAGCTGTGGACGAAGTTCAAAGAGCTGGGGCGCACCAAGGGCCTCGTCGCCGAAACGCGCGGTGATAAGAAAGTGCTCGACAGTATCGCCGACAGCGATCGGCTCACCGCCGAATTCGAGTTTCCTTACCTCGCGCACTGCCCAATGGAGCCGCTGAACACGACGATCCGCTTCGACGGCGACAAAGCCGAGGCGTGGGCCGGATCGCAATTCCAGACCTTCGATCAGATGGCCATTGCCGAGGTTCTGGGGCTCAAGCCCGGGCAGGTGACCTTTCATACAGAGATGACGGGCGGCGGCTTCGGCCGTCGCGCCGTGCCTGACAGCCACGTGCAGCGCGAGGCGGCGGCGATCGCAAAGCGTTTGAAAGGGACTCCGGTAAAGTTGATCTGGACGCGGGAAGATGATGTGCAGGGCGGCTACTACCGGCCCATGCATCTGCACCGTGTCGAGATCGGCATCGGCAGCGACGGCATGCCGCGCGCCTGGCGGCATGTGATCGTCGGCCAGTCGCTGCTCGCCGGAACTCCGTTCGCGGCGATGATCAAGAACGGCGTCGACGACGCGACGGTGGAAGGCGTTGCCGACACGCCGTATCAGATCGAGAACTTTCACGTTTCCGTGCACGCGCCGGTAATCAACGTGCCGGTGTTGTGGTGGCGGTCGGTCGGAAACACGCACACCGCCTTCGTTATGGAAACGCTGATCGACGAACTCGCCGCCCGGGCCAAAATGGATCCCATCGCCTACCGGCGCAAGCTGCTCGACCGCGAGGCAACCAAGTTGCGCGCCGCGCTTGATCTGATGGAAAAGAAGAGTGCCGTGTGGCGGAACAAGTTGCCGGCCGGCCATGCCGCTGGCATTGCCTGTCACTACTGCTTCGAGACGGGCGTGGCCTGTGCGGCGGAGGTCTCGATCGAGGATCGCCGGCCGCGGATTCACCGCGTGACCGTCGCTGCGGATTGCGGGACCGGCGTTAACCCGCTCACCATCGAAAACCAGATGCAGGGCGGCATGACCTTCGGCATCTCCCAGCTCGTCGCGGGAGCCGCAATCACGCTGAAGGACGGCCGCGTCGAGCAGAGCAACTTCGACGGCTTCGCTCTCCCGTATCTCCCCGACGCGCCGGTCGCCGTGGACGTGCACATCGTGCCGAGCACTGAAAAGCCGAGCGGGATCGGGGAGCCGCCGGTCCCCGTGATCGCTCCCGCCGTCGTGAACGCACTGGCAAGGCTCACGGGCAAGCGTTATCGCAGCCTGCCGCTAAACACAATCTAGCTCAGGCCTGGCGATTTTGACTTGTGTCGAACCGGCAAAGAGAGCATTTTAGGGGCCATCGCTGCCGTGCTCATGTAGGAGCATCCATTGATCGCTCTCTCCTGCCTTGCGTCCTAGTCCACACCGAATGTACTTGCCAACGGCGAGGCTGCTATGCACAATGCCCGGTGCATTGGTATTGCGCCTGCGACGAAGCAAGCCTATGGCCCTTCGTTGTTGGGAACCCAGGAAGTGGCTGGATGACCACGGAACACTCTAAGAAGAAACGCTGGTCGCGGTGGGCGTGGCCTCTCGGCTTGCTCGCTGCCGGAGCAGGCAGTGCGGCGGCGTTCCTCTTGCGGGGCTGCTGGCACACGAAAATGGGCTGGCCGGTCCGGGAGGGAGACCACTCATATCGAGTGTGCCTCGGCTGCGGGATCAAGCGTCTTTTCGACGAGAAGAGATTCCGCGGCTACGGGCCCTACGCCTACGACGTGAAGGAGCTCATCGCAAGGGAACGGGCGATCCGTATGCGGCATCGGCGCAAAACCGCCTGAGGCCATAGGCGCGTGGAGAACTCCCGTTTGAGAGGAATTCTGCGATGACGGCTGGTCCCGTTCAGCCCTGAAGAGGGCACGTCGCTTCCCAGCCCAACCCTAGGCTGCCTCCCTGGGCGTATGCGGCTGCGCCTTCAACTTTGCCCACCGGGCGCGCTGTGCCGCCGCAATCTTCTTCCGCGCAGCTCGGCTCATTCGCCTGGCTCTCCTGGTGGCATGGGCAAGCTTTGTCTTTGCGCTCGGCTTCATCTTGCCCTGCGCCCAGCGCTGCTTCAGCAGCCGTGACAGCTTTCTCCGCGCGGCGGCACTCATGCGCCCGATCTTCCTGCGGGTGGCTGGCGCCCCTGGCGGACGACCAGCTCTCCGGCGTTCGGACGAGCTGACGGCTTCCAATGCCGAGATAGCTTTGTCGATACGGTCGCGCTCCGCGCGAAGCTCCGCAATAATCCTGTTGGTGTTCATGATGGCTCCTCGGACGCGTATCCTAGCAGCGCACGCACACGCTGGCAAAGGATTTGTACGGGCCGGGTGGACCACTTTGGAGCTTGAGCGCATGGGGAGCACCACCATGAGTGAATATAGTGAATATGAAGACATTCTTTGCGACGCACGCAATGCGATCGCGAGGATTACGATCGATCGACCAGAGAAGTACAATGCCTTCCGCGGCAAGATGTTTCAACGCCGCCTCGGACTCGATGCGCGGCATCGCAGGTCTCGGAATGCAAGCCCCCAGCCTGTACTATGGGACGGAGGAGTCGCGCGAGGGCGTGGCTGCATTTCGCGAGAAACGACGCCCGCGCTTTCGTTGATTGGGTCTTCTGTCAATTGGGCTTTCTCTTAATTCGTTCTTCGTTGGAAATCGCGCAAGGGGGCCAGTGATGACACTTGACGTCGGCATGCGTGACTACGATCTGCGGGCTGTCCCGGAGTGTGCGCGCAACTCGGAGGCAATCGGCTACGATTGTATTTGGACGTCAGAAACCCAGCACGATCCCTTCCTGCCCCTGGCGGTCGCGGCCACAACGACCTCCTCGATCAAGCTCGGGACCTCGATTGCCGTGGCATTTCCACGCAGTCCAATGGTCATCGCCTACACGGCCTGGGACATTCAGCAAGCTTCGGCGGGACGATTCATCCTGGGACTCGGGTCGCAAGTGAAGGCGCACAATCAGCGGCGCTTCTCGGTGAAGTTCGAATCGCCAGGACCCAAGCTGCGAGAGGTGGTGCTGGCGCTGCGCGCCATCTGGGAATGCTGGCAGAAGGGAACGCCCCTCCGCTTCAAGGGGGAGTTCTACACCTTCGATCTGATGACGCCTTTCTTCAATCCTGGACCCATCGCGCACCCAAAGATCCCCGTTTTCATCGCGGGTGTCAACCGGTACATGTGCCGGATGGCGGGAGAGGTTTGCGATGGCCTGCATGTGCATCCTCTGCACACGGCCAAGTACCTGCGCGATTTTGTGCACCCGGCCGTCGAGGAAGGGTTGCGCGCTGGGGGGCGTGCGCGCCAGGATTTCACCTATGCGACCGCCAGCTTTGTGGTCGTCGGAGACACGGAGCGTGAACGCGCCCAAAACGCGGCAGCGGTGAAGCAGCAGATCGCATTTTATGCCTCGACACGGACCTACGAGCCAGTGCTGGCGGCCCATGGCTGGGAAGGGATCGCGCAAGAACTGCACGCCAGGTCACTCGAAGGCGACTGGGCCGGAATGACACGGCTGATTACCGACGAGATGCTCGACACTTTCGCGGTGAGCGGAACCTACGAGGATATCGGCAGGAAGCTGCGCCATCGTTACACGGGACTGCTGGACCGCGTTTCTCTCTATCAGCCGTATGAGACAACGGTGGAGGAGTCACGGCTTGCTGCCCTGGCGAGGCAATTCAAGGATTGAATGATCAGCCCGGGCAAGCGCTGCTCCTTATGATTCCCAGCTCCTACAAACCGACAAAGAAGTTCATGCAACTGGCCATCGCGGAGGCCAAGCGCGCCCGTGACCGAGGCGACTATCCCATTGGCGCGGTCATCACACGCCGGGTGGGCAGGCGTGAAGTGGTCATTGCCAGCGCCGGAAACCGGGTAAAAACTTCGGGGTCCAGCATCAAGCACGTAGAGCTGGAAACGCTGAAATACGTATCGAGCGGTTATGGCCGCTACCTGCCGGACTTCGTGCTCTACTCCACGCACGAGCCCTGCGCCATGTGCGCCGGCGCCTGCGTGTGGGCCCGGATTGGGGCGATCGTCTATGGCGTCTCGCAAGAAGACATAGCCGCTTATGGACGCAAGCGCGGGACGGAAGCCTACAAGTGGCGGGCTTGTCTGATTCCCTGCCGGCTTGTCCTCGAGAAAGGCAATCACCAAATTCCCATCACCGGCGGTTTTCTGCGAGACGAATGCAAAAGACTATTCAGTTACAAGGCTGGGCAGAACGAAAAGAAAAGGGGCTAGAGCTGCTGGATCCGTACCTCCCAGCATGAAACTTCGATCCTCCCCGGCTATCTCTCGGGCGCAACAGGTTGAGCTCGCAGCAAGCGACCATGCTCGAGGATGAAGCGGTCGCCGCGCCAGACCACGGTGCGTCCGGCGAACGACGCCGCCCATACCAGCACAGCCTGAAGATCGCGCAGAGGAAGAAGCCACAACCGACGCAGGGTTCCCGAATCCTCGCAAACCGCCAAGGCAGTCACCAGCAGGGATGCGACTCGAGCCGCATAGGCGACCGCCAGCAGCACCGCGGCCCAAGCGTCGCCTCCAGCTGCAATTGCTGCCACCACGGCCCACTGCACGCCGAAAACAAGCGCCAGCCCCAGGTTGCCACGGGGGCTGGCGTCGCGCACGGTACGCGCCCAGCGCAGTTGGTGGTGCCAGAAATCGCGCAGCGAATAATCCGGCAGGGCGGTCTCGACAACCAGATCGGAAAGAACAATCTGGTACCCGGCCCGGGCAAACAGTGTGCCGAGTTGGTGGTCGTCGGCAAGATAGCCGGCCAGCGCCTCGAACCCGCCGACTTGCTCCAGCGCGCCGCGTGCAAAGGCCAGCGTGGATCCAAAACCATAGTGAAAATGCCGCCTGCTGCTGTATGACACCAGCACCGCAGTTGCAAAGTCGCTGATGCTCAGTGCCTCAAGTTTCGAACCTAGAGTGCCTCCGGCAACAGCGCGGTAGAGAGTCGTCACCAATCCAACCTTCGCGTCCGCGAGTGGCGCCATGATTCGCCGCAGATAGTCGGGTGGCACGCGAATGTCTCCATCATTGACCAGCAGGTGATCGTAGCGCGCCGCGGGGAGCATCTGAATAAGGTTGCTGACCTTGCGATTGGTCCCAAGCTCACGCGGGCAAACCACCAATTCGATGCGCCGCTGCGGAAACTCTTTCTGCAACTGCTCGACCAGCGCAGCGGCGGGGTCGCTCGGGTCGTCTACGCCGAAGATGATCTCGTACTCTGGATAATCGAGCAGGCAGTGGCTGCAAAAGCATTCGTAGGCATGCGGATCGGCGCCGCGCACCGGCTTCAGGATCGAAACCGGAGGATGGAATCCCGGCGTGGCCCGCGGCTGCCGCAGAAACCGCCAAGCACTTAGGATGGAAAACAGATAGAACGCCGTGCCCAGCAGGGCGCAGGATGCAGCCACGATCTCGATGATGGCGCGGGCCATTCTTGGCTGTTTATATCGCGGTAGACGGCAAGCGGCCTATGCGGATCGCAGGGTCCCGATGGCATCGAGGTTCGATGCCTCGTAGCTCCTGCTATCGCACGACACAAATTTGCCGCTTTCGAGTCTAGCTTATCAGTGTGTCATCCTGAGCGAGCGCGCCCGGAGTTGGCGCGCGAGTCGAAGTTGAGCCGCCTTGCGGGCGTGCGAGCCCGCAGGCGAAATCCCGAGCGCAGCGAGGGAGCCCAGCAGCCGATAATTCACCTAAAGGGGTCCTTCACTTCGCTCAGGATTTCGGCCCGCGGCTCCGACGCCGCGGAAAGCGCCTCAACTTCGACTCGCCTCGGCAAAAGCGGCCGAGGCTCGCTCAGCATGACAAGTTAGTTAAGCAACCTCGACGTCCTGCGAGTCCGTCGCTCATCCTGCAGCATCGACTATAATGAAGACGGTTGACAGCCGGACCGGACGGTCGCTCCTGCCCCGCGAACGCTCGATGCGTCGAGGCTGCGCGGGATCAGGGGAGGAAAGTCCGAACTCCGCAGAGCAGTGTGCCGGATAACGTCCGGGCGGCGTTTCTCAAAGGAACGCTGACGGAAAGTGCCACAGAAAACATACCGCCCCGCTCATCGTTGTGACCGCCTCCAAGAGCGAAGGAGGCCACATCGATGGGCGGGGTAAGGGTGAAAAGGTGCGGTAAGAGCGCACCGCCGCTCCAGTAATGGAGCGGGCAGGGCAAACCCCACGCGGAGCAAGACCAAATAGGGAGGGAGAGGCGCTTCGGCGTCCGCGTGCTGACTCGGCGCGTGTTTACCTCCGGGTAGGTCGCTAGAGCCGGATAGTAATGTCCGGCCCAGAGGAATGACCGTCCTGCTCGCCGCAAGGCAGGCAGACAGAATTCGGCTTACAGGTCCGGCTGTCACTTCCTTGCCCTGGGGGTCCTTCGCTTCGCTCAGGATTTCGGCGGCGGGCTCCCGCTCCGCGCGGCGCGCTCCGCTCACGCCCGCAAGCGCCTCAACTTATAGGTCCGGCTGTCACTCTTTCCTGTTCTCTCGGCCACCAGCGCCCTTCGGCGTTGTTCGTTTGCCTGTATCGACTTCCTGGCTTTACCATGCCCAGACCGACATGGAGGATGTTTGATGAGCAACCCCAGCGTTGATGCCGAGGGGCCCAGTCGCAGGCAATTTCTAAAGACGAGCGTCGTGGGCGGAGTCGGTGCTGCTCTGCTCCCCGCAGTCGGCGGCGCGAAGGCAGCCGTTTCGCATGCGGTCCCGAGTTTCGAGCTCGAGGAGATTTCGATCTCCGAGCTTCAGGGCGGCATGAGGTCCGGCAAGTACACAGCGCGCTCGATCGCGGAAAAGTATCTGGCACGGATCGATGCCATTGACAAGCAGGGGCCGGCGATCAACTCGGTGATCGAGATCAATCCTGACGCGCTCGCGCTGGCCGATGCCATGGACAAGGAGCGCGCCGCGGGCAAGGTCCGCGGACCGCTGCACGGCGTCCCCATCCTCGTGAAAGACAACATCGATACGGCCGACAAAATGATGACCACCGCCGGTTCGCTGGCGCTGGTGGGGTGGAAGCCGCCGCAGGATGCAGCGGTGGTGCAGAAACTGCGCGCGGCGGGAGCGGTCATCCTGGGAAAGACCAATCTGAGCGAGTGGGCCAACATTCGCTCCAGCCATTCCACCAGCGGCTGGAGCGCGCGCGGCGGCCTGACGCGAAACCCTTACGCTCTTGATCGTAACGCCTGCGGCTCGAGCTCAGGTTCGGGGGCGGCGGTGGCGGCGAATCTGTGCGCGGCGGCAATCGGCACTGAGACCGATGGCTCGATCGTGTGTCCGTCCGGAGCCAATGGGATCGTCGGCATCAAGCCCACGGTCGGGCTGACGAGCCGCAACGGGATCATCCCCATCTCGCACTCGCAGGACGGCGCCGGCCCGATGGCACGCACCGTCCGCGACGCCGCCATTCTGCTGGGAGCGCTCACGGGAGTGGACGGCTCCGACCGCGCGACCCTGGCCAGCGAGGGCAAGTCGTACACCGATTACACGCGATTCCTCGATCCGGCGGGGCTGCGCGGCGCACGCATTGGGGTGGCGCGAAAGTATTTCGGCTTCAGCGAGGACGTCGACGCGCTGATGAACTCCCTGCTCGATGAGATGAAGAAGCAGGGCGCGACCCTGATCGATCCCGCAGACATTGAGACCTTCGGCAAGTTCGATGAATCCGAGCTCACTGTCCTGCTCTACGAGTTGAAGACCGACCTGAATGTTTATCTCTCCCGCCTGGGACCGGACGCGCCGGCCCACACGCTGAAGGACGTCATTGACTTCAACGACAAAAATAAGGACAGGGAGATGCCTTACTTCGGACAGGACCTTTTTACCAAAGCACAAGCCAAAGGGCCGCTCACGGAGAAGGAATACCTGGAGGCGCTGGAGAAGAACCAGAAGCTGGCGCGGATTGAGGGCATCGACGCGCTCATGGACAAGCACAAACTGGATGCGATCGTGGCGCCCACCGCCGGCCCTTCGTGCCTGACCGACCTTTTGAATGGCGATCACTTTACCGGCGGCAGTTCCAATGCGGCTGCCGTGGCAGGCTACGCGAACATCAACGTGCCGGCTGGATTCATCCATGGGATGCCGGTGGGCATCTCGTTCTTCGGCCGGGCTTGGAGTGAGGCGACACTGATCAAGCTAGCCTACGCCTTTGAGCAGGCCACCAGGCTGCGCAAGCCCCCACAGTTCCTGCCTACGCTGGCGCTGAATCCCCGGGGATAGTAGTTCCGGACAGCTAGGGAGTGCCCTTCGCCACGCGGTGGCGGGCGACGGCGCCCCCTGGCTGTACTACTTCCTCATAAACCTGGTGGATCCTTTCGACCGAGGACTCCCAGGAGTAGGAGAGCGACTGCTCGTATCCAGTGCGCTTCAGGCGCTCGCGCAAGGGCTGGTCGAGCAGAACGCGATGCACAGCGTGCATGATGTCAAAGACGTTTTCCGGGTTCACCAGCACGGCGGCATCGCCCACGACCTCTGGCAGCGACGAGGCGTTGGAGGTCACCACCGGAGTGCCGTGTGCCATCGCCTCCAGTGGTGGCAGGCCGAATCCCTCGTAGAGCGAGGGAAAGACAAACACCTTCGCCCTGTCGTAGAAGATCCGCAAGACGTCGATGGGGACGAACCCGAGAAAGCGCACATCGTTGGTCACACCGCTGCGCACCACGGTGCGGCGCAGGTCCGGGTGTTTGGAGAGTTCGTCGCCGATGATAATCAGCTTCAGGTCGGGGAAGCGTCCTTCCTTCGCCAGTTCGGTCTTGAGCGCCGAAAACGCCTCGATGATGCGGAGGACGTTCTTGTGAGGCCGGATGTTGCCAGCGTACAGGATGAAGGGATAGGTCACCTGGTAACGCCCGGCGATGAGCTGGCAATCGGCTTCACTGGCGTGGCCGCGCCGGAAACGCTCGTCGATAGCATTGTAGATGACTTCCACCTTATCGAGCGGAAGACGGAAAAGCTGTCCGATGTCATTGCGCGTGGAGTTCGACACCGCAAAGATGCGTTCAGCCCGGCACAGCACCCGCCGCGTGAAATAAAACCGCAGGGTACGCCGGGTGGCGGACTCGTGTGGCGGCGGATAGAAATGGTCCAGCAGGTCGTGCACCGTGACCACGTAGCGGCAGGGGATGTATTGCGGTGAGGAGAACAGGTGTGGAACGTGCAAAACGTCACAGCGAAACTTCCGCAGGATGCCCTGGAACTCAAAGTAGTTGCGTGCAGAGGTGTCGGGCAGCGAATAGGGCGCGTTGAGGAAGTTGGGCGGTAGCTCTCCGATCTCGCGCAGCGGCTCGGCAGGTCCGATCAGCAAGTACTCGTTCTGCCGGTCGATCCGCCCCAGCATCCGCACGACGTTGCGGATGTAGGTGCCGACGCCGAAGTCACGGATCCGCCGGGTATCGATGGCGACGCGCACGGCGCAAGTGTACTATGAGTAGCGCCGCCGTCTCGGCGGCTGTCCGTGTGGGCGTCTCGCCCGCGCGGCGAGGGCGGGACGCCCCTTCGGCTTCGCTCAGGGCGGGCTCTCGCGACAGCCGGCCAGAGGCCGGCGCTAGGAAGTTGCGCAGAGACGGAGGAAGAGCGTATGACCACACCCAGCCGAAAGAGTGAGATTCGCCGCCGCCGCGCCCGCAAGGAAAAGGTCGCGTTGCTGCGGAAACGCTACGCCGCCGCCAGCTCCGAGGGCGACCGCGCCCGCATCGTGGAAAAGCTCAGGCGCCTATCGCCGACGTTCTCGATGGAAGAGTTCCTGAAGCCGATCCAGGCGCAGAAAGCGTCTTAGACAGCACCCTACGATTTGTCACCCCCGAGCGAGCGCCCGCCCCTTCGACTTCGCTCAGGGCAAGCTTTGGCGCGAGTCGAGACAAGTAGTGTCCTACGCCCTGGCCTCTGCCTGCGCCCGCGCTCTCCGCTCGGGATAGAGCGGAAACGCCTCAGCCAGCTCCAGCACTTGCTTGCGCACACTCGCGAGCACGGTGGTGTCGGTGCGGCTGTGCAGCACTTGCGAAATCCACAGAGCAATTTGCCGCATCTCGCGTTCTTTCATACCGCGCGTGGTCAGCGCCGGAGAACCGATGCGGATGCCGCTTGGCCTCAGGGGCGGGTTGGTGTCGAAGGGGATGGCGTTCTTGTTGACGGTGATGCCGGCCTCGCCCAGTGTCTTTTCCGCCTCGCTGCCCAGCATGCCCTTGGCGAAGACATCCACCAGCATGAGGTGCGTGTCGGTGCCGCCGGAAATGATGCGGAAACCCTCGGACGCCAGCGTCTCGGCCAGCACCTTGGCATTGGCCACGACCTGGCGCGCATAGTCGCGAAACTGGGGCTGCATGGCCTCGTGGAAACAGACAGCCTTGGCGGCGACCATGTGTACCAGCGGCCCGCCTTGCATGCCGGGGAAGACGGTCTTATCCACCGCTTGGGCGTACTCGGCCTTGCACAGGATCATCGCCGAGCGCGGACCGCGCAGCGTCTTGTGCGTGGTCGAGGTGACGATCTGGGCGTGCGGCACCGGCGAGGGATGCGCGCCGCCGGCGACCAGGCCGGCGAAATGCGCCATGTCCACCAGATAGATGGCCCCCACCTTATCGGCGATCTGCCGCATGCGAACGAAATCGATGGTCCGCGGATAGGCGCTGCCGCCCCCGATAATGAGCTTGGGATGCTCCTTCTCGGCCAGCTTCTCCAGTTCGTCGTAATCGATGGTCTCAGTCTCCCGGGTGACGCCGTAGGGCACGATGCGATACGTCTTGCCAGAAAAATTCAGCGGATGTCCATGGCTGAGGTGGCCGCCGTGCGCCAGGTTCAGACCCAGCACGGTATCCCCCGGCTGCACCACCGCCGCGTAGGCCGCCATGTTGGCCTGGGTGCCGGCATGCGGCTGCACGTTGGCATGTTCAGCGCCGAATAGCTGCTTGGCGCGATCGCGCGCCAGGTTCTCCACCACGTCGGTGAACTCGCAACCGCCGTAGTAACGCTTGCCGGGATAGCCCTCGGCGTACTTATTCGTGAACACCGAACCCATGGCTTCCAGTACCGCTTCGCTGACGAAATTCTCCGAAGCAATCAGCTCCAGCCCTTCATGCTGGCGGCGAACTTCGTTATCGATAGCGGCAGCGGTTTCTGGGTCGGCTTCCGCCAGGGGTCGGGACATCCAGTCGCTAAATTTGCTCATTACAGTTTGCCCTCTGCGCCGCTCAGGCCACGCGCGGCACCGACTTTTCCTAAGCGTTCGCGCTCAGGACTTCCATATTCATCTGCGGTTTCCAACTGTAGCGCCGCCGTCCCGGCGGCTGTCGCGTGGGCGTCTCGCCCGCGCCTGAGGGCAAGATGCCCTCAGGACAGCCGGCAAGATGCCGGCGCTACGAGGTATCAGGCGTCGCACGCCTGCTCCTGACTTTCGGTATCCATGATTTGTTACACCCGAGGCTCGCCGCGGACCGCCAGCGAAGGGCGATCCGCATGGCATCCAATTCTACGCCAGCCGCCCGGCGATGAACGGGGCTTTGTCAGCAAGAAAAGACCGCCCACAACCACCACCGTCTAGCTCCCAGGGGATGGTCCCACGGTTACTTGTCCGCTGGCAACTTTCCCACTCATAATCGGGAGTGAGATCCTAGAGGAGCGCTCATGGCGACCGGCACAGCAATCGCGTTCAAGTACATTCTGTTCGACACATCCACGTACATCGCGCATATCACGCTCAATAACCCTCCCTACAACGTGCTGAGCGT
>Ga0187777_10000330_pt1 | contig 34649 bp, 23 predicted proteins | sample 1015_Q2_SP5_10_M_FD_132416 | JGI IMG/M metagenome (GOLD analysis project Ga0187777, IMG submission 132416) | Tropical peat soil microbial communities from peatlands in Department of Meta, Colombia - 1015_Q2_SP5_10_MG | ecosystem: Environmental > Terrestrial > Soil > Wetlands > Peat | place... | reverse complement strand
GCCATAGCTGTCTCCGACTTTTCGCAAGACAACACTCCGCTGTACAGGAATGACGGGAACTGGGAGTTCGAAGAGGTGTCGTATGCGGCAGGAATCGGATTGCCGTCTGTGCCATGGGTGAAATGGGGAATTTCGTTTGTTGATCTCGACAATGATGGTTGGCTGGATCTCGTAACGGTGACAGGGCATGTCTATCCGCAGGTGGATTCACTGGCAGCCACGGCGCATTATCGCGAGCCGAAACTGGTTCAGTACAACCAGGGTGACGGCACTTTCTGCGACGCGAGTGATCAATCCGGTCCTGCGATCCTGGAGCCAAGAGTTTCCCGCGGGTTGGCCGTCGGCGACCTGTTCAACGATGGGAACATGGATTTGGTGGTAGAGGATCTACAAGGGCCTCCCATGGTGCTGCGCAATCCCGGGATTCCGGGAAGGCATTGGGTGAGCTTTGAGCTTGCCGGCACAAAGAGCAATCGATTGGCAATCGGAGCGAAATTGAAACTTGTAGCCGGCGGGATGACGCAGGCACAGCAGATTCTGAGCGGGGGGAGTTACATGTCGCAAAGCGATCTGCGCGCCCATTTCGGGCTGGGTTCCGCAACGAAGATTGACAGTCTGGAGATTCATTGGCCTTCCGGGCAAGTGGATACGCTGAAGGATTTGGAGGCGGACAAGTTCTATAGTGTCCTCGAAGGGCAGGGAATTGTCCCTGCTGAGCAGATCCGGCCGAAGAAGCCTGCCGCGAGCAAGAAGCCGTAGGGAGAGTGAATTTCAGCGTCGTTGCCTTGCCATACGCTTTGCGCTTTCGCGTTGCGCGCTTGCAAAAGCGAAGGCATTTCACTCAAGATAGCTGAATTGCGCCAGGTCTCGCGCAAGCTCACTCAGGGAAGGTACGGGTTTTGCCATCGACACGCCGCCGGTTTCTGCAGTCGCTCTGCCGCACATCTCTGGTTCTGAACTTTGAAAGTGTCTTCTCCCTTGCGTTGTCAGGGCGAGCTTTTCCCTACCAGAAGATGGACAGTCCCTCTCCCATAGCGGGCACACCGGCAGGGGTGAACTTTGTCAACGTGGCCAAAGAAGCGGGGCTGAACACGAAATTCATCTACGGTGGAGAGCATAAGAACAAATATCTTCTTGAGACCACTGGTTGCGGCGTTGCTTTTTATGACTATGACAACGATGGCTGGCTGGATATTTTCCTGGTGAACGGCACGCGGTTGGAAGGGTTCCCCGCCGGTCAGGAGCCGATCAACCGCCTGTTCAAGAACAACCGAGACGGGACATTCACGGATGTGACTCTTAAGGCCGGCTTAGCTCACTCAGGCTGGGGGCAGGGCGTCTGCATCGGAGATTACGACAACGACGGTTATGAAGACCTGTTTGTCACCTATTTCGGGAAGAATGTGCTCTACCACAACAACGGCAACGGCACTTTTACCGATGTAAGCGAGAAGGCGGGCGTTGCGGGGAACCCCAAGCGGTGGAACACCGGCTGTGCGTTCGTCGATTATGATCGAGATGGAAAGCTCGATCTGTTTGTTGCGAATTACATTGACATGGACTTGGCGACGGCGCCTGTGCCGGAATCCGGGCCTTGTCTTTACAAAGGGATCATGGTGGCTTGCGGTCCGCCGGGAATGAATGGCGGCAAGAACATTCTGTACCACAACAACGGAGATGGAACTTTCACGGACGTATCCGAGAAGAGTGGCATCCTCGCAACCAGCGGAACCTATGGCCTTGGTGTGTTAACGCTTGATTATGACAATGACGGGTGGCCCGACATTTTTGTCGCGAACGATTCCGTGGCCAGCATCCTTTATCAGAACCAGAAAAACGGGAAGTTTGTGGACGTAGCGGTGGATTCCGGCTGCGCGCTCAGCGCCGATGGCAAGCCGCAGGCGGGCATGGGGGTTTCGGCGTCTGATTATGATCTGGACGGCTATCTGGACATCGTGAAGACCAATTTTGCGGGGGACACACCGTCGCTCTATCACAATCAAGGCGACGGCACGTTTGAAGACGCGACGTTTCCAGCGGGACTCGGCAAGCACACGCAGTTTCTTGGTTGGGGATGCGGCTTCTTCGATTTTGACAATGATGGCTGGCCGGATATTTTGATTTGCAACGGCCACGTCTATCCGGAAGTGGAGCAACTACGCACGGAAGCAGGTTATGCACAGCGGAAACTGCTCTACCGCAACCTTCGCAACGGGAAGTTCGAAGACATCTCGTTGAATGTGGGGCCTGGTATCTCCGACCCTTCGGCATCCCGCAGCGCAGCGTTCGGAGATTTCAACAATGACGGCCACATCGACTTCGTTGTGAACTGCGTGAATGATTGCCCGCAATTGATCCGGTGCGATTCGAAACTCCAGAACAACTGGATAAAGGTTCGTACGATTGGGACCAAGTCCAATCGCAGCGGCATTGGAGCCAGGCTGCGCTGCGTAGTTCAGATGCCAGGGGAATCGAAACCTCACCAGCAACTGGATGAAGTGCGCAGCGGCGGGGGCTATTTCGCGCAAAGCGACTTGCGCGTCCACTTTGGAATAGGCAAAGCCACGAAAGTCGACCTGCTCGAGATACGCTGGCCTAGCGGGACGATAGACACCTTAAAGGAACTGCAACCGAATCAATTGATCTACGTGAAGGAAGGCGAGGGCGTGGTGCGGAAGGAGAGCTTCCCGCAAATAGGGAAGGGCTAGAGAAACGTAGGTTTTTTCGAATTCCTGTTTGGCCACAAATATATGAAGCATCGTTTAGCTGCTTTTGCTTCACTGGTTGCGCTCCCGCTTGTAGTGGCTGGGAGCTATCGCTGGAAGCGTCTAAGGGACAGACCCATCGTTGCGCCGGAAGGAAATACCTGGGAAGCGGCTGGAACCTTCAATCCAGCGGTGATTCCCGTTGGCCAGCGCTTAGTGATGCTCTACAGAGCCCAAGGTTCTGAGGGAGTCTCGCGACTAGGATACGCGGCGAGTGAAGACGGCGTTCATTTCACGCGGAGAACGGAACCCGTCCTCGTGCCCGAGACCGAGTATGAGAACGGAGGCGGAGTGGAGGATCCCCGCTTGGTCAAAATCGGGGACGAGGTACTATCTGACATATACCGGCTACAACAAAAAGGACGCCCAGCTTTGTCTGGCCATTTCTAAAGATCTGCTCCATTGGGAGCGCAAAGGCATTCTGCTTCCCGCGCACAAAGGCAACTGGAACGTAGGCTGGACCAAATCTGGCGCGATTCTTACTGAGAAAATTCAGGGCAAATTCTGGATGTACTGGCTGGGGACGGCCGCCGATCACGCCGACCAGATGGGTGTTTCTTTCTCTTCGGATCTTTTGCATTGGACCGAAGCGACGGGCGCGCCGGTCTTGTCTATGCGTGCAGGAAAGTTTGATTCGCGCGTTGTGGAGCCGGGACCACCTCCGATTCTTACTCCTGAGGGGATCATGCTGGTTTACAACGGTGCGGACGATCAGTTGGTTTATCGCACAGGGATTGCCGTGTTCGATCGGAATGATCCACGAAAGGTGCTCTACCGTTCCGAGACCCCCGTGTTTGGTCCCGAATTGCAATGGGAGAAAGAAGGGCAGGTCCCGAATGTAGTCTTCGTGGAAGGCATGGTCCAGTGGAAGGGCAAGTTCTTGTTCTATTATGGGGGTGCCGACAAATACGTGGGCGTCGCAGAAGCGCCGGCGCCGCTCATTCCTACCGGCCTTCAGAGAAAATAGAATCGTCGGAATGGGACTTGGTCGCGCGTCACGCTTCCTGAAATTCTCGGCGTGCTATTATCAACGCGAAATTTCTGAATCCAAAGATCGGTAAGAGAACTCTTCTTCGAATGTCCTGGCTAATTCGTCTACTTTTGCTTATTGCCATTGCGGCCTCCTTTGCCACATCAGGAAGATCTGCATGCGCCGCGCAATCACATGCGCAAGCACAAGGGAGCGCAACTGCGCCGGCAAACGCGAAGGTTACGGAAACTTATGAAAAGGGCATGGCGGCCCTGAGGGCGGGCGATTTGCAAACAGCTCGCGCTGACTTTGAAAAGGTGGTGCGACTTACCCCAGGGAGCCCGGAAGGCCACAACTCTCTGGGTTGGGTCCTTCTGGCGCAAGGAGAACTGGACTCCGCCATCGGTCAGTTCAAAACAGCGATCAAGCTGAAGCCAGACATGGCGTTGGCCCACATGAACCTGGCCACGGCGCTAGCTCAGAAGAAGGATTTCCCCGCGGCTATCGTTGCGGCGAAAGAAGGGACACGCTTGGCGCCGGACGATTCCGAGACATGGCACATCTTGGCGAAAGTTTTGGATTTTTCAGGCGACCTGGATGGGGCGATTGAACAGTTGAGGCATGCCGTGACCTTGGAGCCTCAGCGGCCGGAGCTGCATGACGACCTCGGTTCGTTGCTGGCGATGAAGTCCGATTCAGCCGGCGCGGCAAAAGAGTTTCTTGAGGCTCTTCGTTTGCAGCCCGCCTATGAACCGGCGCACTTTCATTTGGGTGTTTTGCGATATCAGCAGAAACTTTACAGCCAGGCCTTTGAGCAACTGCAAGCGGCACTGCAAGAAAATTCGATGGATCCCGCCGCGCACTATTACCAAGGGCAAGTTCTTGTTGGGTTGGGAGACAGAGAGGCCGCGATCCGAGAGCTGCAGACGTGCATCAAGCTGATGCCAGATTATCCGGACGCACGGAATAGTCTGGGGATTCTTCTGCAGGGCAAGGGGCAATTCGATGCGGCAATCGCGGCTTTTCGGGAAGCGGTGAAATCCTCACCGGACAATCCGGACGCGCATAACAATCTTGGCCTGGCGCTTCTGCAATCCGGCGAAGCCCGGGCAGCTCAGGAGGAGTTTCAGACTGCGCTTCGCTTGCGGCCAAATGACACCGGATTCATGAGCAATCTGGGAGCGGCCTATCTGCAGATGTCCGAATTTGATTTGGCCTTGGCGGAGTTCCAGGAGGCACTCAAACTGGCGCCGGACGATGCCACGCTGCACTACAATCTGGGTCTGACTCTAAAGCTGAAAGACCAACTGGCGGAGGCGCAGACGGAGCTGCAGAAGGCTTCGGATCTGGATCCGTCGCAAGCTGACTCTCATTACACCTTGGGAGTGGCGCTGTGGCAGCAAGGGGATTTTGATGCGGCCGCAAAGGAGCTTCGCGCGGCTACGGTGGCCAAGCCGGACTATGCCGAGGCTTTCTATACTCTTGGGACCGTCTTGAAACAAAAAGGAGATTTACAGGGAGCAGCCGCGGCGCTGCGAGAGGCGATCCGTCTGCAACCGGAATTTGCCGGCGCGCACACGACGCTGGCAGCCGTTTTGCGCCAGCTTGGCGATAAAGAAGGGGCGGCTGCGGAAAGTAAGCTCGGGACAGATATCGCGAAGCGCAAAACCAGCGAGCAAGCGGCACTGTTTGCCACGAATTCCGGAAAGCGTCTGCTGAAAGTGGGAGACATTGATGGCGCGATTTCGCAGTTTCGCAGCGCCATTTCGTCCTCACCGAATTTTGCGCTTGCGCATTATGAACTTGGGATGGCTTTGCAACAGCAAGGCAAAAAAGAAGAGGCAGCTACCGAATTCCAAACGGCCAAGCAACTCGATCCACGGCTGGAGGTTCCTCAGTTCTGAGGTTCCTGGGTCAGAGCAGGCAGACCGCCTCTACCATTTAGCGGAAAGAGGAGGGCGTTGGCTAGATTTTGCGCCAAGCGACAATGGTGGATTCTACAGGGACGCCTTTGGAAACTTTGACGCGGATGACACTTTCGAATGGCGTGACGTCTTTGGGAGATTTTGCGCCCAAATGGTCCAGCAAGTCCTGCAGGTGGGTCTTGTCCGTCACGAATTCGACGGCCGCCTGCGTACCGATGGTCGTGGTGCCGGCGAGGATCAGTTCGGTATGGGTCGGATCAATTCCGCGGACGAGGGCGACAATCGCGTAGTCCTCGGTCAGGGGTTCCTGCGAAGGACTTGCCAAATATTCCTTGGGCTCCCCTGGGGCGGGATTAGCGTTAACAATCTTCACGTTTCCGGCACGGGGCGGCTCCATAACTGTGCCAAAGACGAAACTGTGAGTGCTGGGTATATCGAGAAGGGTGAGGTTCTCCGAGGGTGAACCGATAAGGATCAAGTCGTTGTTCCGAGCGTCATCTAGAGTAAAAAGGAATCCGCGCTTGACGCGTACGGTGCGGTTTAGGTGGGCGAGTGCCAAGTCCAGACTGTGGACGCCCAGCACCTCTCCAACCCCGGTGTAATGATCCAGGACGAACTTATTGCGATCCTTGGCAGGGTCGTAGTATCGCATCCCCGAATCCGGCCGCCCAACAAACGCAGCGTTGCTGAAGACCGCCCAAGGGTCGGCAGGGCTAGTAAGGACGCCGCCCCAGAATATTTTCTCCGGTTCGACAACCCGAGGGGCTGCAATGGCGGTCAGGTGAGTGCGGTGAGTCAGGAAGGCGTAACTGACGGCGCTCAGGGTAATAAGCAGAAGGATTAATAAGGCAGTGGAAAGCCAGTTCCAAGGTGAAACGCGGTGCGCATCCGCAATTGGGCGAGGTATCGCATGGCTGGCGGGGGCAGGGACTGCTTCGGGGGAGGCATGCTGCTCTCTTGGCCGAAACTCAAGGGCGTAGACCCCTTTGGGGAGGTCCAGAATTACGGTGTCATCGGCTCCCTCGGTGGCATAGTACTCCGCTAGCTTAGCCCTTAGCCTTCCCGCTTGCACGCGTACTGTGGCGTCTTCTTTCGGGTCAAAGTCAGGGGGGCGCCGGAACACTTCGGTAGCAACCTGGTACTCCTTTACGCTTGAGCCCGGATGGCTCATCGCGTAATTGCCCAAGTAGTTCAGCAATTTACACAAAGAGGGAGAGCCACGAAAGGTCTGGCTGTTGGCAACACGAGAAACTTGCTCAAGTAAATGTGGGGAATCCACCGTCGTGTCCCCAACCAAGTCGTTACGCAGTGTGTAACATAAATTCGAGCTCTATGCAAATAGTAGATTTACACTATTTAACCCGTTTCTAACCCCGTGTGACTTCCATCGCGTGCCCGGTCTGGGATAAACGCTTTTCAATTCTTTAATAAGTACACGCCTATCTTTGGAAGGTCGAGCCTGGATAGGTGAGGATGGGGTTTCAGAGATTCCGCCGCTGTTGGGGGAAGGTGCCACAGATCCTGGGTGGGTGACACGGGGGTGTCCGCTAACTGGCCCATTGAGTCCACCAGGCCAGTGTCCACGCGGGACCTGATTTTTCAATCCCATCTTCTGGGGTCGGTCGTTCTACGCATTGTATCCAAAGTCAGTCGAGGGTTGGGTTGCTCAGTCGTGTTCCATGGAGGGATGGGATGAGTAAGCGCGCACTCCTCGTAAGCCTAGCATTCTTCGTTCTCATGTTTGGCGTTGCGGTGAAGAACGCCCGAGGTCAAGCAGTCTATGGCACGGTCGTGGGGACGGTCACGGACCCGCAGGGTGCGGGCGTGGTCGGCGCCAAGGTAACAGTGACCTCGATCGAAAAAGGATCTGTCGACGAAACCACCACAAATGAAAGTGGCAACTTCACGGTAGGCCACTTAATCCCGGACAATTACAAGATTCGTATTGAGGCGACGGGATTCAAGGCCTACGACATTACGAGCGTTTTGGTACAAGTCGATACGGTAGTGCGTGCCGATGCGCGCCTGGAAGTTGGCTCCATCACTCAGAGCGTGGAGGTCACCGGGGAACTGCCCCAGTTACAGACCGAAAAATCTGACGTATCCACCACATTTCAGGCAGAGACGATTGAAAATCTGCCCATCTACAATCGTAACTTCACTACACTCCAACTGTTGACTCCTGGAAACCAGCGTATGAATGGCTGGAACCACGCGGCAAGCGAAAATCCGCAAGGTTCCCAGCAAATTATGACGCAAGGACAGCACTTTGCCGGCACGGGTTTCGAACTTGACGGCACGGACAATGAGGATGCGATCCTCGGAATTATCGTCATCAATCCCAACCTCGAAGCGATTAATGAGGTGAAGATTACCACTCAAGACTATGACGCTGAGTTTGGAAAGGCCATTGGTCTTATTGCCACGACCCAGACCAAGTCCGGAACGAACCAGTTGCATGGGGAGGCGTTTGATTTTGAGCGGTCCGATTCCAATTTTGCTCGTAACCCCTTCACGCAAGCCCCAGGCATTAGCCCAGGTGTCCCCGGAGGTAACTGGAACCAATTTGGTGGAACGATCGGTGGTCCTATTAAGAAAGACAAGATCTTCTTCTTCACCGATTATCAGGGTACCCGGAGCCACGTGGGCGGGTCAGCAAGTGAACGCATTCCGACAGCCGCCGAGCGGGCAGGAAATCTGAGCGATCTAGGCGTCACACTTTATGATCCTTATATGACGACGGATGCCGCTCACACCACGGTGGCTACGGACGCCAGCGGCAACCCCATCTTTCTTCAGCCAGCACAACGTAGCCAGGCGACGTGCCCCATTCCTGCCGACTTTTGCGGGGCGTTTCCGGGGAACATCATTCCGACGTCGCGCTTGTCACCTCAGTCGCAGTATCTGCTCTCCAATTTTATTCCCGTGGGAGCGAATGGCACGGGGCTAAACCCGAACTTCTTTGGGTCGGGCAGCAACGTTCTGAACTCGGATAACTTCGACGTTCGAGGTGACTATATTGCGACCACAAAGATTCAGGTCTTCGGTCGCTATAGCTTCCAACAATTTACTCGATCCGGCCCCGGGTTGTTCGGTACCGAGGCTGGCGGGGAGGCCCTGCCAAGTGACCCTTCCGTGGGGAACTTCGCGGGGAATTCCAGCGTGCGCAATCAGAGCCTGGCCGCAGGATTCGACTACACTTTCAGCTCTAACCTCTTGACTGACTTCCGCTTCGGTTGGTTCCGTTACCGAGTGGGTACCACCCCCGGTGGAGTTGGCACCGACCCTGCGACAAAAGCCGGGATACCGAACTTGAACGTCGACAATTTTTACACTTCGGGCATGCCGTACTTTGCTGTTAACACCCCAGGCGCGTCCCTGTTTTCTTTCGGATACGCCCTTGGGCAAAACTCGGAAATCCAGTGCAACTGCCCCTTGACCGAGCAGGAATATCAATACCAGTTCGTCAACAACTGGACCAAAATCAAGGGGAACCACAGCATCAAGTTCGGCGTAGACTTGCGCCACGCCCACAACCTGCGCGTGCCGAGCGATGCTCACCGCGCCGGGCAGCTGGATTTCAATAACGACATTACGGAAGGGCCAGGCGGCGTTGGAGGCGCTGGTCTGGCTGGGTTCCTACTGGGCGACGTGAGCGCATTCCAACGCTATGTCAGCACCTCAACGAACGCCACGGAGACTCAGCCTCGCCTGTTCTTCTATGGACAGGATACCTGGCGTGTCACCCCGAAACTGACACTGAACCTTGGACTCCGTTGGGAAATCTACGTTCCCGAATCCGCCCGTGGCACTGGCCAAGGGGGATGGATCGACTTGGGGACGGGCGAAGTGCGGGTTGCCGGTGAAAACAACGTCAATCTCATGGGCAATACTAGCACATCGTTTACGCACCTTGCGCCGCGGCTCGGCGTCGCCTACCAGATCAACCCGAAGACCGTCCTGCGTTTGGGCTATGGACGCAGTTATGACATCGGCGTATTCGGTTCCATCTTCGGGCACTTCATCACGCAGAACCTGCCTGTTCTGGCGCAGCAGTCCACGAGTCCGGCGAAGGGCAATGCGGCCTTCACTTTGGCACAGGGTCCTGTGAACTTTACTCCATTACAGGTTCTGGAAAACAACTGCAACCCGATCACCGATCCCACCGGGGTCCAGCCGAATGGCACTTTTGTCCCAACTCAGACTACCTGTACAGGCGCCACAGGGCGGCCGTACCAGCCCAATGGGGTGGGCGGAAATTCACGGCCCTTCAATAACCGCATCCCGACTGTGGACACCTGGAATGTTTCACTTCAGCGCCAACTGACTCCAACGATTACCGCTACGGCTGCCTATGTGGGCAATAAGGGTACCCACACCTTCATTGGTGACAACCCGGCCTACAACCCGAACGGAGCCACCAACATAGGCTACAATCCTAATTGCACCTACCTACCCGGGTCGTACACCGAACCGAATCCTGCTACCTGTCCGAATGGGTCGCAACCATACAACAATTTGCAGCCGTATTACTTGAAATATGGTTGGACGCAAGGGATCAATTACGCTGGAAACGACGCCAACAGCAACTATGAGTCCCTGCAATTGACCTTGGAGAAGCGATTCTCCAATGGCTTGTCGTTGCAATCCAGCTACACATTTCAGAATGCCAACAACTATGACGATAATGGTTGCTTTAACGTGTGCAACCACGGCAACAACAGCTTGGAGTATGGACCCAGCAGCGATTACCGAAATCAGGTCTTCATCCTTACCGAGGTCTATCAATTACCGTTCGGCCAAGGCAAGAAGTACGGTTCGAACGTCAACAAAGCGACGAACTACATTATCGGCGGGTGGACGCTCAACAGCTCGTGGAACTTCTCGAGCGGCCTCCCGTATACCTATTCACTAAGCACTTGCAGCCCGGAGATCGGCAACGGACCGTGTCGAGCCAACATTGTGGGTGCGGTCCAAGAGGGCAAACGGTCCGGGACTCCCACGGCGGCAAACTACTGGTTTGAAACTACAAATGGAGTCTCGTTGGCCAATCAGGTTTGCAGCGGGGCGGCTCCAGCCTCCGCCGGGCCCTGGGCACAGGCACCATGCGACACCTTCGGAAATGCCGGCCGCAACGCGGCTCGCGGTCCGAAGTTCTTCAACGTGGACTTTGGCCTTTTCAAGGACTTCACGCTTACGGAGAGGATGAACCTGCAATTCCAGTTTGAGGCATACAACCTATTCAACCACGCTAACCTCGACCTGCCCAATACCTGCGTTGACTGCAGCAACGGCGGCAGTATCACGAACATTGCCTACGGGTCGAATATGCGTCGTCTGCAGTTCGGCTTGAAATTCGCTTTCTAGCCTTCACAACTGACCCCACACCCAAACACCCCGGGGGAGCTCCACAGGCTCCCCCTTTTTTTCGTCTCTAGCGCCTGAGCTCAGGGTTACGTTATATAGGTGAAAGTGGAGACTCGTAGAGTGAATCCAAGCAGCCCGGGTGGACACACGTTCTACTGTTTAATTTTGGTTCTGGGGGTGCTTTGGGGCGCGGGTCATGCCGATTGCCGGCAGGTTTCCGACGGAGGCACAGCGAAGAACAGTGCGACATCCGCGGGCTTCGTTGGCAATGAGGCTTGCGCCAAATGCCATGCTCAAATTTACGAGACCTACATGCGTACGGCTATGGCCCATGCGAGCGGACCTGCCGAGGAAAACTTAATCTCCGGCGAATTCGTTCACAAACCGTCCCGAGTACGCTACGCGGTCTATCGTGATGGAGGTAAGGTCTGGTTGAGCTTTGACCGACCCGGTGATCCGCTCGCCAGTGGCAAGAGGGAACTTCTCTATTACATTGGGCAGGGACGACGCGGGCGAACGTATCTTTTTAGAGTCGATGGCTACCTCTTTGAATCGCCGGTGAACTGGTATGCCGACCGCCAAATGTGGGACATGGCGCCTGCTTACGGAGACGATAAGCAGATTCCTCTTAATCTTGCTGCCACCACATCTTGCCTCGACTGCCATGTAAGCGGGGTTCGTGCTCCCTTGAACGGGAGTGAGAACCGGTATCCCGAACCGATATTTTTCTTTTCCGGTGTCACCTGTGAGCGATGCCATGGACCCGGCGCGTCACATGTGAACGGCGGGGCGATCATAAATCCGGGGAAGCTCCCTGCAAACCTGCGCGACCAGGTGTGCATGCAATGTCATTTGGAAGGGAATGCGGCCATCGAGAGACCTGGCAAGCATTTGTACGAATACAGGGCTGGCGAGGATCTGTCCGACTATATCCGTTACTTCGTTTTGACGGGAAATGTGCCCAAGGGACTGCGTGCCACGAGCCAATTTGAGGCTCTGGAGGAAAGCGCTTGCAAACGGAAAACGGGCGAGAAAATGTCTTGCATGAGTTGTCATGATCCGCATCAGGTTGTCCCGACGCAAGAGCGAGTTGCTTTCTACCGCTCCAAATGCATCGCCTGCCATGGTGAAGCCTTCGCTGCGAAGCACCATAGCAAGCAGAAGGATTGCGCGGCTTGCCATATGCCTGCTTCGTTGAGCACGGATGTCGCTCACACTCAAGTCACTGACCACCGCATCCCGCGCTCTCCACGTACTGAAGCAGCTCCTGGGACGGTTTCGAATGTACTGCCGGTCCTGGTCGCGTTTCCTCCGTCGCTGAACACCGCGATGGAGCCCCGCGAGTTTGCGCTGGCTTGGCAAACGATCGCGGATGGAGGAATGACCATGGCGCAGCCTCAAGCCGAGCGGTTGGTCCGTGCTGCGTTGTCTCAAAGCCCCAATGACGCCGCGCTCCTCTCGGCACTGGCTTTCAGTGTTCAAAGGCGTGGAGATGACATTCAGGCAAGTACGTTGTACAAGAGAGCTTTGGACCAGGATCCCACATTAGTCGACGCACTCACCAATTTGGGTGTGCTGGAAGCGAAGCAAGGTCAAATCGCGGAAGCCGTCCGTTTGTGGAGGTCGGCTTTCGAACGCGCTCCGGGAAGAAGTGAAATTGGCATGAATCTGGCGCTGGTCTTTTGCCAGGGAACAGACTATCGCGATGCCCGAGAATACGTTGTGCGTGTGCTTCGCTTCAATCCCGATTTAGGGCCGGCCAAAAAGCTGATCGGCGGGCTGAACGCCAACCCGCCGTCTTGCGGGCGATGACTATCCTCGTCCATTCTTCAGATTCGTTTTGGAGGCGCACTCCATGCCAATCTTTGTGAGATTTGTCGCTATAGCGATCTTCGGGCTGCTTGCACAAACAGTCCTGGCCCAATTGCCCCAGGCACCAGAGGCAAAGAACGCTAATCCGGCAGCGCCATTTGCCGATGCTCAACGCCTGTTGGAACTTGGCAAGTTCGACGAAGCGATCGCACAACTTGAGGCAATGCAGAGCCAGACTCCTCCGCCCAAGGGTCTAACTCGTGAACTTGGGATGGCCTATTACAAGAAAGGCGACTACACGAACGCCATTCTTAATTTCCAAAAAGCGTTAAAGGAAAACCCGGACGACGGCGAGGCAACGCAGCTTACGGGAATCTGTCTTTATCTTGCAGGCAGGCCCGGAGAGGCTATCCCATATCTTGAAAAAGTACTGTCCTGGTATCCCCGGGCTAATATCGATGCCGCCTACATTCTTGGCGTCTCCTATATTCAGAACAAGCAGTTCGACGAGGCGCGACGGTCTTTCGCGAGAATGTTCGGCTTCTCTGGAGATTCCGCGGCTTCTTATCTTTTTTGCGGGCGCATTCTTTTGCGTCTTGAGTTCACCTCCGTCACCGAGGAGTACGCGCTGAAGGCGATCACTCTCGATCCCAAGCTCCCCATGGCGCATTATCTTCTGGGCGAATTGTACTTGTATCAATCCAAGACAGACCAGGCTATTACGCAGTTTGAGCAGGAAGTGGCGTTGAATCCGTCTTACTCCAACGTATATTACAAGCTGGGTGATGCGTATTCGCGAGTTGAGAGATACGAGGAAGCGGAACGGTTCCTGCAACGCTCCATCTGGCTTGACCCTAATTCGAGCGGTCCGTACATCATTCTGGGGAGGGTACTTCTGAAAAAATCCGAGCCGGAACTCGCAGCTCGAGCACTACAACGCGCCATCGCCATGGATCCCGGCAATCCGATGCCACACCAATTGTTGGGGCAGGCTTATCGCACTTTGGGTCAAACAGCGGACGCTGAGCGAGAATTGCGACAGGCGGCTGACCTCAATCGTAAGCCGACCAAACCGTGAAGGGGACGGAAAGCAGTTTAGTGTACGTTGGCGAGCTCCGACCGTTTTGCTTCTGGTAAGGCCTTCAGAAAGGTCAGATACGCCGCGTTCGACCAGCCAAACCCGATTACATTGATGCTGTACCCACTCGTCACCGCCGCATCTGTCGAGCGCGTGATCGCGTTGTACTTCTCTACGATGTAGCCCTCTTTTGCGTAGTTTTCAGCAATTGTGCCGGCAAATTTGAAGGCAATGCGGTCCGCATCCTCGGCATCACCGTACTTTCGCAGGCCTTCCACCAAGATCATTTGTGTGGGTGCCCATGCGTATGGAGAATCCCACTGGGCGCCGGTGGTATAGGGGCTCATCACCGCGCCCCCGGCTTGCTCGAAGATTTTCAAATTGGCTATCACTGATTTGGCCTGTTCTTTTGTGGCGAGACCCACCCAAAGTGGATAGAAGGTTGAGAGATACTCATAGCTCGACCGTGCTTTCTTCATGAAATCGTAATCGAAGTATTCCCCTTTCGTCCCATTCCACAGGTATTTGTTGATTGCTTCTTGTCGCGCTTCGGCCTTCTTCCGCCAAGCCTGCGCGTCCGTTTTCTTTCCGAGAAGTTCACTCATCTCCGCGAGGTCCATTTCTGTCTTGTACAGAAGGCTGTTCAGGCAAACCGGGGCGTAGTGATGTGTGTCCGCGCCGAAGGGACTAAAACGGAAGGATATGTCGAAGCCGGATTCCCGCATGGCGCGGTCGCCTTTGTAGAAATCACCGCTCAATGTCAGTTGATTGACCTCATCGCAATGCGGCCGCTCCATGGTTCGTGGAATATCGCACAGGCGAAGCGCGTAGATGGTTCCCGGGCCGAGCTCCGTGTTTTCGCCCGGCAGCCGAGCCACAAATCGCCCTGCACTTTCTTGCGGATGGTTCAGGAAGTACTCGACTACCTTCCGATAGTGATCCTTCTCGTCTTTGAGGCTTTCGGGCGCGGGGCCTTCTCCAAAGTCAAAATAGCGCGATAGACCTGTGTTTCCTGCGAGCATTTCCGGTTCCAGCCACGAGTCATGATCCCGGACCGCGTAGCCATAGGCCTTTTCCAGCCACGCCGTGTTCGTTTCTCCTTTCGTTTTTCCCGCGTTATAGACCTCCATGATCATTGAACTCAAGAACGGTGGTTGCGAACGGCTGAGATAGTAGGTGCGATTTGCGTTCAGGAAACTTCCGTAGTGTTCAATTTCAAAAAAGAAATTTTCCACCATACCGCGCGCCAGTTCGAGGCGGTCATCCAGAAGAAGTCCCCGAACGATGAAGTAGCTGTCCCAGCCGTACATTTCATTGAAGCGGCCGCCGGGCACAACATAGGGATTGGGTAGATAGAGCAGACCCTGTGGATAAATCTTGTTCGTGTCGATGTCACCCAGCTTGTGAATGACGCGCGGCAGGGGATGGATTTCGATTCCACACCGCTTCTCCAGGGCACGCAAGGTATCCGTAACCGAAAAATCCGCAGGAACATAAAGGACAGAAACCGTGGCCATTTTGGAGTCAGCCACGGTGTTGCAGTCGTCCATCGAGCGGGTCAGAGTGCTCCAGCCTTTTTCGATGTAGTTGAGAATTGGTGGAGGCGTGACCGCTGGTTGGGACGGAGTGGACGTTGTTTGCGCGGCGCAAAATTGAGGTGCAATGCAAAAGATCAAGGTGAGGAAAAAGAGAGTTGGCACCTTGGCTCGACGTGACTGGAACATATGCACCTCTTACCTGGAAGCGGGATGTCGAGTGTCCTGTAATAGGCTGATTGTACATGACTTATACTGATTTTGCACGAGGTCTAGAGTCTGCTTTCGGCCTGGGCCAGAGCTCATTTCGGAAGCTGGCCAATTGTCTGTCTTGGCTCAAATTTAGGGAGGAATTGCGCGGAAAATTCAGTGCAAGATCATGGATTCTCTGTGGGCTGGGCGACGGATTGGTAGGTTTGGTTTTGCGGGTCCAGCCGTGCGGCTTCACTGAACTGAGTCCTTGCTTCGTCATCACGGCCCAATTGTTTCAGTGCGGTGCCCAAAAGAAAGTGAGCCTCGGCGTCTTCGGGGTCTGCTTCAATGTACTGGTTCAGGGGCTCGATGGCTTCCCCGGGTTGTTTGTTGGAGAGATAGGAGAAGCCAAGCATTTTTTCGACGTAAGTTACTTTTTTGTTGAGCACAGCCGATTGCTGAAGGACGGGGATAGCTTCGGCGTACTGACCAACCCGCGCAAGGCTCATGCCGAGCAACATGACGGCTCCCTGGTGGCCGGGAAAAATACGAAGTGCTTCTCGCGCTTCTGGAATTGTTTCCTCCGTTCGTCCTTGGTTGCTGAGCACATAGGCCAGCAGGGCATGGGCATCCGCATTGCCCGGCCAAAGACGTAGCGATTCGCGCATTTCTTTTTCGGCGGCAGGCCAATTGTGACTGAACATCTGGCAGGCGGCGGCAGAGAAGTGAATTGTGGCGGACTCAGGCGCCAGGCGCATGGCAGCGTATAGTTCCGGCTCGGCCAGCGTGCACTGCTGATTACGGATCGAGTTGGCCGCTTCAGAAAAGTGGGTAAAGGCTTCCGCGCGTTTGGCTGACATCGGTTTGCCCTTGACGGGCTTTACGTGAGCAAGTGCATCACGGATAGGATCGAATGGGTCGGAAAGCAGGAATGGGTCGTTGGGAGCGAAGTCCAGTCCGCGCTTCTGAATAGCCTCGGCTGCGTAGGGAGGAAAAGGTCCGGCGGCGAGGAAAGCGAAGAGTTCGAGCTTATCGAAGGGAGGAACAGAGCTAGGGGAAGAAGGTGAAGAGCTTTTTGCACTCGCTGGCTGTTGCGAGAGAGTCTTGCTGGATTGGGCAGAAAGCAAAAGCGGGAAAAGCAGGGCGAAAACGGTGGGCAGACGAAAATATCTCATGGAAACACCTAGCGACGTATTTCCGGACTATAACACGAGGAGTGGGGGCGGAGGGCTCGCCTGGGCGGGAAATTCGCAGAGTTGTGAAGGAATTTTGCTCTGGTCTCGTTGTGCCACCAGCTCAATCATTGCGTTGACTACCGCGATCATTACTATCCTTATAGTTATAATTGATGATGAGTTATGGCTAGATTGACTTGAGTTGGGGCGCAACCTAACATGTTTGGGACCGGCGTTCTGACTATGGCGGATTCAGACGCGTTTCCCGGGACTTTGATCTCCCACTACCGTATTTTGGAGAAACTCGGCGAAGGTGGGATGGGAGTGGTGTATAAAGCCGAAGACACGCGCCTGGAGCGTTTTGCCGCCCTGAAGTTCTTGCCGACCGAGTTTGCCAACGATAAGCAGATGCGCGAGCGCTTTCTGCGCGAAGCGCGGGCCGCGTCAGCGCTGAATCATCCCAACATTTGCACGATCTACGATGTCGGTGAAGCGGAAGGCAAGGTCTTCATCGCCATGGAATTCCTTGACGGTGTTACGCTGCGCGAATTGGTAGAGAGCGGGCCTGTCGAGTTCGTGCGACTCCTTAATATCGCCGACCAGGTTCTGGACGGACTGGAGGCAGCGCACGAAGAAGGGATCATTCATCGCGATATCAAGCTGGGGAATATTTTCGTTACCAAAAGCGGAAGAGCGAAAATCCTGGATTTCGGACTGGCCAAGAAAACGGAGTCGAAACCTGCGGCCCCTGTCGCGGCAGGTGGAGAAGGCCGTCGTCCTGGCGAGGAGCATTTGACTAGTGGCTTGGCGGCCCTGGGCACAGCTGCGTACATGTCGCCGGAACAAGCGCTGGGCAAGCCCTTGGACGAGCGCACGGATCTATTCTCGTTTGGCATCGTGCTGTACGAGATGGCGTCTGGGCGAGCTCCTTTCCGTGGGGACACCACGGGAATGCTTTTCCTTTCGATTGTGCAAGAGAGTCCGGAGCAAGTGAGGAACATCAATCCGGATCTTCCTGAAGGACTGCAACAAATCGTGGACAAGTGCCTGCAGAAGGATCGAGATCAGCGATATCAGAAGGCCGCCGAGATTCGAAATGATCTGCGAAGGCTGCAGTCTCGCTGGGCTGCGAGACAGGCTGGAGTCGAAGAAACGCAAGCAAAAACACCCGTTCCCGAGTTCTGGTCACCGACGACAGCGAACCACATACCTTCCTCGGTACCGGTGGAGGGAATCTCAAAGGCCGCAGAAGAACATCGGACGCGACGATCCGTATGGAGATCATGGAACACCCGCGCAGGGATCGCCTGTCTAGCATTTCTTTTGATCCTTGCGGAGGGCTTATACCTTCGCTCGCAACACGCCCACGCACTGAGACCCCGCGATACCGTCGTTTTGGCGGACTTCACCAATACGACGGGAGATTCCATTTTTGATGAGTCGCTCAAACAAGCATCAAGATTCGATCTGGAGCAGTCGCCCTTCCTAAATGTGCTTTCCGAGCGAAGAGTGACGGATCTATTGCAGCAGATGAGCCGGCCAGCCAATCAACGCCTTACGATGGAAGTGACGCGTGAGGTTTGCCTGCGAAGCAACAGCAAAGCGCTGATCGCAGGCTCTATCACACCGAGCGGAAGTCACTATGTGGTGGGCCTGAGGGCGCTCGCGTGCGATACGGAAACAGTGATTGCAGGGAGTCGTGCGGAGGCGGCCAATCGCTCCGAGGTCCTAAAGGCGCTGGCGAAGGCCGATGAGCAGTTGCGACGGAAATTGGGCGAATCGCTGCCCTCCATACAGAAGTTCGACCGTCCCCTGGAAGAAAGCACGACTTCTTCTCTGGAAGCCTTGCAGGCGTACACAGAGGGGATGATGGCATTTCAGTCGAACGGCTTGGCGGAAGCTGTTCCGCACTTTCAACTGGCCATCCAATTGGACCCCAATTTTGCGCAGGCCCATGCTGCTCTTGGGAACGTGTATTACAGTGCCGGGCAGAACATGGCAGGCGATGAAAACTCCCAGCAAGCATATGAGTTGCGGAATCGCGTCAACGAGCGGGAGCGCTTCGGGATCACCGCAAACTACTTTCGAAGAACGACAGGACAAGTGGATCAAGCTATTGGAACCTGCCAAGAATGGATCCGGTTGTATCCCGATGATTACGCCGGGCATCTCGCGTTGGGAGGCAGCTACCTCTCTGTCGGCGAACTGGAGAAGGCTGCTCAATCCGATCGTGTCGCCATTCAACTTGGACCGGACCGAACCTCGGCCTATGTGAATGCCATGGTGGCCTACAAGGATCTTGAGAGATATGACGAAGCTAAAGCCATCTTCGATGCCGCCAGGGCACGCAATCTCGATAACGATATTCTGCGCATCAACCGTTACGTGATTGCTTTTCTGGAAGCGGATAAGGCGAGCATGGAGGAGCAGCTCCGCTGGGCGCAGAACAAGCCCGGGTCAGAAGACCGTTTGCTGGAAGATTGGGCAGATACCCAGGCCTATTACGGACGCTATACCAAGGCCCGTGAATTCGGCAACAAAGCCATCGCTGCAGCAATGAGAGACAGGGTGAACGAACGCTCATTGGAGCACCAGGCTCACCAGGCTCTCCGCGAGGCAGAAGTTGGAAATCGAGAATTGGTAAGACGGCTCGCCACCCCAACTTTGACGGCCAGTGATGGCGTGTATGTGAGGGTGCTGGTGGCATTGGCATTGGCGAAAGTTGGGGATAATGCGGAATCGGGAAAGCTCGCCAATGAGCTCAACCGCGACAAACCGCTTCACGAGTTGGTGCAGAACTACTACCTGCCCACCATCCGCGCGGTCATTGAACTAAACAAAAATCATCCGGACAAATCCATAGCGATTCTGGAGCCTGCTTTGTCCCTTGAGAAGGCTAGTACGTTGCTTGACGGCCTGGAACCGGCTTACGTTCGCGGACAAGCCTATTTGCAGGAAGGGAAGGGAAGCGAAGCAGCAAAGGAATTCCAAAAGCTCCTCGATCATCCGGGCCTTGTGGAGCTGTGGGTCACGGGTGCCCTGGCCCGGTTGCAAATGGCGCGCGCGGAAGACTTAAGCGGGAACCGCGACGCAGCTCGAAAGCACTATCAAGATTTCTTCGCTTTGTGGAAGGATGCCGACCCCGATCTGCCGATATTGAAGCAGGCCAAGGCCGAATATGCGCGGCTCGACTAACCTATCTTTGCGGCAGTCTGCTGCTTAAGAGGAATGGTTGCAGATACGCGCGTGCCATCCCCTTTCTTTGACGATACGTCGAACTCTCCCTCCGCCAGGTGAATCCGCTCCCGCATACTGATTAGTCCGAGCCCGGCGGCGAGTTTTGCCTCTTCCACATCGAACCCGATGCCGTCGTCTGCAATCAGCAAGCGCATCTCCTTTGGAGAGCCTTGCACGTCCACCCGAATTGTTTTTGCGTGGCTGTGCTTCACGGCATTGTCGACGGCTTCTTGAACCACGCGAAGCACGCTCAGTGAAAGGAGGTTGTCCAGCTCCTTGGGAACATTCTGACATCGGCACTCGACGGAAATCTTAGACTCGTCGGCGGACTTGCGACAGTATTGCTGAAGACTGTCGGTCAAGTCGAAGCTTTTCAATCTTGAAGAATGGAGCTGCTTGGAGAGCCGGCCTACCCGGTCACCAATCTCTCTCAACTTGTCGGCCAATTGACCCACGCCCGGATGGAGCGCCCCGGGCATCCCGGAGACTGCTTTTCCCGCACGCATCATTTGAACGCCCAAAATAGCCAGTGATTGTTCAATATCATGCAGTTCCCGGGTCACGCGGCTGCGTTCACCCAAATCCAGATCACGAATCCCATGTTGCGAGCTTTGATCAGCCATTGGCAGCGGCCTCGGGGAGAGTCAAAAAAGTATAACTTCGTAAATTCTAAAAAGCCATGTCAAGAGTGGTTAAGGCGCGCCTCTTCGACCAGATCCAGGCCGCGAAATTCAGTTACGGTGAGGAATTCCAGGACCGGGGGAGTGGCACTCAACTCTATGAGAAGCAGGAGGCGTTTGTACATGTCAGACTTCAAATGACGAACCAGGTTTTCCTCGCTATCCCAGCGAGCCTCGAGTTGCAGAACCTCCTGGCTTGGCCAGCTCTGAAAGAATCGGCAGCTCAAACATCCGGGCTGCACCTGGATCGGGCCAACAAGAGTGGCAAAGGCTTTGCCGAGCTCCAGCGCTTTGCCTTGAGCAGCGGTGATTCCCAGTATTTCGATGATCATTTCTTCTCCGCCAAGAATGCCGAACTTCAATCATTGCATGAAATTCATAGTAGCTTTCCTATCCAAGAATATTGCCAAGCAACAGAAACGCTCTGGTAGTTGCCGCCAAAACGTATATAAGCTCCATTGCTATAGCTGACTTTTATAGACTGTCTTTTTGTTATTGGAAACGAAGCGGTGCCTCCGATCCGGGAGCTTTTCTGTTTCGTCAGAAGGTTTGCGATTCCATTCAGACTGGTGGTACCGCCAAACCAGTAATTGCCGTCGAGTGAGGCCCAACACCGAGGTTTGAAATCGTAACTCAGATGGCCCTCGAAAGAACCGATGGGGTTCTCTGTTTGAGGCAGAGGCTGCGGAAGAGAGTAGTAGGCGTCGTTTGCGGTGTAGAACCACACTCCTCCGTACCCATCCAGCAACCAATGCCCCCAGCGCTGCGAATAACCGATCTCCGGTTTGACCGCCCAGCGGTTGATGCCCCAGTTGACGAGGTGCATTGGGTCATACTGACCGGTTGGAGGAATCACCGCGATGCTCGCACCAAGCAGTATCTTCTGTTTCCATTTCGCAAATTCCTGCGGCCGCATGGCCGGCCCCCCCTTGAGGTTCACGGAGAAACGGACGCCAAGATCGAGAAGCCCAGAGCGATAGATTTGCCGATGTGTCCCAAGCACGGATCCCTGGAAGGTGCCCACCCCGTAAGGTAAGAAGCCGGTGATGTTTGCCGAGCGCCCAAAGAAACTGAAAGAACGATAATAGCTAAGGACCGGAACGCTATAGGTTCCGGTTGCTCCCGTGATGGGAATTGTCCCGTTGAAATTGACGCCGCCGCTGTAGTAAGACCACGTGATCGTAACGGCGTTGGCGTCTTGTGGCGTGATCACATAAGCGCGAGGTGCGAGGCTCTGGGCAGAAAGCGCGTTGCACGGGCCCAGCAAGATCAGAAGCCCTAATCCGCACTTTGCCACCATTCCTTTTCTGCTCGCCACAATGGCCACTCCGACATTGGAGAGAGGTAAGTTTGTGAAGTCTGCTCTGTCAGCGACTTATGAATGCTTCTCTGGCTGAGCGCTGCTCCCGTGTCCGGGGCTGAACAGCAGCTTTTTCACTTCGCTCTTTCCCAAGATCTCCATCACCCCTTTGACAAGGAAAAATGGAATCAACACGACGAAAATGAGGAGTGCCGTCGCAAATATGTCCCATGGAGTCATTCCCGCACTCTCGGAAAACATCTGACCGACGGGTTGTCCATGAAAGAACCTGATCAGGGCTTCCTCCAGAATATGGCAACCCATCAAAATGGCCGTAAAGATTGCGGAGTTCCATAGCGTCGCAAACAAGAGCGCTTTGCCGGCGGCTTTTCTCCCCGCGTGGAGGACTTCTCCGAGCCACATGAACTTTGCCAGAATCAAAGCGTTGATAAAGGCGAAGCCATATCTTTCCGGGTAGCTAATCTGATAGCGAGCCAGCACAATCTGGCGGTGAAGGGCAAAAACGGTCAATAAGAGCCAGATGTAAATGACGGTTATCGAGAGACTTCGCAGCTCATCGAGAACTCTCTCTTTCCAATTACGTTTTGCTTCCGGCGACATGGTTGACCCCTCGATTCATCTGCACCAGATGGGCCGGGCCAAAAACAAGGGGCTAAAACTTCTTGAGGACCATTGGTGGGCCGCTGATTCGCTTGCCCTTGAGATCTACCGTAACCTCGACCCGGTCGGCAATCTTGATAAAGGGAATTCCACTGTTCATTCCGAACTCCTTGCGGTCGAAAGCCATCGTTCCTTTGATTTCTCCGGTTCCTGTCCCGACGCCAGACACCGAAAACGCCAGCGTTTCGGGTTTGGACACCCCGCGTATTGTGAATGTTCCCGGGACGTCGAACGTGGTGGGGCCCGTCTGGACGACCTTGGTAGAATGGAATGTGATATATGGATCTTGCTTAGCGTCGAAGAAGTCTTTGCTCCTGAGCTTATCGTCTTTCATTCCGCTTCCCGTATTTACGCTGGCTGCATCAATCTTGATGTCCAAAACACCGGTCGAGGGGTCCGTCGACGTGAACGTCATGGTGGCTTCCCATTTGTCGAATTTGCCCTCTATAGGAACCGATGCTTTGACCCCGAATCGCGCCTCGCTTTCGGGAATCTGAAACTGAAAAACAGGAATATTTGCAGGAGCCTGGGCCCGAGTGCCCGCTAGGATGAGAGCGCACGCTGCCAGACAAAGGATGAGAAATCGCATGTTGTGTCCTCCGGTTGTGACTGCCTTAGGAAACTCAAAGGTTAAATTGCATTCACCGACTTGACGGAAAAATCCTGACCTCCAATATTTGGGGGAATCTCCAAAGTAATGGGGGTATTCGTGAACAAGACTGTCCCGCCCGCACGACTAACCCGCTTAAGATCAATGAGTCCCCATCATAAGGGACAGAGCCCCGACCCTCCTTATTGAGCAACTTGGAAACCAAACATGTGTTTTGATTTGCAATGACGGCCATGAAGCACGCTCAATCTTGCATCAAGCTAGCACTCTTGTGATTTGTACTTTGGTAGGATGCAATCAAGCTAGCAACAAAGATGGCGATATAGAGGACGCCTGCCGCCGCCTCCAAAACGGCCAGAATTCTGGCTGCTGGTTTGACGGGAACTATATCTCCGTAGCCCAGGGTTGTAAGAGTTGCCAAGCTGAAATACAGCAACTTCGACGGTTCAATTCTCCCTAGAAGGGGGAGTTGCGCTTCGGCGAAAGATCCGGGCTGGATTATGTCAACAAGCCCGTACAGAACATTCCAAAACAATCCCAGCAGAAAATAAAGGCCCACTGATACATAGAGCCTGCCTGCGGTGATGGCGCCAGGGCGAAGAATATAGATGAAGAGGGCGATTGATACAAGACCAAGAAAAACCACAAGCACGATAGTGCTGGCCAATCGCAGTTCCCGGACCTGGTAGAAATAGATATGACTAAAGAAAAGCAGGATCATAGACGCGCCCGCAAGGGGAAGAGCGGTCCAGAACAGCACTTTTTTTTCGGACAGCTCCAGAGTGGCGGCCACCAACGTCAAATAGAGACTGGCGACGAGAAACCCTTCCCCGGTGTGACTGTCCTGCAGAAACGGATTCAAAACAAAAAACAGCAGAATGCTAAGAAGAAGGAATAAAGCGCGATGCTCGCGATGTAAGACTTTGCTCAAGGCGTCACCGAATGAATGCGGCAGCTCTTGTTTTTTAGTCCCAAAACGCTTTGATCACAGCAACTAGCCTGGCGCCAGTTCGGCCGCAATCTCGCGTTCGACCAAGGGATCTTGCAGGTACTTCTTAATCGCGATGGTTAAAGGCACGCCCAAAACAGCGCCGGCGGGCCCCAACAGGAAACCCCATATCAGCAGCGAAAGAGTTGTCTGTAGGAAAGAGATGTCCAATCCTTTCCTCATGAGCACGGGTTGAAGCACAGAGTCCGCAATCAATTCTGTGATGACCAGTCCTATGGCCACGAAAACAGCCCTTTTCCATCCAAACGTAAGAAGAGCCACGAGGATCGGTGGAATGATGGCGATGAGAAAGCCTATGTTGGGGATGAAGTGAAGATAAAAGAATAAGACACACCAGATAATGGCGAAGTCTATTCTTAGGGCAATGAGAAGCACCAGGTTAGCGAGAGCGGTAATAGCTCCTGTCTGGGCCGAGATCGTGATGAAACGCTGGACGTCCCTGCCGTAGTAAAGCAGCCTTCGAGACAGCGGGCCGGTCCCGATTCCTTCGCTATCCGCGATTTCAATCAGGAAAATGACAGATAGCGTGGCGACAAGTACACGGTCAGAGAAAAATCCAATCACTTTTGGAAGAAGGCCTTCCATCAGCGACATAATCTTGTCGGAATTGTAGAAATTCTTATAGGAGAGGCTGGTTGACTGAATTCCGTGCGCACCCAGGAAAGCAACAATTTGTTCATACATGATTCTGAGGTGCGCTTCGTAAATTGGGAGCTTCGCTTTCATTTGATAGCTGGCTTCGACCAAGGCCACAGACACAACAAGATAGAGGGCGATGACGGAGCAAACCGTCAGGACAATCGCGGAAAGCTTGCGCAGGTGAAAGCGCTTCATCAGCCATTTCGGAACAGGGACAAGGGCGTAGGCCAAAAGGAGCGATATCAAAACGACTGATAAAATATCCGATACGCTCCTGATTCCCCAAGCCACAATGACGATGTAAGCTGCCACATGCAGAAGGCGCACTGGGCCTGAGTCCTTTAGTAGCATTCCAGGTTCCTCCGAATGAATTACGCCCTGCCTCCCATGGTCCCTATCTGTTCGTCTGCGCCGGAATGACGATTGCTTCAGGTTCCGGCAATACCCTTGTTCTGCAGAACACGCACGACTCGACGATTTTCTGCTTGGCCTTCCGTCGTCGCGTTGGAACCTACTGAATCAGATCCGACCCGAATGAATTCCCAGTGTTGCGAGAGGGAATTCTTCATTCACCTTCCAGCTTTATTGCCCGGTTGCTACCTGCGGTAACCACCTCCACCGCCCCAACTGCGGCCGCCACCTCCCCAACCGCCTCTGCTTCCGCCACTGTTCTGCCAGTTGTGGCTTTGGGATTCGCCCCGCTGCCGGTTCTGCATTTCCTGGTTCATGTTCTCCGACGAGAATCCGCTGGAGCGGTTCTCGCTGCTCCCCGTGCCGGAGCTCGGGTGCTGCTGCTGGTAGTTCTGCTTATCCTGTTGTGCAGTTGCCTGGCTATTCGGATGTTGTTGTTCGTAAGTTGACTTGTCCTGTTGCGCGGTGGCCTGACTATTGGGGTGTTGTTGGTCGTAACTCGACTTGTCTTGCTGCGCCTGCTGCTGGGCCTGTTGCGTGTTTACGTTCTGCCAGGAGTTGGTGCTGTTGTTGTATTTTTGCCAGCCGGAACCGCTGTTCTGGTAGACGTTGCCATCATGGCCGGCATACATGTCTCCGCTGGAGTTCTTGCCGGCGTAGGTATATCCACCATTTGCGTTGGTAGTGGCGTAGCCTTTGCCGCCCTGCGAGCCTTGCGCCGACGCAACCGTTCCATTTGCCGTGGAATAGTGCTGCGTGGTGGCCGACTTGTTGCCCTGCTGGACATAAGACTGGCCCCACTGTGCGGTGGGACTTGAGCCTTGGTGAGTCGCCCCGTAAGTTCCGGTGTAGGGATTGTAGGCTTGGCCGGCACTTTGTTTTCCGTACGGAGTAGAGACGGACGTTCCTTGTTTGTACGTGCCCGTGTAGGGATTGTAGGAAGCGGCGTGGGTCGTGGAGCCATAGGCACCGTAGGTTGTAGAGGAAACACCGTACGCGCCAGTGCGCGTGTTGTAGTAAGGAGTTCCGTACGCCCCGTAGGCTCCGTACGCGGTGGGATAAGGATGATAAACAGGGTAGCCGTAAGCGGGGTAGCCGATATACGGCGGATAGTAGTAGCCCGTCCCACTGCAAACGATGGCGCCAACCGCGGCCCCCATGACGAAGGCGCCGAGATAGCCCGCCGTGTAACTGGCTTGAACGTTGCCATCGGAGATGGTGGTCTGCGTGACGTACGTGACGTTGTAAACAGGCGAACTGGGCGGAATCGTGTAAATCACTTGGGGAACGGAGGAGGCTGTCGTCCAAGGCCCCTGCGGCGTTGCGGACATGAACCAGATTCCCTGCAAGCACAGGTAATAGACATCGCCGACTTGAATCACTTTGTCTGGTGTATTTGTAGCGTATTGAAGAGTCGTGCCTTCTATCGGCGCGAATTGGGGAGCGCCCGTGTAGGTCACTTTGGCCTGAGCGGCAGCGGTTGCGGGATTGATCTCCATCACGGTGGGAATTTGCGCGATTAACACCGCGTCCCTGGCTTCTTCGGTGCCCGGAACGGACGCCAAGATGGCACTTGCAGGGCTGGAGGTGGGAATGTTCCTGAAGTCCGCTGGCAGGTCTAGGGAGGCGAATGCCCATTGGCCTTCCAGATTGTTGGATTTGAACCAGCGCCCGGCCGCCAGGTAGTAATATTCGTTCGTCGGCGTGTATACAAAAACAGGACTATCCGTGTTTGTTGCGTAGACCAGCTGGGTCTGCGGGATGTTGGCGTATTGGGGTTGGCCCTCAAACAGAATGATCTCTGCAGGCACGCTGGCGTAGAAGATTTTAGGAATGGGTCCGCCGGGTTGCGCCGGCGGAGGAATCACTTTCTGCAAAGCCTGAAATTGCTGGTCCTTGGGAAGCTTGTCCATGTCCTTCGGCAGTGTATTCACCACGGACCAGGGACCATGGAGATCGAAAGAAGCAAACCAGCGCTGATCAACAAGCAGGAAGTACTGAGACTTTGCGGTATCGAAGAACAAAGGCCACTGCGTATTAACAACGTATTTCAGTTTTGTGTTGGGAACTGCGGCAAGAACAGGTTCTCCATCGACGGAGAGAAGAATCGCCGGACTATAGCTCACGAAAATAAATGGAGGGTTGTTATTGAGCTTCACCGTGTTCGTGGCGGTCTGCGGCTTGGGGACATAGGCGACCACGCGTTCCAGGGAAATGTTGACCACCGGCGGAATAAAGGTCCGGAGGAGTTGATCCATTTTTGCGGATGTCGCGGGGTCGAGGTCGGGAAAATAGGTATTGGCGACCTGAATGCCATAGACCGTGACCATGTGCTTATCGTTGTCGACGCTGGTTGTTCCGGTTAATGTGGCCGCGCCAACCACCTGTTTGCCGCCAGTGGGCGTTAATTGAAGCGCTTGACGCCAAGTGATCTTGTTGAAGTTTTGCCAGTCATCCACCTGTGGCTGATAGGTAATGATGGTGCCTTGGGGTTGGACGTTTTTTCGGGGCCAGCCGGGATCCTGCGCAAGAACACAGGAACTCGCCAAAAGAAAGATCGTGAGAAATCCGGCAAGAAACTTCATGTACTTCATGGTGGTCTCCTTCTTAACCGACCGAGGTAACCGAACTAAGTGAATTGCCCGGGGACGCAGCATGCATGTCCCCGGGGAAAGAAACATTTGAGTTATTCGGCGACCTTGATTGTAGGCGGCTTCCAGCTGCCGTCGATGATAGACGGCGGCGTTTCTTTCGGCCAGTACAAACGGAACATGGGAATGAATCTCCCTTTTGGCGTGGGCAACCAGTTTGTTTCCTTAGCTTTGCCCGGAGAATCCGCCTGAAGATAGAGGTCCACGGAGCCGTCAGCGTTGCTGGCGAATTTGTTGCGAGAACTCAGCGTGTAACGATTGATCGGATTCGGCACAAAAAACATACCTTTGTCATACATGGTCAGTGACCAGAAGGCATTGACGGGAGGAAACTGGCCCTTGTCAACGTGAATGGTGTAGTTCTTTGTGCCGTCGTACTCTTTGCCGTCGGCGTCCTTCTCAGATGTCGGATAGATCGCATCTTGCGGGAGATTGGCGCCAAGCCCAATCGCAGTAACGAATGCCCGTTGCAGGTAGTTTGTGCCATACATCCCCATCCCATTGGTGAGATACATCCAGCCATTCACCGGTACCGCAGCCTTTTTGAAGCCCTCCAAGATCTTCAATTGAGCCAGCTTTGGCACGGCCTTGATGGCTTCTTTGTCGAACACTCCGAGCTTACTGGCGTCGAAGTCCTGGCCCGGAATAAGGCCGATTTTGGCCATCGTCGCAACCATTGGGGCATCGGCAGCCGCAGGCGGGTTGGTCTTCATCAGCCTCGCAAGGTAAGTGAAGTACTCGTTGACCCCTAGAGCGTCGACTTGGTCGCGCACAGCGGTCTTTGTGTCCAGCGCGTTATCCACTTCGCCCGGGAGTGGAGTGTAGGGCTTGCCGTAGGAACTGAGGGGGACAAGGGTGAACTTGTCCTGAAGAGCGTGCACTTTAGCGTAATCGTCCGGTGTCCCGGTACAGTAGATTCTCCCGATGATCCATACGAGGCCGGTCGGCGATTTATATTCCGTGAGCCCCGCGGGAATCGTGCCCGACCAACCTGGCCCAGTGATTGCATACTTCTGGGCTTTGCCACCTGTTGTGCGCTTGCCGGGAACCTGGAAGACATCGGTCCAGCCATCCAGCATGGGCATCAGGTAATAGCGGTCGCCCATGTCCGGGATGCCAAAAACCCAAGGCTCCTTTGAGACGTCGATCCACACTATCGTGTAGAGCGTGTCGGCATTGGGTGCAGTGACGGCGTGGTCATCCACGGAGGGATAGGCACGGAGCTTGATGATTTGCCCCATCGGGCCACGGCTTCCTTGAACCGTCGCGGAATTCGTCAGAACTTTCCGGGTCATGTCCATGGTGACGAGCGGGTAGCCGTAGATGTAGGCGTCGATAGCGTCGCTTACCGCCTGCTCCACGCCCGGGGCTTTGCCACTTGGAGTGGTGCTCTGTTGGCATCCGCACAAAAGCAGCAACACGGCAGAGATCAGGATCAGGACTTTACTGCTGGGTGTGTGATTCATGTGTTCCTTTCTCCAAAACAACTAAAAGTGTTGTAAGAGCTCTGTCGCGCGCCGGCGGAACGCGGCTTGACGGTCCGCGCTCCGCCGAGTTATTCATTCATTCGATTTATGGTTGGAAGTCGTTATGCCTTGCCTCAAGAGTTTCAGGCCCGTCGCTTGTTCGAATGAGAGTGCTGGGCGGGACCTGGATCTTTCCGCCCAGCAGTGGTTGCTAACCTGTCTCCGTTATTCGCTGACTTTGTTGTTGCGCTGGGCTTCCTTGAGTTTTTCGATGTCGGCCGGAGTAAGCTTTGGCCTGTCGATGGTGAGCGTGAGTTTGGCGATTTTGCCGTTGAAATCGAACGGCACCTGGTACTCTTCGTCTATCGGCGTTCCGGTATCGGCGCCGACGTCGAAGTTCTCGTCCCACTGCAATATGAAGGGAATGGTGTGTTCCATGGTCTGGGTCGCCACGACTTTGCCGTCCACTTTCAGTATCCCAGTGCCGCCACGACCGATCCCGCTGGGACTTCCGAACATCAGCGTTTCCATGCCGAGGCCTTCATATTTGAAGTCGAACTCCAAGGTGTGCTTGCCGGAAGGAATTACGTCCGACCCCTCCCAGCGGACGCGTTTCAGGTCGACCAGGTTCCAAACGAAAACGGGCTTGCCCTTCATGAGGTAGAAGCCGTATCCACCAAAGCGGCCGCCCTGAGTTACGAGCATGCCTTCGCCACCGGCCTCGGGGATTTCGACTTCAGCCTTGAAGTTGTACGAAGAGTTCAGAATGCTAGGAGCGTCGCCGTTGGGGATGCCCGTAACCTTGCCGGAGTATGTGAACACCGTCCGCCCGGCGCTCAAGCTTGGCTTCGGAGTCAGCAGTCGCTGAACAACCGTATTGTCCAAAGGCAGGACCTGATATTTGTCCGCTTCCTGCCAGAACAGATCCTGGAGTTCTTTGAGCTTGGCCGGGTACTTGTCGACGACGTTCTCAAACTGCGTCCAGTCTTTCGTTAGGTCGTAGAGCTCCCATGGGTAGTCGGCCGGGCTTTCCTTGATCTCGGCCGCAGTGACCCAGGGTGGACGCATCACTTTGGTGCTGGCGATCCACCCATCGTGATAGAGAGCATGATCGCCCATCATTTCGAAATACTGCGTGTGATGGGTGGAAGGTGCGTTGGCGTTGGCCTTCTTGAAGGTGTAGAGCATGCTCACGCCTTCGACGGGCTTCTGCTTGATGCCGTCCACATATTCCGGAGCCTGGATCTGCGTCGCTTCCAAAATCGTGGGAACGATGTCAATGATGTGATGAAACTGATTACGGATGCCGCCTGGATCGTCGATGTGCCCGGGCCAAGAAATAGCCATACCCTGTCGCACGCCGCCGAAGTGTGAAGAGATTTGTTTGGTCCATGAGAAGGGAGTGTCAAATGCCCATGCCCATGGCACCGCCATATGGTTGTAAGTCTTATCCGAGCCCCATACGTCATAGAAATATTTCAGTTGCGCCTCGACGGGCACCTCAACCTGGTTGAACATCGCCACTTCATTCGGAGTGCCAAGCAGAGTCCCCTCGGAGCTGGTGCCATTGTCGCCTTCGATGTAGATGATCAGCGTGTTATCGAGCTTGCCTTCATCCTCAACTTCCTGGATGACTCGGCCGATTTCGTTGTCGGTATAGGCTACGTAGGCGGCAAATACATCCACCTGGCGGAGGAACATCTTCTTTTCGTCGGCATTGAGTTGGTTCCAGTGCTTCAGCAAGTCCGATGGCCACGGCGTAAGCTTCGCGTCTTGCGGAATAACACCGAGCTTCTTTTGGTTGGCGAATATCTGCTCGCGGAGATCGTCCCAGCCTTTATCGAACAAGTGCATGTCGCTGATCTTCTTGATCCATTCGGGTGTTGCATGGTGAGGTGCATGAGTGCCGCCCGGGACGTAATAAACAAGGAAAGGTTGTTCCGGGTTCACCGCGTTGATTCGCTTCATGTACTCGATAGCGTCGTCCGCCATCGCGGTTGTCAGGTTCCAGCCGGGGTGGCCAACATACGGATAGATTGCTGATGTGTTTCGGAAGAGATTTGGCTGCCATTGGTTGGCGTCACCGCCCACGAATCCATAGAAGTAATCAAAGCCCATTCCCACCGGCCATTGATCGAAAGGCCCAGCCTGGCTTGCCGCAAAGGCAGGAGTGTTGTGGTCCTTGCCAAACCAGGACGTAGAGTATCCGTTCTCCTTCAAGATGCGCGCAATCGTTGCCTTATCCTTCGGAATGATGCTGTTGTAGCCGGGGTAGCCGGTTGCTTGTTCAGAGATAACGCCAAATCCGACAGAATGATGATTCCGGCCAGTGATAAGGGCGGCGCGTGTGGGAGAACACAACGCCGTGGAATTGAAATTCGTGTAGCGCAGGCCGTGATTGGCAATGCGGTCGAGGGCTGGCGTCGGTATAACGCCCCCGAACGTGCTGGATACACCGAAACCAGCATCGTCGGTCATAATCAACAGGATGTTCGGCGCCCCCTTCGGTGGCACGATTCGTGGCGCCCAACATGGCTTTGACTCGCGCGCGTCCCGCTTAATTACCCCGCCAAACGGCGGAGTTTCGGCGGGCAACTGTTTCTCGGATTTGAGGGACTCCGTGGCGGCCGGCGAGCACTTTTCGGCTGCAGGTTGCTGCGCAAGCAACCCGCTTGCTCCTATGCTGGCCAGCGATAGACCCGTCAGCGCGATGCGGCGCATCCGTGCGGTGAACGGACTTCTTAGCCCTCCACTACTAAATGACTCATAACGGTCCTTCATTCGTCTTCGCTTCCTTTCTTTCAGAAATCGCGGCCGGCACTGCCACGTCGACCGGCGATGCAGAGAAACTTCAGCATTTCGAGCAAAATGGGACGAACAATCGACACGATCACCTTCCTTCTTCTGGCCCGACCGCTGAGATACTCTTGCTAAAAGCCCTCCTTGTCACACAGGGACTGACGATTGATCCTGTTTCACCCGCGCGATGATGTCTTTCATGCCGGGATCAATGTGGGCCCAGAACTTCTTCAGGCCACTGCAGAGATAGTTAAGTCCCGGCTCGCCGGAGGGTGTGCGGACCAGGCGGTTCTTAGGGCAATCCCCGTTACAGGCAAAGAGATATTTGCAATTGCGGCAGTAATCGGTGAGTTTCTCGCTTTTGGCAAAGCCGAATGTTCGCTGCGCGTCAGAGAAAACCAATTGGGAGCTGGGGGTTTCCACGATGTTGCCGAGGCGATACTCGGGGTAAACGTAGTGGTCGCAGGAATAGACGCTGCCGTCATGTTCGAGCGCCACGCCCTTGCCGCAGAAATCGTGATAGACACAAACTTGGGCTTCCATGCCCATCCACTGAGCGACGGCGGTTTCGAAGAGATTGACGAACACCTTGCCGTAATCGCGGCTGAACCAGTCATCCCAGACCTTGCAGAGAAAGTAGCCCCAGTCGTCGGGGTCCACCGACCAGTCGGTGACCACGGAATCCGGCGTTCCCGGATGCGCGGCTGGAGAATCGTAGAGCGGCAGCATGTGCGGATCCCACTTCTGCGGGGCGACGGTGCAGAACACCTTCGGCTCCACGCAGGGAATGAACTGCATCTCGTAGGGGCGCACTTCGCTGCGCAAGAAGCGATAAACGTCCAGCGGACGACGCGCATTGAGCCGGTTTACGACGGTCAGGGTGTTGAACCGGACGCCATACTTGTGTAGCAACTGTACGGCGTGAAAAACCTGATCGAAGGTTGGCCGGCCGTCTTTGCCAAGGCGGTAAGCATCGTGGAGCTTCTTTGGACCGTCGATGCTCAAGCCAACGAGAAAATTGTGCTCCGCTAGAAATGTTGCCCATGCGTCATCGAGCAGGGTTCCATTCGTCTGAAGGTCGTTCTCGATACGTTGATTCGGGCGCTTGTGCTTTTTTTGAAGATTTACGACCTTGCGGAAAAATTCAATTCCGAGAAGCGTGGGCTCGCCACCCTGCCAGGAGAAGACCACCTCGGAGCCATCTTGCCCCTCAATGTACTGGCGAATGTGTGTTTCCAGAATGTCGTCGGACATCCGGAATTTGCTAGAGGTTCCAAGCAGTTCCTTCTTGTGCAGGTAATAGCAATAAGTGCAGTCAAGATTGCAGATCGCACCGATGGGCTTGACCATCGCGTGGTATCGCCGCACTGCACTGGAAGGTGCTGGGGTATTGAGGATCTTCAGGTCAGACATGCCCACGCCCTTACTTCAGCGGAATGACGACCCCAAGAATCACACCGGTCTGGGCCAGATCGACAAAAGCGTTTTCGGAAGGGGCCTTGTGAATCGCCAGGTATCGCCATCCACCCTGAATGATGAATTTTTTCACTTGATAACCAAGAAGACCAACTACCTGATAATCCAATTTCGATCCACCACCGCCGGCATCACCCGCGATTGTGAGGATGAACTTCGGCGTAAGGAACGCCTGGAATCTGGCGCCTTGAATCCCGTCGACCCAGTTCGCGGCTGAATAGAAACCATTGCCAATTTGGGTTGGTTGCAGAGTAAATGTGTTTCCCAGATGCCAGTAGCGAATCCCAATCAACGCGTCCGCTTTAAAGCGAGACTTGTCCACGATGCGGTAGCCAATCTTCGGCGTGAAAATGTCTTCGTTGATCTTCACGTGAACAGATTCCACATCGTCGGTGATGGGAATGCCTTTGTTGTCCGAAAGCTTGACCCACATGAAATCGATCGGGATGACGATGCGGTTGTGACGGGCCTCGACGGCTCCCATGAGTCCAAAATTAAAATTTGAGAGAACGTCGCCTGCGCTAACGTGCACACTGCCTGTATGGCCGTCCGCTCCAACCGTCCCATTGATGCCCGCAAACCACAAGTAAGGCGCAACCTCCACGTGCCAACCCTGATCAGCGTTGGCATCAGGGTTGGATGGCAGCGCGGCAGAGGTGGTTTGGGCCATGGCGGAGGGACTGACAAATGTGAGAGCTAGAATGCCAACCAGCAAGATCGCGAAACGCAGTGGCATGAAGACGTTCACGGAGTGCTCCTTTGGCGGATAGTTCCTGCGACAACGAACTTCTCAAGTCCTAAGGTTCTGTTTTTCTAAAGATTTGGCCGAGAGGACAAAGGCTAGACCACGGGGTTCCACAGCGAAGGAACT